>WNGC01001851.1_pt1 | contig 12966 bp, 8 predicted proteins | sample 5400051 | NCBI WGS metagenome assembly WNGC01 (sample SAMN13153368, study PRJNA577476) | soil metagenome | isolation source: 20 cm soil or saprolite under grassland replicate 2 | place: USA:California | collected 2016-06-15 | reverse complement strand
GCGAATGCCGATGACCTGATAGCCTTCGCGCAAGGCGCGAAGAGTGACGCCACGAATGGCGGGGTTTAGACCTGGAACGTCGCCACCTCCGGTGAGGATCCCGATGACCCCTTTCTTGGTGAAGACGCTAGCCATAACCGTAGAATCGCCCTTTCGTGAAATGCACAAGACGAAATTATCACCTGTGGAGAGGTTTTTAGGAAGAGCGAAGCCGGAGATTTGTTTTTTGCAAGGATGAGCTGCAAAAATTTGGCGGCTGCAACTAGGCTACTATCTTTGTGCCGAGGACCACGAGGAATTTGGCGAGCCAGGAGTTGAGCGCGGGCCAGGCTGGGCCGCTGACGAGGTTGCCGTCAGCGATTGCATCGGTCATGGGAAGATCGACGTACGTGCCTCCCGCGAGAGTAACATCAGGGCCGGTGGCCGGATAGGCGCTGCACTTCTTTCCTTTAAGAACTCCAGCGGCGGCGAGAACTTGCGCGGCGTGGCAGATGGCGGCGATGGGCTTATTAGCCTTTGAGAAGTAGCGAACGATTTCGATGACGCGAGGATTCAGGCGAATGTATTCCGGCGCGCGGCCGCCGGGGACGATAAGGGCGTCGTAGTCTTCGGGCTTGATCTGGTCGAAGGTAGCGTTGAGCGCGAAATTGTGGCCGCGCTTCTCGGTGTAGGTCTGATCGCCTTCGAAATCGTGAATGGAGGTGGGGACGAAGTCGCCGGATTTCTTGCCGGGACAGACGGCATGGACAGTGTGGCCGACCATCAGCAGCGCCTGGAAGGGGACCATGACTTCGTAGTCTTCAACGTAGTCGCCGATAATCATTAGAATAGACTTCTTGGACATGTGCGGCCTCCGGAAGCGCAGTAGTGTAGCAACAAATAGGATGCGAAGTGAAAGCCCGGGCTACACCAATTTGGTGCTGTCCCCAACGGGCGGCTGCTTAGGGATGAACCACGGCCGGATTGCCAGGGCCTCCGACTTGCTGTAGACGCGGAATCCGTTGGTCGACGGAGGGAAGCACAGGGAAGGGGGCGTGCGGTTCCGTCTGATACCAATAGGCCACGGAATAGTAATTGTCCGAGCGGTGATTGGCGTGGCCATGTTCGATGGTGGCGCGCAGCGACTTTGTAAAAGGTATCGGCGAATCCAGGTGAAAGCGATAGACGGACGATTTGCCCCCGGCGCGTTCTTCACCGACAACCGGAGCGCCGTACAGCCGATAGAAAAAGGGATGGCCGCCAAAATCCCAAGCACCGAGGAAATAGTCCTCCGAACCAGTCCCGGCAATGGAGGGGCGCGCTTCACCGTCGATGAAAAACATGTCGTCGCCTTCGCCCCACCAGCCGTCCTGATTCTGCAAGACGGACATGGTGACCCCCACGAAATGCCCGCGACCAGTAGCGTCCAGCCAGAGGTAATTTTCCTTGCCGTCAAGGTTCGTTTTCCGGTCAACCTTGGGATCACCATTGTTCTGCCAGTCGGAAGTCCAGCCGTTGTTCGGCTGGGCCTGGCGGAACTGTGCGTGAAAGTAGAGAGTCCCGCGCGGGAGAGGCTCGGAGTACGCGCGATAGTCGAGGTTGAAATAGAAGGCATCCACTTTTTGCTGGCCTTCGTTTGAAACGGTGATGCGCGCATGCTTTTGAAAGGGCATGAAGAAAAAGGAGTTTAAGGCTTTGTCGCTGCCGACGGAGAGAAGCTCGGATTCCCACCGATGATATTCGCCGAGGCCGAGGCCGAAAAAATCACCCAATGGAGTTTCGACGCTCGGCGTTGTCTCGTGGTCCCAATAGATTCGCAGCACGAGCTTCTTGAGGTGGTAGGCCTCGGGACTCGCTACGGTGATCCAGATATGTGTGAGCATGCCGGGGCCGTTCGCATCCACGAGTGTGAGAACGCCGCCGGGATCGACCTGGCGAAAATCCGCGTTTGCGCCGGAGGGGTCTGAGCTGGAAACACGCTTGAGGACATAATCCTGCTGCTGAGTGACGTCGATCTTTGGAGACAGTTGTGTTTGTGCCAACAGCGGCTGGCTGAGGACCCAGCCAAACAGAGGAAAAAGGAATTTCAAACAGGCGCGCAGCATCGACTCTCCCCTTCTTGTCAGGTTAAACGAACGAAGGGGATTTTCCTCCGAAAGCACAAAGAAAGAAAGGGCGGACCGCCCCTTCGTTTGCACTCGGGGTAAAGTCCGCCCTTTCTGGCTCTTCAGCGAAAGAGACAGGTAGAAGCGCTTATGGAGCGTTGAGCTGGGGCGCGGTGGTTATCGACATGGGCTCCGTGGAATCCTGAATGGTGAGCCGGTCGGTGCGCATTTTGTCCCACTCGAGCAGCGTCAGGCCGTAAGAAGCGAACAGGCGGCGGATGCGCGCAGAGTCCCAGCGCAGAACTTTCTCAAGCACGGGGACGAGGACGCTCATGGCGTTGTCGCTGAGAACGGTGCGCTTGGCGACGCGCGTGATGAACTTGGCTTCGGACACGGCGATGGTAAGGCCGTCGTACTGATTGACGTGCATCATAACCGGCAGATCGGAGCTGCCGTCGCCCATGTAGATGATGTGGTCGTGGCTGATGCCGAGCCTCGCGCGAAGCTCCTCTAGCACCGTGATTTTGCCCCAGCCGGCGGCGGCGCGAATGATGGAATCCACCTCGCCCGTCGCTTCGTTGTAACGGAAGCGGGTGCCGAAGATGTGATCCGGCGGAACGATGCCTTCGAGTGCCGACTGGATGATCTCCTGCGGCGCGGCGGAGATCACGTTGAAATGAAATTTGTGGCCTTCGGCGAGATTATCGAGCGCACGCGCGAAGAGCGCGACGTTGTGCTTAAGGCGGATGCGCTTCCCCGTTTCGACGAGGTGCTCGCGGCGGACCTTGCGGAAATCCGGATCGTGGAGAATGAGATAGCTGAGCTCCGCGCCTTGCTGGACGAGGTTCATCTCCGACAGGCCCTTGACCTTGTCGTCGAAGCCGTGAAAACCGATGAGCTCGCTAAGAACGACGCCCGAATCGTTAAAGCTGAGCGTCTGGTCGAAATCGCTGGCCAGTAGAAATTGCTTAGTCATGTACTAGTACTCCTTTGCTGCTTTCTTGGTGGGCCCGCCCTGGGAAGCCTTCCGCACCATCGCTTGATACACCTTAACTGCGTTCCCCGAATACTGCCCCACGAATTATTTTAATGGGTGCTATGCGTTAAAAATGTGAACGATTCATTATACCTTGATTAGATGCAAAGCGGCGATAAGAGGTTAAAAGGAAAGGAGATGACAATTCCAGATAGCAACAAAATCCAGCAAATTCAGTGCGCTGAAAGAGATACCGGAGGCGAAGAAACAGAGAAGCTGCCCTGACGCAGGCCTAGGGGTGTGTCGGAGAGGAATCCGCAACCGAGTACAGCTGGCCGTCACGCAGATAGAGGGATTGCGACTCAGCGCGGTTGAGCGGGCGGGCACCGCGGCGACCGAAGACGGCGAGTTGGTTGCCGGATTCATCGACGGCGCGATCTCGATCGATGCCCTTTGAAATGGCTAGCGCGGGACCGTGGGTGTGGGCGGTGGCGATGAGTTTAGGAGTGGGGCGCGGGCTGAAGCCGGAAAAATGAGCAGGGTCGTCCCAAGGAGACAGGATCTGAAGAACGCGGAGGCCGTTCTTGCCGTCGGCAACGAAGGCGAAGGCGCTGGCGGCGACCATGCCAATTTTCACATCGTTGACGTCGTTGAGCTGGCGCTCGGCGGTGAAAATTTGATCGAGTTTGGGCGCATCCGGTTTTTCGACATCGACGATCGCGAGGCCTTGCTTTCCTGCCGAGACGTAAGCGTAAGTGCGCGCAACGTAAACGTTGCGGGCATCTTCGAGGGGGATGAGAGCGCTGCTGATTGGTTTTGGTTGTGCCAGATCGGTGACGTCAAGAACCTTCAGGCCGTCACGATCGACGATGAACGCGTAGCGGAATTGCACGGCGATGCCGCGAGGATCGTTGAGAGCGGGCGCGCCGACTTCGGCGGTGACGCGCGGGGCGAGAGGATTGTCGAGATCGACCACCACGAGAGCTTTGTCCGTGAGGACGTAAGCGAAGGTGCCGGCGATGGCGATGCGGCGCGCTCCCGTCAGGACGCCCTTGGGATTGAAGGTGACGGCGCGCTTCAGGAAATTATTGGCGGGATTGCCGTCGAGGAGCGTGCCAACGCCGGGGCTTTTCGATCTCAGATTGGGATCGCCGATGATGACGAGGCCTTCTTCCTTGTCAGCGACGTAGAGGTAGCCGTAGAGCAGGTGAATGAGCTGCTCTTCGTTTTCGGGCAATTGCCGGCGCAGGGGATCAACAGCGAGCGTGGTGGGAGAAACAACGGCGAGAGCGTTCTTCGTGGGAACGAAAAAGCGCTGACCGATTGGCGAAACCGGCGCAGTGGTGACTTTCTCCGAGAAGCCTTTGTTGTCGATGTTGGCGATGTCATAGACGCGGAAGCCGCCAGGGCCGAGGGCGGCATAGGCGTATTCGCCGCGCGCCTGGATGTCGAGGACATTCCCGTGATGTTCTGCGGCGGCGCTGAGTTCGCGATGCTGGTCTAAGAAGTTTTTGTAATTGCCGGGATAGGCGATGCGCTGGAGATCGCTTCCATAGATGGCTTCGGGTTCGTCGTGCTCGGCAACGGCGATGGCTTCTAAGCCCTTCTTGCCGGTGGCGACGTACACGTAGCGGCCCATGAAATTCATGAAGTTGGTGCCTTGCAATAAGAGCTGGGCCATCCAGGCGTTGTTGTCGTTGTTTAGGGAGACGTGGCAATCGCTGCACTGCCTGGTTTCTTTGGCGCGCACCGTGTGCGGGACGAAGGTGGAGAAGGCCTGGCCGGAGAAACCGGGGGATGAAATCGTTTGCTGCGTGTAATAAAGCCAATCGCGGTTGGCGTTCTGTGAGCTGACCAGCACGGCGCAAGACGACCGCGCCGGGGCGATGCGATGGCCGGTGACGGTGCCGTCGACGCCGAGCATATAAATGTCATCGCGAAGAACCTGGAAGTTGTAGCTGGTGTAGTTCTTCGTGAGCAGGCCTTCGTTGTGCAGCATGGGCTTGCGAGCATTGGCGGTCATCTGCAGATGGCAGCCAAAGCAGGTGGGCGTCCAGGACGTGTGGCAGGAGTAGCAGGTCATGCTGGTGTTGGCGTGGGCGAGTGAGGTGTCGTCGCTCGGCATTTGCGAAGACACGACGCCATCTTTGTTCATGAGCTTCGCGCGAAAAGAATTCTCGCTGAAGTGCACGTTGCCGGGGGTGATGGTGTCGATGGTCTGAACGATCTGCCACTCCTTGTTTTCTTCGGACATGGATCGTTGAAGTAATTTTCCATCGCGCCATTCGAATCGACGCCGGCCCCCTGGCGTGCGGAGCGCATCGAGATGGCGGCCGCGGGGTTCGCCGGGTTGTTGTGAGTCGGGAGCCGCGGGACCTGACGTGATCAGCGTGGCCTTCTTGCGAATTGTCCCGTGGCAATCGATGCAGTCGATTTCGACGGCGGCGCGCGGCTCGCCGTAAATTTTTCCGTTGCCGTGATTGTCCTGAGCGAAGTGGCAATCGTTGCACTGCATGCCTTTTTCTAGATGGATGTCGGCGAGATGGACGGCTTTGCCGAAACGGTCGGGATCGTCGAAGGCGATCTGCTGGCCGTCTTTGTCGAGCCAATTCCCTTTGCGATCGTGATTGAACACGGCGCGGAAAATCCAGCCGTGGCCGTGAAAATCGGCGAACTGTGTGGCCTTCAATTGCTTGTTAAATTCGGGGCCGCCGACTTTTTCCAGAAATTTTTCGCCGTTCCAGAGGCCGCGAACAGCAGCGCCTTCCGGATTGTGTTCGAATGATTGATGGCGCTGCTCCTCCGTCGGATGGCGCTGCTCTTTCGGATACATCTTGTCGCCATCGATTTCGTTGTCCCACCAGGTAAGGCCGAAATAAGTGGTGACCATGTTGGTGCCCGGATGGATGTGGCAGATCATGCACTGGCTCGACGGGATGGAGCGCGTGAAAACGTGTTTGATGGGATGGCCGGGCTCATTCTTCGGAATCGTCGTATCGGAAGAGGCGCTGAAGCCAGAGTGGCCGAATTGCGCGTATACCCCCGAGTGTAACGGGTCGCGGTCATTGGCATAAATGACATGACAAGCGGTGCAGCCGCTGGCGCGATAGTCGCCGGGATGATCGTTCGTGCCGGGAAGCGACATGACGGGATCGAGCAAGCGCGTTTTCTGGAGACCGAGAAAAACGGGATCGGTGCGAAGTTCGGTGCCGAAACCGCGTTCGCTGAGTTTGTCGTCAGGCTTGCCGGGGTCCTCTTCGCGATCGGGATTGCCGATTTCCGCTTTCTTGTGGCCGCCGCGTTCGAAAACGCGCAGGACATTGCCGGGCTGGGAAGTTTCCCAGCGGAAGAGAGGATCGAGTTCGGGAATCACGCCCTTAGAGCGGATTTCTTCGGGCGTGGGCTTGGGAGAAGTCTTGATCGATTGCGGTTTGCCGTGACGATCGTAGCTCTCGCCGAAGCGCGTGTTTTTTGCGGGATAGCCGCCGTTGTTGTACAGCGCAGCGCCCCAGAGCATTCCAGCGTGGGTCATCATGCTGGTGGAGACGGCGCGGGTTTCGGCCGCGTGACAGCCTGACGCACCGCAGGTTTCGGGTGCGACGCGAAGATCGCCGGGATTCACGAACTTGATGTACTCGGCGGATTCCGCAAGCCACTTCGTGTAGGTGCGCTCGGGAAGCGCGGAGCGCTTTTTGAACGAAGGATCGCGGGGATGGACGTGGGCTTTTTCCTTGGCGGAATTGTATTCGGGAGAATTCGGCGCTGTGCTGGATGCGACCGAGACCGAGGAGTTGCCGCCATGGCAATCCGTGCATCCGAGATGCACGGTCTTCGTGGGGTGCATGGTGGGTTCGTCGGTCGAGGTGTGGCAGGAGATGCAGCCGGAGGATTTGCGATCGCCTTCTTCCTGTGATTGGCCGCGGAACGGGCCGGCCTCTTGCGGGGCGCGTGGAGGAGGGTTTGAGCTTGCATGAAGAGCCAAGAAAAAAGATACCGCGGCGACGCAGAGAACGCCGTGAGTTCGCAGAGAGAAAGGAGCGGGTTGGCGTTCACTGTTCATGATCGGCACATTTCAGAAAGTAAACTTCACGGAGCCGAAAAGCGAGAAAAGCGTGCGGTTGGTGTAGATGTCTTTGAAGCCCTGGCTGGGCTGCAAGGCGGAAGCGCCGCCGGTGAGCACGATGTTTTCAGAGAGAGGAGGGCGGTATTCGACGCCGATGCCGAAGTCTTCGCCGATGGTGTGGTGAATGGGCCATTGGAAGAGGAGGAATTCGAGCGGCTCGGTGCGTTCGAAGCGGAGAAGGTTGAAATTCGCAAAGCCCCGCAGCTTGGGAGTGATATCGAAGTCGGCGCCGGCGTTGGCCAGAAAGATGCCGGGGTTGACGAAATTAGCCTGACCTTCTTCTTTGCTGGCGCGAAGAGAAGGAATGAGGCTGCCGGGCGTGGTGAGAAGAATGCCGGAGCCGAGAAGGCGTATGGCTTCGCGATTCCAGAAGCTGAACAGGCCGCCGGCGAAATTGGGCAGGTCCACGATGGAGTCAAAGCCGCGGGCGCGGCCATCGCGAGGATGGGCATCGCCGGAAGTGTAGAAGCCAGAAATGCGGTACCGGATCCAATCCTTATCGTACGAGATCTCAGCGGCGGCCATCTGCGCGTTGACGGTGACGCGGCGTCCGGCGATGGGATTGAAAGTGTCCACACCGATTGCTTGGTAGAAGGCGTGCGTGAGATTGAGGCGATGGATGTGGCCGCTGCCGAGCCAGCCGAAATAGCCGACGCCAATGCCGTGGGGGATGAGGCCGGCGCCGGGATTCTGGTTGATGACATTACCGATGGGCGCGGGGCGAACGAGGAAGCCGTTGTCGTCGTAATGAAGGCTGGGATCGTCTTTGTTCCAGGCGGCCACGAATTCCGCGGTGTAGCCAGGGAAAAAGAAATCCTGCAAGTAAACGCTGCCGAGAAGGACCTGCTGGTGGCGGCGGTCGAAGGTGTTGAGTCCGCTGTTGGTGTTTTTTTCAATGAAGTGAAAATAGGCGAGGTTGTATTCGATGCGATCGCTGTAGAGGTTGCCGAAGATGCGCAGGGCCGGCTCTTCGTCGACAAAAAGAAAGCCGCGGAAGTCGGCATTGAATTGCTGGATACCGGCGCGCGCGGAGATGAAGTCGTAGTTGGGACCGAAGTCGTGGAGCTTCACTTCGACAAAGGCTTCCTGGAGGCCGAGATGATCGTCGAAGCGGTTCGTACCGCTGCGGGGATCGGGGCCGACGAGGCCGAGCTCGCGGACTTTCAAATTGTTGAGGCTGAGCTCCGGAGTGATTCGAATGCGCCAGTCCACGGGCTTGAAGGCAGCATCGCCATGAAATAAGTCAAGAGTGAAACGAAGCGTTTGATCGAAAAAAGCTTGTTCGCCTTTGCCAAAGAAACCGGAGCTGCCTGGGCGAGCGCTGCTGACGTTGCTCGGCGAAGGGACGCGACGGCCATCGAAAAAGGATTCGGAAGAGGCGGTGACGTTCAGAAAGGTTTGCTGGCCGAGAAGCTTGGGCCAAACGGGCTCGTCGCCTTTGAAGCGATTTCGATTGAACGGGTCGAACCTGCTGGGCTTGGTGTAAATGTACTCGCCTTCCTGCGAGTAGCGGCGGTAATCGGGCTGCTCGAGGGCCCAGCGGTTTGGAATGGTGTTGTAAACGTCCGCGACAGGAGGAAGCGCGTCCGGCGAAATGTTTTCGATGTAAGCGGGATCGGAATCAAGGCGATGTCGAAGCGTGCGATGGGTTCCGAACGAAGGTTGCGCTTCGGCAGAAAGTGCAGGTCCAAGCTCGGGGAGACGCGGGAGGCGCGAGCGCGCCTCCATGGCGGCGACGGTGACGAGAGAGATTTCAAGGGTCACAACTTCGTTTGGCTGCACAGCAAGATCGGGAAGAACGAACGGCGCATAATTCTTGGCTTCGACGCGGAGTTGGTAATGGCCCGGCGGCAACGGAAAAACTCGGAAGACGCCTTCTCCTGAAGTGCTGGCGCTGAAGATTTCGCCGGACTGGACGTTGCGAAGTGTCAGAGCCGCTGCAGGTACCGGAAGAATGATGTTGGAGAAGCCCGCGTCGCGGACGACGCCATCGATTGCGGCGGTAGTCTGCGCCTGCTGGCGGGGGATGCGCTGCGGCGCACCGGATTCGCGGGATTGTTTTGCGGAGTCTTGAGGCCCGGGAGGAGATTGACTTGGAAGATTTGCGGCAACGCACGGCGCAAAAACGAGGCAGGCATAGCAGCAAACCGCGCAGAACGCGCGTCCAGCTTGCCGCGGAGAGAAAAGGATCATGCGTTCGGCCTGAACGGATTCGATGAAAGAAACAGGATTCGCGTACTAGATAACAATATCGACGAGCAGCGAGCAACACTTTTCCCGGAGGAGTGGAGTCATTCGATAACGCAACGAAGGCGCGATACGTTCACCAGTTCGCCGCAAGGGACCGGCAAAGGCGTTGAGCGGCAGCAAACGAGTGTGATACGAACGCAAGTACTCTCGTGATGCAAACAGCTCATACACTGCGGAAGCTGGTGGAACCGCGGCGCGCGTTACAGCAGCGAAAGAAAACTTTAATTCTGGGCATTTTCCTGGAGTTGGGAATCGCCGGAGTGCTCGCGATGCTGCTGATCGGATGTGCAGGCGGAAGTAGCGCCCCGGTTGCGGCGCCGCCGATTCCCGCGGTGCAAGCTCTGCAGGTAGTCGACGTGCAGAATATCGTGCAGGCAGCGGTGAATTCCGTGAACGTCGATATGGCCGTGGCGGTGGTGGACCGCGCGGGGTTTGTGCTGGGTGTGTTTCAAACGCAGAATGCACCGGCAACTGCGGTTGGAAATTTTGGGCAGACGCAGAACGCCAACGACGTGGCCGTGGCGCTGGCTAGGACAGGCGCGTTTTTCAGTAACGATCAGGCGCCTCTCTCGTCGCGAACCGTGCGGTTCATCAGCGGGATTCATTTCCCGCCCGGTGTGATGAATCAGCCGCCAGCGGATCTTTATGGCATTGAAAGCACTAATCGCGGCTGCACGCTGGTGAACGATCCGATCTTCCAGAGCAAGATTCCTCCTTCGCTGGCAGGGGGGGGCGGATTCGGGCTCGGAGTGCTCACCGGCAAGGCCGACTTCACGGATTCGAATGCGGCGGCCGTGAATCCGGGCGGCGTGCCGATTTTTTATAAGAATGTGGTCGTCGGCGGAATCGGTGTAGTGACGACGTCGAGCAACTTGAATGTTGCGGAGTATGCGGCGTTCGCGGGATCGACGGCGGCGCGCAGCGGGCCAACGGATACGTTTGGGCCAACGCCGGCGGCTCCGGGAGTAGTTTTTATCGGAGGCATCGCGCTGCCCTTCGTGAGTCAGACCGCGCGGCCTTCCGGTTTTTCTGCGGGGCCCGTTGCAGGGACGGGGAACTATGCAGTGGCTCCGGCGAACAGTCAGGGGCAGCCGCCTGAAGGCGATCTGATTGCACCTGCGGCGGGACCGCTGGGTGGCTTGAGTGCGGGGGATGTAAAGCAGATTTTGGATAACGCGGAAGCCACAGCGAATACCACGCGCGCGGCGATTCGGTTGCCGCTGGGTTCGAAGGCCCGGATGGTGATCGCGGTAGCAGACTTGGATGGAACGATCATCGGCTTGCGGCGGATGCAGGATGCCACTGTGTTCAGTATCGATGTGGCAGCGTCCAAAGCGCGGAACATGGTGTACTTCAACAGTGCGTCGCGGACGGCCGCGGACTTGAACGGCGTGCCGATGGGCACGGCGGTGACAAACCGGACGATCGGTTTTGGCGCGCAGCCACTCTATCCGCCGGGAATCGATAGTTCGAATGCCGGGCCATTTTTCAACCTTTACACGATGGATTTGGCAAATCCCTGCACGCAGGGATTTCAGAGCGGCCCGTCCAATTCAAACAAGAGCGGAATCGTTTTCTTTCCAGGGAGTGCGGGGTTATTTCGAAACGGAGCTCTGGCCGGCGGATTGGGTGTGAGCGGCGACGGCGTGGACCAAGACGATTATGTGACCAGCGGCGGCACCAAAGGATTCGAAGCTCCCACAAATATCCGAGCGGATCAGATCATGGATGAGGGCGTGCGGCTGCCGTACTTCAAATTTCCGAGAAATCCCACCAACTGAATGATTCCATTTAGCGGGGTCGCGCCGATTTCTTGCCGCCAGCGATTTTTGTGAGCGCGCGTGTGTACGCTTCGATGGTTTCGGGAACCGCCTGGCTGTAAACAAATTGCCCTTCGCGGAGGCATTCGATGAGGGCCGCTTCGCTCAATATCTTGAGGTGGTGTGAGACTGTTGCAGGGGTTACGCCGCGCATCGAAACGATCTCGCCGCAGTTCATGTGCTTGCTGGCGGAGATGGCCTCAAAAATGCGCAGGCGCGTCTTGTCGGCGAGGGCTTTCGATATTTTTTCAACGTGAGCGCGGTCCATGGGCCTGCCCGAAGTGTAGCGGACCGGGCGCCCTTCCCGCCACAAAGATCCACCCTCCGGAAAAGCAAGCTAAGAACGATGCAACCGAATACTTCGATAGTCATCTAAATATCGAAATCTAGAAAGCGCTAGAAGCGGCGGGGCGGGCCCGCCGCCGGAGAGCAGCTTTCCATCAAATGCGGTCAGAGAACGGAGATCAACATGAAGAGACTCGAAGGAAAAGTAGCGGTTGTAACCGGGGGGAACAGCGGCATCGGGCTGGCCGCGGCGAAGCGCTTGCAGGAAGAAGGAGCGCGCGTCGCCATCGCGGGCCGCAGTAAGAAAACGCTGGACGAGACGGTGAAGACGATCGGCAATGGCGTGCTGGCGGTGCAGGCAGACGTCTCGAAATTGGCGGACATCGATAAGCTGTACGCCGAGGTTAGGAAGAAGCTGGGGAAAATCGATATATTGTTCGTGAACGCGGGAGTCGCGAAGTTCGCACCGTTTGCAGAGACTTCCGAAAGCTTGTACGACGAGCAGTTTGACATCAACATCAAGGGAGCGTACTTCACAATTCAGAAAGCACTGCCGCTGCTGAATGACGGTGCATCAATCATATTGAATACCAGCGTGGCAGGCAGCAAAGGGATGGCGGGCGCGAGTGCATATTCGGCGACGAAAGCGGCGTTGCGCTCTTTGGCCAGAACTGCGGCGGCGGAATTGGTAGGGCGCGGGATCCGTGTGAACACTGTCGCGCCTGGACCAATTATCACGCCCATCTTTGGGAGAACCGGGCTATCGAAAGAAGCCATCGATGAATTCGCGAAGGAAGTAGTTGCAAGAGTTCCGATGAAGCGGTTTGGACAGCCCGAGGAAGTGGCAGGTGTCGTTGCGTTCCTGGCTTCGCAAGACGCGTCGTACATCACCGGTGTAGAGATCAAAGTCGATGGCGGAATGGGACAAATCTGAATCACTCAAGCGGTTGACAGGATACGAAGGGCGGCCAGTGGCCGCCCTTTTTTGTGGTGAGCTCATTTGTTCCCGTCTGACGGGTCGGATGAAGAGGAAGTGTTGATGTCCAGAAACCATGAATGGGATGTATCGCCAGGAGCGTAGCAGTTGCCGGTTTTTGCGTAGCCCGAACAGTGAGTTGCGGTTTTCCTATCGCGGGGAGAACGGGCATATTGCCAAATCCGCGCGCAGGGGATACCGCTTTTCGAGGGCGGCGGAGGATTTTGCGGGACGACACATCCAGGCGAAGGAGCGCCAGCATCGTTGTAGACCCACAAGACGAGTTTCGTAGGCTCGATCTGTTTACGAATGAAATCGGAGGTGATGAGCGTGAGTCCTTGGCCTTCATCAATCGGGGTGGAAGAACAATAGATGCCAGCGCGGAAGCCGAGACTGGAGAGTTTGGAGGCCCAGAGTTTCAAGTAGGTGAAGTAAGTGCCGGGCAAACGGCC
>WNGC01003897.1_pt1 | contig 12973 bp, 10 predicted proteins | sample 5400051 | NCBI WGS metagenome assembly WNGC01 (sample SAMN13153368, study PRJNA577476) | soil metagenome | isolation source: 20 cm soil or saprolite under grassland replicate 2 | place: USA:California | collected 2016-06-15 | reverse complement strand
AAAAGAGCGCGCGGCAATTCAAGTTGGAATTGGGATTCATTCCGGCCCGGCGATTGTGGGCAGCGTCGGTTCGCCACAGCGGCTCGAGTTTACTGCACAATCGGCAACACGGTGAATGTCGCTTCGCGAATACAAGGCTTGAGAAAGACGGTTGGCAGACCGTTGCTCGTCACCGAAGCAGTGAGGGAACGCTCAGCAGATTCGTTCGTGTTCGAGAAGCTGCCGTCGCAAGAAGTTTGCGGGATCGTGGGGCGCATGATCATTTTCGCGGTTGCGGTGTAGAGGCGTTTGTGGCAAACGCCTGTGTTTTGCCTCGGCGTTTGACACAAACGCCTCTACAGTCCGAAGCATGGCGTCGCTTTCCGAGATTGTCACTTACACCGACCGTTTGTTGCGCACTCGTGACGTGGGCGATTGGGACAATGCGCTTAACGGTCTACAAATCGAAAATTCTGGCCAGGTCACGCGCATCGGCGCAGCCGTTGATGGTTCGACTCGCGTTTTGACCGGGGCTGAAAAACGAGACGTCGATTTTTTAATCGTACATCACGGCTTGTTCTGGCCCGGACTGCAGCCAGTACGAGGTGCGTTGCGCCGGCAACTGCGCATCGCATTTGAAAACGACATCGCGCTCTACAGCGCGCATTTACCTCTGGATATCCATCCGCGAGTCGGCAACAACGCACAGCTCGTCGCTGCGCTCGGCCTGAAATCCGCGAAACCTTTCCTGGAAGAAAAGGGCCAGCCGGTCGGTTTAAGAATCAGCGCGTCGCTGCCGCGCAGCGAACTCGTTCGTAAATTAGAAAGGACGTTGAATGGTCCGGTAAAAGTTTTCGGTTTCGGTCCGAAACAGACGCGCGCGATAGGCGTTGTGACCGGCGCCGCGGGTTCGGAGATTTACCGGGTCGCAGACGAAGAAATCGACACATTCATCACTGGTGAAGCGCCGCACTGGGCCGCGGTTGCCGCCGAAGAAGTCGGCGTGAATCTCCTCCTCGGCGGACATTACGCGACGGAAATATTCGGCGTAAAAGCGCTCGCTGCCCATCTTTCGAAGCGATTCACGGTGCCATGGGAATTTATCGATTGTCCAACGGGGTTGTGAGCGGAACACAGCGAACGTTGGAGACGGCCCGCCCGCGGGCGGCCTGCGATGCGAGGGCGCGTCGGCTCCAGAAGATGGCTGTGCTACTTGCTTGCGTCGCCCCGCTTTCAATTTCCGGCGCAGTCAAAAGTCGTTCCGCGATGCAACTGGCCGGATACAAAGCCGTGCGGGTGCACTACGGACCGATGAACAAAATGATCATGTCCGTCCGCATCAATGGTCAACCGGCCAATTTACTGCTCGACACTGGATCGAACCAACTGATTCTCGACACAGAAGCAGCAGAGTTATGCGGCGTGAGGCCATCGCAGCGTGGTCTGCGCTACATCCGGTTCACGGAGATTCAGGGCCAGTCATTGCCGGTTGGCTTTGTGCAAAACATATCCGCTGGCAGCATGAATTTTGGCAGCAGCTTGGTCACGCTGCGCAGGACATCGCAAGCCGATGCTGGAAATGCCACTTTCGATGGCGTGCTGGGCCTTGACATTCTTCTTCGTTACAAAGCGCTGATTAATTGCCACACGAAACTTGTCTTCTTCAAAGTCGACCAAGCTCAACGGATCAATCTTGGTTCAGTTGCTGCTTCCGAAAAATTCACGCGTGTTCCGATACGACGGGAGGAAACCGGCGCCCTGACCGTGCCATGCTCAATCCGGGCCCAACCAACGCGTTTACTGATCGATACCGGCGCCTTTGTCACCATCTTGCACGAAAGTTTCGTTAGATCGCTTGGGCTCGTCTCGGAATCGACGAGGATCTCTGCACAATTTGGCCGCGGCACATCCAAAAAGATCAGCGCGGCAAAACTCGAGGACCTCAACATCGGCGCATTCAAAGTGCCGCGCGAAAAATTCGCCGTCGCTCCATTACCGCAGTTCGCATTGCAACAAGGTGACACCAAAATCGCCGGGATTCTTGGCATGGACACGCTCTACATCTGCCATGCCATCATCGATCTCGACGGCATGAATCTGTTTCTGAAATGAGGCTTCGCCTCACGTGAAATCCTTACATCGTCAGGCGACGTCGTGGCGCGCGCTGTCCTCCAGCGCATTCGCTGAAGCGGCTAATCCGCTGGGGACAGAGGACACTACAGCAAGCGGGCACGGAAGATTGAATTAGGAAAGCAAGAACGCAGGAAACTGGCCTCCATTTCATATTTCCTGTCTTCCTAATTCAAAAGAATCCGTGCCGATCTGTGGTCATCCGTGGCCGGCCTGAACTCGTTTATAGCATGCCCTGTCCTCAGCTCGTTTAGTTGCTAAGCAGATCTCGGATTTCCGCTGGGACAATAGACACTACAGCACAGAGAACACAGAGATCACGGAGGTTTCCGACAAGATGCACAGATTTTTCAACGCATTTGTTTCAAATTCATTCTGTTGGATCCTGTCCGGTCCGCCAGTGGCTCTATCCTTGTTTCCTGCTTTCCTGAGAGTCATCCGCGTCAATCCGTGGCTGGTCTGCCCCGTGCGTCTTCCGTGTTCCCTGCGTGAATAGACCTAAGGAATTCCAGCTTGACATTTACTCCGCGAAAATGGCAAAAACTTTCCGACAGTTGCGCAACCCACACGCACGTACATGTCCACTCCAGAAAAGCATTCTGTAAAAACCCGCATCTTGATTTTGGAAGAGCACCCGCTGCTTCGGTATGGCGTCGCACATTTTGCGAATTCTCAGCCGGACATGATTGTATGTGGCGAGACTGACACTATTCGCGATGCCGCCACAAGATCCAGGAATGCAAGCCGCACTTGCTGCTGATTGCATTGCGGCTGGGCACCGGCGACAGCCTCGAATTTCTTAAAGCGCTCAAGTCGGAGCATCCTGCTTTGTTGATTCTCGTTTATTCCGCTTTTGAGGAAACCATCTTCGCAGAGCGCGCCTTCCGAGCCGGCGCAGACGGTTACGTGATGAAAAAGGCTCCGAAGGACGAGCTGCTCACCGCTATTCGCGAGATTATGAGCGGCAACATCTATGTCAGCCGCGACGTAGCGATGCGCGCGTTCAAAAAATCGCTGGAGACGCGATCGGAACAACAACATCGCTCGGCACGTCCTACGATTGGTATTGAAAAGTTGTCCGATCGCGAGATGCACATCTTCTTTTTGTTAGGCTCAGGCCTTGGAAACAGCCAGATCGCGCATTCGCTCAACTTGAGTGTCAAAACGATCGAAAGCCATCGCGAGAACATCAAACACAAGCTCAACCTGAGTTGCAGCCGCGATCTGGTGGCTTGCGCCGAGAAATACGTGGAAGTCACTTTCGTGCCGCCCACCGACATCCTCGGCCGCGGCAAAAAGAAAGTTGTCCGTTTCCCCGCCGCGTAGCGACGAATCTTGGAACATGTAAGGAAAGCAGGAAAGCAGGAACCGAGGAAAGGGATTTCCGACAGAGCAGGTAAAGGTGCGAGGGTAGTGGCGAACGAACGCGGGGGCCGAACAATTTCAAAGCCTCTGCTGCCCCGAAAATCTGCGGAAGCGGCTAGCGTGCTGGTGATCGCGGCCTCGCATCACCGTTCGAAGACGCGGCTAATTCGCCGCGCACGGCGCAAGGGACATCACCGGCGCAGATGCTAATTCACCCGTACAGCCAATCCGAAGAACGGCTGAGTACGGTTAAAGCGCTGTGCATTGTTCGTGGTGCTTTACGAATCCCGTTCGGATCCACCGCTAAGATTTAGCATTACATTGTTGTCATTGAGCGATCACAGGCCTGTCGTGGATAAGATGTCGAAACGCGCAAGCGAATCTGAAGGTGGCAGCGCAATTTTGGCTTGCCGAACACTACAATGCTGTAGTGTTTACGCATTCCTCCAAGGAGATTAGCGCCGCGGTTACTTACCGCGACTGCAATGAGGTGGATGAAGTGGATAGGCTGCAGCTCGGTGGAGCGGGCTGCGGCCACTGCTCTACCCAACCTGCGTAGACGCTGTTCTTAGCGGACTCTAAATTGCCGCCCAACTCTCCGCCGTGATCGGGCCCTCGAAGTTAACGGACTAACAAAAAATTGCAGCGGCTTTCTTCGCACGCGTGGAAGTTTCAGTTGAATGCGTTGGGGCAGCGCACGTGCAGCATCAAGGGTATCGCCGCCTGACTCAGGGCAACGCATTGTTCTAGCGGCGTTTTGATTCGTTCGCGCCCGCTTTTACTTCCTTTGCTGCAGCCTTGATCTGTGATCGACCACCCGGCGGTTTGAGACCGCCGCTATAGATACCGGCATCATCGATCCCGACTACAGCTGACGATGTAAGGATATAACCATTCACCTTGTAATGATCGCGTGAGGCAAAGCCTGGTCCCTGTGTATTCCTGGTTGTGTGTGGAAAGCGGCCCCAAGTCGCCGCACTCCAACGCGCTGCGCATGAAATTCTGATCCACCAACATCTGATCTTGTCGCTTTCATCTGTGTCATCCGTGCAGTCCGTGGTTAAATGATCTGGATCTGAGAACATTCGTGTTCATCCGTGTGTATTCGTGGTTAACATTCGCCGATGGCTGCGGCTGACGACCGGCGAATGAGCACCCGCGCGACGGGTGTGGTCGGCATCGCCATTCTGTCGAGCCGCTTGCTGGGTCTCATTCGCGAGATGGTGTTTGCCGGGCTGTTCGGCGCCGGACGAAATCTCGATGCGTTTCTCATGGCGTTTCGGTTACCGAATCTGTTGCGCGATCTCTTCGCAGAGGGCGCGCTTTCGACGGCGTTCATCACCACGTTCTCGAAAAAGATCGCAGTCGAAGGCGACCAATCGGCGTGGCGTCTGGCGAACAAGGTGGCCACGCTCACGGCTGTGTTCATGAGCGCGATCACACTGCTTGGCATCATGTTCGCGCGGCAACTGGTCGACCTGTTGACATGGGGCAGTTGGTCGCCGGACAAAACCGAGCTCACGATTTCGCTGACCCGGATCATGTGGCCGTTCATGCTCATGGTCTCGCTCGCAGCGCTCGTGATGGGAATGCTGAACGCGAAATATGTGTTCGGTCCGCCGGCCATGGCGTCGAGTTATTTCAATCTCGGCTCGATCATTGGAGGGGTTGCGATTGGTTATTGGATTGATCCGCATTTCGGCGCGCGCTCCCTCGTGGGCTTGGCGATCGGCACGCTCATCGGTGGGGCGTGGCAATTGATCGGGCAATTTCCGTCGCTGTGGAAAGTCGGCTACAGATTTCACCCCGATTTTCATTGGCGCGACGAAGGCGTGCGCACGGTGCTGACCTTGATGGGACCGGCGGTGATCGCAGCGAGCGCGGTGCAGGTAAACGTGCTGATCAACAGCGGATTTGCGGCCAGTCTCGGCAACGGCCCGGTGAGCTGGCTCAACATTGCATTTCGTCTGATGCAATTACCGTTGGGAATTTTCGGCGTCGCCATCGGCACTGTGACGTTGCCGCTGGTGGCGAAGAGCGCCGCGCTCGGGAACACGGCTGAGTTTCGCGCAACGCTCGCGCGCGGGATGCGGCTGGCGTTTTTGCTCACGGTTCCGTCGGCGATCGGACTCGTCATGCTGGCGTCGCCGATCATCAGCGTGATTTATCAGCACGGACGTTTCACGGCTGAGATGACTCGGCAAACTGCGGGCGCGCTGCAATATTACGCGATCGGCCTGGCGGCGTATGCGGCGTTGAAAGTGTTGACGCCGGCATTTTACGCCGTTGGCAAACGCAACACGCCAATGGTAGTGAGTTTTCTCGCAATTGGTGCGAATCTGTTTCTCAACTGGTTGTTCACATTCCGGCTTGGATGGGGACACCGCGGCCTTGCGTTTTCAACGGGCCTTGTGGCCACAATCAATTTTCTTTTGCTCTACACCCTGATGCGCCGGCACACGCGGCGGCTTGAAACGCGCCAGATGCTGATCGCGCTCGGCAAAATTTGTGTCGCCGGTGCGCTGCTTGCGTTGATCTGTTGGGCGGCGAATTATCTCTGGCTGGATGCGTGGTCGGACATGCGGTTCTTTCAAAAGTTAGCAATACTGCTCGCGACGATTGCAGTTGCCGGCGCCGGATTTTTCGGGGCGGCGTTTCTTCTGCGCATTACCGAAGTGCAAGACATCATAGATGTGTTCCGGAGGCGCTTTCATTGACACCGGCTTTCAAGCCGGTGCTACACGAGCACCTCGGCGGAAGCCGTTTAAACGGCTTTCGCATCGCGTGGCGTGCTCTGTCCTCAGCGCATCGATGTCCGGCGTTAAATCCGCTGGCGACAGCGGACGCTACAACACGAATCTCAGAGGGCTTGCGCCCAAGGAGCGGCGGTCTCTAGTCGGCCGGCAATTGAAAGACGGCGACCTGGAGGACGCCCCTCATTGTCACCCCAGCGCCTGATCGAGGTCCTCGATCAGGTCGTCGGCGTTTTCGAGGCCGACGGACACGCGCAACAAGCCTTCGGGCGAAGTTGTACCCGGGCCTTCGATGGACGCGCGATGCTCGATCAGACTTTCCACACCGCCGAGGCTCGTGGCGCGGATAAAGATTTTCGTTTTCGCTGCGACCGACATCGCCGCGTCGCACCCGTCTTTCACTTCGAGCGACAGCATCCCGCCGAACGCGGACATCTGTCCGGCCGCAATTTTGTGCCCGGGATGCGACTGCAGCCCGGGATAATGTACCCGCGCCACTTTCGGATGTCGCGCGAGGAACTCCGCGATTTTCATCGCGTTTTCCGAATGCGCGCGCATGCGCCACGGCAATGTGCGCATCCCGCGCAGGATCAACCAGCAATCGAAAGGCGAGGGGACCGCGCCGCCTTCGTATTGAATGCTGCGGATCCGCTGAAAAAATTCATTGTCTGTCTTTCCAACGACAATTCCTCCGAGAACGTCGCAATGCCCGCCGAAATACTTGGTTGTTGAATGGAGAATTAGATCGGTGCCAACATCGAATGGTCGTTGCAGCACCGGTGCCCAGGTGTTGTCGCAAACCAAAATCGCTCCGGTGTCGTGTGCGATTTCAGCGAGCGCGGCGAGATCGACAACTTTCAGCAACGGATTGGAAGGCGTTTCGGCCCAAACCAGTTTTGTTTTTGCCCGCACCGCTTTCTTAACTGCGTCGAGATCGCTCATGTCGACGAAATCTGCCTCGAGTCCCCAGCGTACAAAGATTTCGCGGATCAATCGCGACGTGCCGTAGTAAGCGTCTACGTGCGCAAGGACGTGATCGCCGGGAGATAATGCCTGCAAAATCGACATAGCCGCGCCGGTGCCGGAGGCGAAGGCCGCAGCCGTTTCGCCGGCTTCGAGCAAGCTCACGCCGCGCTCCAGCGTCTGCCGATTTGGATTATCGTTGCGCGAGTACATGAACCCGCGCGAGTACGTGCCCTCGATGTCGCGCTCAAACGTGGTGGACAGATAAATCGGGGCGGCCACCGCCCCGGTTGCCGGGTCCACCTCGTGTCCTGCGTGAACGGCTATAGTTTCGATTTTCATTTGGGGAGATTAGCCAGGTTCACGCGCTCTTGTCGATCTTTGGAGTGTAGCGTCCGCGGTCAGGGTAGCGGACGCGGCTCGCATGCTGGCGAGCGCGTCTCGCGATCGCGAACTTTTTCAATTGCATAGGCACACTGTTTGATCGCAGCTCCAGAAAAGCTCGTTTCGGCGCGCCGCCGAAACCAGCACGCGAGCCGCGTGCGCTACCCAGACCCGCGACAGGTCGCTGCACTCCAAAGTTTCGCAGTTGACGGCGTTACGTGCCCAGCGCAAATAGCAGGTCTCCCATGGACGCCGAGTCTTGCGCTGACACAGCGATACACACGATCTACGACGACGAAGTTTTTCAGATGGCTTGCGAGCAATTTCGCGTCATCGCCGATTATCTGAACATCGACAAGGACGACCGCGAGTGGGCGACGTACCCCAAACGCGCCGTGGCCGTGACGCTGCCTGTGCATATGGACGACGGCAGCACGAGAGCCTTCCAGGGTTACCGGGTGCAACATCACATCGCACTGGGGCCGACCAAAGGCGGCACTCGTTTCGCGCCTTCCCTTTCGATGGGCGAAACGGCCGCATTAGCGATGTGGATGAGTTGGAAATGCGCGCTCGCTCAGTTGCCGTACGGCGGTGCGAAGGGCGGGGTAGCTGTTGATCCCTCAAAATTATCGCGGACTGAACTCGAGTCCGTGTCGCGCCGTTACATGCAGGAAATGATTCCGTTCGTCGGTCCGCACACTGACATCATGGGCCCGGATATGGGTACCAATGAACAGATCATGGCGTGGTTCATGGACACCTACTCGGTTTACATGGGCTACGCCGTGAACGAAATCGTTACCGGTAAACCGGTCGCCATTGGCGGGACCGAAGGGCGGCGTGAAGCGACTGGTCGCGGCGCCGTGTATCTCGTCGAGCGTGCCATGAACATGCTGAAGATGGACCCGGAAAAATGCACCGCGATCATTCAAGGATTCGGCAATGTCGGTTCGGTCGCAGCTTTGTCGCTGGCCTATAAGAGCGGCGTCAAAGTCGTCGGGATCAGTGATCACACCGCTGCGATTTACAATCCGAAAGGGATCGACGTTAAAGCGGCCGAGCAACACATGATCAAAAAAGGGAATCTGCGTGCGTTCGCTCAGGACGATCATGTAAATCCTAACCAGTTTCTCACGCTGCCGTGCGATATTCTTGTTCCGGCGGCGGTTGACCGCGTGATTACCGGAAAAAACGCTGGTCAGCTCAAGTGCCGCATCCTCGCCGAAGGCGCGAACGGTCCGACGACGCCTCCGCATTCTCGAGCATTCGTTTGTGCAAGTAATCAGGCGCGCCAAAGACCATAAGGTGTCGCATCGCACAGCCGCTATGGCGACCGGGGTTGAGCGCGTCATCAAGGCCAAACAAGTGCGCGGCTTGTTCCCATGAGCGGCGATGCCGCGGTCTTGATGTGCGACCTATTCCGCCTCTCCCTTCGGAAGCGAGAGGACCGAGGTGAGGGATCGGAACCGCGCACAAGTAAGGCTGAACCCTCACCCTAACCCTCTCCCTGGGAAGGGGAGAGGCGAAAGGGTTGCCCGACTGCCCTACCATGAAGTTCTCACACACAGAGGAAAACCGTGATGGTCGGCATCTCGATGTTCTTACTGACGAAGAGGACGGACTTCGCATGATTGTGTCGCGTCTCGGTGCGGAACTGATCAGCATGGCGCGAATCAGTGAAGCCGGCGAATGGATTGGCTTTCTTTACCGGGACAACGATATAACGCCGCCGCCTGAAGGCTGGGCAAATCACGCCACGGTCATGGGTTATTATCTTCATCGGCTGAAGAATGGCAGTAGTCTGTATCGCGGACACCAAATCAAGGGTGGCACCCACGGTTTTCTTCGTGCGAAAACATGGCATCTCGGCGGATGTTCCACTGAAGGAAGTGGCGCGTCGTTAAAATACCAGATCACTCCGGACGATTTTTCCGAAATCGAATATCCGCTGAAGGTTAGTGTGGATCTCACGTATCAGATCGGCGCTGATGGCATGGGTGTGCTCTTCGAGTTTCGAAACCATGAACCGGAATTGACCGCACATGTGTCGTTTGGGTTGCACCCAGGCTTCGGCGCGGATTCGTTCGATAGCTTTCATCTGCAAATGCCGCGGGGATTGTATCGACGATATTTTTCGCCGGACAATTTTCTGTCGGGCGAAACGCGTGACATTGAATTTTCAGGTGGCGAAATGCCGTTTCCAAAAAACGAATTGCCCGGCTCGATCATTCTCGAACTGGTGAACGTTCCGCGACCGCAATTTTCTTTCGTGGATCCGCCGAGCGGGCGCTGGGTGATAATGGACCTGGCCGGCGTTCCTTACATTACCTTGTGGTCGGATGGCGGTCCATTTCTTTGCGTCGAGCCATGCTGGGGTTTGACCGATCATCACGAGCAGCGCGCATTCGAGAAAAAACAAGGGATCCAAACCATTCCGCCCGCTGGCGAATTGCGCGCCTCCTTCAGCATGACTCCGCAATTTGCGTCGTGCGACTAGATGACCGTACCACTTTACGGTTTCTGCTGTAGCCACGGCGCTGTGCGCCGTCGTCGCTGAATTAGGAACTCAACCGAAACACCCCCGCAGGGGCGTGGCTACAAAAATTTTCGTCGTGTCCATTCGTGTGCATTCATGGTTAGTTCTCCGGTCATGGCTGTTTCTGCTTCGCTTCGCGCACTTCTCAATCAAGCGATTGATTACGCAGGGATGTTTCCCCCTTGCGCCCTGGCGCTCGAACCGGCGTTGCGGAACCAGGCGAGCTATGTGCGTTCATCCGAAGTGTGGATGCTCAACGGATTCGTTCTGCCCGTGGGGCAATTCGACGCGGCAACAAAATTTGCTTCAAAATTCGATTCTTCACATCCGCTCCGCGTCGCCGCGCTTGGACCGAAAACCACAAGTGTGGAGAGCTTCCGTGACGCGCTGGAGAATGCAGGCGCCGCGATTCGTTCATATTCGCGATCAGATGTCAATCTGATTTCGGTCAGTCATCTCGAAATGTTTTTACCGGACGATGTGGATTCTGTTTCCCTCAAAGTGGCGAGCGCGGTTGTGGGTGAGTTGCCGGTGTTTTGGGAAGCGCCGCCTGAGAGAGCAGAGCAAACCATTGCACTGATTGCCGGATACAACTCCGACAAAGACATGGCAAAATTCGGTTACAAATTGCGCACCGGTGGAGTGACAGCCGATGCATTTCCAACTTCGGCGCAGATCGCACGCGTGCTGGTAACGGCAGCGACGTATCAGCTCCCGATCAAGTTTACGGCCGGTCTGCATCATCCAATCCAGCAATTTCGCGACGAAGTGAAAACGAAGATGCACGGATTTCTCAATGTGCTGGGAGCCGCAGTTCTTGCGGCGGAACATCAATGGGAAGCCGATCAAACCGTGATGATGCTCGAGGACGAAGATCCACGATCGTTTTCGTTTACCGACGATTTCTTCATGTGGCGCGACTGGAAGATTGACGTCGAACCCCTGCAATACCGCCGCAAATTCGTGAGGTCCTTCGGTAGTTGCAGCTTCGATGAGCCACGCGACGATTTGCGCGAGTTGGGTTTCCTGTAAGGTAGGGGCGGTTCACCTGAACCGCCCGGTCTGCATAACAGACACATTTCGGGCGATTGAGGTCAATCGCCCCTACCATTTATGCCGCTCAAATCGTTCATCGAAGTTTCACCGGATTCCCATTTTCCATTGGAGAATCTTCCCTGCGGCGTTTTCCAACCGCGACAAGGCAAACCGCGGGTGGGCGTTGCGATCGGGGATTTGATTATTGATCTCTCCGCGCTGGAAGAGCTCGGTCATTTTCGATCGACGGAATTTCAAAACCAGAGAGTATTTTCTGAGGAATCGCTGAATTCGTTTCTCAGACTAGGGCGACCAGCCTGGAGAAAGACGCGCGAGATTGTTCAGCATCTGCTCTCGGCGGATACACAAATACTGCGCGATGACGCACGGCTTCGGGAAAAAATGTTTCATGCGCAAAAAGATGTGGCGATGAAACTTCCAGTGCGCATCGGCAATTACACCGATTTCTATTCATCGTACCATCACGCGCACAATGTCGGTACGATGTTGCGCGGTCCTGAGAACGCGCTGATGCCTAACTGGAAATGGTTGCCAGTCGCATATCATGGACGCGCGAGTTCGATCGTTGTCAGCGGGATGGATGTGCGCCGGCCGAGCGGACAGACGAAAGCGCCGGACGCAGCCACGCCGACATTCGGTCCGAGCAAAAGCTTTGATTACGAGTTGGAAATGGCGTTTCTGATCGGGCCAGGCAACTCGTTAGGCGAACCGGTTCCGATCGATCGCGCCGCAGATCACATTTTCGGACTGGTCCTGATGAACGACTGGAGCGCGCGCGACATTCAGGCGTGGGAATATCAGCCGTTGGGTCCGTTCCTGGGGAAGAATTTCGCGACGAGCATTTCGCCATGGGTGGTGACGCTCGAAGCGGTCGAGCCGTTCAGGAAACCGCTTCCGCCGCAGGATCCCGAGCCGCTCCCGTATTTGCGCGGAAAAAACGATTTCACATTCGACATCCAGCTCGAAGCGCAGCTCCAAACGTCATCGATGAATGCGTCGCATGTGATCACGCGCACGAATTTCCAAAACCTTTACTGGAGCATCGCGCAGCAGCTTGCCCATCACACGGTGAACGGCTGCAATCTTGAACCGGGCGATTTACTCGCAAGCGGCACGATCAGCGGACCAACTGAAGAATCGCGCGGCTGCATGCTGGAGTTGACCTGGCGCGGAGCGAATCCCTTGAAGTTGCCGAACGGCGAAACGCGCAAATGGCTTGAAGACGGCGACCGCCTAACGATCAGCGGCTGGTGCCAGGGCGACGGTTACCGCGTCGGTTTCGGTGAAGTGAACGCACGCATTTTGCCGGCGTCATGAGTTCTAATTCGTAGCTCTTATTTGCTGCCAGGTTTAACCGCGGGGATTTTGGCGAGATCGGGCGGGAGCTGGTCCACGGGAAAAGTCTCGACGTTCATTTCGATTAAACTCACGAATGGACAGCCGAAGTCCGGTTTCGCTGCGCCGCTTCGATCGACAATCACGCCGACTGCCGAGACTATGCCGCCGTGGCGGTGGACGATATCGATTGTCTCCTGCACGCGTCCTCCGCGGGTGACGACATCTTCGACGACAACGAATTTCTCGTGAGTCGAAATTCGAAAACCGCGGCGCAAAGCAAGTTTGCCTTCGTCTTTCTCTGCAAAAATGTGGCGTTTGCCTAACGACCGTCCGACTTCCTGGCCGACAATGATTCCGCCGAGGGCAGGGGAAATAACTGTGTCGCAATCAAACTGGCGCACTTTATCCGCGAGCCAGCCGCACACCTTTGCAGCGATCTCGGTGTGCTGAAGAAGCAGCGCGCATTGGA
>WNGC01001849.1_pt1 | contig 12973 bp, 10 predicted proteins | sample 5400051 | NCBI WGS metagenome assembly WNGC01 (sample SAMN13153368, study PRJNA577476) | soil metagenome | isolation source: 20 cm soil or saprolite under grassland replicate 2 | place: USA:California | collected 2016-06-15 | reverse complement strand
ACTTCCGAAACCGCGAGCGCGACCCCCGAAGACCAGGGGCCGACGATGAAGCGCGCGCCTTCGCCGTCGACCGCCTCTTCGGCGCGCCGGGTGGACGCGCCCGCCTGCGTGGCCCCGTCGCGCGTGATGTACCGGATCGACCGGCCGAGGACCTTCATGTCGCGCTCCTCGAGCGCCATCCTCATGCCGCGGTCGTTGAGCGGCCCGACGTCGGAGAAGGCGCCGGTCTGGTCCCACAGGCCGAGGATCACGATCTCTTTCGATTGCGCGCGAAGGATTGCCGGAAAGCCCAGGCCGGTGGCCGCGAGCGCTCCGATCTTGAGGATGTCCCTGCGCCCGAGCTTGCTCATTTTCGATCTCCCTGATGGTCGGCGGTAGCGGCTAGACTACTTGTAAAGGACGCTATCCGCCACCCCGGTCGATCGGAGCCCCTTCAGGACCGCGCTTCGCGCTCGAGCAGCGCCCGCTTGCGCTCGACGCCCCAGCGGTAGCCTGAAAGCGCGCCGTCGTTGCGCACGACGCGGTGGCAAGGAATGGCGACGGCGATCGCGTTCGCGGCGCAGGCCTGCGCTACCGCACGCACGGCTTTCGGCACGCCGATGCGCTGCGCGATCTGCGAGTAGGTCGCGGTCGACCCGGCCGGGATCTTGCGCAGCGCCTGCCAGACGCGCTGTTGAAAGGCGGTGCCGCGCACGTCGAGCGGGAGATCGAGGCCGAGGGCGGGCGCTTCGACGAAGCCGACCACCTTGGCCACCCATTGCTCGAAGCCCGGGTCCCCGCCGACGAGCGTCGCCCTGGGAAAGCGGTCCTCGAGCTCGCGCACCAGCGCCTCGGGCTTGTCGCCGAGCAGAATGGCGCAGACGCCCTTGTCGGTGGCGGCCACGAGGATCGAGCCGAGCGAGCATTCGCCGACGGCGAAGCGGATCGCCGCGCCGCTGCCTCCGGAGCGGAAGCGGGTCGGCGTCATTCCCAGCACCTGCCCGGACTCCGCATAGAAGCGCCCGCTCGAATTGAAGCCGGCACCGTAGATCGCCTCGGTCACGGTGGAGCTGTGCGGCAGGGCTTCGCGCACGCGCTGGGCGCGATGGGCCGCCGCGTAGGCTTTGGGGGTGACGCCCGTCACCGTCTTGAACACGCGGTGGAAGTGGAAGCGGCTCATGCTCGCGGACGCGGCGAGCGCCGCGAGATTCGGCATCTCCTCGGCCGCCTCGATCAGGCGGCAGGCTTTCGCCACCGCCGCCGCGCGGCGCACGGCGAGAGCCGCCTCGTTCGGCCGGCAGCGCTTGCACGGCCGGAACCCGGCGCTTTCCGCCTCCTCGCAGCTCGCGTGGAAGCGGACATTCTCGCGCCGCGCGAGCCGCGCGGCGCACGAGGGACGGCAATAGACGCCGGTGCTGCGCACCGAGTAGCAGAACACGCCGTCCGCTCCCGCGTCTCTGCGCTGCACGGCCGCCCAGCGCTCGGCATCGCTTGCGAAGGGCATTGAGTCGGTTTCCTTCCTCGTCATTGTGAATTCCATGATAACGCTCCTTTTCAGCGGCGGCGCGCCATTGGGCTCGCCATGGCGCCATCTTCAAGGACGGCACGAAAGCAAGCACTCCGGCTCTTGCTTTCGAATCCACAGCCTTCGGCCGGGCTCCCTGATAGGATACGACCCGCGCTCGACTTCGGGAGAAGAACGTGAGTTTTCAGCTGCGCCGCCTTCTTTTGGCTTTGCTGTCCGTGCCGTGCTTGCATGCCGCGCCTGCGGCCGCACAGAACTTTCCCGGCAAACCGGTGCGCGTGATCGTGCCGTTCGCGCCCGGAGGGGCGACCGACGTGGTGTTTCGCCTGCTCGCTCCGAAACTGTCGGAGAACCTGGGCCAGCAGGCAGTCATCGAGAACCGCGCGGGCGGCGGCTCGACCATCGGCATGGACATCGTCGCCAAGTCCGCGCCGGACGGCTATACGCTCGGCGTCGCCAATCTTTCCTTCGCCGTCAATCCCAGCCTGCTGCAGAAGCTGCCCTACGATACCGAGCGCGACTTCGCGCCGGTGAGCCTGGTCACGATCGTGCCCCTGGGAATTTCGGTGCACCCGTCGGTGCCGGCAAGGTCGGTAAAAGAGCTGATCGCGCTCGCGAAAGCCAAGCCGGGCAGCCTGCACTACGCCTCATCGGGGAACGGCAGCGCGACCCACATGGCGACCGAGATGTTCAAATACCTGACTGGAACCGACATCGTGCACGTTCCCTACAGCGGCGGCGGCCCTGCGGTCGTCGCTGTTGTCGGCGGGCAAGTCCCGATCTACACCGGCAGCGTTCCCTCGCAGCTGGCGCACATAAAATCCGGCAGGCTGGTGGCCCTCGCCGTGACGAGCTCGAAGCCCGATCCGGCGCTTCCCGGAATTCCCACCGTTGCCGAGGCCGGCGTGCCGGGCTACGAAGCCGTCGAATGGCAAGGCGTCGTCGTGCCTTCGGGCACGCCGGGCCCGGTCATCGACCGGCTCAACCGTGCCATCGTCCAGTCTGTAAAGACGCCCGATTTCAACGAGCGCCTTGCGGGCGTGGGCGCGCATGCGGTGGGGAGCACGCCGGGGGAGTTTGCGGACTTCATCAAGAAGGAGCTGGCCTCCTGGTCGAAGGTCATCAAGGCGACGGGAATACGCATTGAGTAGCGCCGGCGAGGATCGCACGATGCCGTCCCGCGGCGCCTGGATCGAGCAATTCCCCGGCAATCTCACCTGGTCGAACGCGGCTCTCGTCACGAAAGGGATGGCGCCTTACGGCGCGGTCGCGCTCGGAGAGATCGACGAGGTCTGCGAAAAGCTGAAAGCCCGCCAGGGCGAGGCCGACGCCTGGCGGGAAGAGTGGTGCGCGATGGCGGAACGGCTCGAGCGCGCAGCCGACACGGCCGCCGCCGAGGGGCGCCAGCTCACGGCGGGCAACTGCTATCTGCGCGCCGGCATGTACTACTTCACCGCGGAGCGCTTCGTCTTCCCGGGCGAGGAAAAACGTGAAATCGGCCGCAAGGCCCTGCAATGCCAGCACGCCGGGCTCGAGCGGCGCTATCCGAACATCGAGCGCGTCGAGGTGCCGTACGAAAACACGACGCTCCCCGCGCTCTTCATGAACGCCCCGGGCGCGCCCGCGCCCGCGCCGACGGTGGTCGTATTCGACGGTATGGACAACTGCAAGGAGATGAGCGTCCTCTTCGCGGGGATCGAGTTCGCCCGGCGCGGCTGGAATACGCTCGCCATCGACGGCCCCGGGCAAGGCGAGTCGCTGCGTCTTCGCGGGCTTTATGCCCGTCACGATTACGAAGTCCCCGGCACCGCCGCCTACGAATACGTCGCCGGGCGGCGCGAGGTCAATCCGCAGAAAGTGGTGATCATGGGCTACAGCTTCGGCGGCTATTACGCTTCCCGCATCGCCGCATTCGAGAAGCGCTATTGCGCGGGCGTGGCCATGAGTGCCCTGCACTGGGACCTTGCGGCATGGCAGCGCGAGGTCAAGCGCAGACACGAGATCGACCCGAAGACGACCCCGCAATCGAGCTTTCATTTCCGCTGGATCATGGGGGCCGACGACATCGATACGGCGATCGAGCGGGCCGAGCGCTTCTCGCTCGCGGGAGTCGCGCAGAAGATCACCTGCCCGTTTCTCGTCGTGCACGCCGAAGACGACAAGGTGGTGCCGGTTGCCTCCGCCCATAAGCTCTTCGAGGCGATCGGCGCCCCTCGCAAGAGCCTGAAGATCCTCACCGCCGAGGACGGCAGCACGTATCATGCTCAAGCGGACAACCGGCAGGTCGGGATCGATTACATCGCCGACTGGATAGTCGCGAACCTGTAGCGGTAGAATCGCCCGCTGAGCTACGAAGGAGAACAGTTATGGATGTGTCCAGTCCGGTGCTCAAGCAGATCTCGACGGAAAACGAATTGCCGCCGCGCGCCGCGCCGAAACGCAAGACATGGAAGGGCGCGGAGATCCTGGTCGAATACCTGATCAAGGAGAAAGTGCCCTACCTGTTCGGCGTGTGCGGGCACGGCAACATCGGCTTCCTCGACGCCGCCGCCGATGCCGCCTCCCGCATCAAGACGATCTCGGTGCATCACGAGCAGGCGGCGGGCTACATGGCCGATGCCTACTACAAGGTCCGCCATGAGCCGGTGGCGACCTACACCTCGTGCGGACCGGGGTCGTGCAATCTTCCGGTCGCGCTCGCCGGAGCCATGATGGATTCGTCGGCGTTCCTCGCGATCACCGGCAACGTGCCCACCACCCAGTTCAACCGCATGCCGTTCCAGGAGACCGGGCGCTATTTTCAGGGAGATTTCCCGTCGGTCATCCGTCCCCTGGTGAAGAAGAGCTTTCAGCCGACGCGCGTGGAGATGCTGCCGCTCGCGATCAAGCAGGCGTTCGGCCTCCTGCGCACCGGCCGCCCGGGACCGGTGAACATCGACGTGCCGCTCAACGTTTTCCAGGAAACGGCCGAAGTCGAGATCCCCGATCCCGATCCGCGGGTGAATCAGCGCTTTCCCGGGGAATTGCAGGCGCTCGACCGGGCGCTCGACCTGCTGCTCGCCGCGCGCCGCCCAGTGGTGCTGGTCGGGCAGGGCGGCCTTATCGCCGAAGCGACGGAGGCGCTCTCCGAGTTTCTCGAGCTCGTGCGCATCCCCGTGGTGACCAGCCCCAACGGCAAAGGCACCATCGACGAAACCCACGAGCTCGCGTTCGGCGCGATCGGCAGAAACGGGCCGTATGCCGCCAACGAAGCCGCGCGCAACGCCGATGTCGTGCTCGCGCTCGGCTGCAGCTTCGACGACCGCACCACCAGCGCGTGGATCAGCGGCTATACGCTGACCATACCGCCCGCCAGGCTGATCCAGATCGACAACGATCCGGCGGAAATCGGACGCAATTACCCCGTCCACCTCGGCATCGTCGGCGACATCCGCGCGAGCCTCGAGGTGATGACCCGGCGCGCGCAGGAGAAGGTGAAATCGGCCAAGACTTTCGAGGACTGGGTGGCGCGCTTGCGGGACTGCCGTGCGGTGTGGGACAGATACCAGGCTCCGTTTGCCGGGAGCGACCAGTCCCCGCTTCGTCCCGAGCGCCTGATGCAAGGCCTCGCGCGCGTGATACCGGAAAACGCGATCTTCGCGACCGACGTGGGCGTGCATCACAACTGGGTGGTGCAGCTGTGGAAGGCGCGGCGGCCCCGCCATCTGCTGCAATCGTGGGGCTTCGCGTCCATGGGGTTCGCCACCTGCGGCATACTCGGCGCAAAGCTCGCCCAACCCGAGAGCCCGGCGGTGGCGGTGGTCGGCGACGGCTCGTTCCTGATGACGCCGCACGTTCTCGCCACCGCCGTGGAGTACGACATTCCCGCCGTGTGGGTGGTGTGGAACAACCACGGCTACTGTTCGATACGCGACATGCAGCTCGGCATGTTCGGCAAGGAGCTGGCGACGAGCTTCAGGAAAGACAAGACCGGCGAGCTCTACAGCCCGGACTTCACCATGCTCGCGCGTTCGTTCGGAGTCGAGTCCGCCCGCGTCGCCCGCGCCGGGGACCTCGAAGGCGCGCTCGAAACCGCAATCAAGGCCAACCGACCGTATCTGGTCGAAGTTCCCATCGATCGCGATATCCGCCCCGTGGGCACCGGCACCTGGTCGCTGCCGCCTTTCCCGCACGCGGAGCCGAACTTCAGGAAATTGGCGGGGCTCGACGGGTGAAGGAGGCTCACTCGGCCTTGGCGCCGGAATCCTTGACCACTTTCGCCCATTTGGCGATCTCCTGCCGGACGTATCGGCCGAATTGATCCGGGGTCTTCACCGAGGGCTCGGCGCCCAGCGCGGCGAGACGCTCCTTGACCTCGGGCGCGGTGACGGCGCTGCCGATCTCGGAATTGAGTTTCACGACGATGTCCGCGGGCAGTCGCGCCGGACCGAACACCCCGTACCAGGACGTGACCTCGAATCCCGGCAGTGCCGCTTCGCTCAGCGTGGGCACCTCCGGCAGCAACGAGGAGCGCGCGGCGCCCGTCACGGCGACCGCTCTCAGCTTGCCGGATTGAACATGCGGCACCGCCACCGGCAAGCCCATGGACGCGAGCTGCACCTGCCCGGCAAGCAGATCGCCGACGAGCTGCCCCGATCCCTTGTAGGGAACGTGCACCATGCGGACGCCGGCCATCGTCTGGAACAGCTCCAGCGATAGATGATTCGGCGAGCCATTGCCAGCCGACCCGAAACTGAGCCGTCCGGGTCGCGCTCGCGCCAGGGCAATCAGCTCGGACGCGGAATTCGCGGGCAAGGACGGATGCAGGACGATCGCGCTGGGGAATGACGCGATTTCCGCGATCGCCGCAAGGTCCCTGGCCAGGTCGTACGGCAGCTTCGAATAAAGGCTTGCGGAGATCGCGTGGGGAACGCCTCCCAGCAGCAGCGTGTATCCGTCCGGCGCGGACCGGGCGACCTGCTCCGCGCCGATGTTTCCGCCCGCGCCGGCGCGATTCTCGATGATTACCGGCTGCCCCGATCGCTCCGTGAGCTTTTGGCCGACGATGCGCGCGAGAACGTCGGTCGACCCGCCGGGAGAGAACGGCACCACTATTCGAACCGGCCTGCTCGGGTAATCCTGAGCCAGGCTCGCGCCTGCGGCGAGAGACGCGATCAGCAGCAACGCTACTCGCGAGATGTTGCTCATGAAGCTCCCCATGCGGAATAATAAAGCCGAAAGAGCAGGATTGATTTTGCCATCGTTAACCCCCTATAGTTTCCGCCGCGGATAGTCCAACGAGGAGGGGCTCATGTCCGAATCCATCGATCGCCGCCAGTTCCTGCAGACGGCCACCCTGGCCGCAACCGCGGCGACCGCGGTCACCGGAACCGCGCTCGCCGCGGACGCCAAGACCGGAGCGAAGCCCACATCGCATCAAGGGCCGCTCACGCGCCGCTGGACCGAGCAGCGCTGGCTGCTCGACAACACCATCCGCTCGGTCGGGATGGACTGGGACCAGCCGCGCTCGGTCTATTTGTCCGCGCCCTGCGGCCCCCAGGCTGCCGCCGACTTCGCCGCGGTCCGGGCGCGCATACAGAAATATGCCGACGCCGCGCCCGCGTTCGAAGCGGCGGCCAAGCGGCGTGAAGGCGTCGCCAAGGCCGCGCTGGAGGCGGGCGACACGGTCACCGCGCGCGAAAACTATTTCATTGCGGCGATCCATTGGGGCGCTGCGCAGTGGCCGATCGACGAGAACAACGCGCAGAACCAGCTCTACAACACGCGCAAGCGCGAGTGCTACGGCGCTTACGCGAAGCTCGCCGAGCACCGCGTCGAGGAAGCCTGGATCCCCATGCCCTCAGGCCTGCGCCTGCCCGCGTGGTTTCACCTGCCGCCGCGCTATGCGGGCGGCAGAATACCGGTCGTGATCTCGGTGCCGGGCATGGACAGCTTCAAGGAGATGGGCGTGTCCCTGTACGGCGACCGGTGGCTCGAGCGCGGTCTCGCAGTGCTCGCCATCGACGGGCCGGGACAGTACGAAGCGCCGCTCCTCGGCGTGTTCTTCTCGATGCCTGCGTGGCAGGCGGCGGGCAAGGCCTGCTGCGACTGGCTTGCCGCGCGCCCCGAGATCGACGCGCAACGGATCGGCATCAGCGGCAACAGTTTCGGCTCATTCTTCTCCACCATCGCCGCCGCGTACGAGCCGCGCCTGCGCGCGGTCGCGGTGAGCGCGGTGTGCCACGAGCCGGGCTTTCACACGATATTCGAGGAAGCATCGCCCACCTTCAAGATGCGCTTCATGTTCATGTCCGGCTTCACCGACGAAGCCAGGTTCGACGAGTTCAGGAAAACGATGACCTGGGAGGGCCACGCCGAGCGCGTGCGCGTGCCTTACCTGTGCATGGCGGGCGAGCACGACGAGCTCTCGCCGCTCGAGCACACCGAGCGCCTGTTGAAGGCGCTGAAAGGCCCGAAGCGCTGGGTCGTGTACCAGGACTCGCGCCATTCGGTGGGGGGCGTGCCTTCGGCGAACCTCGGGCCGAACCCGGCCGTCCACGTCGCCGACTGGATGGTCGCGAGCCTTGCCGGCAAGATTGGCCCGAGCGAGAAGTGGTTCGTGACTGCGACCGGCCAGATCGTCAGGACGCCACTATAGAAAGGAAACGCGATGCGTATTCACTCCTGCCTCTTTGCGCTCGCGTGCTTCATCGCGAGCCTCTTCGTCACCGGCGCCTTCGCTCAGATCCCGCCCGGGGCGGTGGCGAGCAATGTGCGCGTGGTCGGCTACAGCGACGTCGATGGCCGACCGCCGTTCAAGCTCTCGATCCAGCAGCGCAACGGCCGCTGGTATCTCTACGCGGGCCACCTCTGGCATCGCGGCTGGACGATCCTCGATGTGACCGACCCCGCGAGCCCTCGCGTCGCGAACTTCGTTCCCGGCCCGTCGAACACCTGGACCATCCAGATGGAGATCGGCGAAGACAAGATGATCACGGCGCTGGAGCAAATCGGGCAGGGGTGGGGCGGAGATGCCGCGAAGCCCAACGACGAGGGCGTCCTCATCTGGAGCCTCGCCGACCCGGTGCGGCCGCAGCGCCTCGGGCAATACAAGACCGGAGGAACCGGCACGCACCGCAACTTCTATTCGGGCGGACGCTACATGCATCTGGCCGCGGGAATGCCGGGCTACAGCGGGAACATCTACGTGATCGTGGACATCGGAAACCCGGCGAAGCCGGTCGAGGCCGGCCGCTGGTGGGTGCCGGGGCAGCACGTGGCGGGCGGCGAGAAACCGAAGCGCGACGTCTCGCTGCACGGGCCGCCGTACGTGGAAGGTTCGCTCGCCTACCTCTCCTACGGGGAGGCGGGCCTGGTCATCCTCGACATCGCCGACGTCGCCCATCCCAAGCTCGTCGGCCAGCTCGGGTTCACGCCCCCGTTCCTCGGTTTCATCGGCGTGCACAGCGTGCTGCCGCTGCCGGCGCGGAAGATCGCGGTCGTCAACTCAGAGGCCATTCGCGAGGATTGCAAGGAGCCGCTCAATCACGCGTCCCTCGTCGATATCGCCGATCCGGCGAAGCCGGTTCTGCTTTCCCTCTTTCCGCTGCCGGTGCCGCCCGCGGGCGCGCCTTACGTGAATTTCTGCGAGAAGGGCGGACGTTTCGGTCCGCATAACCAGAACCAGCTGCAGCACAACCCGTTCGTCGAGCATTCGGACAAGCTCGTATACCTCACCTACTTCAACGCGGGCCTGCGCATCGTGGACATCTCGGACGCGCGAGCGCCGCGGGAAGTCGGTTATTTCCTTCCGCCCGATCCGACGCGTCGCTACGGACCGCTGCCGACCAAGCTCGTCGCGCAGAGCGAGGACGTGCTGGTCGACTCGCGCGGCATCATCTACCTCACGGAAAAGAACCAGGGCCTGTGGATCCTGCAATACACCGGGCCGCGATGATCCGCCCCGATTGCCGGGCATGAGCGACCCGGCGACGCGCTATACCCGCACGGCGATTGCGCTCCACTGGCTGATCGCGCTCGCCGTGCTCGGACAGATCGCATTCGGCTGGTACCTTGAGCTCATCCCGCTCGGCGCTCCCCCGCGCGCCGCCGTCGTCAATTTCCACAAGTCGACCGGGCTCGTGATCGGGCTGCTGATCGTGTTTCGCCTCGCCTGGCGCCTGACGCACACACCGCCTCCGCTGCCCGAGTCGATGCCGGCCTGGGAGAAGAGCGCCGCGCGCGTGAACCACGTTCTCCTCTACGCCTGCATGCTGATCATGCCGATCGCGGGCTACACCGCCTCGAACTTCAGCAGGTTCGGGGTCAAGTTCTTCAACGCCGTGACGCTGCCGCCGTGGGGCGTCGACGACCGCGACATCTACGCATTGTTCAACGGCCTGCACGTGGGGACGTCCTACGTCTTCGTGACCCTGATCGCCCTCCACCTGCTCGCCGCCGCGAAGCACCTGATCTTCCCGCGGCACGCGATATTGCGCCGCATGCTGCCCCGGTGAAAGACTCATTCAGCTTTTCTCGCCCGCGACCACGTAAGCCCACAGAGCCTCGACCTCCTCGGGCTTCAGCAGGTCCCCCCAGGGCGGCATCTGATTCTTGCCGCGCGTCACCGAATTGATGAAGCGCTCGCGCTCGTCGCGCGGGAATTTCCTCAGGTCGGCCGCCCCTTGCGGGTCGAGCATGCGCGCGCCATGGCACGGAGAGCAGTTGCGCGCGTAGATTTCCGCGCCGGTCTTCAGCTGCTGCGGCGCGAAATTGCGCGCTTGCGGGCTTTGGGCGGTGGCCGGAGCGCAGGCGAGCGCGGCGATTCCGAGCGATGCGATGGCGAGACCCGCGCGCACGGCTTTTAGTTCGGCATCAGCGCGAAAGTCCAGACCGAGCCGCCCGGGGGCACCTTGTCCTTCAACTGCTCGCGCGCGATGTTCCAGTACAATCCGCCGACGCCTGAGAGCACGGTCACGTATTGCCGGCCCTTCTGGGTGAAGGTCACCGGCATCGCGTTGATGCCGGAGCCCGTCTGGAACTGCCACAGCTGTTTGCCGGTGTCGGCGTCGAGGGCGATGAATTCGCCGGTCTCCTTGCCGGTGAACAGCACTCCGCCGCCGGTCGCGAGCATCGCCGACCACATCTGGAAATCGGCGAGCGGAACGCGCCACTTCTTCTCCGCGGTGAGCGGGTCGATCGCCTCGATATGGCCGACCGGCTCGCCGGCCGCGCGCGGCAGCGGCAGGTTCTCGATGTACATGTAGCGCTGGCCGACCACGAAAGGCTTGGTCTCCAGGTGCTTGTACATCCGGCCCTCGTGCAGCGTGTTGGCGTAAAGCAGGCCGGTTTGCGGACTGAACGCGGCGTGCTCCCAGTTCTTCGCGCCGCGCGTCGACGGCCAGTGCTCGGTCGCCTTCATGTCGCGGATGCTTTTCGCGATGTCGGTCTCGACCGGACGGCCGGTCTTCAGGTCGACGTGGCTCGCCCAGTTCACCTTCTCGTAGGCGTTCGCCGAGATCAGTTGGCCATTGGCGCGGTCGAGCACATAGAGGAAGCCGTTGCGGTTGAGCTGCATCGCCACTTTGCGCGGCCGGCCCTGCACTTCGAGGTCGGCGAGGATCAGCTCCCAGCAGGCGTCGTAGTCGTAGGCGTCGTTCGGCGTGAACTGGTAGTACCAGACGACTTCGCCGGTCTTCGGCCGCATCGCCAGGACCGAGGAGGTGTACAGGTTATCGCCCGGCCGGCTCTGCGAGGCCCACGGCGCCGGATTGCCGATGCCCCAGTACATGAGATCGAGGGCGGGGTCGTACGAGCCCGTGATCCATGCCGAGCCGCCGCCGGTCTCCCAGGCATTGTTGTCCTGCGGCCAGGTCTCGTTGCCCTTTTCGCCGCGGGCGGGAATCGTGTAATGCCGCCACAGGTGCTTGCCGGTCTCCGGGTCCCAGCCGTCGATGAAGCCGCGCACGCCGAACTCGGCGCCGGAGATGCCCGTGATCAGCACTCCGTTCGCAATGAGCGGCGCGACCGTCAGGGCATAGCCGTCCTTCCATTCGGCGGCTTTTGACTTCCAGATCTCCTTGCCGGTTTTAGCGTCGTACGCGACCACATGGGCGTCGAGCGTGGTGCGATAGACCCGGCCCGCGTAGATCGCCGCGCCCTTGTTGGACACGCCGCAGCACACGACGCGCGGCGTCTCGGGCGGCCAGTCGAGCGTCTGCTTCCAGATCTGCTTGCCCGAGACGGCGTCGATCGCGACCGTCGCTCTCGCGTTGGTGACGTACATCACGCCGTCGTAGACGATCGGCTGCGCCTGCTCGCCCCAATTGTTGTCCAGGCTCAGGTTCCACACCGGCACCAGGCGCCGGACGGTGTTCTTGTCGATCTGCCTCAAGGGGCTGTAGCGCTGCTGGTGATAGCCCATGCCATAGGTGAGGATGTTGTCCGTGTTCTTGCCGTCGTTCTTGAGCTCGTCGAGCGTCTGGGCGCTTGCTGCGGCGGTGGAGAGGCACAGAACGGCTACAGCCGATGCGATGAATTTCATGGGTTTCTCCCTGTTGGTGCGCGTTTCTCGAGCGCGTCCCGCTAAGCCTTGATTCCCAGCAGCCGCGACGCCGTCTCGCCCAACATCGCCGCCCGCTCGGCGTCGGAGAGGCCCGGCGTGTTGAGGATGTGGTCGACCGCTGTCTTCATCCATGGAAACGGATAGTCCGTCCCCATGACGATCTGGCCGGCGCCGACCTCCGCGGCGAGATGGCGCAGCGCTTCGGGCGTGAAGACGATCGAGTCGTAATAGAGCGCTCGCAGGTACTCGGTCGGCCGTTTCTTCAGTGGCTTCTTACAACGATCCGGGAAAGTCACGCAGCCGGCGTCCGAGCGGGCGGCGTAGGAGGGCAGATAGCCCCCGCCGTGGGCCGCGCAGATCTTCAGCCCGGGGAAGCGGTCGAGCGTTCCCTCGAAGATCAGGTGCGAGAGCGCGATCGTGGTGTCGAGCGGGTTGCCGATGACGTTCGTGAGGCCGCCGTTGCCTCTCAGCCTTTGCTCGAATCCTGCCGTTCCCCCTTGAGGATGGATGAAAATCAGGCAGCCGAGCTGCTCCGCCTTCGCCCAGAAGGGATGGAACCTGGGGTCGGAGAGCTCTTCGCCTGCGACGTTGGCGCCGATCGAGCCGCCGCGCAAGCCGAGCTTCTTCACGCCTTCCTCGAGCTGCTCGGCGGCCAGATCCGGGTGCTGCAGCGCCACGGTGGCAAAGGCGACGAAGCGCTCCGGCCGGGATGCGCACAGCTCGGCAAGTTTCTCATTCTGGAGCTTGATCAGCTGCCGCGCGAGGTCGCGCTCGGCCTTGTACCAGTAGGGGTTGATGCTGAGCGCCTCGACGTCGATGCCTTGCTCGTCCATCGCGCGGATGCGGTCCTGCCCCATGATCAGGGTCTGGGGCTCGACCTTCAGCCCCATCAGCGCCATCGCTTCGGGCACGGCGCAGTGCGCGTG
>WNGC01006796.1_pt1 | contig 12980 bp, 10 predicted proteins | sample 5400051 | NCBI WGS metagenome assembly WNGC01 (sample SAMN13153368, study PRJNA577476) | soil metagenome | isolation source: 20 cm soil or saprolite under grassland replicate 2 | place: USA:California | collected 2016-06-15 | reverse complement strand
GAAGCGCTTGATGAAATCGCGACGCTGCTGGAACTCAACGAAGAGAATCCATTCAAAATTCGCGCCTATCAAAATGCCGCCCGCTCAATCGAAGCTTTCGGCGCTAGTTTTTCCGATCTGCAAAATCAGGAGGCGCTGGAAAAGATCCCCGGAATCGGGAAAGCTATCGCGGCGAAAATCAGCGAACTGGCAACCACCGGTGGGCTCAAATTTCTCGACGAACTGCGCGCGGAATTTCCGTCCGCCATTCTCGAATTGTTTTCCATTCCTGGTCTGGGCTCGAAAAAGATCAAGGCCCTCTACGAGCAGCTGAAAGTCAGCTCAATCGCGGATCTGCAAGCAGCCTGCGAATCGGGCCGGGTGGCGGCGTTGCCGGGCTTTGGGGAGACGACGCAGACAAAGATTTGCAACGCCATCGCTAATCGAGCGAAGCACGTCGGCTCTTTTCAATTCGGGGAAATCGCTGCTGAGGCCGAGCAACTGCGACGCGATCTGGCCGCGCACAATGATGCGCTGCAAGTGAGCGTGGCGGGAAGTTTTCGCCGTCGCAAGGAAATCGTGCGCGATCTCGATTTCATTGTCGCCAGCAAATCTCCCGACGCGATCACGGAATTTTTTTGCGCCCATCCGCTCGTGAAAGACTTGATCGCGCGCGGCCCGACCAAAACGAGTGTGCGGTTAAAATCGGGAATCCAATGCGACCTGCGCGTAGTGACAAACGCCGAATATCCCTTCGCTCTGAATTACTTTACCGGCAGCAAGGAACACAACATCGTGATACGAAATCGCGCGCTCAATCGCGGCTGGACCCTGAACGAATACCGGCTCGGGCCTGCACCGATCGTAGAAACGAAATTGAAAACCGATAGGGCCGGTTCACCCGAATCGCCCACCAAAAAGAACGGGCGCGAGCGATCGAAGTCAACCGCCCCTTCTATTCCGAAAATTAACGAAGAACCTGACCTCTATCGCGCGCTCGGGCTCGATTTCATTCCGCCGGAGCTGCGCGAAAACTGCGGCGAGTTCGAAGCGGCAGAGTCCGGCAAGCTGCCGCGCTTGATCGAGCTGGAGAACTTGCGCGGCACCTTTCATTGCCATACCACCGCCAGCGACGGACACAATTCCCTCGAGGAAATGGTCGCGGCAGCGCAGGAACTCGGCTTCGAATATATTGGCATCGCCGATCACAGCCGCAGTTCGGTGCAGGCGCACGGACTTGATGCTGCGCGGCTGAAAGTACAGCAAGCGCAAATTCGAAAATTGCAAAGCACGCTGCCTGACATTCGGATTTTCAGCGGAATCGAATGCGACATTTTGCGGGATGGCTCACTCGATTTCGATGATGAAATTTTAGCGGACCTCGATTTCGTGGTCGCTTCGGTGCATTCGACCTTCAATCTCAGCGAAGCCGAAATGACCAGGCGCGTAGTTCGCGCGATATCTAATCCATTCGTCACGATGCTGGCGCATCCGACGGGCCGGTTACTGTTGAAACGCGAAGGCTACGCCATCGATATTCCAGCTATCCTAGATGCTGCCGCGGAGACCGGCAGCTGGATCGAACTCAATGCTGCGCCGAAACGCCTCGACCTCGACTGGCGCTGGTGGCCGCTGGCAAAGAAAAAAGGAGTGCGTTGCGTGATTAATCCCGATGCTCACCGCACCGCGCGCTTACAGGACCTCTGGTTTGGCATCGGTGCCGCGCGCAAAGGCTGGCTGACCAAAGAAGATGTCCTGAATTGTTTGCCGGTTACGAGGATTGAGAATGAGTTAAAACGAAAACGCGAGCAAATTTCGGCTTAACACTTTTCTCTTTGCGGCAAAAACATGGTCAGACATTTGCAGGCACCGCCGGCTTTAAGGAATTCGCTCATCGGCAGTTCGTGGCAACGATATCCACGATTCGTTAGGGTCTTAACGAGATTTGGGGCGCCTTCCGGCAGCACAATGTCGCGCTCGAGCACAACCGCGTTGCAGGAAAAACATTTCGCCTCCTCTTCTTCGACGTCGATCAATTCCGGCACGTGCGCGCGAATAGCACGCTGCCCGTATTCATCAAACGCCGCCGGAAACCAGACCGCTCCGCCATCGGGCAGCGGACAAAAGCAGGTGTCGAGATGGTAAAACCGCGGATCGACCAGCTCGACCGAGATGACGAGGCAGCCAAGCATGTCCGCCACCGCGCGATGCGATTGGATGTCGCTGCGGAATTTGTAACCGCAAAAAAGCGCGTCGCCGCCGAAAAGAGCGTCCCCTTCGCCCTCGAAATACAAATTTTTCGGCAGGCGAAGAATTTCGTAACCGCGCTCTTCCATCCAACGCGTGAAATAAGGCGCTTCACCCGCCCGTTCCTGATGGCGAAAGTTACTCGGAATAAATTTCTTGCCGATGGCGAGCCCGGCGTTGGCGGTAAACACCATGTCGGGCAATTTCGGTTGCGGCGGCACCAGCTCGATTTTGCTATCGAGCGATTCCAGCGTGTGGTGCAAACCCTGCCACTGTGATTTGGCCCGCTCGGTTTCAGCGCCCCGCGCGCGACTCATCCAGGGATTGATTTCGTACTCGATGCCGTAGTAATCCGGCGGACAAAGCAGCAATTCGCGCATCTTCTATTTCGGAGGCGCTACTTCCGCGCCCTGTTCGCGCAAACGCGTGATCAATTCATCGAGCGATTCCTGCGATGGTGCCGTGATTTCGATGCGGGCAAAACTCTGGTCCGCTCGCTTTTGTCCAATCCGGAATTCGACCGTGTTAAAAGAAGCGCCTTGGGTCACGATCTGATCGAGAATCTTCGTCAAGGTGAGCGAATCGATGATATGGCCGCGCAATTCGATCGTTTCAGAAAACATCGGTGGAACTTAGCTAAATGGCTTTGCTGCGCCAGCGCGCGCCAAACTCTTGTAGCGGCGCTTGCGTCAAGCGCCGAGCTTGATAATTAGGCGTTTGGCACAAACGCCTCTCCAAACTCGCAACGACATGGAAAAACCGAACGTGCGCGGCCCTTCCCCTTCACGCAAAGCGCATCTCGCACTGGGGAAAAAATTGAATCGCCCTGACAAGCCGCCGCCAGTCTTGCGGACCGCGATTAATTCTCGCGGAAGAAAACGTCACCGATGAGCCCGAACCTTATCGCAGTCGAAAACAAAATTGCGCGTGTCCTCTCGACCAAAGCGGAATGTTTTATCACCCATCCAACCGAGCTGGCGGCTTTGAAATCGATGTCGCCGGATGAGCTTGAAGAATTTGCTCTGGATCACGGCTGGCGCATGGTCTCCCGGCTCGGCGGACGACAAATTGAATTCTACAACGATGCCGGCGCGCGTGAGTTAACGGCAAGCGAGATTTAGAAAGCCGGTCATCCCGAGCGAAAATCGAGGGATCTCGAGGCGGAATCTTTAAGGTAACTTCGACGGGATCTCTCCCAGCCTTTGCATAAAGCTACGGCGCGGCAGGCGATTTCGCTCAGGATGACGGACCGCGCTACGCGCCGTACGGACTGAAAAGCTAGTCCGAAAAGAATTCACTCACCGGACTTGTCGCCGAGGCGCTCCAACGTTTCTCGGCCAGCCCAATCTCGCGCGCTTCGCGTCCGGCTTCAACTGCAGCGCGAAAGGCACGCGCCATTCGATTGGGGTCGGACGCGATCGCGATCGCAGTATTTACCAGAACTGCGTCCGCGCCCATCTCCATCGCTTCCGCCGCCTGGCTCGGCGCACCCAGTCCGGCATCAACCACCACCGGCACGGTTGCTTGTTCAATGATGATTTCGATTTGCGCGCGCGTTTCGATTCCGCGATTGCTTCCGATTGGTGAACCGAGCGGCATCACCGTCGCCGTACCCACATCCTGCAATCGTTTTGCCAGCACCGGATCGGCATTGATGTAGGGCAGAACGGTGAATCCTTCCCTCACTAAAATTTCCGCGGCGGCGAGGGTCTCGACCGGATCGGGCAGCAAATAATGTGGATCCGGATGAATCTCGAGCTTCACCCAGGTTGGCAATCCGGCGCTGGCGGCGAGCCGCGCAATTCGCAGTGCGTCATCGGCATCGCGGGCCCCGCTCGTGTTCGGCAACAGGAGAAACTTGTTCGGATCAATGAAATCGAGAATGTTCGCAAACGGATCACGTTTGCCAGAGAGATCGGCGCGGCGCAGCGCCACCGTCACAATCTCGGTCCCACTGGCAACGAGCGCGTCACGCATCGCTTCGTTCGAGGAAAATTTTCCCGTGCCGACGAGTAACCGCGAAGTGAATTCGCGATCGGCAATTTTCAGCTTGGACGGTTTATCCGACATCACGGAAAAGTAAGCGAGCTTGCTCGATCGTGCGAATCGAAGCGCCTCTGGGGAGCACAGGCTGCCAGCCTGTTGCATTCGGCCGCTGTGCCGAATGTGGCAACATAAATGTGCTCGGAAACGCAGGTTCGCGGCAAGCTGCCGCGAACTACAGGCTGGCAGCCTGTGCTCCCCAGAAACAGAAGTCTCGCATTTTCTCTGTACGAGTCGGCTTTCTTCGCGCAATTTCGGTGCGTGATCAAAATCGATCTTCGCCTGGAAGACTGCGTTCCGGGCATGGGCAAATTACTCGGTGGGCAGGTGGATCTCGTCGTCACCTCACCTCCGTACAATTTGGGCATTCGTTATTCGAAATTTTCTGATCGAGCCGATCGCGGCGGTTATTTGCATTGGTGTAAGACGTGGGCCGCGGAGATCGCGCGCCTCCTCAAAGCAGATGGGTCATTTTTTCTGAACGTCGGCGCATCTCCCGCCAACCCGATGTTTCCACACCAGATCGTGCTGGAGCTGCGTGATCTGTTCGTTTTGCAGAACACAATTCATTGGATCAAGTCGATCAGCATCGAGGAAAAGAGTGGCGAGATCGTTTCGCGCGGTCATTTCAAGCCGATCGGTTCACGACGCTTTCTGAATGATTGTCACGAGTACGTCTTTCACTTCACTAAGAGCGGGCACGTTGAAATTGATCGGCTCGCGCTCGGTGTTCCATATCAGGACAAGAGCAACATTGCGCGTTGGTCACACACCAGCGGGCGCGATCGCCGTTGTCGCGGCAACACATGGTTCATCCCGTATGAGACGATTCAAAGCCGCGCCAAGGAGCGACCCCACCCGGCGACGTTCCCAGTGCAACTCGCCGAATGGTGCATCAAACTGCACGGAGTTTCGCGCGTGCAAACGATGCTCGATCCATTTCTGGGGATCGGAAATGCGGCGATCGCGGCTAAAAATTGTGGCGTCTCGAGATTCATCGGTTTCGAAATCGATGAAAAATATCTGACGGAGGCGAAGCGAAGAATCGGGTAGCGCATGCGTCTCGCGTGCTCGCGATGGCGTCCTCGCAAGCGCGAACTTTCTGCGCGTGCCGCAAAGCACGGGGCGATTACTGCTGGAAAGGTTGTTTCGGCGAGACGCCGAAACCAGCACGCGAGACGCGCGCGCTACCCGGATCAATGCGCGACGTTATAACAATTGATCTCTCGTCTCTGAGTTTGCCGGTTGCTGAAATTTCTCCAGCGATTTGACCAGATTCCCCGGCAATGGGCGCACCCGGTCGAAAATGCGGTCGGCAATTGGTTTCGCCGTTAAATAACCGGCGGCAAACATTTCCAAACGCGCGTCCAGATTATCGATGTAATGCAGCGTCATCGCTTCCGGGGTCTTGGGATAAACCGGCGAGCCGAATTGCATGTCGCCATGATGCGACGCGATCAGGTGCAGCAAATGCAGCCGGCAATCTTCCGATGGTGGCACCAGATTTTCCCAGGCCCGCCCGTTTTCCTCCGTCTGCAATTTCCTCCAGAGAGAATTGACCAGCTCGAGCCCGATCGAGATGTGCCCCATTAATTCGCCGCGCTCATCGAATCCCATGGTGAATCCGTCGTCCGGCAGATGATTTTCCCAAAGTTTTCCTGAATCGTGGAAAAGAATCCCGGCGAGAAGAAGATCGAGATTCAGTTGCGAATAGAGTGGGCAGAGGGCCAGCGCCACCCGCATCATTTGCGCGGTGTGCTCGACCAATCCACCGCGGCGGGCATGATGATAATTTCGCGCCGCGGCCGTGCGACGAAAGCGTTCGCCAAACAGTCCGAACTGCTGGTGCTGGGCAAATTCACCGTCGATTTCGATGAAATCGCCATCCTGCAATGCGCTGCAGGACTTGTAGTCGGGATGATTATCCCAAACCCGCAGCATCATTCGATCGCACGCATCGGCCAGGCTAATTTCGCAATATGGTTTGCCTTCGCGCGTCGCTTTCGCTGCTGCAGCCTCCACTTGCGCATGCAATCGCGCCGTCACGAAACCATCCTGGGCGCGTCGTCGAATTTCGCTAATGGTTAACAGCTCTGACGTCATCGAGACCAAATTAGCGCGACGCTGGCGGCATTGGCAATTGTAGTCGCTGGCCGCGCGCGCAGCCTCAATGCACGGCGCCGGGTAATTGTAGCATCAGATTCGGCGAAGACGCTCCCGTTTGCAGCAGATAACCAGGATATTGACCGTTCCATCTCTCAACTCGGGCGCGCTCCACTTCGAGCGAGCGCAATTGATACAGTAAAGGATTTTGTCCCGCTTCGGCGAGCGCCTTGTTCACGTCGCGAATGGCCTGCGCTTCAGCCGCCGCGCCGATTTTCTTCGCGTCGGCTTCACCGGCGGCGATGCGTCGCGCGCGTTCGGCAATCGCATTCGCCTCAAGCGTCACACGATCGTTTTCACGCTGTTGCGCCTCCCATTTCGCCTCGTTCACAACCTTGAGCTGCTGCGCGATCACGGTGTTGTCGATCGCTTTCTGGATTTCGCCGTTCTCGTACGTCATCCCGCCGAACATTCCGATGGTGGTGATGACCACGCCACGTTGCGCGAAAAACTCCGTGATGTCGCGCTTCACCGCGTCGGAGATTTCCTGTTTCTTCGCGCGCAGAACATCAAGCGGATATTTCGCCGCGATCTCAGCCGCGACCTGTTGAATCCGGCCGCGCACCTCGCTGTCCATCACATCGGCGAGAGAACCGCTCGGATACCAATAGAGGAACTTCGCGGCTTGTTCTTCCGGAATGAACGCCGTGCAGGTAAATCCCATCGAGAATCCGACGCTGTCGGAGCTTTCGATCCAGATCGCCTGGTTTTTCGCCGTGGTACCGGTGGTCGCTTCCGCGGTCCATTCGCGTGTAATCGGCGAACGATTCACTTTGATTAACTGCACCGTTCCAATCTAGCGACCGCTGTTAGGCAATCGCCCTTCCTGCGACCAGCGGTGCGTAATTTGCACGCGTTTCGCCGCGACCTTCAATTCCCGCAGATACTCCTCCGATTGAAATTGCGCCTGCGTGCCGGTGTTGCCTTCGAGCGGAATGAGGAACCCCGTTTCCGATGTATTGCTTACGAGGTTAGCTGTCGGGCTAGAGCCACCAAGTGCTCCTGACGCCGCAGCGTCATGCGCCCCGAACCGCCTGCGCGGTTGTTGGTTCCCCCGCTGGCCGGCACTCGCCGCGCCACTCAGCACCAACAAAGAACTGATTAGTTAGACAACGGCGCCGCCGCGAGGTTCACCAGCGGCAACCGCTTGTGATTGTCGATCTTGCGCGAGGAAATTTTAATCGCCGGCGTTGATCACTCCACACGCCACGCGCGCCCCGGAATTTCCAGCCGGGTCGGTTTTCAAATCATCTTCCTTTTCGTGCACGACAATTGATTTGCCAATGATCGAGTCGGGGCCATTAAGGGACATCTTGCCTTTCAAATCGACATGCGCTTTGCCGCTCGCGTCGGCTTCGATGTTGCCGAGATCGCCGGTGTGATGTTCCGGCGTCGCCGGGCCGCCGTGATGCTGGTGCGTCGGATTGAAATGTCCGCCGGCTGATGTCGCGTCCGCTGCGGAGCAATCGCCTTTCTCGTGAATGTGAAATCCGTGTTTGCCGGGTTTCAGTCCCTGAATATCCGCGACAACGCGAACTTCATCGCCCGTTTTCGTGAAGGTGACTGTGCCGGTGACCTGACTGCCGGACTTCGACTCTAACTTCGCACTTGCTCTCGTTACATCTTGCGCGTGCGCGAACGCGATCAACGCCAAGAACGTTATCATTAACAAAAAGATTCTTTTCATGCCGCAACCGTATGGTGATTCGCGCGAAAATAAAATTCTCAATCGAGCATGCGCCGCTCGAGTCCGGCATAAGCATCGACGCGGCGATCGCGCAGAAATGGCCAGTGCGTGCGATGCTCGTTCACCCGCGACCAATCGATTTCGGCCATGACAATTTCTTCGCGATCGACGGATCCTTGCGCCAGAATTTCGCCACTGGGCGCGCAGATAAAACTTTGTCCCCAAAACTCGATGCCATCGCCCCCGGCTGGCGCTTCATGGCCCACACGATTTGCCGCGGCGACAAAGCAGCCATTAGCGATGGCGTGGCTGCGCTGCATTGTCTGCCAGGCGGAAAATTGAGCGTCACCATATTTTTCTTTCTCGCTTGGGTGCCAGCCAATCGCGGTCGGATAGAAAATAATTTCCGCTCCGCGCAACGCCGTTAGCCGCGCCGCTTCCGGATACCATTGGTCCCAGCAAACGCAGACGCCGAGATTTCCGCGCGTCGTTTTCCAACTCTGAAAGCCGAGATCGCCCGGGGTGAAATAAAATTTTTCGTAGTAAGACGGATCATCCGGGATGTGCATCTTGCGATATTTTCCGAGGATGTTGCCGTCGGCATCGATCATTACTGCGGTATTGTGAAAAACTCCGGCCGCGCGCTTTTCGAAAAGCGACGCCACAATGATAACGGATTTTTGCCGCCCAAGTTTTGTCAGCGCTTCGGTCGAAGGGCCGGGAATCGTTTCGGCTAACGAGAAGTTGTCGTGGTTCTCGGATTGGCAAAAATACTGCGAACGAAATAATTCGGGCAGACAGACGATTTGTGCGCCGTTTTTGGCGGCGTCGCCAATCAATTCGAGCGCATGGGCCAGGTTCGCATCCGGCTCCGGACCACAGCGCATCTGCACGAGCGCAATCTTCGTTTTCTCTGGATTTGGCATGGTGGATCGGCCGCTCCGCGGGCGATGTTAAATACGATATCGCGGAGCGATCAAAATAATGGGTCTACAACGCAGGCTAACATCGCGCGACAGAGCGCCCGATCCACCTATTTCACCGAATCAGCCGGCACGATCTTGATGCTTTCCACCGTCACGCGCTTAGTTGGCTTGCTCCGTTCACCGCTGTCACTCGTGGTCACTTCGATGTCGCCGATCTTTCCCAGGACATCGTCCCCCTTTATGAGCTTCCCGAATGTGGTGTACTGATGATCGAGCCGGCTCACATTCGCAAGGCAGATAAAAAATTGGCTGCCGGCCGAGTCGGGATCGCTCGAACGGGCCATGGAAAGAACACCGCGCTCATGGCTGTGATCGTTAAATTCCGCTTTGATTTTGTAACCAGGATCGCCAGTTCCGTAGCGACTCTCCTTTGCCGGATCTTTGGTCAACGGATCGCCCCCCTGGATCATGAAACCTTTGACAATGCGGTGAAACACTGTGCCATCGTAAAATCCAGAGCGCGCCAGTTTCTTGAAATTCTCGACCGTATTTGGCGCCACGTCCGGCCAGAATTCGGCGATCATTTCGCCCTCGCTGGTTTTAATCACTGCCACTTCGTTTGTTGAGTTCATCGGTTTCTTTTCTTCGGCGTTAGCCGACGCGATCACAAGTGCGGCAGCGAGCAAATTAATCAAGATCGATTTCATGACTGAAAAGTGGCGCAAGTTTCCAAACTTGCGAAATCAAACCAAAGCAAGTTGGAACCTTCTTTACCTCTGAGCGTGGTATTCCTGGAGCGAGCGAACGTGCACTTTATTTTTTTGCAGCGATCGAATCCCGTAAACGCTGGCCTGTGCCGCGCGCAATGTCGTCATGATCGGAATTTTTTGTGCGATGGCAGCGTTGCGAATGGTTATTTCGTCTTCGCGTGGAATTTTTCCACTTGGACTGTTAATGATAAAACTGATGTCGCCGTTTTTCACCCGGTCGAGCACATTGGGACGGCCTTCGCGGATCTTGAACACTCGGGTCACCGGCACCCGCGCCGCCTCCAACGCGGTCGCCGTTCCGCTGGTGGCGATGATTCCGAAACCGAGCGTAACGAATTCGCGCACGACGGAAACGACGGCGGTTTTATCTGAATCCTGCACGCTGACGAAAACGTTGCCAGATTTCGGTAGAGGTGGCGGCGCGGCCATCTGCGATTTGGCGTAGGCGAGACCGAGGTCATGATCGATTCCCATCACCTCACCAGTGGATTTCATTTCCGGTCCGAGGGAAATATCCTGGCCCTGGTAGCGCAGGAAGGGGAAGACCGCTTCCTTCACCGAAAAATGCTTCGGGACGATCTCTTTGGTGAAGCCGAGTTCGCGCAAAGTTTTCCCCGCCATCACTTTGGCCGCCAGTTTCGCAAGCGGAACGCCGATGGCCTTACTGACGAACGGAACGGTGCGCGAGGCGCGTGGATTGACCTCGAGGACGTAAACGTCCTTGCCCTTGACTGCGAACTGCACATTCATCAAGCCCCGCACCTTTAACTCGCGCGCCATCGCCTTGGTCGCGGATGAAATTTCCGCTAGCACGTTTTTCGTTAACGAAAAAGTAGGAATGACGCAGGCGCTATCGCCGCTGTGAATGCCGGCCTGCTCGATGTGCTCCATAATCGCGCCGATCACGGTGGTTTCGCCGTCGCTAATGCAATCCACATCCACTTCCATTGCATCTTCAAGAAAGCGATCGATGAGAATGGGACGGAGGTCAGGCATCTTGCCTGACCCGGCCGGTAGGCTTCCAGCCTGAGGTCTTGCAGAAGGACGAGCAGGATGCTCGTCGGGCGAGACAGGCTGGAAGCCTATCCTCCGTTCACTACCCAGATCTATCGCTGCCTCCACATAGCGGCGCAGATCCGTCTCGTTATAAACCAGCTCCATCCCGCGGCCGCCGAGAACGAACGAGGGCCTAACGAGAACTGGATACCCAACGCGATTGGCGATCGCAACCGCTTCCTCCGTGCTGACAGCAGAGCCGTTCGGGGTCTGGCGCAAACCAAGTTTGTCGAGCATAACGGCGAAGAGCTGGCGGTCTTCCGCCATCTCGATGCTCTCCGGCTGGGTTCCAAGAATGGGAACGCCGGCCGCTTTCAACCCATCGGCGAGATTGAGCGGCGTTTGGCCGCCAAATTGCACGACTACGCCTTCGGGCTTTTCCTGATCGTAAATATTGAGCACGTCCTCAAGCGTGAGCGGCTCAAAATACAATTTGTCGCTGGTGTCGTAATCGGTCGAAACCGTTTCCGGATTGGAATTCACCATGATGGTTTCAAAACCAAGCTCCCGCAGGGCAAAAGCGGCGTGGACGCAGCAATAGTCGAATTCGATGCCCTGGCCAATGCGATTGGGGCCGCCGCCCAGAATCATGATTTTGCGTTTACCACTTTCGCGACGCTCGTTTTCGCTTCCGTAGGTGGAATAATAGTAAGGGGTATAGGCTTCGAATTCGGCCGCGCAGGTATCGACCAGGCGATAGGTAGGGATGATCTTTTCCGCGATCCGTTGCGAGCGGACGATTTTTTCGGAAACACCCTTAGCAATTGCAAGCTGCCTATCCGAAAACCCGAGCTTTTTCGCGCGGAGGAGCAGGGGCGCAGACATCCTGTCTGCGGGGCGAGCAGGCGTCTCGCCTGCGGCATCCTTCCAGAGCTCCAAAATGAACTCTCCTTCGCCCAGCTTTGCGGCCACCGGATTTTCTTTGATGTAGTCGCGATATCGTTCCAACTCCTCAAAATCACGCACCATCCGATCGTAGTTTTCGTCCTGCCAGACAATTCCCGAGCGCTCTCGGAATTTGTTGATTTCCTTTGCCGAAAACGATTTCCAGGAATGCAGGATTTCGGACAACGCGTGGCCTTCATGCGGTCGGACCAGGACGTGGACATGATTTGGCATGACCACGAACGAATCGAGCGCATAACGGACGCCATTGAAGTGGCGCAGAGAGTTGGCAACCGTTGCCGCAATCTGGGACTGGCGAAAAATGCATTCGCCATGGCCTTGATCGAGCCACTGCTCGCGCGCATCCTGAAATCGCTTTTGATACTCGTACTTCGTCGACGCATCCCAGGGTTCCGGATGAAATTTCCTCCAGTTTTCCAGTTCTTCTTTCCACTGCCGAAGCAATTTCTGCGGAACGGCGTCGGCTAGACGGAAGGTAATGAAATACGTTGCGCCTTGCTGTTCCCAATGAGGGAGACGGCGTCGGGTTTGGATAACCGGCGCGCGTGAGTTCACCGGTCGGAACTCTGACGTTGCGACAGGCGGGACGCCCGTCGGCCCCACAGGCTGGAAGCCTGCGGCACGGTCCTCGGTCTGATTAATAGCTGGGACGGCAGTTGACCCCGACAGCCGCAGACGGCTGTCTTCCTCAACAATTTGCTGAACATTTCGCAGAAACCACCGGTCGATCTTCGTCAGCTCGAAGATTTCCTCGACTGACATCCCGCTTTCAAACGCCTGTCCGATGTAAAATATTCGTTCGGCGTTTGGCACTGCCAGCTTCAAACGCAGCGTTTCTGCATCTACTTCCTTCTCGTTCCCGTCGCCGATCAACCCGAAACGTTTAATCTCCAAACTGCGCAACGCTTTTTGCAACGCTTCCTTAAAAGTACGGCCAATCGCCATCGCTTCGCCGACGCTCTTCATTTGCGTCGTCAGCGTCGGATCCGCCTGCGGAAATTTCTCGAACGTGAACCGCGGCACTTTCACCACGCAGTAATCGATGGTCAGCTCGAAGCAGGCCGGCGTCTCGCGCGTGATATCGTTTTTGATTTCATCAAGGGTATAACCGACGGCGAGTTTTGCCGCGATTTTCGCGATGGGAAAACCCGTCGCTTTGGAGGCCAGCGCGCTCGAACGTGAGACGCGGGGATTCATTTCAAT
>WNGC01001842.1_pt1 | contig 12985 bp, 12 predicted proteins | sample 5400051 | NCBI WGS metagenome assembly WNGC01 (sample SAMN13153368, study PRJNA577476) | soil metagenome | isolation source: 20 cm soil or saprolite under grassland replicate 2 | place: USA:California | collected 2016-06-15 | reverse complement strand
TTACCAGCCGAAACTGCAAGAGCTCTATGCCCAAAGCAATCCGCCGCCACTGGAATTCAATTTTGGCTATCGCTGGAACTACAAAGAAAGCAATTTAATGGTGATCCAGCGCAATTAATGTTGAAGCGTTTCAAAGGCATAGGTGGGGCGGATCCAGCGAACGGCTTGGGGTGGTCTGCCTGATCGTCAAAATCTTCGGAACCACGAATATGGAAAGACGTCCCCAGGGCAATCGGTCGCCCAGCGCGGCGGATTCATCTCGCGATGTGGCCGGACAACGATCTCGTGTCCGGCGGTTTTGCCGCAGCGCTGCCGTAAATAACGAATTAGTTCTTCGCACGATTCGAGCTGCGCCCGTGTTGGTTGGTCGCGATTGAAATCGCCCACCAGACAGATGCCGAGCGAGATATTGTTCAGATAGTCGCTGTGGACATGGCCGCCGTTGATCTGGCGGCGCCAGCGGTCGCCCACTTCAATCTGGCCGTTGCCGGTCGAAGTCCCATTGCCAATCACGAAATGATACGCGAGCCCATTTTGCATCCGCCGGACATGTCGATGGTAATAATCGAACACCCGCGCGTTGCCCTGCCGCGTGCCGCTATTATGGACGACAATAAATTGCCAACGACGCCGTTGCACGGGCGCGCGGCGGATTTGTTCGATGACCGAACGCGTAAGATAGCGATAACTTTCGCTTGATCGCGACCGCGACCACGGCCAAAAACCAAATCTGCGCGGTGGCGGCGTCGGAGGAGGCTCAAGACCTTGCTCTTCCTCAAAGCCGGATTTCTCGATTACGACTTGCGCTCGGTCATCCGCCGGAACGGTGCGCGAAACGTTTGTTTGCGGTGACGGCGTCGGCGTCGGTACAGCAATCGCGTGCGGAAGCGGCGGGGTCGGGTTTTCTGATGGAACGCGAGACTCTTCTGGAACTGGCCTAGGACTCTTTTCAGGCCTTGGCGTTTCGGTTCTTCCCGAGGACGCTTTCGCCTTGCCCTTAGCTTTTTTTGGGGTTGGAGATGCTTTCTTCTTGGTTGATTTTTTCTTTCCGGCTTGTGCCTTTGGCGTCGCGCTCGGTGATTTCTTCGGTCTTGCTGACGCAACAGTTGGTTCAGGCGTTTCGCTCGGTTTTGACTTTGGGACTGTTTCTTCTTCGCCGGATTTTTTCGCCGCTTTCGCTTTCGCAATCGGGCTGGGCGACTCCTCCGGCGTCGGCGACGTGCCAGTTTCCTTTTTCGACTTGTTTGAGACCGGTTTTGCCTTGGCGATCGGGCTCGGTGACTTCTCTGGCGCTGGCGAGGAGGTGTGCGCCTTGTGGTGTTTTTTTACCGATTGCTCGCCCTTGGGCGTTTCCTCATCGCTAACCTGCGCGCGGAGGACACTTCCGATGATGGCGCCGAGCGCGAACGCAATTGCAAGCCAGAGGCGAAAGCGCACCACTGCAGCGGAGCGTAGCAGAGCAGGCCGAGCGATCAAGCTGAGTGCGCGGCCGTTGCAGTTCCGCGCTGCGTTGTTTCGCGTGCGCGTTCGCGGCGGAGGATCGCGTTTAATTTCCCCCCGATAAGCAGCAGCAAACAGGTCAAATACATCCAGGTGAGTAGCACGATAATTGACGCCAACGCGAGGTAAGTCGGGTTGTAACGATCATATCTTGCCACGTAAAGCTGAAAGAGCTTGGTCGCGATAATCCAGCCGACGGAGAAAAAGATCGCACCCGGCAATGCCTGGCGAAGCGTGAGATAATTCTCCGGCGTCAGGAGATAAAGCAGCAGCGCCAGAATGATCAGTGCCACTGCCGTAAACGGTAAATTTAACGCAGCAACCCATTCCTGCAGTGGGATCTTAAGTTGGAAATTGACTTCCGCAATTCCGGCGAGCGTTTCGCCAAAGACCATCGCGTTAAAACAAAAAAGGATGATGATGCCGAACCAAAAGAGCAGCAGGAACGAGATGATATACTTTGACCACCAGTGGGGATCTTCGCGGACGCCATGCGTTTGCGTCAGTGATCGAGAAATGGTGGCGATGAAAACGGTACCGAAATAAATCCCAACGACAATCCCGGCATTGGCTAGCAGGCCGCTGGATCCTGTGACTACCACACTGGCAACTGCCGTATCGAGAATGTCCTGCACTTTTGGATCTGGCGGCATGAAGCTTTGCAAGAGAAGGAACATTTGGTGGAGCTTCGCTGGATCGGTGCCGAACAGACCGAGTAGATGCCATAGGAAGAGCAGACCGGGCGCGAGAGCGAAAAGGAGTAGATACGCCATCTGCGCAGCCAGACCGGCGGTGGTATCGGTCGCTGTTTCCCAAACTAAACGGCACAAGACTCGCCAGACAAATCCGAGATATTTCATCTCCGTCCGGGAGTTTACTTTGCCGAACATAAATATCCATTAAACTTCCGTCCGCTGTGTCCGTTTCATTTTTGTCCGCCTCGCCTAACGAATCGTGAAAAAGATACTGATCCTCACCGCCAGTTTTGGAGAGGGTCACAATAGCGCCGCGCGAGGAGTTCGCGATGGGTTGGCCCGTGTCGCTCCAACAGCCGATGTCGAATTGCGTGATCTGTTTGCAGAGACCTACGGATCAGCGAATGAGTTTGTGCGAAGGGCGTATCTCGCGGTGATCAACCGCTGGCCGCGCTCTTGGGGATATGTTTATCGCTGGCTCGATCACAAAAAAGATTTCGATAAGAGTTTCCGGCGATTTTCTCGGCTCAAGAATCATTTCGCCACCCTGCTCGATCGTTTTCAACCAGACGTGGTCGTTTCAACTTTTCCGCCCTTTCCCTATTTACTGCGGCAAATTTTAGGGCCGAGCGGACGCTGCAAAAACGTGGTCGTCGTCACCGACTCGATCACGGTGAATGCCATCTGGTATCGTTGCGTTGCCGATTACTTCTTCGTTCCAAACGAGCCGAGCGCCGGGGTACTGCGCGCCGGTGGAATCTCGCCACAAATCATCAAAACGTTCGGATTTCCTGTGAGTCCGAAATTTGCTGACCTGATGCGAGATCGCCCATCGCCTCCGAATAGCGATCGGCGAGTCCTTTATGTGGTGAACCCGCCTACTATGAGGGCACCCGAACTCGTGCGACGACTTATCGATCTCGATATTCATCTGACCGTCACCGTCGGTCATGCCGACAAACTTCGCCCAGCAATCGAAGCGGCGGCAGGTCGTGGCAAGATCGAGATCATCGGTTGGACCGAAGAGCTTCCGCGCATGCTTGGAGCGAGCCATTTACTCATCGGAAAAGCCGGGGGTGCGACGGTGCAGGAAACGATCGCTGCCGGTTGCCCGATGATCATTAATCACGTCGTCTCTGGTCAGGAGGAAGGCAATGCCCGACTGATCGTCGAAACGAATTCGGGCGCGGTGGCGCTTTCGCCTGCTGAGGTCGTCGTGCAAGTCCGGCGCGCGTTTGCCGACGGCGCAAAACAATGGCGCGAATGGGCAACGAATATCAGGCGTTTGAGCAAGCCGCGGGCAGGGCTCGAAATCGCGGAGTTCTTATCGTCAATCTAACGGGAGAAGATTTCTTCGCCGCCGACAAACGTTCGCAACACTTCCAACTCCGGAGAGAGAACAATCAAGTCCGCGTCTGTTCCAATTGCCAATCGGCCTTTCGTTGCGAGACCAATCGCGCGCGCGGGATTTTCCGTCGCCATTGCAAGCGCTTCATGCAGGGGTACCTCAACATCGTTCACCATCGTCCGGACAAGATCGATCATCCGCGCCGCGCTGCCCGCCAGCGCCGAGCGATCAGCCAGCAGACAAACGCCTCCTTCGACGATGCAATCATTACTGGAAAGCGAAAACCGGGATCCATCCGGCAAGCCCGCGCCAGCAGTTGCGTCAGTCACAAGACAAATTCCAGCACCGCGTTTTGCGCGGTACAACATTTTCATCAACGTTGTCGAAACATGATGACCGTCCGCAATCAATTCGCAGAGGACGGTTGGCTCACCCAACGCAAACTCAAGCAAACCTGCGACACGATGAATGCCACGCCGGCGCGCCAATGACATGCAATTAAATGTATGGGTCACGCTACACATTCCTTGCGCCAAAGCAGCCTGTGCTTCGTCATCCCACGCGTTGCTGTGGCCACCGCTCACACTGATCTGGCGGGCGTGAAACCTTTCGATCGCTTCCAGCGCCCCACGCAATTCCGGAGCGATCGTGATACGTTTGATCACGTCAGCATGTCCAAGCAATCGCTGCACCGCGACCGGTGATGGATTCTGAATGAACTCGGCGCGCTGCGCGCCGCGCTTTATTTTAGAAATAAACGGGCCTTCGACGTGAACGCCGACGATTTGTTTGACCGAAGATCGGCAATTACGAACCGCCTTTATTACATCGACAATTGCGTCGAGCGGCGCCGTCGCGGTGGTCAGTAGGAGGGAAGTCGTTCCGCCGCTTGCATGGAAATCGCAGATAGCCCGAAACGCCTCCTCTGAGGCTTCCATCGTGTCGCGCCCGACCGCGCCGTGCACATGAAGATCGACAAAACCAGGTACGACGTAATTTCCGTCAAGATTGACAACATTTGCGGGAACGTTGGTTTGTTGCCGGATCTTCGCAATTTTCCCTTGTTGCGCAACGATTTCCAGGCCTTCACGAATTCCATCCGAGAAAATCAAGCGAGCATTTCGAAAGATCATTGATTGTAGGGCCAGCCTCCGTCGAGCCGACGAAATCCGCCAGGAAATTCGAGGCTAAGTAAAATGTTCCTTGCCGGAACTGATTGCTTTCACGAGCCGCAAAGTCCATTTTCTGGATTACCATGCAGGTCGAATACGATGTCGTGATCATCGGCGGCGCGTTTTCCGGCGCCGCAACCGCGCTCATGCTCAAGCGGAAACGGCCCGAAGCGCGCGTCCTCGTCATCGAAAAAGCGGCCGAGTTCGATCGCAAAGTCGGGGAATCGACTACCGAAGTGAGCAGTTGTTATATGACCCGAATTTTGGGCCTGACCCACTATCTCGGTCATCATCAGCTCGCAAAACAGGGTTTGCGCCTATGGTTTTCGAATCGCCCGGACCAGTCGTTCGATGATTGCGTCGAAGTTGGCTCACGTTATCAGAGCCGTTTGCCCGGCTTTCAAGTTGATCGCGCGAAACTTGATTCGCACATGCTCAAGCTCGCGGTGGAAGCCGGCTGCGACCTCTGGCGCCCAGCCAAGGTAACGAAGTGCGAATTGAATAACAGGGATGGACAGACTGTGAATGCAGTTGTCGACCATAGTGAACGCAGCGTCGCTTGCAGTTGGGTTGTCGATGCCACAGGACGCGCAGCCATGCTGGCACGGAAGCTGGAACATTTTCGCCAAAACGAGGAACACCCGATCAATGCAGTCTGGGCGCGGTTCAGGGACGTCAAGCAGTGGGACAGCTACGAATGGCGAGAACGCTTTCCCGAATACGCCAACCGTCTTCACACTAGCCGTGAATGGGCCACCAATCACTTGTTCGGACGGGGTTGGTGGGTCTGGATCATTCCCCTGCAGGGAGGCGACGTCAGTGCAGGCATTGTTTATGACAATCGTATTTTCAAGCTTCCAGAAGGACCAAGCCTGGGTCAACGGCTGCATGCGCACATTCTCAGCAATCCTGTAGGTCGCGAAATCTTCGGCCGGGCGCGCGTGATCGATGGGGACGTGCATGCCTTGTCGATGTTGCCATATCACAGTGAAAAGGTTTGCGATCACGGCTGGGCGGCGGTAGGTGACGCGGCCGGCTTTATCGATCCTCTTTACAGTCCGGGTCTCGATTTTTGCTCTTACACATCTTACTACGTGGCCGATTTGCTGGCACGCAGTTTAGCGGGCGAAGAGGTCGCGGATCAGATCCGTTATTATAACCAGCAATATCCGATCACCTATCGTTTCTGGTTCGAGAGTTTATATAAAGACAAGTACTACTACATGGGCGATGCCGATCTGATGTCGGCCGCACTCTTGCTCGATGTCAGCAGCTATTATCTCAGCCTGGTCAGGACTGCTTACCGCGATCCCGAGCATGAATTTCTTAACCTTCCATTTGGCGGCCTCGGCGGCCGATTCGCCGCCGGCATGATGAAGTTTTACAATCGCCGTCTAGTAGCGCTTGCGCAGCGACGATGGGCAACCGGGTACTATGGCAGACGAAACTCTGGATGGCGGGAGCTTTACGATGGATTTGTTCCGGATGCCCGCATTCGGAAGCAAATCTGGCGAGGCTTGCGGCGTTGGTGGAAGTGTGAGCTCATTAATCTGAGATTGATGTTGACTGTACGAGCGCCCGTTCCAGCCAGCGAAGTTTCGGCAACGGCGCGAACTGAAATCTTCGAAGCGGGAACATAGACTTCCAGTCTGTGCGGACAGCGAAGCTTTGCTCCGCTGAAAACTAACAAATGCGGAGAACATCTTTGCAGGCCGCACATGTCACGGACCCGTATTCCCGGTCACTGCGGGTTGACGAAGCCGAAATACCAACGCAAAAACGCGTCGCCGAAAAAGAGCCAGCTTAGCGCGCCAAACGCCAGGTAAGGCCCGAACGGCAACTTCGCCGACCAGACGCGCTTCCCGACAACGAGCGTGATCAATCCGACAATTGAACCGAGCAGGGACCCGGCAAAAAGACTAAACAACACCGCGCGCCATCCCAAAAATGCGCCAATCGCGGCGAGAAATTTCAGATCGCCGCGACCCATCGCCTCGCGCGGAATCTGGAGCTCACGCACGACGCCCGAAATCTCGGCGACATTGTCGAGCATAAATTCATGACCTTCGACCGCGACGCGATCGTGGTGAAAGTCCAGTGTCGCATTTCCAAAAGCGTGATTGTCGATCCTAGCCTCGTCGCACGAGAGCAATAATCGATCTTTCTCACGGGCGAAATGGTCGCTCCACAAACTTTGTTCGCTGCCGACCACAAAATCGGCGTCGTCACCCTGTTTCTTCCAGGTAAACGGCGTGGGTGCGTCGAAACGAATTCTTTTTTTCCCAAAGGCGATCTTGCCCGCTTCCAGAACGAGCAGAAGAATCAGATAGCCCAGGGCCGCCGCGAGCGCGGAGCGAATGCCCGCAGCGATCCGTGAATCCGTATCCATCAACACCGGTACTGCTATGCTGGCAACGAATCCCGCGATGATTCCGCCGATCGTCACCCGATCTGGAATGATGAAATGTTCGAAATCGATAAATGTCCCAATGATCAGGAACGAAATAAAAATCCAGTAGGCGATCGCCATCGGCCACGAAAAACTTTGCCAGATCGCGAGGAAAAGAAGAGCGGTGAGGAATTCCACGGCAAAATAGCGAAAGGCGATCTTGCTCCCGCAATTTGCGCAGCGGCCCTGGAGCACGAGCCAGCTGATCAACGGCAGATTTAGATGCCACGGAATCGGTTTCTTGCACGTCGGACAAAAAGAGCGGCGCGGTTCGTTTACCGAAAGATCGAGAGGCAAGCGATAGATGCAGACGTTCAAAAACGAGCCGACTGCGGCGCCGAGAATGAACGCAAATGCGCTGAAGAGAAATTGGTAAATCGGATTGTCCACGTAATTAGCCGGCGATCGATCTCGATCTACGGCGCTCCATGATCCAGGCAATCCAGATGCAGCTTTCATAAAGCAGACACATCGGGAGTCCCATCGCGATCAACGTCAGGATATCCGGCGTCGGCGTAATGATTGTAGCCAGGAGAAAAATGAGCACGATCGCGTACGGTCGCGTGCGCGCCATGAATCTGAAAGTGACCAAGCCGAAGCGCACGAGAGCCAAGACCACCACCGGCAATTCGAAAGCGAGACCGAAACCGATCGTGAATCGCGTCACAAAAGAATAATACTGCTGCACCGTCCAGGTGGGCGTCCAGCCAAGCGATTGGGTGTCGCGGAAGAAAAAGAGAATCGTCTTTGGCAGCAGCCAGAAATAGCAGAGGAGCACGCCAAGCAGAAATAGCGCGAAGCTGACAAAAATGGCGGGAAGCAAAAAGCGCTTCTCCACGGCTGTGAGCGCGGGCAAAACGAATTCCGCCAAAAAATAGAGAAGGAGTGGAAAGGAAAGAACGATGCCGGCGTAAAACGCGAGATGAAATGAAATCACCAGGGAATCTGTGATTCCAAGAGCGCGCAGCGCTCCAACCTGTGGATCGACATCGTGGAGTGGCGCCTGCATCACGCGCACGAGGGTCGAGCGAAAGGCGAAGCAAATGATCATCGCCACCACGAGCGTGATCGCCATCTTTACGATGGTCCAGCGCAAGTCCTCCAGGTGCTCCAAAAACGGCTTGGAAGTTTCGCTTTCTGGCGGTTCGCGAAATTTAAAAATGTCTCGCAGCGCCATTTGAGATCGACAATCGTTCAGCACCGCTCGGGCGAAAGAAAACCGCCCGCAACGAGCCGCGCCCACATGCTCAACGTGTTAGCATCCCGAATTTCGTTCTCAGTGATCATCTGACGAAGTTCTTCAATGCTAAATTCGCGGCAATCGACAATTGATTCTGCTTCGTCGCACACGTAATCAGCGCACGGCTCGACCGGTCGGGCCAGAAAAAAGTAACCGTGTTCATCGGTGAATCCCGGCGAAGAAAAATAATGACCGAGCGCAATGAGCTCGCCGTCCTTGGCCAATTCATAGCCGGCCTCCTCGCGAAGTTCGCTCGACGCGACCGCCTTGATTTCTTTCTGATCCGGCTCAACCATCTTGTCGATTTGACCGGATGGCATTTCCCAGATCGCCAAGCGAATCGGGATGCGTTCCTGGCGAATGAGAATAATTTTCCCGGCACGAGTCATTGGCGCAATGATTACGGCGGCTTTGCGATGCACAACCGTCCAAGCCCGTGGTGTCGCCCGCGTTGGTGTCCGGACATGATCGGTCACGACCTCTAGGTGTGCGTTCCCAAAATGCCGGTCGCTCGAGATAGTTTCCCATCCTTCGCCATCGCGCACGAGATTGCTCTGCTTCACGCGGGAAACTGTAGCGGCCGCTGTCCCCAGCGGCAAACTGCTGGATTCGCTGTGAGTTTAGTCGAGCAGTTTATGCCAGCGCGCGATCTGCGCAGCGACGTTTCCCGGCGCGGGAGCGCCGATTGCAGTCCGCGCCGCAAGCGAACGGCGAACGTTGAAAACCTTCGCAACATCGATGTCAAACAATGGCGAAGCCTTTGTCAGTTCCGCGATCGGAATTTGATTGAGCAGCGATTTCGTCTTCGCCGCATGGGCGACAAGTTTGCCGACGATCTCGTGCGCCTCACGAAAAGGCGTCCCCTTCTTAACGAGATATTCCGCCAGGTCGGTTGCGAGAAGATTGGGATCGTTTGCTGCGGCTTCCATGCGAGCGCGATTGATCTCGATTTTCGGCAACATTGCCGAAAACACTTCCAGTGCGGCGCGGACGGTGTCTACCGAATCGAAAAGCGCCTCCTTATCTTCCTGCATGTCGCGATTGTAAGATGACCGTAGCGCTTTCAACGTGGTTAAGATCGACAACAAGTTGCCGTAGAGTCGGCCGGTTTTGCCGCGCGTGAGCTCTGCCATATCGGGATTTTTCTTCTGCGGCATCAAACTGGAACCAGTGGAAAAAGCGTCGCTGAATTCTACGAAACCGAATTCGTGCGTGCTCCAGGTGATCAAATCTTCGCTCAATCGCGAGAGATGCATTCCGATCATCGCGAGGCAAAAAAGAAATTCGCAAACGAAATCGCGATCGCCCACCGCATCGAGACTGTTCTGACTCACTCGCGCAAACCCGAGTTGCTGCGCCATTAGCTCGCGGTCGAGGACGATTGTCGATCCAGCCAGCGCGCCGGAACCGAGCGGCAAAACATCCGTTCGTGCATTGCAATCACGGAGACGTTCCGCGTCGCGCTCGAAAGCTTCAATTTGCGCCAGCAAATAATGCGCGAGAAAAATTGGCTGAGCACGCTGCAAGTGCGTATAACCCGGCATGACAACATCGACATGTTGCTCCGCGAGATCAAGCAACGCGGTTTGCAACGAGCGAAGCCCGACACCCAGCTCCGCAATCTCCGCTTTGACGTAGAGACGCAGATCGAGCGCGACCTGATCGTTCCGGCTGCGCGCGGTGTGAAGTTTCGCTCCCGCGACGCCAATTCGCTTCGTCAGTGACGCTTCAATATTCATGTGCATGTCTTCGAGCGACTGGTCCCATTTAAATTTCCCGGATTCGATCTCGGCCTCGATCTCGCGCAAGCCATTGTCGATCTTTTCCCGTTCGTCGGCGGTTAAAATTCCGGCTTGCGCAAGAGCCGCGGCGTGCGCAATCGATCCCGCAATGTCGTATGGATAAAGCCGCCAATCGAATGAGACCGATTCGCTGTAGCGCTGCGCTACTTCCGCAGCCTGTTTGTTGAATCTTCCTTGCCGCATCGTCAATTAACGGCCGCAGTGCGCGTCACGGTGACAGAGACATATTTTGCATCGGGCAGAACGAATTTTCGCAGCTCGACCGTGATCTTTTGAAGGGCGAACTTTCCAAGCAAATGCATGGCGAGCAAGTCAGCTAAAGTCTCGATCAAATTTACCGACTGGTCGCATGCGAAATTCCTGGCTGCTTCAGCGACGGCCGAATAATTGACCGTCTTGTCGATCTTGTCTTCTGAATCGCGTGTGTGGGGTTGTGGCCAAAACGTAATGTTGACCGTTAGCCGCTGCGCACTTGCGCGTTCCTTTTCGGGAACACCGACGCGGGCAAAGATCTCAAGTTGTTCGATGTGAATCCGATCGGCGAAAAGCTCCGGCTCGTCGTACATGGCGTAGATCAAAATCGCTGCGCCTTCGATCAGAGCAAGGCTCGTTTCTTTTGTGAGGCGCCGTTACGATTATGTTGGCGCGAGCGAGGCGACGATCTTGTCGAAACGCGGGTCGCCGCGCAACAGAACGGGTGTAGACGCAGCTGCCCATAGCTCAAATAACCGGGAAGTTTCGCGGCGACACTCGTCACGACTCAAATCTCAACGCATTTTCCAAGGACGCCAAAGAGCCTTTTGAAAGCTTTTGATGCCGCAACCGAAGCTAAAAAGCGAAGAAGGCGCGCTTTCCCTCGAAGCCTTTCAATTCGAATTCGCCAAGCGAACGCGTCGGAACGAGTCCTTCCAGCTTCGTGTACGCCGTTTCACTCAGACCGCAACATTCGCCTAACGAGCCGGCCAGCTTTTCCAGGCGGAAGATCAAATTCACTTCACCTCCCATCAAGCTTTCCTCGCCCATCGACGCGATCCCTCCAATGGCGACCGCTCCGAAGTGAACAACAAGCCGGAAATCCGGTGACATTTTTCGCTGCAATTCTCTGAGCGCGGAGATCACCGCTACGATCTCTTCGGGAGTCGTCGCGGCGTCGGGCCAATAGGCAAGAAAACCATCGCCGAGATATTTGTTAATAATGCCGCGGTGGATCTCGATGATCTCCTTGCAAGCGAAGATCCACGCTCCGACAAGAACGTCCAAGTCCTGGCTCCGCATGCTGCGGCCCAGCGGCGTGAAATTGCGAATGTCCGCGACGAGAAGCCAGCAAGGAATATTCTCGATTTCCCGCAACGTTTGTTGCGTCACCACCGTTTTGTATTCGTCTGAAATCGCGACCGGCTGACGGAATTTGAAAACCTCGTCTCCGATTGTGATTTGATCGTCGTCGCTCAGTCGAACCGGTTGATGTATCCGTCGCTTGTTCAAAAAAGTTCCGTTGCTGCTGCCGAAATCTATCAGCCAGGGTTCGCCGATATTTTGCAAATGAATCAGCGCGTGTCGGCGCGACACCTTCGGCGATTCCAACACGATCGTGTTGGCGGGGGTTCGTCCGACCGAACAACTGCCATGGATCGGATGGCGTTTGCCATCGGCCGCTTCCAGCCAGGCACCTTCCTCATGGGATGCATTCACCCAGAAACGTTCTACCAAAAAATCATGGCGGACGCAAACGTTATAGGAGCCACCGCCCTCCAGCTTTAAACTTCCATCCCATCCTAATGATGTATACTCTGTCAAGGTGACTAACGAACGCTTGGGCAATGTCGCAGGCGCGACGTCGCGTGAGTTCGCCAGCGGACAAAAAGCCTTTGGCCGCTACACTCTGGTCAAGGTGCTCGGGCGAGGCGGAATGGGAATTGTCTGGTTGGCACGCGATGAAGAACTGGAGCGCAATGTCGCGCTGAAATTTCTTCCCGATCTGATGATTCAAGATCGTGCGGTGTTTGATCAGCTCAAGCGTGAGACAAAGCGCTGCCTCGAACTGACTCATCCCCATATTGTTCGGATTCACGACTTCATACACGACGAACGCTCCGGCTGTATTTCGATGGAGTACATCGATGGCGAAACGCTATCGAACTTGCGGGCTGAGAAAGAGCAGAAAGTCTTTGAGCCGGATGAGATCGCTAGCTGGACGAGCCAGCTTTGTGACGCGCTCGATTATGCGCACAATCACGCGAAGATCATCCATTGTGACTTGAAGCCGGCAAACCTGATGGTGAATCAACGGGACGATCTGAAGGTGTCAGATTTTGGTATAGCTCGCGGTCTCGGCGATTCAGTGAGCCGGTTGACGATGGAGCAAGGTCGGAGCGGTACGCTCGTCTATATGAGCCCGCAACAGCTCAACGGCGAGCGCTGTACGCACCTTGACGATATCTACTCGTTAGGCGCAAGCGTCTACGAATTGCTTACGAGCAAGCCGCCGTTTTATTCGGGCAACATTGATCGGCAGATTTGCGAGCGAGTTGCTCCTCCGATGACAGAGCGGCGGAAAGAATTGGACATCGAGCCGGCATTAGTTCCACAGGTTTGGGAAGATGCGGTCGCAGCTTGTCTGGCAAAGGACCCGTCGCAGCGTCCGCAATCGGCCGCAGAGGTTGCGCAACGGCTCCAGCTTACCGCAGGGCAGACAAGGACAAGAATGGCCCCTGGCAAGAGCTCAAATAGGAAGGCGCTGCTTATCGGTGGCATTGCGGCACTCTCGCTTCTCGTGCTT
>WNGC01001840.1_pt1 | contig 12987 bp, 12 predicted proteins | sample 5400051 | NCBI WGS metagenome assembly WNGC01 (sample SAMN13153368, study PRJNA577476) | soil metagenome | isolation source: 20 cm soil or saprolite under grassland replicate 2 | place: USA:California | collected 2016-06-15 | reverse complement strand
TTTTTCACCGGGACATCGGGGTGAACGACGAGCACGTTCGGCGTGACGGCGAAGCTTCCGACGTGCTCGAAATCCCTGAGCGCATCGTACGGGACGTCTTCTTCAGAAGGGGCGCGATCAGCATCGAGCCGTTCGAGGCGCAGATCAGCGTGTAGCCGTCGGGTTTGGCGGTCCTGCCCGCTTCCACTCCGATCAGGCCGCCCGCGCCGTCGCGGTTCTCGACGAACACCGGCTGGCCGAGCGCGTCGCCCAGCTTCGCCGCGACGATGCGGCTCATGGTGTCGATCGAGCTGCCGGGCGCGTTCGGCACGAGCATGCGGACCGCGCGGCTCGGATAGGCCGAGTCCTGCGCGAGGGCGGCGCAGGCGAGCGCCCCTGCGAGTCCGCAGAGCGCGGACAACAGGTTCTTGTGCATCTCTTTCTCCTCGAAGCGTTCGCCGCGCCGGTACCGGTGCTTCAGTACGAGCGCGGCAGGCCGAGCACGTGCTCGGCCAGGTAACAGAGCACGAGGTTGGTCGAGATCGGCGCGATCTGGTAAAGGCGCGTCTCGCGGAACTTGCGCTCGACGTCGTATTCCTCGGCGAAGCCGAACCCGCCGTGGGTCTGCAGGCACATGTCGCCCGCCTGCCAGGAGGCCTCCGCGGCGAGCTGCTTCGCCATGTTCGATTCCGGACCGCAGGGCTTGCCCTGCTCATACAGGCTCGCCGCGCGCTCGACCATCAGCGCCGCGGCCTCGGTCGCCATGTAGGCGCGAGCGATGGGAAACTGCACGCCCTGGTTCTGGCCGATGGGCCGGCCGAACACCTTCCGCTCCCTTGCGTAGTCCGATGCCTTCGCGATAAACCAGCGCGCGTCGCCCACGCACTCCGCTCCGATCAGGATGCGCTCGGCGTTCATCCCGTCCAGGACGTAGCGGAAGCCCTTGCCTTCCTCGCCGACGAGATTTTCGGCGGGCACTTCGAGGTTGTCGATGAAGACTTCGGTCGTGGCGTGGTTGATCATGGTGCGGATCGGGCGGATGCCGAGCCCGCGCCCCAGCGCGGCCTTCATCTCGACGATGAACACCGACAGGCCTTCGGTCTTCTTCTGCACATCCTCGCGCGGCGTGGTGCGCGCGAGGAGCAGCATCAGGTCGGAATGCTCGGCGCGCGAGGTCCAGACTTTCTGGCCGTTCACCACGTAGCGGTCGCCTTTCCTGACCGCTGTGGTGCGGATCGAGGAGGTGTCGGTGCCGGCCGAGGGCTCGGTGATGCCGAAGGCCTGCAGGCGCAGCTCGCCTTTCGCGATCTTCGGCAGGTATTTTTTTTTCTGCGCCTCGCTGCAATGGCGCAGCACCGTCCCCATGATGTACATCTGCGCGTGGCAGGCGGCGCCGTTCGCGCCGCTTTTCTGGATCTCCTCGAGAATCGCCGCGGCCGCGCCGAGCGCAAGGCCCGCGCCGCCGTACTCCTCGGGGATCAGGCAGGAAAGCCAGCCGCTATCGGTGAGAGCGCGCACGAACTCGGCCGGGTAGCGCCGCTCGCGGTCGGTCTCGCGCCAGTACTCCATCGGGAAAGCCGCGCAGAGCTTCGCCACGGCGTCGCGGATTTCGCTCAAGTTCTGTTCGCGAGCGGACATTTCTCCTCCGTCGCTACAGGTTATCATAGCGATCACATCCATCTGCAATCCCGCCTTCCATGCCCCACGTTCCCGCTTCCACCGCGCTCGCGCGCTTTCGCGTCCTCGACCTTTCGCGCGTGCGCGCCGGGCCCACCTGCGTGCGCCAGCTCGCCGATTTCGGCGCCGACGTGATCAAGATCGAATCGCCGCCGGGCATGGAAGCGCCCATGGGCGGCCCGCGCGACGGTCCGGATTTCCAGAACCTGCACCGCAACAAGCGCTCGATCACCCTCAACCTGAAGGACAAGGAGGGCACCGCGATCTTCATGAAGCTCGTGAAGACCGCCGACGTCGTGGTCGAGAACTATCGTCCCGACGTGAAGTTCCGGTTGGGCATCGATTACGAATCCCTTGCGAAGGTCAACCCGCGCATCATCCTCGCGAGCATCTCCGGCTTCGGGCAGGACGGGCCGTACCGCGACCGGCCGGGCTTCGACCAGATCGCGCAGGGCATGGGCGGTTTTATGTCGATCACGGGGCTCCGCGGGCAGGGGCCGGTGCGCGCCGGCACGGCGATCGCGGACATCTCGGCAGGCCTGTTCGCCGCGCTCGGGATTATGACGGCACTCTTGGAACGCGAGCGATCGGGCGAGGGACAGTGGGTGCAGTCCTCGCTCCTGATGTCGCAGATCGCGCTGCTCGACTTCCAGGCGGCGCGCTACCTGATGACGGGCGTGCCTCCGGGGCAGGCGGGAAACGACCATCCGACCAGCATGCCCACCTCGGCATACAAGACAAAAGACGGATACATGAACATCGCCGCGACCGGCGAAGCGATGTGGCGCCGCGTATGCGAGGGCGTCGGGCGCCTGGATATGCTGGAGAATCCCGATTTCAAGGGCGAGCAGAACCGCTCGAAGAACCGCGTGGCGCTGAACGCGGAGATCGAGAAGGCGCTCGCCTCACGCCCCACCGGCGAGTGGATCGGGATCCTGACGGCCGCGGAAGTGCCGTGCGGGCCGATCTATTCGATCGACCAGATGTTCGACGACCCCCAGGTGCAGCACATCAAGGCAGCGGCGAAAGTGAAGAGCAGGAAGCTCGGAGAAATCCGCATCGTCAACCAGGCGGTCGGGCTCTCGCGCACGCCGGCGCGAATCGCGACCGCGCCGCCTGAGCTGGGCGAGCATACCGCCGAGGTGCTAACCGAACTGGGTTACAACGAGACCCAGGTCGCGGAGCTGCGGAAGACAAAGGTTATATAGCCGGGTCGCGCAGGAGGGAAGGAGGGAAGATGAGCTCCACGAACCGTCGCGATTTCCTTCGGGCCTCCACCGCAGCGGTGCTTTCTGCTGCCGTATCTGCTGACCTCTTCGCGCAGTCGGAGAGGGCACAGTCCTCTCCCAGCACAAATTGGGATTCCGGCTCCGTTCGTCATCTGCTGCCTACCGTCAGCGATAGTCGAATGCTGATCAAGGTGTCGTTCACCGCTCCCGTTGAAGGCGAGCCGCGTCTTCGAGTCGGCGATCTAGCGGTGCGTGGCCGAATGGGAGATACGCGCGGCGAGCACTGGCATTTTTACGCGACCGACCTCGCCCCGGGACGCCGCTACCCGCTGTCTCTCGTCGGCAGCAACGGCCGCGCGTTGTGCCAGCCTTGGGAGCTCGCGACGTTTCCGGACCCCGGCGAGCGGCCCAACCGGTTTCGCCTCCTGATCTACACCTGCGGCGGCGGTCACGAGGTCCACAAATTCCTCCCGACCGCGGTGCGCAACCGGCTGTTGCGGCGCGGGCTCAGCTTTCAGCCGGACGCGATGGTTGCCAACGGTGATCACGTCTACTGGGACCTGCTCGCGCCGGTGGGATCGCGCCTCCTCGGAGCGGCGCCCGAAGCGGTGAAAGCCGCCGGCACGTTCGATCGATCGGCAATCGTGCTCGGAAGCGACAACGAAACCGTGTTGAAGCGAGCCGCGGGCCCGCAGATCGTCCCGGTATACGGCACCGACTTCCGCTCGACGCCGGTCTTCTTTCTCCAGGATGATCACGATTATTTCGACAACGACGAGGCCACCGACGAGGTCGTCACCTTTCCGCCCTCGTACTTCATGCTGCAACTCGCCCGCGCCACGCAGGGCATCTACTATCCCGAGTTCCTTCCGGACTCAGCGCGCCCGCTCGGCCTGCCGTGGTCGTCGGGGGGCGATCGGGTGGCGGGGGTGTCGGAGAGCTTCGGTACGCTGCGCTTCGGGCGCCTGGCCGAGATTCTTCTCTACGACGTCCGCCGCACTCAGACGCTGGCCGGCCCGAGCGCGGTTTATCTCGACCCTGCGGTGGAAAAATGGCTCAAGGCACGAACGGCTGCGACCGAGGTCACTCACGTCGTCCACGTGCCATCGAACCCGCCCGGTTGGACCGCCGGCAAGTGGGGCGAGTGGTATCCGGACGTGCTCGGACGCGAAGGCAAGCTGACGACGAACGAGCCCAAGCCCTATTGGCAGCCGGGTTGGCTCAAGCAACACGACCGGCTGATCGAGGCAATAGCGGCTGTGAAAAACCGCGCGCACCTCGTGATCAGCGGTGACCTGCACGCGATCGCGATCGGACGCATGCTGCGCAGCGGCAGGCTCGATCTGAAAGACAATCCCGTCAATGTCGTGCTGTCGGGGCCGATCGGCTCGCGTCCCGGCCCTCTCGGCTGGCCGTCGGGACGGCGCGGCACCGGCGCGATGCCGTCGGCGCATCTCGACATGGAGGAACAGGTCAAGCCTATCGAGCAGCACGGCTTTACCGTCGCGGACTTTACACCGGAAAAAATAGTCCTGCGGCTTTTCAAATGGGACATCAAGACTCAGTCGGTCGACGCGATCGACACACTTCAGCCGTTCCATACGGCTGAATTGACGCGCCCTACATGAGCGGGGCGTAGAGAGAGAATTGGAGTCGTTACTTCGCCGCGACCCGCGCTGCGCGCCCCGTGAGCCGGATGATGTGCAGTCCCGTGCCCGCTCGGTCGGCGCTGTAGATGAGGCCCCGATCGTCGACCTCGACGTTGTTGGTCTGAATCACCTTGGTGCACGCCGGAGTGATCTTCGGATCGCCGTCCGGATGGCTGACTCCATCGGCGCAAAAGGCCATCGTGTTCTTGTTCGGCGCGGGAATGAAATAGGCGACCTCCTCGACGGCGAACGGGTTGCGAATATCGAAGACGCGGGTGCCCGCGTTGAACCACGAGAAGATGGCGAGCTTCCCGTAGTAGGGGGGATGGAAGGACTCGGTGCCAGCGTGGTTCCCGAACCGCCCGCCCCGTCCGCAAAAATCTCCCGGGCTTTCTGGAACGTGGAACGTCGCAAGGGGCCATGGGGTCGTTTCGTTGGTGATGTCCAGCAAGAAGCCGAAGTGCGGAGCGGGACGGTTTCCACCGGGGCCCGCTCTGCAATGGTCCCCTCGCCCCTGTTCCGAAGCGACCACCAGAAGGTCGCGGGTTTTCAGCGCCGAATGGCCCTGGAATCCGGGAATCGGCACGCCATACATCGGCATCGCGGTGTGCGCGCCCTGGTCGGGTGACATGACGATGGTTCCGATCTGCGGCGCGAGCATTTCCTCGCTCGTCGGCTTGAGGGCGTTGGTGAAGGCGGTCAGCAGCTTCTTTCGGTCGAGAATCTGGATTACGCCGTTCGCTCCTGTGCCGTAGGCCGCGTAAACGCGGTTCTTGGCGACCCCGCCCGAGATGGGCCCATGGATCGGAATGCCTGCCTGCACACCCACGAATGACGTGGCACCCGGCTGCTGACCGAGCAGTCCGAAGTCCCGGATGTAGACGGGCTTCGCCGGATCGCCCAGATCGTAGATCTTCAGATGGTTGCCCTTCCAGCCTTCGGCAGCCTTGTTCGCGACCAGGTAGGCGATCCCGGTATCGCACTCCCACCAGCTCTTGTGTGTGCCGCTGAGGCCGTCGACGACGGTACTCAGAAGGGCTGGATGGGCCTTGTCGGTGACGTCGTATATCTCGTGCGCGGTGGAGCCGAGCGAGCGCAGCAGGTACCACTTGCCTTTCACCCCGCGCGGCAGGACGCTTCCGCTGCAAACGCGCACCATCTGGGCGCCGCCGGCTTCGTCTCCTCCCTCGGCGGGGCCCGGAATGTGAGCGAGGTACCTGGGTTTCGCGGGGTCGGTGACGTCGACGATCGAAGTTCCGTTGCCTTCGACGACACCGGTCAGCGAGTTCGGCATTTTGCCCGTGTGGTGGCCGACGTAGGCGATCTCGCGCCCGTTTTCGTTGATGATGATGGGTTGGTACGCCGAACGTCCCTGCAGATCGCTGTGGCCGGCCAGTTCCGTGTTCCATGCGGATTGCTGATTCGCAGGCTTGGGGGCCGGTTGCCGATTCGGCGGGCTTCCGTTCAAGGTCACGGCCGGGATGGTCGATGCATTGGGCGGGTAGCTCTGTGCGCTAGCGGTCGAGCTTGCTCCGAACGCGACGGCAAGCGCACAGGCGACAAGCAATGTTTTCATGTTTACTTTCCTTTGAACTGCGGCTTCTGCTTGGCGAGGAACGCCTTGACTCCGATCTCGAAGTCCTCGGTGTCGTAGCAGGCGTAGGCTTCGTCGCGCTCGCTCTTCGCGATGGGGCGCGGATTCGAGAGGCGCCGCGCGAATTTCTTGTGCCAGCGCGCGACCAGCGGCGCTCCCTCGGCGATGCGCCGCGCCGCCGCCAGCGATTCTTCCGCGACCTTGTCGTCGGGAACGACGCGGTTCACCAGGCCCTTGTCTTTCGCTTCCTCGGCGCCGAACACGCGGCCTTCGAGCAGGATCTCGAGCGCGGCGGCGCGGCCGACGAGGGCGATCAGCCCCTGCATCTCGCCGTAGCCGACGACGAGGCCGAGGTTCTTGATCGGAATGCCGAAACGGCTCGAAGCTCCGCAGATGCGCAGGTCGCACTGCGAGATGACTTCCAGCCCGCCGCCGACGCAGACTCCGTGGATCATGGCCACGATCGGGTGCCGGCATCGCTCGATCGCGCGCATCGTCGCCTCGAGCACCGCGCCATATTTTTTCGCGACCTTGGCGTTCTTGCGCGTCGTTTCGAACTCGGAGATGTCCGCGCCGGCGGCAAAGGCCTTGTCGCCCGCGCCCCGTATCACGATGCAGCGCAAGCGTTTGTCGGCGTCGAGCTCGCGCATCGCCTCGCCCAGGCGCTTCCACGAACCGAGCCCGAGCGCGTTCAGTTTGCCAGGGTTGCTGAGCGTGACGGTGGCGATGTCGCCGTCGCGCTCGAGGAGGATTTCACCGGACATAAGCTCTTTCCTATGCTGTCTTCCTGACGAGAGCGCCCCGCACCCGGCCGAACGCGCCGCCGATCAGCGGCCAGAAGAGCAGGAGGAGCGCGAGCGTGGTGATCGAACCGACCAGGCCGTTCGACCAGAACACGCGCATGTCGCCCGCCGCCCCGATCATCGACAGGCGAAACGAGTCTTCGGCGCGGTTGCCGAGCACCAGGGCCAGGGTGAACGGCGCCAGGGGAATGCCGATCTTCTTGAACACGTAGCCGACGACGCCGAAGAGGAGCATCAGCCAGATGTCGAACATGGCGTTCTGGATCGCGTAGGCGCCGATCGCGCAGTACACCACGATCATGGGCGCGATCGCCGAGAACGGCACGCGCAGGACGGCGGCGAAAAGCGGCACCGTGGTGAGCACGAGGATCAGGCCCACCACGTTGCCGAGATACATCGAGGCGATCAGGCCCCAGACGAAGCCCTTGTGCTCGACGAAGAGGAGCGGCCCCGGGTTGAGTCCCCACACCATCAGGCCGCCGAGCAGGATCGCCGCCGTGCCCGAGCCCGGGATGCCGAGCGCGAGCATCGGCAGGAGCGCCGAGGTGCCGGAGGCATGTGCCGCCGTCTCCGGAGCGAACACGCCTTCGATGCGCCCCTTGCCGAAGGACTCCTTGTCCTTGGAGAAGCGCTTGGCGAGGTTGTAGCTCATGAAGGAGGCGGCGATCGCCCCTCCGGGAGTGATGCCTAGCCAGCAGCCGATCGCCGACGAACGCAGCAGGGTCACCCAGTAGCGCGGCATTTCCTTCCACACCTTCAGCACCGTGCGCAGGCTGATGCTGGCGGCGTGGCCGCGCAGCGCAAGCCGCTCTTCCATCGTCAGCAGGATTTCGCTGATACCGAAAAGGCCGATCACCGCGACCAGGAAGTTGATCCCGCGCAGGAGATCGCTCGAGCCGAAGGTCATGCGAAGCTGGCCGGAGACCGTGTCCATGCCTACGCCGGTGAGGAGGAGCCCCAGCGCCATGGAGATGATGGTCTTGTGCTTCTCCTCGCGCCCCAGGCCGACGAAGGAGCAGAAGGTGAGGAGATAGACCGCGAAAAATTCCGGCGGCCCGAATTTCAATGCGAATGAGGCGATTCCGGGCGCGAGGAAGGTGATCAGCAGCACCGCGACCAGCGAGCCGATAAAGGACGAGGTGAAAGCGGCCGTCAGCGCCTCCGCCGCCTTGCCCTGCTGCGCCATCGGGTAGCCGTCGAAGGTGGTCGCCACGGACCACGCTTCGCCGGGGATATTGAAAAGGATGGAGGTGATCGCGCCGCCGAAAAGCGCCCCCCAGTAGATGCAGGAGAGCATCACGATGGCCGAGGTCGGATCCATGGTGAAGGTGAGCGGCAGCAGGATCGCGACGCCGTTAGGGCCGCCGAGACCCGGCAGCACGCCGACGAAAATGCCGAGCACCAGGCCCACCATCATCAGGGCGAGGATCTTCCAGGTCAGCAGGACGCTGAAGCCGTAGACGAGAAGGCCGAAAGCCTCCATCTCGCCCTAGCGACCGAACAGGGATTCGATCGGTCCCTTGGGCATGATGACGTCGAAGGCGATCTCGAATGTGACGAACATGACGAGCGAGAAGAGGAACGCCGTGAGCAGCGACTTCCACACGGCGAGACGTCCGACGAACACCATAAAGCCGGCGATCAGAAGAAAGCTCGCCACGTAGAGCCCTAGCCACTGCATCAGGAAGCAGAACAACAACGTCGGAACGAATACCTGCAGCACGCGGCGAAGCTGCGCGCGCGTCACGAAGGTTTCGCGCGCTGCGGCTCGCGCGAGGAACTCCTTGGCGATCCCCCACAGGCAGGCGGCGGCGAGGATGACGGAGAGGTAGAAAGGGAAGTAGCCGGCCTGCGGGCCGGTCGAGTCCCAGCCCATGCCGGTGCGCCAGTTGTCGTAGGCCAAGAGCGCGGCGAAAGCCAGCAGCAGGAGCGAGACGACGACGTCGACCGTGCGCCTGCTCGCCATCGGCGGCGAATCGCTCGCCGGCGCGGCCGGGTCTTCGACGACGATTTCCGCTTCGGATTTCGACGCCATCTAATTGGCGACGAAACCGGCTTCGGTCATCAGGTTCTTGTTGAGCGTGTCGTCCTCTTCCAGGAATTTGAGCATGTCGCCCCCGGTGAGGAAAACGGGCTTCAGGGCCTGCTTCTCCATGTAGTCCTTGTATTCCGAGGTCTTGGTGAGCTTCTCGAACAGATCGACGTAGAACGCGGTCTGGTCGGGCGCCACCTTGCCCGGGAGGAACATGGCGCGCAGCATCAGATACTGCACGTCGACGCCTTCGTCCCTGCAGGTCGGGATGTCGTTCCAGGATTGCGTGTCCGTGACCTTGGTCTTGTACTGGATGCGTTCCTTGTCGAACACGCACAGCGCGCGCACCTGGCCGGCGCGCCAGACTTCGAGGTTCTCCGAAGGATTGTTGACGTTCGACTGCGTGTGATTGCCGACCAGCTGCGTGGCGGCCTCCCCGCCCGAACGGTACGGCAGGTAGGCGAACTTGGCGCCGGTCCTCTTTTCAAGAAAGACGGTGAGGACATGGTCCTCGCGCTTGGAGCCGGTGCCGCCCATTTTGAATGGAGGATTGGCATTCTTCGCGGCGGCGATAAATTCCTTCACGTTCTTGTGGGGCAGGGTGGTGTTGTCCCACAGCACGAACTGGTCGAGCGCGATGATGGAAATCGGAGTGAGCTCGCGCCAGTTGAACGGGATCTTGGCCGACAGCGGCAGCATGTAGATGAGCGAGTAGGCGATCAGCACCTTGTGCGGGTCGCCCGCGCTGGTCTTCATGTAGATCAGCGCCTCCGCGCCCGACGCCCCGCCCTTCAGCGACACCACCATTGGTTGTTTCATCAACCCGTTCTTCTGGATGGCGGCCTGCATCATCCTCGCCATCTGGTCGGAGGCGCCGCCCGCGCCCGCCGCGACGACGATTTCGACCGGCTTGGAAGGCTCCCACGCGACAGCGGGCGCGGCCGTCAGCGCGAACAGGGCAAGCGTGGCCCATTTTGCGAATTTCATGACTCCTCCTCGGAAAGACTCCGCGTGTATCCGCGGGCGCTCCAGTTAATTCACGCGGCCTTGCGCGGAGCGGCGCGTGCGCTCTCGGCGAGGTGATCGAGCGCCGCGAGCACGCCGCCCTTTTTGTGCGGAACGTTGGCGAGCGCGAGTCCCATCTCGACGCCGGCGAGCGTGCCGGCGAGCGTCAGATCGTTGAAGTCGCCGAGGTGCCCGATCCGGAAAACCTTTCCGGCGAGCTTTCCGAGCCCGGTCCCGAGGGACATATCGTAGGCATCGAGGATGATCTTGCGCAGCGCGTCGGCGTCGTGGCCGGCGGGCATCATCACCGCGGTGAGCGAGTTCGAGTATTCCTCGGGCGAGGCGCACAGGATCTCCAGGCCCCAGGCGCGCACTGCGCGCCGCGTGCTCTCCGCGTGGCGTGCGTGGCGGGCAAATACGTTCGGCAACCCCTCATCCCGGAGCATCTGCAGGGATTCGCGCAGGCCGTAGAGCAGGTTGGTCGCGGGCGTATAGGGAAAATAGCCCGTCCTGTTGTTGGAGAGCATCTCGTCCCAGGCCCAGTACGAGCGCGGAAGTTTCGCCGACTGCGAGGCCTTGCGCGCCTTTTCGCTCACGCAATTGAACGACAGGCCGGGAGGCAGCATCAAGCCTTTTTGCGAGCCTGCGACGGTGACGTCCACGCCCCATTCGTCGTGGCGGTAGTCGATCGAGGCGAGCGAGGAGATCGTGTCGACCATGTAGAGCGCGGGGTGTCTCGCGGCGTCGATCGCCTTGCGTATCGCGCCGATACGGCTCGTGACGCCCGTCGAAGTCTCGTTGTGGACCACGCACACGGCCTTGATCCTCTGATCGCGGTCCTCCTTGAGCTTGGCTTCGACCGCCGCAGGATCGACTCCGCGGCGCCAGTCGGTGGCGACCAGATCGACTGAGATGCCTAGCCGCACTGCCATCTTGTTCCACAGGCTGGCGAAGTGGCCGGTTTCGAACATCAGCACGCGGTCGCCGGGCGAGAGCGTGTTGACCAGCGCCGCTTCCCAAGCGCCCGTGCCCGAGGCCGGGTAGATCACGACGGGCGCCTTGGTCTGGAACACGTTCTTCAGGCCTTCCAGGATCTCGAGCCCCATCGGACCGAAGTCGGGGCCGCGATGGTCCATCGTAGCGCGGTCGATCGCGCGCAGAACCCGGTCGGGAACGTTGGTCGGCCCGGGAATCTGCAGGAAATGGCGTCCGCTGCGGTGCGGCATGGGGCCTAGTAGACAGGGAAATACGGCTAAGTTAAAGGAAAAACGGCGTCCCGACAAATTGATCTCGATCACCCGTGCCGCTTGCTTTTCAATAGCGATTGGGTCTCAATAAGGGGTCTCTAGGGCGAATAGGGCCGCGCCAGGCGAAGCGCAGCGGGACACACACCGCGCTTCCGAACGGCAATTTCGTGATCGCCTCGCTGTTCGACGACGAGGGCGGCATCGTCGACGCGGGCTCGGTGCGGCTGGTGAATGGCACGACCGGCGCCCCGATCGGCAGCGCGATCGTGGGCGATGTGGCGAACGACAACCTCGGCTCGGGCGGCGTCACCGCGCTTCCGAACGGCAATTTCGTGATCGCCTCGCCGGACGACGACGAGGGCGGCATCGCCGACGCGGGCTCGGTGCGGCTGGTGAATGGCACGACTGGCGCCCCGATCGGCAGCGCGATCACCGGCGGCGCGGCGGGAGACGTGTCTGGAGCTCTCGTAAGGCCCTCGGCTGCGGGTAATTTCTTTGTCCTCGGCCTCCCGAACGCGGACAAGAATGGGCTCGTTGATTCTGGAATGGTGCGTCTGATCGCCCCGTGACAGGAGGAAAGAGTCATGCGAACGGCCGGGTTATCATGTCGGGAACGTCTCGCATCCCCGACAGGACCGCCATGACCCTCTCCATCGACATCATCTCCGACGTGGTCTGCCCCTGGTGCTTCATCGGCAAGAGGCGGCTGGAATCCGCGCTCAAGCTCTATCGAGAGCGCAATCCCGGCGCCGCGGAGCCGAAAGTCACCTGGCATCCGTTCCAGCTGAATCCCGATATGCCCGCCGAGGGAATAGACCGCGACGAGTACGTCAAGCGCAAGTTCGGCGCCGGTCGCGCCGGGCAGATCTACGGCCGCATCACGGCGATCGGGAGGGAGGTCGGCATTCCATTCGATTTCACCAAGCTGACGCGCCAGCCCAACACGCTCGCCGCGCACAGCTTGGTCGCGCTCGCGATCGACTCGGGACGGCAGGACGCCATGGCGGAGGCCTTGTTCCGCGCGTTCTTTCTTGAGGGCAAGGATCTGACTTCCCACGATATGCTTGCCGAAATCGCGGTCGGCGCGGGTCTGGACGCGGGCGACGTGAAGGCGTTCCTCGCGAGCGAGAAAGCGCGCGCGCATATCGAGGCCGAGGACAAGCAAGCGCGCGAGATCGGCGTCGAGGGCGTGCCCTTTTTCATCTTCAACAAGCGGATCGCCGTCTCCGGCGCGCAAGAGCCCGGGGTGCTGTTCGAAGCGATGCTCGACGCCGAGAAGGAATCCACGGCGGCGTAGCAGGATGGATCGAGCGCCGTCCAAGGTCTTCACCGTCTCGTTTCATCCGCGCGCGGGTGACAGCGCGCTCGCGCGGCGCCTTTCTCGCGAAATCGAAGGCGAAGTCCTCTTCGACGCACCCAGCCGCGGCCGCTATTCGACCGATGCATCGATCTACCAGATCGACCCGGTGGGCGTGGTCGTGCCCAAGACCGAGCGCGACGCGGGCATCGCCTTGCAGATCGCCATGGAAGAAGGCGTGCCCGTTCTTGCGCGCGGTGCGGGCAGCTCGCAATGCGGCCAGACGGTGGGCGCCGCCCTCGTCATCGACCACAGCAAATTCCTCAACAAGATCGTTTCCTTCGACAAGGAGGCCGCCACCGCCGTGGTGCAGCCCGGGGTCGTCCTCGACGGCTTGAACGCGCATTTGCGGCGGCACGGGCTTTGGTTTCCGGTGGACGTGTCGACGAGCGCGCAGGCGACCCTGGGCGGGATG
>WNGC01003553.1_pt1 | contig 12988 bp, 15 predicted proteins | sample 5400051 | NCBI WGS metagenome assembly WNGC01 (sample SAMN13153368, study PRJNA577476) | soil metagenome | isolation source: 20 cm soil or saprolite under grassland replicate 2 | place: USA:California | collected 2016-06-15 | reverse complement strand
CCCTCCGCCCATCACGAAAGACCCGAGCGAGTTCGTCCGCGATCAGGTTTATTCCTGCTTCTTCAACGATTCGGTCTGTGGTCACAACCTGGAATGGTGGGGCCAGAACAATGTCATGTGGTCCAATGATTTCCCGCATCCGAATTCGACCTGGCCTAATTCGCTCAAGATCATTCAGCGAGACCTCGACCATCTCCCTCTCGAGACCCAAACAAAGGTGCTCGCGGCCAACGTCTGCAAGCTCTACAATCTCGACTTGGCCAAGATCCCGGCAGGAATTTCTACGGCTGCAGCCGCAGCTCAGGCATCGGCGTAATCAGGCACTTCCAGGGGGAGGAAGCGAATGGCGAAACACTTTAGCAAGATTCTCCACGCTACGGATTACTCCAAAGCTTCGGCTCGCGCCCTCGACGAAGCCGTCGCTCTGGCTAAGCAAAATCGTGCCGAACTATTGGTGCTGCATGTGATCGAGCCGGTGACACCGTATGTTGCGGGAGAGGATATGGGTGGGGCTGAACTCTACATGAAGTTGGAGGTGACGACCAGGCAAGAGGCCGAAGCCTCTATGAAAAAGCTCATGGAGAAACTACGAAAGTTAAAGGTCAACGCCAAAAGTCTTTTGCTCCGTGGTACGGCTCACGAGCAGATCGTGAGATCTGCCAAGAGCCGAAGAGCAAACTTGATAGTCATTGGAACGCACGGCCGGACTGGCCTTTCCAAGCTCCTCATGGGAAGCGTTGCCAACCAAGTCATTTCAACAGCGCACTGTCCGGTGCTCACTGTCCGCGGAAAGTGATTTGCGAATATGGCTGACGGATACTCGCTACAGAGTTTCATCCGGGATATGGATCGTATTATCCTTGAAGAAAGCTCGCCCGCGAAAATCGTCGCCGAAGCAAAACCGTTACTGGCCATGCTTCTACGGCAACCTGATTGTATCGAGCCGAAGTTCAAGAAGCGCGGCGCGACCGCCTACGGCCGCTACATGCTCCACCGTGCGCCCCAATTCAACGTGACGGCGGTCGTCTGGGGTCCGGGCGATAACGCGAAGGCTCACAATCATGACACCTGGGGATTGGTTGGCGTTGTCCAGAACGAAATTCAGGAGACGCGCTTTCGCAGGCGGGACGACGGCTCGAAACCGGATTATGCCGATCTCGAAGTCACTGCCGTTTTGAAGAACACGGCGGGAATGGTTTCCTGCTTAGTGCCACCCGACGACGACATCCATGAAATGAACAATGTATCAAATCGCGATACCGTGGAGATTCATGTTTACGGGAAGGACTTGGCCGACATGCCCCGCCTGCGCTTCGACGTTGGGACGAAAACCGCCAAGATTTTCGCCAGCCCCAAGTACGACAACTGCTGAGTGGTTAAGGCGCGACGCGCAAAGTTAGCGCTCCAATTTAATTTCCCACTCCAGATAACGCTTCATATCTTCCTTGCTGCCTCTGACCGACGGCGAAAGAACCACGTCGTTCGGCTCCGCCAGAGAAGAATCCAGCCCCTTTCCCGTCGGATAACCCGTTGCGAGCCAGGCCTGCACACCGCCGTCTAAAACGAAAACGTCTGTGTAACCGAGCTTGGTGAGCGCCAGTGCAGCGAAGACGGAATTTCGACCATCGGGGCACGTCGCAATGATCGATTGACCTCGGTCGGGAAACCGCTCCGGCAACTCGAGCTCAATCCAGCCGCGGGAAATCCATCGGGCGTCTGGGACGTGAGCTGCTTCGAACTGCAGACTCGTACCGACGTCTAGAATCAATATAGAAGAGCTTTGTAATCTCTTATGCAGCTCCCCTGCATTGATCAATCGGGCCATGCTGCTGGCGGTTTCAAACCCCAGTGGCTCCGAGCGCGAAGCACCGGCAACGAGCCGCTGCCCGCTTTCCGCCCACGCGTGTAGACCACCCTGCAAAACGGAGACATTGCGAAATCCCATCTGCCGATACCAGTAAGCGGCCATCACGGCGCGCGCCGATTCATTACTAATGAAAATGATCTTTCCGTGTCTTACAGCGATAAAATCATCCGCGCGCTGGACTGCCTGTCCGCCCGGAACATGCAGCGATCCATGAATGTGGCCCGCTTGATATTCTTTCTCGGCGCGGACATCGATCAGATAGGTCACTCCAGATTCTTGGCCCCTATTTAGAATTTTCAGAAGCTCATCGACAGAAATCCAAGTAATGCATTCAGCTTCGGCGATCAGTCGCGCTAGTTCGTTCGCCTTGGCAGCGCTTTCCGCTGGCGCCGTTGGAGCCGCTTGCGCCGGCTTGGACTCCAATTCAAAACCCGCCAGCACCCAACCCATCGTCCCGTTTTTGAGAGCTCGAACATTAGTTATGCCGAGGCGGTGGAGCACCGCGGTTCCGATAATGCTGCGCGTACGGCCCGCGCAGTTGACGATCACCGTCGTTTCCGGTTTTTGCCTGAGCGCGTTCGCCCATAGGATGAGATCGCCCCCGGGAACGTTAATGCCACCGGGAATACAAAAGCGCCCATACTCTTCGGGAGTTCTCACATCCAGAATGGCTAAATCTTTTCCCTCTATTTGCCAGCTCTTTAGCTCCTCAGGGGTGACCTCCGGAAGGCTTCGCTCCTTGTGAACCCTCTCGCCGAAAGCCTTGCTGGGAACGTTGACACCGCTCACGATCGGAAGAGCTTCCCGCTTCCATGCAGCCAATCCGCCTTCAAGCACGGAGACATCGGAATAGCCAACATTTGCCAATGTCGCAGCCGCCAATTCAGCGCGCTCTCCCCCTTCATCGTATACGACCAGAGGAATTTTTTGATTCGGCACCAACTCGCCGATCCGAAACTCGAGCTGACTGCGCGGCAAAGACGTGGCATTGCTGATCTGGCATTCGTTGAACTCGCCGCGCTCACGAATGTCCAACACGGCATACCATCGATCCGACGCCATCAGGGCGGCTACGTCGCGGCATGAAATTCTATTCACCATCATCAAAGCAGTTTCGTCGGCTTGACGCCCCTCGGCTTCTGTTCTACTAATGCCGAGAGAAATACAAATTGTTTAATGCAACCGTTATATGACGGAGGAAAGAATGACAAGCAACCCTTCACCCTTTCGCGGTCTCTTCATCCCTCACGTCACCCCCTTCGACGAAGCAGGCGCTTTGGATCTGGAAAGTCTTGAACGGCTCACGGCCCACTTTACCTCGCTCGGCGGAGTGGCCGGACTCGTTTCTTGCGCGCGCATCGGCGAAGGATCGGTGCTGAGTGTGGAGGAAAAGCGAAAAGTTTATGCAATCGTCGGCAATGTTGCGCGCAAGTCAGGCCGTGTTCACATCGCGACCATCGCGCCGCAATCGACGAGCGAAGCCATCGCCCTGGTGCGCGACTTGGAGAAGCTACCCGTCGATGCCGTCATGATCTTCCCGCCGCTGCTCTTCGCCTGGGGAAAAGTCGGCGGCGATCTCAAGGTCCGTTTCTTCGAGGATGTGTGCCACTGGTACTTTTCCAGGTGCCTGTCAAAAGCTATTGGTATGACGTTGAAACCATCTGCCGCATCGCACGACTGGAGAAAGTCGTGGCATTCAAAGAAGCCTCTTTCGATGTCAATCTTTTCACCGAGACGGTCAAACAGCTGAAGCGCGAAAACGCCGCGATGGAAGTGCTCACGGGGAACGACCGCTTCGTCGCCGAAAGTTATCGGATCGGCGCCGGCGGCGCCCTCATCGGAGTATCGAATCTCGCCACGGAAAAATGGACGGCCATGGATCTGGCTAGCCGCACAGGCGATTTCGACAAAGCAATGGCAATCCAGCGCGAACTGGAATCCGTGAAAGAACTGGTTTTCAGCGAACCCATCGTAGAGGCGGTGGCTCGAATCAAGATCGTCCTGCAGCACGAAGGGCTCATCAGGAGCGCGACCGTCCGGCGCCCGCAACTTGGCGTCTCAGAAGCTGAGAAAAGAGAATTACTCGATAGCTATCGCGCTCTCCAGGACAACAAATTTCGACCCGTCGATGGAGACGCTGAACCCAAACAAAGCCGCGCTTTGGGTTAGTTGAACACGGCTAGTGGGTAGCCCGAGTTTGGCTCAGCTGAATTCTCCCTGGCCCCGGCCAGGGATCACAAACGCAAAGAGGCCCGCGGTTACCGCCAATAGAATCATCGCACTGATCGCCAGGGACGAGTGAACGCCGATCAAGCCTCCAATCACCCCAACCGTCACGCCGCTAAAGGCTTTCAGCCCGTTGTTTGACATATTGAAGAGACCAATCAACCGTCCACGGAGCTGAGGCGGCGCCATGAGCTGCACGAGAGTCTGCGCCATGGAGAGAAACGCCAGATTGAGGAGACCCGCGAAAAACAGCAAGGCAATCGCCAGCGGATAACTGTTAGTGCTGGCGAAGCCGGCGATGGCGCAGCACCAGAGCATCGAGCAGATCGCAGCGTTGCGGGCATTGGCCTGCAGCCAACCTCTTCCTTCTAACAACAGACCTCCGATGACCGCCCCCGCCGCGTTCGCGCCGAGAAGCATACTGTATGACAGATCTTGCTTATCGTGGCCAAAGTCGTGGGCAAACTCCGGCATCTGGGCTTGGAAAGCGTTGCCGACGAGAAACGACGTGGCGCCGCCCAGGAGAACCATCGATAGGATCGTACGATTGGAAGACGCCTCGCGCGCCAACTTGAGCGCGTCGTCAAAGGTGAGCCGCGGTGCTCTGCCGCTCATGCCCGTATCGCGACCATGCCCGGTATAAGGCAGGATAAACATGAAGACGGTCATCGGCACGAACATCAAAGCGTTCACGAAAAGCCCTATGGGAGGTCCAAAGAGAAGCATCGTCGCGCCGCCGACCGCCGGTCCGAAGAGCACAGCAAGATTTCGTCCCGTGGAATTGAGCCTGACCGCGCTCTGTAGATATTCGCGCCCAACGATGTCGTGGATGATCAGTTGGCTCCCCGGAGCTCCCAACACGCCGGCCATACCATGAATTACCAGGAGAACGCACGCGTGCCATACCTGAATGGTATCGGTGATAAATAATATTCCCCAAGTGAGCGAGACCGCTGCGTACATACACTGAGCGGTCTGAATCACTCTGCGACAGTCGTGCCGGTCTGCCAGCGCGCCGAAATAAACCGAGAAAAATAGAAAAGGTGTCCAATGGCTGATAACGGCGAACCCGCCAAGAACCGGCGAGTGAAACTTTTGAAACAGCAGCCAATAACTGATGACATGCTCGATATTGTCGCCCATTTGCGACATCATGATAACGAAGAAGTATCTCCGATAATCGCGATGGTGCAGGGCCGCAAACGCGACTTTCTTCGTGGATGCCGTTGAAATTCCGTTGTCTAAACTGGCGCGCTTGGCGGCCAATGTTCTCTCCTTGCAAACTCAATTTACAGCGGGTCGACGCAACCGAAGGACAATTCGGCACCGTGACTGGTTAACGTGCAAACACACCTGTGCTTGCGCGTCATAACTCTTGCGACGACGAAAGATCGCCAGCAGCTAGTGAAAAATCAACTTCTCCAAAAATTCCGCTCAGCCAAACTCGCCGCTGCCTCGGTCGGGAATCGTGAAGGCAAAAAGCGCCACCGTTACCGCAAGAAGCGCCATCGCGCTGATCGCCAGCGACCAGTGAACGCCGATCAATCCACCGACTACGCCGACCGTCACGCCGCTAAAGGCGCGAAGACCGAACGTCGACATTGAGAACAATCCGATCAGTCGGCCTCGCAAATTTGCCGGCGCGAGCAGCTGCACGATGGTTTGCGCCGTCGAGTAAAACGTCAGATTCAGCACGCCGGCACAAAACAAAAGCGCTAACGATAACGGGTAGCTGTAAGAAAAGGCAAAGACCGCGACAACAATGCACCAGAGCGTCGCGGCAACGATCGCCGTCCGCACGTTGGGCTGCAGCCAGCCTTTTCCTTCCAGCAGAAACCCGCCGCATACCGCTCCGGCAGCGTTGGCGGCAAGCAAAGCGCTGTAGGCGAGATCGGCCTTTTCCGTTCCGAGGTCGTGAGCAAATTCAGGCATCTGGGATTGGAATGCGTTGCCGACGAATAGCGAGGCGCACCCGCCGAGAATTACCATGGTAATGATCGGCCGGTTGTCCGCCACCTCTCGAATCACATTAATGGCATCTTTAAAACCGATGGCGCGCCTCGCTCGCGCCGTGCCTTCGCGCGTGTGTCCTGTAAAGGGAACCACGATCAGCCAGATGGTCAGCGGAAGATAGATGAGCGAGTTGACGAGAAGACCAGCGGAGGGGCCCAACCATAACATCAATCCTCCGCCGACGGCCGGACCGAATAGGATACCCAATTGCCGGCTGGTGGAGTTGAGCCGCACGGCGCTTTGCAGATGCTCCGGGCCGACGATGTCATGAATCATGAGTTGCTCGCCCGGCGCCCATAGGACGCCGGCGATGCCGTGAATGATAAGCAATGTCGAAGCGTGCCAGACCTGAATCGTGTTGGTATAAAGAAGTACCGCCCAACTGGCTGAGACCCCCATATACATGAGCTGAGCGATTTGAATGATTTTCCGGCAATCGTAGCGATCCGCCAGGCCGCCAAAGTAAACAGAAAGAAACAGAAACGGAGTCCAGTGACTAATAACCGCGAATCCGGCGAGCACGGGAGAATGAAACTTCTGATACAGCAGCCAGTAGCTGATGACGTGCTCGATGTTGTCCGCCATCATGGCCAGCATGGTGCCGACGAAATAGTAGCGAAAGTCACGGTGATGGAGCGCCGCAAAGGCGATCTTCTTGTCGACCATGGCGAGATTTCCACTACTTACTTTCTCCACTATGGATGCCAACAATAACTCAGGAACTGGCTCTGTGCTTAAATAATTCGTGTAATTAAACGGAGACAGTAACGGATAACAAAAAAGTCTGCAAACAACGGTGAATGACGACGTTCCGTGCCAAAATCAAATTTCCGTTCACGCTACGCCCTTCGGCTTCCCTCACCACAGGCTTGTCGAAGGATAGCTTCGATTTTTCAGCAGCTAATGAACTACCCCCGCAGCAAGCTCCCATGTATCGAAAGAACCGGTGACAATTTTCGCCAAAGTCGTCACCCCCGAATGTTTTTATCGGGGGTCCAGTCCGAGCTTCGCCTGTGGTGAGCCTGGTCGAACCGCTCCTAAAAGCATGCGGGGATGACGGGCTTAGATAGACTTGGAATCGCCATTACGCGCCGAGCTGCGGAGAATTGGCCCGAACAGGTCAAAATAGATTGACGCTTGCCGCGGTGACACGCCAATCAGCGGAGAGAACGTAGCAGCGCAGCTATGGGGCAGTGCAGTTGACGCATGGTTTCCAGGATTTCGTCTTTTAACCAGAAGATGGCTGGGTTTGTCGCGGTTGAAAAACCAGCGTGTCCCCACTTCTTCCTTATCCATTTCTTCCTCAAACACCAAGCGTTTGTTTAAATGATACAACCAGGCGGGGAACTGCCTTTAAAGAATCCAGCCGATGCGGTTTTCATCAATTCTCCGCTAATCGTGTCAGACAGTTCCTTGACAATCCCAAACGGTGAAGGATACAAGAGAAAGAGTTTCAAGTTTCACTACCACGAGAAAATTTCAAAGGAGACGCATGATGGCGATCGCAAGTTTTGAAGATCACTGCTGGAAAGATATCGTAACGCCGGAAATCCTGGAGACTTACAAGCCGTATCACCGCGAGACCTATATCGGCCAGAGACCCGCGCTACTGGCCATCGACCTTTATAATCTCGTCTATGAAGGCGGCCCGAAACAGCCGCACGAGCTGGTCAAGGATCACAAGAGCTCGTGCGGCATCTACGCCTACGAAGCCATAAAACCGACGCAGGAGTTATTCGCTCTCGCCCGCTCGTTGAAAATTCCCATCTTCTACACCACAAGCGAGACGCGCAAGGAAGCAAAGCCCGATACGGTCACCGCCACCAATCGTGAACGAGTGAAAATCGACCCTAAAGCGTTCGAGATCCGCGAGGAGTTCAAGCCGGAGGCTGGCGACGTAATCATATTTAAGGAGCGCGCCAGCGGCTTTTTCGGCACGCCGCTCGTCGCTCACCTCACGCAGCAAGGCATCGACAGCCTGATTGTCTGCGGCGAGAGCACTAGCGGCTGCGTGCGCGCGAGCTGCGTTGACGGCTACTCCTTAGGTTATCATGTGTCGCTCGTTGAAGAGTGTGTATTCGACCGCAGTCCGCTCTCCCACAAGGTCAATCTATTCGATCTCCATCATAAGTATTCGGACGTCATGAAACTCGAAGAGGTAAGGGAAAGCCTCAAGCAAGAACGGCCACGCAAGACCAACTAAAGAATGTTCAAGCCGATCAAGCCGTTTAAGCCGTTCAAACGGAATTCTCAACGGATTGAACATTTTGAACAGCTTGAACGGTTTGAACAGCTAACAGCTATGCCCTATAGCACAGCCAACAGCATTAAAATCTATTACGAAGTCTGCGGTGAAGGATTTCCATTTGTAATGATCCATGCCAATCCCTTTGACCATAACCTCTGGATGCATCAGGTCGCTCATTTCTCGACTTACTTCAAAGTCATCGCCGTAGATATTCGGGGCTACGGACGTTCCGACAAACCGATGACACCGTTCAGCCTCAGAGAGATGGCTGACGACGTCTTAGGTGTCTGCCGCGACGAAGACATCGAAGAAGCGATTCTCGGCGGCGTGAGCGTTGGCTCGGGGATGGCGCTTCTGCTCGGTCTGGACCATCCGGAGATGTTCAAGGCCTTGATCCTAGTTGGCGGCAACAGCGGCGGCGCCGGCAGCATCGACGACCGTATCCACGGCTACACCAAAATCGGCGTCGAAAAATATCACATTCAGCATCTTAAAGAATTGGTCGCACCGGATTTTCCCGAAACAAAGTTAGGAAAATATCTGCTCAACACCTTTGTCGAAAGAGATCCTTGGCTCAACGGTGAATCTATCGGGCAAATTTTCCGCGCGCGCGGGGGAACGGACATGACCCCGCGACTTGAATCGATGAAGGTGCCGACCTTGGTCATCAACGGCGAATACGACAACTCGCTCGCTGCCGGCAAACGAACTGCCTCATTAATCCCCGGTGCCATCCATAGGATGCTGCCCAAGACCGGCCACGCCTGCTGCATTGAAGATCCCGCCGGCTTCGATGAATTCGTTATCGAGTTTTTGCAGTCCCACGGTCTCATGCCAGCGGGGCCAAACCCCTGATGGCCGGAGACGAGCCTTTTTCACCTGCCACGATCCCTGCTTAGGCGACAAGCTTGTCTTTTCGCGGTTTTCGCTTTGCATTGGGTTCGACTCGTAACTCAAAACCCGAACTCGAAGCTGCGCCAGCCTGCGTGTGCAGAATGCGACGGGAAGTGTTATAGAACGGGAAATTATTATAGGGGAAAAGAGGAATCAGCATGACAGTGAATGTCGAAAAGCTCAAAAGCATGACGCCTCCAAATGGCATGGATTTCCACATCACCAAGCTCGGTCACATAGTATTGCGGGTACGCGATCTGGAACGCTCGACGGCTTTTTACACTCAGATTCTCGGCTTCAAGGTTTCCGACGTTTATCCCGAAGAGATGATGCCGGGCGGCATGGTCTTTCTACGCTGTCATACTGATCATCATTGTCTGGCTCTGGTCGGCGCTGCCAAAGAACAAGCCGGCAACAAGGAACTCCATCATTTTGCCTTCGAGGTGCCGACCCTCGCCGAGGTGATCCGCGCGCGCGACCGCTTGCGCGCGAATAACGTGAAGATCGACTTCGAAGGACGCCGCCGGGCCGGCTGCCAGATTGCCGTTGAGTTTCGCGATCCCGATAACCACAGCGTGGAGATTTACTGGGGAGTCGATCAAGTCGGGAGCGATGGCCGCGTTCGGCCGCCCAGCGACTGGTGCGGCGCCAAATCCCTAGACGAGGCCATCGCGAATCCCGTGCCCGGACAGGATACTCACCTTCCTTGATGAACTTTTCCCCGCAGTCTCTCGAAGACCAGATCAAATCGTCGGCTCGCGCCTTGGTAATCGGCGTGGGCGGCGGCGGCGACGTTGTCGGCGCATTGGCCGTGGGAAGGTTTCTGGAATTCTGCGACGTCGAATTTATTCTCGGCGGCCTGTCATGGGAACGTTCGGTAATCGATCCGCTACCCGGCCCGCGCATGCTAAGCGAAGTGGAAAACGTCCGCGTTCTCCATCCCTATGCCTGGATGGCGAACCCGCAAAGCCGAACCCGTACCGGGGTATTTTTCGCCGAATCGAAAATGGCCGCGGCGCTTGGCCAAGAAATTCTGCTGGTCGACATCAATGGCGGCGTCAAAGGTGCGGTCGAGGGATTAGAAATAGCGTTAAAGGAATTCGAGGCCGACCTCCTCGTGGGGCTCGACGTGGGCGGCGATTCGTTGGCTCAAGGTGGTGAAGCCGGCCTTCGCAGCCCGCTGGCGGATGCGATCATGCTCGCGGCATTTGCCGAAATCGAAAGACGCCGCCACCGAACACTGTGGGGCGTTTTCGGCTACGGCAGCGACGGCGAACTGACAGTGGATGAAATTGAGCTGGCACTGAACAAGCTGGCGGCAGCCGGAGCGTTGTTAGGCGCGTGGTCGCTTACGCGAAAGGTCGCGGCGGAGCTCGAAGAAGTTATCAAAACAGTTCCCACTGAGGCGAGCGCCATCCCGGTGCAATGTTTTCACGGCGCGTGGGGCGAGAGCAAAATCCGTAGCGGCCAGAGAAGTGTAAAGCTGACGCCGCTGACGGCGCTCACCTTCTTTCTATCGACCACGGCCCTGTACGAGACTCTTTCTCGTCCCGCCCAGGCCGTGCGCGGGAGCGCCACGCTCGAAGAGGCCAATGACGCCTTACACGCCATCGGGATCAACACCGAGCTGGATCTCGAACGCGAAAGGTATCGGACAATACAGAGCCGATGAAGTTCACAAGTGAGAACCTGCAACGGGACGTGCTTGTGCTGACGGCCTCGCGAGGAGTCAGGGCCTTCGCCTTTTCCTATCTGAACATCATCTTCGCCATTTATCTTAATCAACTCGGCTATTCGACCATGACGGTCGGTCTGGTGATCTCAACTGCGTTCGCCAGTGGCGCGGTACTGACAGCCGTGTGGGGGTTTCTTTCAGATCGTTATGGGCGAAAAAAAATTCTCATCCTGCTCGCGGCTCTTACGATCGTATCCAATACAATTTATGTGTTGTTTAGCCAACTGTTCTTTATCTTCTCTGCTGTCATGATCTCCAATGTGGGCGCCGGTGGAACCGGCGGAGGCGGACAGGGTGGCGATCCCTTTAATCCCGTGGAGCCAGCGCTACTCGCGGAGAAATGCACCCCCGAGAATCGAAACCGAATCTTTTCCACCAACGCCTTCGCTGGATCGATTATGGGGTCGCTCGGCGCGCTGGTTGCCGGTCTGCCGCAATATCTGCAAGAGCGATGGGGATGGCAGCCTATTCTGTCTTACAAGCCCTTATTCGCCCTGACGATTCTGCTCAGTGTCGGCCTCATTTTTGCCTACGCAAGCATCATCGAGCATCATGTCCCGCAGAAACGTGAAACAAAGATCTCCAAACAGGGAGGAATGCTTGTAACAAAAATATCGCTCTTGGGCCTGATTGATAATCTCGGCTCAGGATTGGTCGGACCGCTCATGTCCTATTGGTTTTTTCTTCGCTTTGGGGTGGAGTTGAAATCCTTGGGATTCATGTTTTTCCTTTCCTACTTTCTCGCTGCTTTATCGTTTCTGGCCGCGCCTATGATCGCCCGTCACATTGGAGTGGTCAGGACCATGGCTTTTTCTCATGGGGCGGCGTCGCTTCTCAACATCATCCTTCCTCTCGCGCCTACGTTTACTGTGGCCGCGGCGATAACCATCAGCCGTTCTTTCTTGGCTTACCTCGATAACCCTTTGCGAAGTTCGTTCATCATGGGAGTCGTGAAGCCTGAGGAACGGGGATCGGCCGCTGGCATCACGACCTTGTCCCGGCAAGTCCCCATGGCGGTTAGCCCGACGCTCGCGGCGTACCTGATGCAATCCTTCTCATTGAACGTGCCAATTTTCCTGGGCGGTTTTCTACAGCTCGTCAGCGACTGCGCTTTTTATGGTCTATTTCGCAACGTAAAACCGCCGGAAGAACAACCTTCCGAACTCCAACCCGCAACGAGATAACGCCCGCTATGTTTCGCGACCTTCACAGAGACGCCAAACTGCTCATGGCTTCGCGCGGGATTCGTTCCTTTGCCTTTTCCTATGTGAACGTTGTCTTCGCCATCTATTTAGACCAGTTGGGCTACTCGACGGTGACCATAGGGATAATCTTTTCTGTAGCGTATTTGAGCGGCGCGGTGCTGACGGCCGTTTGGGGTTATCTCTCCGATCGCTTTGGGCGAAGAAACATTTTGATGCTGCTGGCGGTACTAACCATTATTTCCAACTGCATTTACGTGTTCTTCAGCGGTTTCGTCTTCATCTTGCTGGCCGTCGTGATCGCCAATGTCGGGTCGGGAGGATCGGCCGGCGGTGGCCAGGGCGGCGGCCCATTCAATCCTGTAGAAGAAGCTCTGCTCGCGGAAAAATGCACTCCGGAGAACCGCAACCGAGTATTCGCCGTCAACTCCTGCGTAGGAGCGCTCATGGGATCCTTCGGCGCCCTTGCCAGCGGCTTCCCGCAATATCTCCAAGAGACATGGGGCTGGAGCGCCATCGCTTCATACAAACCCCTGTTCATCCTGACGATCCTTTTCAGCGTCGTATTGTTCTTCGTTTACAGTTCCATCCGGGAGCAGCACCAACCGCGCACAGTCGAGAAGAAAATATCCAAACCCACGGGTATCTTCGTAACCAAAATGTCGCTCCTGGCCATCGTCGATAATTTCGGCGCTGGCATGGCAGGGCTCTCGTCTCTTACTGGTTCTTCCTCCGCTTCGGCGTGCAGCTCAAATCCCTCGGCGTGAATTTTTTCGCTTCCTATTTTCTCGCCGCCGTGTCTT
>WNGC01001838.1_pt1 | contig 12992 bp, 11 predicted proteins | sample 5400051 | NCBI WGS metagenome assembly WNGC01 (sample SAMN13153368, study PRJNA577476) | soil metagenome | isolation source: 20 cm soil or saprolite under grassland replicate 2 | place: USA:California | collected 2016-06-15 | reverse complement strand
GGGCTGTACGACAAGCTGCCCTGGGACGTCGCGGGCGACCTGGTTCCCGCCGCGATGATCGCGCAGACGCCTTTCGTCATCGTCGTCAACGCCGGGTCGAAGCTGGACAGCCTCGCCGCGCTCATCGCCGCGGCGCGCGCGCGGCCGGGGAAGCTCAACTTCGGCTCGGCCGGCGTCGGCAGCGTCATCCACGTCGTGAGCGAGCTCTTCAATGCGAACGCGCGCGTGAATCTCACGCACATTCCCTACAAGGGCATGAGCGACGCGAGCGTCGCGCTGCAGGCGGGGCAGATCGACCTCATCATCGCCGCCTCGCCGACCGCGCTCGGTCCCATCAAGGGCGGCAAGGCGAGGGGCCTCGCGGTGAGCACGGCACGGCGCTCGGCGGCCTTTCCCGGCGTGCCGACGGCGCTCGAGCAAGGCGTCGACTACCTCGTCACCAACTGGTTCGGGTTCGCGTTCCCCAAGGGGACGCCGAAGGAAGCCGTCGACACCCTGCGCGATGACGTCGTCAGGGCGCTCGCAGCTCCCGACGTCAGGGAAAAGCTCGCCGCGCAAGGGGCCGAGCCGTCGACTTTCACTCCCGGCGAATTCGCCCGGTTCCTCGAGGAAGAAACGCGCAGGTGGACCGAGCTCATCGGGGCTAGCGGCATCAAGGTGGAGCCGTGAGCCGGGGTCCGAGGTATCTCGCGCTCGTCGTGCCTACTTGAATACCTGCTGCATGTACATGATGAGGTCGGCGCGGTCGCGCGCCTCGGGCATGCCCGCGTACGGCATGCGATTGGCCGGCACGGCCTTTTGCGGATCCGCGATATACGCGTCCAGCGCCTTCGGGGTCCAGGTGATGCCGCTCTTCTTGAGCGCGGGGGAATAACGAAAGTCGTCCAGCTCGCCCGCTCGTCGGCCGAAAACTCCGTGCAGACTCGGGCCCACCCCCTGCACTCCGCGCTCGAGTGCGTGGCAGGCGTGGCACTCCTCGTACAGCTTCTGGCCATGCTTGGGATCGCCCTGCGCGTGCGCGAAGCCGGAGGCGAGGAGGAATGTCGTCGCGGCGGTTGCAATCGTCCTTGTTCTCATCGTCATGCGGACACCAGCGGGCCGGGATTTTTCATATAGCGGTTCTTGATCGCGTCCGCGGTCCAGTAGGCGAGCGCCCCGACCGGTCCGGTCGGGTTGTAGACCGCGTTGTGCGGAAACACGTTCGCACCCACCGAAAACAGGTTGTGGCAATCCCAGCTTTGCAGATACTTGTTCAAGGCGCTCGTCTTCGGGTTGGTTCCCATCATCGTGCCGCCGGTATTGTGCGTGCTTTGGTAAGGCACGACCGTCCAGGGCTCGGTGCGCGCCACGGCCGGGTTGAGCCGCGTGGGGTTCATCGACTTGGCGATATCGTTGATGACCTGCGCGGCGTGCCGCCCGATCTTGTGCTCGTTCTCCTTGTAATCGAAGGTCATGCGCATCATCGGCAGGCCGAATGCGTTGCGATAAGTCGGGTCGAGATCGTAGTAGTTGTAGCGATTCGCCATCACGCTGCCGCTCATGTTGATCTGCATCGCCGTGTCGTACCACTTCGCGGTGGCGGCTTTCCAGGCGGTGCCCCAGGGCGGCGTGCCGCCCGGCACCGGACGGTAGCCGATAGGGAGAGCGGTGTTGAACGCACCTGCGACGATAAAGCCGCCGACGTAACCCTGCTTGCCGCGGTCGAAATTCCAGTTCGCGTTGTAGTCGTCGATGGTCGTGCTCGACCCGCCCGCGTTCATGAACGGGTTGAAGTGCCTGCCCTCGAAGAACAAGGTCGCCGACGCGCCGGTCTGGTAGCAGTAGTTCTTTCCGATCACGCCTTTCTGGCTCGCCGGGTCGTACGGCTGGCCGATACCCGAGAGCAGCATCAGATGCACGTTGTTGATGGCGTAGGCGGTCAAGAGCACCATCGCCGCAGGCTGCTCGAATTCCTCGCCGTTCAGCACGTTCGTATACGTCACGCCGGTGACGCGCTTGCCGCTCGAATCCTTCAGCACCTTGGTTACCCAAGCGTGGGTTCGCAGCTCGAAGTTCGGGCTGCGCATGGCGATGGGGATGACCGTTATGTGCGCGCTGCCCTTGGCATTCGCCTCGCAGCCGAAGCGCTGGCAATGGCCGCAATATTGGCAGGCGCCGAAGCGCGAGCCGTCGGGATTGGTGTAGGCGCGCGAGGCGTTTGCGCTGGGGCGCGGAAACGGGTGATAGCCGTTGTTCAAGGCTGCGGCCTTGAACATCTCCTGCGCGAGCACCGGCGTCAAGGGCGGCAGCGGATAATCCCGCGCGCGCGGCGCCTCGAAGGGGTTTCCCCCCGGCAGTATCTTGCCGCGGATGTTGCCTGCCTTGCCCGAGACCGCCGCCGTGTATTCGAACTTGTCGTAATACGGCTCGAGCTCTCCGTAGCTGATCCCCCAGTCCTGGATGGTCATGTCCTCGGGGATCGATTTCTTCCCGTAGCGCTCCTCGTAGAGGCTGCGCACCTTGAACTCCATGTCGGTCCAGCGCCAGGTGTGGCCGCTCCAGTGCACGCCCGAACCGCCGACCACGTCCCCGGGCAGGAACGATCCGAGCCGGCGCATCGGAAGCGCCTCCTGTGAAACATTGTTGCGGATCGTGATCGTGTCCTTTTGCGTGTTCATCATGAGGTCATGGCGCACCACGTAGCGCAGCTCGTCGCGCACCGCGGGCACGGAAAAATCGGCCTCGGTGCTGCGTTGGCCGCCGCGCTCGAGGGCCACGACCTTCAAGCCCGCAGCGCTCAGCTCCTTGGCGAGTATGCCGCCCGTCCAGCCGAGTCCCACGATGACGACGTCGACTTCTTTCATTTTGGTAGCCATGTCGTCCTCCCTCAGCTCATGTCCGAGATGCTGATCGGGTCGACCGAGTATTTCTTGTCGCGGTATTTCTCGACGTTCTGGTAATGCACGGCGACCACGCCGGGGAATCCGATCATCTTCCAGCCCGCCTTGTTGCGGTTGCCGCCGTAGATCGGGTCCGCGAACATGCCCTCCATGACGTTCTGGTACAGCGTCGCGAAGAAAACGCGCGCGGGCGGCCCGTTTTCGAACACCACCTTGCCGGCCCGCAGACCCAGGAGAAATTCCTCGCGCTGGCTCTCGCTGATCTTGTCGAAGCTCTTGCCGTAGGTCTTGACGCAGAACGCGTTGGCGGCGGCGATGCCGGTGCGGTACAGCTCGGCGGGGGTGAGCGGGAGCTGGTAGCCCTGGCTCGGCACGCCCTGCTTCCACGGGCCCTGCATGTAGAGGCGGTCGCCCTTGCCCCAGCCGCCGGCGAGCGCGCGATCGATATAGGTGTTGAGACCGAGCTCGGTACCCCTGGGGGTGTACTGGTCCGCCGGCACCATGTGGTCGACCAGGACCTCGACGAAAGCCGCCTCGTCGGGATTGAGATACGCGTAGGTGTTCGCCGGTGCGGGTGAGCCCTGGCTCGCCGGCGCGGGCCCGGCTGGCTGGGCCTCCGCGGGGCGCGGCAGCGAGACTGTTGCCGCGGCAGCGCCGCCTGCCACCGCGCTTTTTAGAAACTTGCGGCGATCGATTCCGTCGTTCTTCATCGCTCCTCCTCTGCAGAAAGCCCGCGAAATCCCACGATGACCGACAGAAGTATAAGCTCCCACGGAGCGCTTGCAAGCATGGCGGCGGCTCGCGCGCTAAACTCACGTAGTCGACAAAGGGGGGGACCCGGTCATGCAATGTCGCGCGCCGAAATTCATCACAGTCGAATTCGCAACCCTCGCGGGCGTGTTCGCCCTTGCTCTTGCCGCGGCGGCGTTCTCCGCCGAGTACCAGATGACGGTCAACAGGGACCGTCTGGTCAATGCGCAGAAAGAGCCGCAGAACTGGCTGCTGATGAACGGCGACTACGGCGCCACCCGCTATTCGAAGCTCACCCAGATCAACCGCGACAACGTCAGGAGCCTGCGGCTCGTCTGGGCGATGGCGCTGGGCGGGATGCAGGACGTCGGGCAGAACGGCCCGGAAAACGAGGTCAATCCGCTTATCGACAACGGCTTCATGTACACGACCGACGGCTGGGGTACCGTGTACAAGATCGACGCGCGCAATCCGAACAAGGGCGAATTCGTCTGGATCGCCGATCCCGGCGTCAAGCACCAGGGCAACGCTCCGCGCACGCGCGGCATCGCGCTGTGGGAGGACCTGGTGATCGCCAACCTTCCGGACGGCCGGGTCATCGCGATCAACCGCGACAGCGGCGAGATCGTGTGGGACAGGATGGTCGCGGGCAAGACCGAATTCGGCAGGCAGGAAAAGTTCCTGACCGCGCCGCTGGTCGCCGACGGGAAGGTGATCGTGCAGAACGGCGCGGGCGACGGTGGAACGCGCGGCTGGGTGGCGGCGCTCGAAGTGAGGACCGGCAAGGAATTGTGGCGCTGGTACGTCGTGCCCAAGCCCGGCGACCCGGGCAGCGAAACCTGGAAAGACGGACACAACGCCTGGAAAACCGGCGGAGGCGGAATCTGGCAGACCGGCTCCTACGATCCGGCGACCCGTCTCTACATCGTCGGCACGGGCAACCCGTTTCCCATCTACGACCCGCAGGCGCGCCCCGGGGACAATCTCTACACCGACTCGGCGGTGGCGCTCAACGTCGATACGGGCAAACCCGCCTGGCATTTCCAGTACACGCCGAACGACTCGTGGGACTACGACGAGGTCGGCGTCCACATGCTCTACGACGCGACGATCGACGGCGAGCAGCGCAAGATCGTCGGCCATTTCGGGCGCAACGGCTTCTACTACACGCTCGACCGCACCAACGGAAAATTCATCAAGGCCGACCAGTACGTGAACGACCTCAACTGGACCAAGGGGATCAATCCCAAGACCGGCAGGCCGCTCGACTACGATCCGAAGGTCGACGTGCAGATCTACAACCCGATCGCGCGGGCGCTGCGCGGCGACGGTAAGAAGCGCGCCTGCCCGACCTGGCACGGCGGCGTCGCGCACCAGCCGACCGCCTACCATCCCGTGAAGAAAATCGCCTACGGAGTCGGCATCGAAGGCTGCTTCACGCAGAACGGAGCGGCCGTCGTGTTCAAATCCAAGGACGGCGACGTCGACGTGAAAGCGAGCGAGAAGCGCGAGTACTCGAGCGACCTCTATTACGGCTCGGTCACCGCGTTCGACACCGCCAGCCACCGGGTCATCGCGAAGGCGATCACCGATATCGAAATCCGCTCGGGCGCGATCGTCACCGCCGGGGGTCTCGTGTTCACCGCGCTGCAGGACGGCTGGGTGATCGCGTATCACGACGAGACGCTCGAGGAGCTGTGGCGCTTCAACCTCGGCACGCCGCTCAAGGGCGCGCCGGTGACCTACGCGATCGGGCCGAAGCAGTATCTCGCCGTGCAGTCGGGCGGGCGTCACCTGCACCCGGTGAAGTTCGACAAGCTGGAGAATTCCAGCTACCTGTTCGTCTTCACGCTGAACTGAGCTTATTTCGGGAACTCGCCGCAGGCTTCGACTTCCGCGCCCCAGTATTCGATGCACCTCGCGCGGTTCATCGGGCCTTTGCCGATGATCCTCGCGAAGAGGAAGTCGGCGAGCAGCTCGACCTCGCGCGGCTGAAGAGCGGCCGGCGGATCGGGCAGGGCCAAACCACGCGACCTCAGGTCGGCCTGCTTCATGCCGTAGCAGCGCCCGTCGCCGTAGGCGAGCTTGTCGAAGGCGGGCATGCTCCTCCCCGGGCGCCCGCACTTGATCGCGACGATCAGATCGCCGCGCTCGAGCTTGGTCTCGCGGAGATTCGCGCCGTCGGGCATCTGGTTGTCCATCTTGCGGCCGTCGCCCGCCCAGCCGTGGCACGCCTGGCAATTTCCCTTCTGCAGGAAAAGCCTCATGCCCTCGGCGATGTCGGCGGCGTCGGGCGGCTGAGCCCTCGCCTCGACGAGCTGCAACGCGACAAGGAACAGGAGGGCCGCCCCAACCGGCCCGCGCTCAGAACGCGTAAAGCCTCGCCGGATTGTCCACGAGGATTTTTCTGCGAACGCCCGCATCGGGCGCCCACAGCGGAAGCAGGTTCAGCACGAGGCCGTCGTCGACCTGGAAGAGCGGCGTCAGCTCGGTCGGCTTTCGCCCCGAGCTTGAATTGGGATGTGGCCAGTTCGTTCCCCAGAGAATGCGCTCGGGGTTCGCCGCGATGAGCATTTTGGCGAGCGGCGCGAAAGGGGCATAGTCCTTCCGCGGGCCGGCCGTGACCGAGATCTTGACGTAGGCCTTGCCCGACCGGACCAGCTCCACGAGGTCGGCGAAGCCGGGCTGCTGCGGACCGAGCTCCTCTCGCGCGTTGGCGAAATGATCGAACACCACCGGCACGGGCGAAGCGGTAACGAGGTCCTTGATCGCGGAGACCATGGCGAGGTTCGTGTTCATCTGGACGTGCCAGTTGCGGCTCTTCACGCGCTCGATCGCTCTGTGCAGCCGCTCGCGGCCGACGGCCGGGTCGTTGGTGCCGCCAGTCGAGAGATTGAGCCGGATGCCGCACACGCCGGCCCGGCCCATCGCGTCGAGCGCGCTCTCCGGCGTCTTGTCGTCGATGACGGCGACGCCGCGCGCGTCGGTGCCTCGTGCTCTCATTCCAAAGAGAGTCGCCGCATTGTCAGTGCCATATACAGAAGGCGTGACGATCACCACGCGCTGCAGGCGAAGCGCCCGGTGCAGCGCCGCCATCTCCTCGGGCAGCGCCGTTTCGGGCGTATAGACGCGGCCCGGGAAGAACGGAAATTTCTCCGGGTCGCCGTGGATGTGGGTATGGCAGTCGCAGGCGCCGGCCGGCACGTCGAAGTTTACCGGCGTCGCCGGCTGGGAGGCTTTGGCAAAGCCGGTTCGAAGATGCATGGCGGCTCCGGCGGCAATCGCTCCGATCAGGACCTCGCGTCGCGTCAGCATGGTCTCTCCTTTGGCGGAATCTTATCCGTTGTGAGCCGGTTTCGGTACTTGAGTCCGAATGCAGCTTTCGGACAGGTACCGGGCCACGGCAGCCGGTTCCAGGCGAGTGCCGGCGAGCCCGACGTGGCCGTCCGGACGCAGCAAATAAAAAGCCGGCCCCGAGATCCGCACGCGTGCGAGCTCTTGCGCGTTGTGGGCATCGTCGGGAATCACGTGGATGAGTAAAAGATCGCCGAGTTTCAGCGCCTCGCCCGGGGGCGCGGGCTGCCCGATGATGATCAGGTTGTAGCGCGTGTCGTCCAGCTTCTGGAACAGGTCTTCGACCGGGCCGTTCGCCTGGAACCCGAGCCGCAACCAGGGAAAACGATCGCCCGCGCGCGGCGCGCCGTCGGGCAGGCCCGGCAACATTCTCGACAGCGGGCTTTCCCGGTAGGCGATGCCCGTTTGGGAGATGGTGCGGAACGCCAGCGTCTGCACGCGCTTGAACCTCATCGCAAAGGCGGCAATCCTGGCGAGAATGCGCGTGCGGAACAGCCCCGCTATCCACCGGTCGGATACGACCAGATTGAACGCGCGGTCGGTGGTGCGCAGCAGCCGCTGGGCGACCGGAATGCGCTCCTTTTCATACGTGTCGAGCAAGGCCGCATCCGCATGACCCTCGACGACGAGCGCGAGCTTCCACGCCAGGTTGTACGCATCCTGCAGGCCGGTGTTCATGCCCTGCCCGCCAGCCGGGCTGTGCACGTGCGCCGCGTCACCGAGCAGGAAGCAACGCCGGTCGCGGAACTTCTCCGCGGCCCGGTGATGGATGCGATAGGTGGAGAACCAGCTGCATTCCTTGAAGTCCAGGTTGGCTCCCGCCTCCCGCCGTATATCGGGACTCAGCTCCTCGAACCTGACATCGTCTCTCCCCCGCAGCTTCTTGGGGAGGATGCCGATCACCCGCCACCGGTCCTTGCCGCGCATCGGGAAGAACAGATGAAATCCATCGCGCCACAGGTAGACGTTCAGCTCTTCCGCCACCATGGGGCCCGTCGCCTCGGTATCGGCGACGAAGAACACGTGCTCATACGGCGCGCCGGGAAAGGTGATGCCGGAGAGCTCGCGCACCGCGCTGTGTCCGCCGTCGCAGCCCGCGACATACGCGGCCTGGATCTTGCGGGTGGAGCCATCGGGTTGCTTGAGCGTTGCGATTACGTGACCGGGTTCCTGGGTGATGCCGGTGAGCTCGGTGCTCCACTGCACCGCCATGCCCCAGTTGCGGAGATGGTCGCCCATGATCCGCTCGTTGTCGTCCTGGCCCAGCATCAGGACAAAGGGAAACGGGCTGACGCTCTTCCCGATGTCACCCAGCGGGATGCGCGCCGTCCACTTTCCTTCCGCCCACATATTGGCGCCGTTGCCGCGGCGGCCCAGCTCGAGCGCACGCTCCGCGATCCCGAGCTTGGAATAGATCTCGAGCGTGCGCGCATGCACCGCCATCGCCCGCGTCTGCTGCGCCGGCCCGGAATGCCGGTCTATGATCACGGCGCGCACACCGCGCCGTCCGAGTTGGTTTGCGAGCATCAGCCCGGTGGGGCCGCCTCCGACGATCAGTACGTCCGTATCCATCTCGGCCGCGGGCCGGCAGATTACATTTGAAATATGTCGTGCCATGATACCGTATGGCCGCAGGCGGTAAGGTCCAGCAGATGGAGGCTTCTATGCACCTCTTCGCGCGTCGCGCCTTGGCCGTGGTCTTGCTCATGATTGCTTCGGTGGCGGCGTGGGCTCAAGGCTACCCGGACCGGCCGCTGCGGCTCGTGGTCGGATTTCCACCCGGGGGAAGCGGCGATTTTCTCGCGCGCATTATCGCCGACGAGTTGAGCAGGGAGGTCGGCCAGCCGGTGGTGGTGGACAACAGGCCCGGTGCCGGCTCCAACATCGCGGCGGAGCACGTCGCGCGCGCCGCACCCGACGGCTACACCATCCTGCTCGCCGGCAATTTCACCCACGCGATCAACCCGTGGCTGTCGAACCTCTCTTGGGATCCGCACCGTGACTTCACGCCCATCACCGAGGTCGCTGTGATGAGCATCATCGTCTGCGTCACGCCGCAGCGCGGGATCGGCTCGATGAAGGAGCTGATCGCCAGAGTCAAGAGCGAGCCCGGCAAGTGGTTCTACGCCTCGCCCGGCAACGGCACTTCGCAGCACCTCGCTGGCGCGGAGTTGAACCGCCTCGCCGGCACCGACATGCAGCACGTGCCCTTCAAGGGCGGCGCGCCGTCGCTGCAGGCGGTGCTCGCCGGTGACGTGCAGGTGATGATCGGCACGACGCCGGTGGTGCTCCCGCAGATCCGCGCGGGCAAGCTCGTGCCGCTCGCGCTGATCACGCGCGCGGCCTCGAAGATGGTCCCTGGCGTACCCGGGATGGAGGAGGCGGGCGTGCCCGGAATGGACCTCGGGAGCTGGTGGGGCATCTGGGCGCCGCCCAGGATCCGGCCCGAGGTGAAGCAGCGCCTGTATACGGCCATCACCAGAGTCATGCGCCTGCCGCAGGTTGCGGAGAAGCTCGCGCGCGAAGCGATGGAGCCTGAAGTCTCCGCCTCGCCCGAAGACTTCGCCGCGTTCGTGCGCAGGGACCACGCATCCTACGAGCCCATCGTCAAGGCTTCGGGCGCGAAGGCGGATTGAGCCGGCAAAGGCGAGCGGTGCAGCGATGCAATTGAAGAAACTGGGACGGGATTTCGCGCTGGAAGCGAGCGGCGTCGATCTCGCCCGGCCCCTTTCCGACGGCGCTTTTCGTGAAATCGAGGAAGCGTTCTTTGCCGGCCAGGTGCTCGTGTTCCGCGGCCAGAAGCTGACGGCGCGCGAGTTTCTCGGATTCGCGCGCCGCTTCGGGCCGCCCGAGCCGCACGTGGTCGACCAGTTCCACCATCCCGAATACCCCGACGTCCTGATCCTGTCGAACGTGGTGCGCGAGGGCAAGCCGGCCGGGCTCGCCGACGCCGGAACCTACTTCCACACCGACTATTCGTATCTCGAGATGCCGGCGCGGGCGACGATGCTGTACTCGATCGAGGTGCCGCGCGCGGGCGGCGACACGCTGTTCGCGAACCAGTATGCCGCCTACGACGATCTGCCCGGCGCGATGAAGAAACGCCTGGAAGGGCTGGTCGGGCTGCATCATTACGGCAACCGCGACGATCTCGAGGAAACTTCGCGCACTGCGGCCTCGCTCCTGACAGAGGAGCAGAAGCGCAAGCTGCACTGGGTCAGGCATCCGGTCGCGCGGCGCCATCCCGTCACGGGCCGCACGGCGCTCTACGCGGTCTCGGGCTCTTCGTTCGGAATCGAGGGCATGCACGAAGGCGAGGCGCGCGCGCTGCTCGACGAGCTCAAGGGGCGCGCCACGCTCGAGAAGTACCGCTACCGCATGACTTACGGCGTCGGCGACGTGGTAATCTGGGACAATGCGTCGCTCCTGCACTCGGCGACGCTCACCGATCCGAACGATGCGCGCACGCTGTGGCGCATCACCATCAAGGAGACGAGGAGGCAAGCATGATACGCAGACAGGTTCTGGCTTGGGCGGCCGCGGCGATGACGGCGGGATTCGCGGCGAGCGCGATCGCGCAGACCATCACGCTGCACGGTGCCTCGCAGTTCAACGACGACCACGCGTTCACCAAGGCTCTCGTGAGGTTCGAGGAGCTGGTGAAGAAGTATTACGGCAAGCCGCTCAATTTCGTGCTGCACAAGAATAGCGAGCTCGGCCTCGAGAAGGACTACTTCGCCTACATGAACCAGGGCAAGGCGGTGGACTACGGCATCGTGTCGCCGGCGCACATGTCCACGTTCTCGAAGGCGGCGCCGTTCATCGATGCGCCGTTCCTGTTCCGCGACCTTGACCACTGGAACAAGGTATTGGACGCGGACCTCTTGAAGCCGATCGCCGACGAGATCGCGCAGAAGGCCGACGTGATGCTGATCGGTTACGCCGGCGGCGGAACCCGCAACATCTTCGTCAACAAGCCGGTGCGCAACCTCGCCGAAATGAGGAACCTCAAGGTGCGCGTGCAGGGCGCTCCGATCTGGAGCCGCACCTTCGCCGCAATCGGCATGTCGCCCACGGTGATCGCGTACAACGAGGTGTACAACGCCATCCAGAACGGCGTGATCTCGGCGGGCGAGAACGAGGCCGCGGGAGTCGAGTCGATGAAGTTCTACGAGGTCGGCCCCAACCTCTCCGTGACCGAGCATGCGATCACGATCCGGCCGATCTGCTTCTCCGGGAAGACGTTCCGCGGCCTGCCTGCCGAGCTGCGAGCTGCGATCATCCGCGCGGGGAAGGAGGCGGGCGCCTATGGCCGGCAGGTCGAGTCCTCCGAAGACACGGCCAAGCTGGAGGCGCTCGAGAAGGCCGGCAAATTGAAGCGCATCGCCTTCACCGACCGCGCGCAGATGAAGAAGCTGGTCGATCCGGTGATGGAGGCGTACGCGAAGGAAATCGGCGCAGACAAAATTTTCGCCGCGATCAACAACACGAAGTAGCTTGAAGAAGCTCCTCGACGGCACTCATCGGCTGCTCACGCGGCTGATGGCGGCCACCGTGGCGATCCTGATCGTCCCGGTCACGCTGCAGATCATCTCGCGCTACACGGCGCTCATCCCCTCGTGGATCTGGACGGAGGAGCTGTCGCGCTTCCTTTTCATCTGGATGATCATGCTGGGGGCGATGATCGGCGTGCGCGAGGGATCGCACTTCGTCGTCGATGTCCTGCCGGATCTCCCGCCGCGGCCTGCCGCGTTCCTGCAGATCGTCACCAACTTGCTCGTCTTCGTGTTCGCTTTGGTCTTCGTGTGGTGGGGCATCCAATTCGTGCGCTTCGGCTGGGACCAGACCTCCGAGCTCGCCGAGCTGCCGATGGCGTACATCTTCATCGCGTGGCCGATGGCGGGCGTGACCTGGGTGATCTTCCTCGGTGAAGCGTTCGTCGCGAGCTTCCGCGTGCTTGCGGGGAAATCCGCCCGATGATGTCCGCGGCGCTGGCTCCCGGCACCGCGGCCATCGTCCTCTTCGGCACGTTCCTCGCGCTCTTCGTATTGCGCGTGCCGGTGGCGTTCGCGTTGGGCCTCGCGTGCCTGCCGAGCCTGGTCATCGAGCCGCGCCTTTCGCCGATGATGCTGTTCAACGAGACCTTCAAGGCCTACAACTCCTTCATCCTGCTCGCGGTGCCGTTCTACCTGCTCACTGCGAACCTGATGAACGTGGGCGGGGTCACCGACCGGCTGGTGCGCCTGTCGCGCTCGATGGTGGGCCACTTCCCGGGCGCGCTCGCGCAGATCAACGTGCTGCTCTCGGTTTTCTTCGCCGGAATCTCGGGCTCGTCGACGGCGGACGCGGCGAGCCAGAGCAAGATCTTCATCGACGCGCAGGTGAAGGAGGGCTACGGCCTCTCTTTTTCTATCGCGATCACCGCGGTCTCGGCGGTGCTCGCGGTGATCATCCCGCCCTCGATCCTGATGATCGTGTGGGGCGGGGTTATCTCGACCTCGATCGGCGCCATGTACCTCGCGGGTTTCCTTCCCGGACTGCTGATCGCCGCGGCGCAGATGGCGACGGTGCATGTCTACGCGAAGATCTACCATTACCCGGTCTATCCGCGCGCGACGCTGAAGGAATTCTTCTACTCCACGTGGATCTCGATCCCGGCTCTGTTGACGGCCTTCATCATCGTCGGCGGCGTGCTCCTCGGCTGGTTCACGCCGACGGAATCCGCGTGCGTGGCCGTGCTGTACACGATCGTTCTGTCGGTCTTCGTGTACCGCGAGATGAACCTGAAGCACCTCTACGATTCGTTCGTCGAGACGGGGCGGCTCTCCTCCGTGGCGCTCTTCTGCGTAGGCACGGCGTCGGCCTTCGGCTGGCTCCTCGCCTACTACCAGATCCCCAGGGCGCTGCTCGACAACGTTTCCACGTGGGGGATGGGCATCACGCAGGCGGGTTTCTTCATCGCCTTCGTGTTCCTGGTGGTCGGCTGCTTCCTCGACGCGATTCCCGCGA
>WNGC01010129.1_pt1 | contig 12994 bp, 14 predicted proteins | sample 5400051 | NCBI WGS metagenome assembly WNGC01 (sample SAMN13153368, study PRJNA577476) | soil metagenome | isolation source: 20 cm soil or saprolite under grassland replicate 2 | place: USA:California | collected 2016-06-15 | reverse complement strand
CGCTCGCCGAGGACGCTGAGCTGGACGCCTTCCTCGCGGCGGCGCATCAGCTCGCGCAGAGCCTCGCGCACGATCCACGCGCCGCTGCCCTCGTCGCCCAGCATCCATCCCCACCCGCCGGCCCGCGCCTCCTGGCCATCGTCGTTGCGCGCGTACGCGACCGACCCGGTGCCCGCGATGAGCGCGATCCCGACGTCGAGGCCCGCGGCGGCCAGGATGAGCCGGGTGTCGTGCACCACCAGCACGCTCGCGCCGGGCAGCAGCCTCGCGAGCAGCTCTTCGAGCCGGCGCTTGCCCGCGGGGACCTCCGCGCCGGCAGCGCCCGCGCAGCAGGTTGCCGGGTGGCGCAGCAGGTTGCCGGGTGCGGCGATCCAAGCTGTTCGATGAGCGAGGTCAGGCGTTCCTCGACCACGCCCGGATCGATCAGCGCGACATTGGCGCCAGGCGCCGAAGCTTCTGACAATGTGCGGCCGCCTTCCGCGAGTCGCGCGCGGCTCGAGCTTCCGCCGATGTCGAGACCGAGAACGAGAGGCGCCTCGGCGCCCGGTTTCACCAGGTTCGGGTGACCTTGTGCAGCGCGCGCGGCGCGTCGGGGTCCACCCCGCGCGCGAGCGCCACCTGGTTGGCGAGCAGCTGCCCGAGCACGATCAGCGTCATCGGGGTGAGCTCCTCGGGAAGCCCGCTGTTGATGCGCACCGATGACTTCGCGTCGAGCGGAGCCGATGCTGCGTCAAACAGCCCGACGACCGCGCAGCTGTAGTCGGACAGCCTCGCCGCGATTGCGTCGACGTCGGCCGACACCGATCCGCCGGCGCCCACCAGCAGCACCGGAAATGCCGGCTCGACCACTGCAACGGGGCCGTGCACGAAATCCGCGATCGACCACGCGCGCGCGAGCACGTAGCTCGTCTCGGTCAGCTTGAGGGCGATCTCTTCCGCCGTGCACAGGTTGAAGCCACGCGCGAGCACTATCGCGCGTGGCCCGACGATCGCATGCGCGATCCGCGCCACGTCCGGCTCGGCGGTGATCGCGCCGCGCAGCCTGTCAGGCAGCACCGCCAGGCCCTGCTCGAAATCGTGATCGGGCGTGATGGCGGCTGAAAGCAGGGCCAGCGCGATGAGGCTCGTGAGGTAAGTCTTCGACGCGGGCACGCTCAGCTCGGGGCCCGCGAGCATCGGCAGCACGAACTCGGCAGCGGCCGCGAGCGGCGACTTCTCCACGTTGGTGATGGCCACCGACATTGCGCCCTGACGCTTCGCCTCCTCGATGACGGAGATCACGTCCGGCGACGCGCCTGATTGAGAGATTCCGATCACGCACTGACCATCGAGGTTCGGCGGGCTCGCGTAGTGCGTGAACATCGACGGGGCGGCCAATGAGACAAGCGCTCGTTGCCGGCGGCCGAACAGGTAGCGCGCGTAGTCGGCGGCGTGGTCGGAGCTGCCTCGGGCGGCGATCACGAAGCCGCGGGTCTTTCTGTCCTTGAACGCCTTCGCTATCGCCTGGAGCGCGTCCTGCGACGACTCGACCAGGCGCGCGGCCAGGTCAGGCTCCTGGCCGATCTCGTCGCGAAAGCGGCTCATCGCCGGAACCTCACGCGCCCCGCGACCATCGTCAGCCGAACGCGATGCTCGCGATCGAGGACGACGAGGTCCGCGCACGCGCCCTCGCCGATGCGGCCCAGGAGCTTCTCGCCCAGCACCCGGGCGGGGACCGCCGAAGCCATGCTCACGACGCGCGCGACGCCCATCCCCGGAATGGCGACGGACCTGCGCACCAGGTCCTCCATCGTCGAGGCGCTGCCCGCAAGGGTCCCGTCCTCGAGGCGCACGACGGTCCCGTCGCTGACGACCTTGCGCCCGGAGAGCGAGAAGGTGCCCACGCCGGCGCCCGCCGCGGCGGTCTGGTCGGTCGTCATGGCGATGCGCGTCCCGCCTTTGACCGCCATCAGCTCGCGGATCACCGCCGGATGCACGTGCTCGCCGTCGGCAATCAGGCCGACGGTGACGCGGCGGTCGAGCATCAGGGCGAGCGCGATGCCAGGGCGGCGGTGGTGGACGGGCGGCATCGCGTTGAAGATGTGCGTCCCGAATCGGACGCCCGCATCGATGGCCTTGCGTCCCTGTTCGAAGTCGGCCCCCGTGTGACCCGCGCTCACGACCACGCCCTGGCGGCGCAGCCGGGCGATCGCCTCCAGCGCGCCGGGAAGCTCAGGCGCCAGCGTCACCAGCCGCGGCCTGGCTCGGGCTATGACCTCGACCTGCTCGGCAGTCGGCGCCGCGAGCAGGTTGCGATCGTGCGCGCCACGAAACGACGGGTTGATGAACGGGCCCTCGATGTGGGCGCCGAGGACTCGAGCCCCGAGCGCCTCCGCGGTCGCGACGGCGCCGGCGAACTCAGCGCCCGCGGCCACCGGCGACGAGATGAGCGTGGGCAGAAAGGCGGTCACCCCGGTGGCGGGCAGCGCGGCCGAGATGGCCGCGATCGCGTCGCGACCCTCGGCGGCGTCGCGTCCGCCGAAGCCGTTCACCTGCAGGTCGATGAATCCCGGCGCCAGCAGCTCTCCGTCCGCCAGGACGATCTCCTCGTCCGGCCGCTGCGGCGGCGATCCCTTGCCGGCCCAGGCAATCACCGCGCCATCCGTCAGCACGCCATCCGCCCCGGGCAGGCCGTGCACCGCGCCGCGGAAGAACGTCTTCACGCGCGCGTCCTCTCTCCCAGCGCGGCCGCCAGGTCGCCGTTGTGCTCGTGGAGCCGCGCCGCCGCCTCGTCCGCGCTGAGCGTGCAACGCAGCATCAGCACCGCCGCCTTGGCGCTGCCGTTTGCCGCCACGAGCGTCATCTCTGCGTCGGCGGCGGGAACTCCCGTCAGGTCGTGAATCAGCTTCACGGCGCGGCGATGCAGCTTCGCGTTGGCGGCCACGACGCCGGTCATGCGCCCGCGATACGTGTGGCCCAGCCTCACGAAGACGCCGGTGCTGATCATGTTGAGCACTACCTTCTGCACGGTGCCGGACTTCAGCCGGGTCGATCCGGCGATGACCTCGGGGCCGGTCTCGATCTCGATGGCGACATCCGCGAGCTCGCCCAGCGGCGTGTTCGTGGCGCAGCTGAACCCGACGACCATCGCGCCCTTCGCGCGCGCCTCCTTCATTGCCGCAAGCACATAGGCAGTGCGCCCCGACGCGCTCACGCCCACCACCGCGTCACCGGCTGTCAACCCCGCGGCTCGCGAGTCGCTCGTTCCCAATTCCGCGTCATCCTCTGCCGCGCCGTCGCCGGCAGCGTGCGCACGCACAACGTCAACGCCAAATGTCGGAGAGACCTCCGCGGCGTCGAGCTCCGCGATGCGGCCGCTCGTGCCGGCGCCGAAGTAGTGCACGTTCCCACCCGCCCGAACGCGCGAGGCGATTGCATCGATGGCAGCTGCTATGCGGTCGAGGTGCGGCGCCACCGCCTCGACCGCGCGCCGGTCCTCGGCGTGCATCAGCTGGACCACTTCCTGCGTGCTCATCGCGTCCAGCCTGTCGGAGTGCGGGTGGACGTCCTCGCTCACGGCCGCATCACCTCCGCGGCCGCGATCGCGCACACGCGAGCGGCGCCGCTGGTGGCGATGTACGCGCTTGCGCCCGCCGGCCGGCATGCGGGCAGTCCCATCTCGACCACCACAGCGTCCGGGCGCGCGTCGAGCAGCGCCCCCGCGGCGTGCTGCTGCCACTCGTGGCGGTGTAGGTTGCGCACTGTCAGCACCAGGCCGCGGCCGCCCGCCGCTCGAACGATCGGTGCGAGGTCGATCGGCCCGTCGCGATGCTCGAACTTCGTGACGCGTGCTCCGCGGCCGGCCAGCGGTTCGGCAACTCCCCACGGAATGACTCCCGACGCCATCGAGCTCTGGGGGATGAGCTGGACCACGACCACATCGTCGCCGACGCGCACGTTCCCGTCGACGCGAAGCGCCTTCCGTGCTGCCGCGAGCCCCACCTCGCGGTCGGGCGCCTCAGCCGGGGCCGGCTGGGCGGCTCGCCATCTCGCCAGCGCATCGATCCGGCCCGCGGCCTCGTGCAGCCGGTCGGCCGAGACCGCGGCGACGATTACGCGATGCAACTCGGCGACGATGTCCTCGTCCGCCAGGCCGCCGCCGATGCACAGCAGATCGCATCCAGCCGCCAGCGCCTGGACCGCGCCTTCGGAGATGTCGGCAATCGCCTTCATCTCGAGGCCGTCAGTCACGGCCAGCCCGCGAAAACTGAGTTCGTCGCGCAGGAGGCCGGTCATGATCGCCCGGCTGACAGTGGCCGGCGCGCGATCCAGCGACGGCGCGACGATGTGCGCGCTCATCACCGCTTGCACGCCGGCCGCGATCGCTGCCTCGAAAGGCTGGAGTGCGCGGCGACCGCCCCAGGTTCGGATCCGAACGACCGCACGCCGATGACCGGGTTGGACGGATTGCTGTTGACGTCCGCATCGGGCGCCAGGTCGAGGTCGACGCCGGCCCGGGCCAGCTCCAGGCCGATCGCGCGCGCGACCGAACGGGTCAGGTCGACGTCGCCAGCGGCGCCGAGCGCGAGGTTGCCGGGGTAGGAGCTGCCGGTGGCAGCCTCCAGGCGGGTGACGTCCCCGCCCTCCTCGTCGATGGAGACGATCAGCCCCGGGTTCTCGGCGTGCAGCTGCCGGCATAGCGTCGCCAGCTGCTCCGGCGAGGTGATGTTGCGCGCGTACAGACACACGCCGCCGAGGCCCTCGGCGGCTCGGCGCAGCACCCATTCGGGCGCTTCGGTGCCGATGAATCCTGGCAACAGGCAGCGCAGCGCAGCCTGCTCGACCGAGAGCGTCACCCCTTCACCGCGCCCGCGGTCAAGCCGCCCGTGACGCGCCTCTGCACGAGCAGGAAGAAGACCACGACAGGCAGGCTCGTGAGGGTGGCGCCGGCCATGAGTCCGCCCCAGTCGGTCCCGTGCTGGGTGGTGAAGGACGCGAGCCAGATCGTCAGCGTCTGCTTGGACGAGCTGCTCAAGAGGACGTAGGCGATGATGTACTCGTTCCACGCCTGGATGAACCCGAAGATGGCGGTGGCGACCAGGCCGGGGGCGACCAGCGGGAAGACGATGCGCATGAACGCGCCCACCCGCGACGCACCGTCGACCATCGCGGCCTCCTCGAGGTCGATCGGGATGTTGTGCACGAACCCGCGCAGCGTCCACACCATGAAGGGCAGCACGACCGCGAGGTAATACGCGATCACGCCCAACAGGCTGTCGACCTGGCCCACCGAGTCGAGCAGCAAGTAGATGGGAATGACCAGCGCGTTCAGCGGCACCATCTGCACGCCGATGACCATGACGATGAAGGCCGTCCGCCCGCGGAATCCGAACCGCGCAACCGCGACCGCGGCCAGGAACGAGATCACGATGGAGATGCCGACGACCGACAGCACGACGGTCAGGCTGTTGACCACGTCGTTCCAGAAGAACGGCACCTGCATCGCGGAGGTGAAGTTTTCGAACGTCACCGGCGCCGGGAACCAGTAGGGGTCGAGGCTGAGGATCTCCTTGCCCGGTTTGAGCGCAGTGGTGACCATCCAGTAGATCGGGAAGATCATCACCACGAAGATCAGCAGCCCGGCCCCGTCATAGAACACGCGCAGCGCCGAGCGTCTCATGCACCCGCCTCGTTGATCGAGCGCACGGTCTGGCGCACGTAGAAGAACGAGATGATCATGAGGATCGCCACCATGACCACCGCCACCGCCGAGCCCAGTCCGAACTGGCTGACGCGGAACGATTCCTGGAACGAGAAGACCGAGATCACGTAGTAGTTCTCGTTGGGTCTCTGGTTCAGCATCACCCAGACCTGGTTGAACACCTGGAAGTCCCAGATGGTAGACAGGCTCAGCAGCACCAGGAGCAGCGGCTTGAGCGTCGGCAATGTCACGTTTCTGAAGATCTGCCATGCCCGCGCGCCGTCGATCTGCGCCGCTTCGATGAGCTCTCTTGGGACCTGGGTGAGGCCTGCATGAAGCGTCAGCGCCAGGAACGGGATCGCGCCCCACACGACGACGACAGTGATGACGGTGAATCCCTGCACCGGATTCTCGAACCAGTTGTGGTGGATGTAGTTGCCGGCGCCGATCCTGGTCAGGAGCCAGTTGATGACGCCGAACTCGTAGTCGAACATCCACTGCCAAAGGTCGATCGCGGGGATGACGGGCGTGGCCCAGACGAAAACGAGGCCCGCGCCGAGGAGAACGCGCACAAAGGAGCTGACCCGCTCCATGAGCAGCGCGATGATCGTCGCCAGCGTCATCGACAGCACGATGTTGGCCGCGGTGAAGATGAGGGTCACCTCGACGACGTACTTGAACTGCGGGTCGGCGAGGATGTTTGCGAAGTTCTGCAGGCCGACGAACTGCCCCTGGTGCTGGAACAGCTCGCGCAGCCCGTAATGCTGGGTCGAGAGGTATAGAAGGTCGAGCAGCGGCCAGCCCAGCACGCCGAGGATGACCACAGTCGCCGGCGCGATCAGGGCGTACGGCAGGCCCTTGCGCGCCACCATCGAACGAAGTGAGGAGGCTCCTACGCGGGACCGGGTCCTGGCGGTCGCGGTGCCTAACGACCCGGCCGCTCGCATCGAAGCCTCCTCCTTATGAAATTGGTCTAACTGCTTGCGTTGAGTATCTGCGCGATCTTGTCACTCGCGGACTTGGTCGCGTCGCTGATGCTTGCCTTGTTGGTGAAGATCGAAACAAGCATGTCCTGCAGGACGTTGGCCGACTCGACGTTGGCCCAGTTCGGCGAGTTGGGGGTGAACCGGCTGTTCTTGGCGGCGGCCGCAAAGATCGCCGGCAGCCCGCTCGACAGGCTGACCAGTGAGGTCGAGTTGGGGATGACGCCGCCGACGGTCACCATCTGGCTCTGGAACTTGGTGCCGCCGAGAAGCTTGATCCACTCGCGCGCCAGGTCCTGGTGCTGGCTCTTGGCCGCGATGCCAAGGTCAGATCCACCGAGGAACACGGGCGCTGTCTGGCCGGCTGTGTGGCTCGGGATTGGGAACGCACCGAGCTTCGGAAGCAGCGTCGGGTCGCCGGCCTTGGGGTCGGTGATTACTCCGACCTCCCAGCCGTTCGCGATGATCATCGCGATGTGACCCTGCGCGAAGGCCTGGTCCTGCTTGGCCTCGTCGCCGGTCTTGTCCGCGCGAGAGAGCTGGGTGACCAGGTTCTTCAGGACCGTGAGGCCCTGCTGCGAGTTGGAGCTGTTGATCGCGCCGGTCCACTGGCTGCCCGACTGGGTGGCGATGTCACCGCCGAAGTCCCAGACGAAGGGAGCCGCTGCGTACCAGTACTTGCCAGGGAAGTAGAGCGCTGAGAACCGGGAGTCGGATCCGTACTTCGCCATCAGCTTCTGGCCGACCGTCAGGAGGTCGTCCATGCTGGTGGGAGCGGTCACGCCCGCTGCCTCGAACATGTCCTTGCGGTAAATGACCGCGCGGCTGCCGGCGTAGTACGGGACGCAGTACAGCTTGCTCTGGTACGTGCAGGAGTCGGTGAGCGACTGAAGCCACGTGCCCGAGTTTTCGAAGTCGGACTTCTTGCCGCTGATGTTGGCGAGCGCGCCGGCCGAAGCGTACTTCGCGACCAGCGTGTTACCGAGCTCCATCACATCCGGCGGCGCGCTGCCACCGAAAGCGGTGTCGAGCTTGGTGGTCACGTCCGACCACTGCTGGATCTGGACGTTGACCGTGACCTTGGGGTACTTGGCCTTGAAGTCGGCGTTGACCCCGTCGACGACGGCCTGCGGCGCGCTCCCGTTCATGAGCCACACCGTGAGCGTCCCTGTCTGGTCGTTCGGGTTGGCCGCGGTGGATGTCGATCCACACGCCGCGGAGATGACCGCGATCGCCGAAACGATCGCGACCATAAACAGCTTCCTGGGATTCATCTGGGTTTATTCCCCCTCTGGTTTCAATTCGGCGCGCCTTTCGCCGTTGCGGACTCTTGCTGCCGCCGCGCGCAGCCGGCCGTTACGGCTGCGCTGCGGCGTCAGGTCGGCGACCAGGCGGTAGCGGTCGCCTCGATATATGGAGCGAACGAACTCGACGATCCGCCCTGACTCGGACTGGGTCGTCCGCTCGAACAGGAAAGCCGGCGTGTGCAGGGGCACCCCGAGCACTTCCGATTCCTCTTCCGACGTCACTGTGGGCTCGATGCTCTGGGTGCCAGAGACGACAACGATTCCGTACCTCTCCTCCAGGAGCTCGTAGAAGGAGTGATCTTCCAGGTCGGACTTCGTCAGCCCCGGGACGAGTGCCTCTGGAATGTGCAGCACCTCCATGGCCATCGGCTGGTCGTCGGCGAGACGCAACCGCTTGACGCGGACCAGCCGTGCCTCGGGCGATACCTGGAGACGGCGCGCCATCCTCGCCCCCGTGGATGTGACGACGAGCTCGAGGGTCCTGCTGCCCGGGACCATCCCCCGCCGCCGCATGTCGTCGCTGAAAGAGGTCAGGGTCAGCGGCTGGGCGATCTTCGGCTGGGTGACGTATGTGCCGCTGCCATGGCGGCGGTCGAGGTGCCCGTCGCGGACCAGCTCGTCGAGCGCCGCCCGGATGGTCAGACGCGAGACGCCGAGCTCCTGGGTCAGCTGGCGCTCCGAGGGGATGGTCTGGCCCACCGCGAGCGCCTCCATGAGGTCGAGCACCCGCTCGCGCGTCTCTTCTTGCTTGGTCACGCGGTCCCTCGGCCGAAGTGGTATGGCCCTCTAGCCAGGTTCACGCACGGGAGTTAAGCACATTGTCCCCAAGTGGTCAATACCACTTTTCGTAGCCAGGCGACTCGGCCAGGAATTTTGCGCTGGCTGGTGCGGGTCCTGAACCGATCTTTACCGATTCTTGACCATCCTGTACTCAGCCGATCTTAAATTCGTACATCAGGGCCAAAGTTGTGGCCGAAAAAACAAGGGGTAGGAGTGAAATGAAGAGAATCTTGTTCAGCCTGGCCGTTTGCCTTGGCCTGCTCGCCGCCGGCACCACGAGTGCCAGCGCGGCGGTGCTGTGTCATGACGACCCGACCGTCGGAGTGTCCGTCCCGGGCGTGAAGCTGGCCGTCAACGCCACCGTCGGCGGTTCCAACGTGTTCGCGACCAGCGGAAGCGGCTCCACGAGCTTCGGATTCACGATCGGAACCTAGGCCGACAGCGGTGAACCGGGGGCTCCGCCTCTACTTGGTTGGCATCGTCGTCCCGGCGGCGGCCGTGCTGGGCGCGGTCCTCGGACTGCCCCGCACGCCGTCCGACCCGGTCCTGGCCGCGGTTCTCGTGTCCATCGGGGTGCTCGCGGCCAACTTCCCGGTGATGATTCGGAAGAACTACAAGGTCGACGCGACGCCGGCGATCGACCTCGCGCTCGTGGTCCTGTTTCCCGCGGCGACGGCCGTCGCGCTGGTGGGGCTCGTGCGGTTCCTCGGCGACGGCACGCTGTGCCTGCGCCGCAACCCGAACACCGGCAAAAGGCGGCGCCGGCCCATCGACCTGCTCTTCAACACGAGCCAGATGATCCTGTCCGCAGCGGCGGCGGCGATCATCTACCGCGGCGTCCTGACCACCGGCCCGCTCGCCGACGGGGCCGGCGCGGTGGGTGCTGCGATCGCGGCGGCAGCGGCCATGTACGTGACCACCACCACGCTCGTCGTGATCGCCGTCGCGATGATGAGCGGGCGCAGCCCCGTCCAGGTATGCTACGTGCTTGCCATCGTTTCCGCATCGAATGCGTGGGTTGCGCTGGTGATGCTCGCCCCGCTCGCCGGCTTGCAGCTCGCCATGAAGCGCGCCGTGCAGATGCGCGACCAGACGATCGCCGCGGTCGAATCGATGGCGGACGTCGTGGACATGCGCGACCCGTACACAGGCCAGCACTCGAAAAGCGTGGCCGAGCATTCAGTGCGCATCGCGCGGCAGATGCACCTTGCTGAAAGCGAGGTAGAGCTCATTCGCCTCGCCGCGCGCGTGCACGACCTGGGCAAGATCGCGGTGCCCGACGAGGTGCTGCACAAGCAGGGCCGGCTGACCGACGAGGAGTTCGCGATCATGAAGCTGCACCCCGCGACCGGCGCCGAGATCCTGGCAAAGTTTCCCGAGTACCGTCGCGGGCGTGAGCTGGTGCTCGCGCACCACGAGCGCATCGACGGCCGCGGCTATCCTCGCGGGCTGGCGGGCGACGCGATCCCGCTGGGGGCGCGCGTCATCGCGGTCTCCGATTCGTGGGATGCCATGACCTCGAACCGGCCGTATCGCACAGCGCTCGATCCTCATGTGGCGATGGCAGAGCTGCTGCGCGGACGCGGCATCCAGTGGGACGCCACAGTCGTCGACGCGTTCGCGACGACGATGCCGGATCTCGTTCCGCCCGAGTTCGAGGTCGAGCCGGAGCGGGTGGGACTGCCGCTGCTGCGTTCGCTGGGAGCCGTGGCCGGGATCCTGAGCTGACCCTCAGGCACTATTCCTTGACATGAACGAGTTCTTCGTCGACCTCGGCAGACGATGGGTCGCGGCAAGCGAGCGCCGTGGCTCGAAGATCACAGCGCCTACGCTCGACGCTCGCGTCGCGCTCGAGCTTCTCGAGCTGGCGCGTGCCGCCGCGCATACGCACGAGCGGCGTTTCGCCCCGCTTTCCTGCTACCTCGCGGGCGTCGCCTCTGAGCGGATGCGGTCAGCTCGGCCCGATTTCGACGACGGCGCCGCCGCGGCCTACATCCACGAGGTCTGGAAGGAGCTGGAGGGCGAGCCGGCGGAGCCTACCTGACGTTGATCACCGGCAGCTGCCGGAAGCTCTGCACCGCCACCCGGGCCGCGACCGCGGAAGCGACCGACGCGAACGCCCTGGCCGAGGCTGAATCCGGCTGCGACGCAACGACCGGGGTTCCGCAGTCGCCGCCCTCGCGCACCGACGGTTCCAGAGGGATCGCGCCAAGGTAGGCAACGCCGAGGCGCTTGGCGGCCTGCTCGGCGCCGCCGTGGTCGAAGATGTGGTGCTCCTCGCCGCAACGCCCGCAGACGAACCAGCTCATGTTCTCGATCAGGCCAAGGGCCGGGACGTTCAGGCCCCTGAACATCTGGAGCGCCTTCACGGCGACCCGCAGAGCCGCATCCTGGGGCGTGCACACGACGGCAATGCCCGTGAGCGGCACGGCCTGGGCCAGGGTCAGCGACGCGTCGCCGGTCCCAGGCGGCAGGTCGATGACGAGATAGTCGAGCTCGCCCCACCGCACGTCGGTCAGCATCTGCTCGATCCCTCGGGACACCATGGGTCCGCGCCACACCAGAGCCTGCTCGGCGCCGGCGAGCAGTCCTATCGACATGAGTCGCACGCCGTAAGCCTCGAGAGGCACCAGCTTCTGGTCCAGCACCTTGGGCTGCTCGCTGACGCCGAGCATCCCCGGCACCGACGGGCCGTAGATGTCGGCGTCGAGCAACCCGACGCTCGCTCCTTGCGCGCGCAACGAGACCGCGAGGTTGACCGCGACCGTCGACTTGCCGACACCACCCTTGCCCGAACCGATGGCCAGCACGTGCTTGACCCCAGGGATGGCACGCTCGCGCGGCTGGCCTCCGAAAGCCGACTTCACGTTGGCGGTCATGCGCACATCCACGGCGCTCACGCCGGGCAGCCTTCCGACCAGGTCATGCGCCATGGCGCTGAATCGGTCGCGCACGGGACAGGCCGGTGTGGTCAGCTCAAACGTGAAAGCAACTCGCCCCTCGTCGCTGATGGCGAGGTCTTTCGAGGACCTGTTCGGGCTTCGGGGGCTCGACTCGCGTCGAGCTACTGGCCACTGAAGATCACCGCCGCGCGCAGGGCGAGCACTCCGATGAGCACCAGCACGGAGACCAGGACGGCGTTGGCGCCCACTGACGCGACCGCGGCCCCGCCCCCACCGCCACCCGACGGCCTCATGCGCCGGCCCTCGGCTCGGAGCCCGACCAGCGACGCGGCCAGGCCGACCAGGGCCAGGGCCCAGAGGGGCGCTGTCGCGATCGTCCTGGCGCCCGTGCCGGCGTTGACCACGGTGACGAAGAATGCGATCACCAGGATCAGCTCCAGCAGCGAGAAATAACCGTCAGCCATGCGCAGGCGCAGCAGGCTGTAGACCGCCTCCGGCCGGTACCGCGTCAGCAGCGCGATAAGCGCGGCCGCTCCGCTCAAGCCAGACGCCAGGAACAGGCCGCCCAGCGTCCAGGTATCGCTCCAGACCGGCTGGTTGGAGACGCTCAGCAGCACACCGGTATACGACGCGAGGAACAGACCCGCCAGGGCGCCGACAAGGTTGAACGCGACGCTCAGCGGACCGAACAGAGGCGGTCCCTCGCGGCCGCGCCGATCGGCCAGCCAGGCCCCAAGGGCGGAGAGCCCCGCGAAGATGCTGAACACCAGAAGCAGCCACACGCCCACCGACATCGGCGACCAGTACTTGAAGTTCAGGCCCGCGTTGCCCGGCGTGACGTTCACGAGCATGTGCCAGAACTTCCACCAGCCGGCGCCCAGGTCCGCGGTGAGGAGTACGGGACACAAGAGGATCAGAACGAACGAGGCGTAGAAGGCAGTCCTGGCCGCCGGCTCGTCGCGCGGATCGCCGGACAGTCGCAGCAGGGTGGCGATCACATAAGAGCCGCCCGACAGGCCGGCCAGAAAGAAGTAACCGAGGATGAACCACTCCCAGTCCGGGGCGCGGACGAAATGCTCCGCGGCAAGGTACATCTAGGCCATCCCCCGGCGCCGAAAAGCAACCAGGCCTGCCACCACCCCGACCACAGCCGTGATCACTGCGCCGACGTAGCCGCCGATGTTGTTGCGGCTCGGCAGTACCGCGTTCTCGGCGTTGGGCAGGCCGTATGCCTCCGGCTTGTCCATCAGGAGGAAGAAGGCGTTGAGACCCCCGTACACCTTGTCGTCGCGGCCATAAAGCTGGGCCTGCGTCGCGCCCTGGGAGTGCAGCGCTTCGAGC
>WNGC01003275.1_pt1 | contig 12996 bp, 12 predicted proteins | sample 5400051 | NCBI WGS metagenome assembly WNGC01 (sample SAMN13153368, study PRJNA577476) | soil metagenome | isolation source: 20 cm soil or saprolite under grassland replicate 2 | place: USA:California | collected 2016-06-15 | reverse complement strand
CGCCCCATGAATATGCTGGGAGGTTCTACCATGTAGTTTGCAAACTCAGTCTTCGTCCCATCGATAACAGCGTAGCCGTACTTCTCCTTCAATTGAAGGCGAAGCTCCTTCCGCTGAGCGGCCACCTTCTTCTTCAGTTCCTTGTCAGACCTGAGAAGCTCTTCCTTCGACAGATACTCATAGACTGGTGAGAAGTTGATCTCAGAATAGTTCGCGTTAGCATACTTGGCGGGGAGTACTTTCACGAAGTCGGAAAGGAAGTTAGTCTGGAAGACCAGATCTTGAACGTAGGGTGTTGTTCTCTTCTTTCCCCACGCGTAAGCCATCTCTTCTGCATCGGGCGACAGTCGGACTGTCTCGCCTCCGATGATGATCTGGAGCCCTTTAGGCTCATAGGTTGGTGGAAACGCGACACCATTGTGCCTAAGTTCCTTCCACTTCAACATTGCAAGATCCCAATAGTCACAGGCGTTTCACTGAAGACGGTAGAGAAGTATAGCTGGTTTCGCCTTTTTTTAGAACTTTGTTTTTGCTTAGCCTCTAAATGAGGGTTTTCTTCTCGAATACCAGAATAGATAATGTCACGGGATAGGTTAAAGAGAATGAAAACGCCATCGCGACACTAGAATGAAACGGGCCGGATCCTTCCTTGGCCCAGTAGGGCTATTCTTCGTATCACTTGGCTACACGGCCGCCGTAGGAATCGCGCGGCTCTTCGTCACTCTCGAATCAGTCTGCACTCAACACTGTCCGGTCATCAGGGTCCAAGGATTCAGATTTCACCACATGTACTACGGCGTTCTCTTACTACTCGTCTCATTAGGCGTAATGATCTACGCCTCAGACGCCAGAGCGAGATGGGACAGCGCTCTCGTTGCAGGTATAGGACTGGGACTTATCGCGGACGAAATCGGATTACTGATCCTGAAATTATCTTACTGGAATATCATATCCGTGAGTATTTTCGCGGGGGGAGGGCTCCTCCTCTATCTAGCCACTGCATTGGAATCTTGGAGAGCTGGGCTCTCGGATTTCCATTTCGTCGACAGATACCAATTCTTAGCCCTCATCGGCCTCTTGCTCGGTTTAACCGGATTCCTCTTCTTCGATAGGCCAGTCCGAATGGTCGTCGAAGCAACCGCCTTAGGAGCCTGGCTTGCAAGCGCCATCCTAGTAACTAAGTATGGGCGCAGACACTTCTTTCTTCTCCGGAACGCCCCCCTCGACTACCCATCTCCGAACCGTTAGAAACTAGTAAAGAGCTCCGATATTGCAGACCTTGCAGCAGGGAGGTATTGAGGCCAGAGAGTATCAGAGAGCTATTGCAAAATCTGCCCTGACCGCTAACACTCTCGTAGTCTTGCCGACAGGGCTTGGGAAGACGATTGTCGCGTTGCTTGTAGCTGCTGACCGCCTAACCGCTCATCCGCAAAGCAAGATCTTGATCTTGGCACCTACTAGGCCACTAGTGCTCCAGCACGCGCAATTCTTCAAGGAACATTTCCCAGATAAAAACGCAAAATCGACCGTCCTCACCGGCGAGACCCCGGCCTCATCAAGGGAGACAGCCTTCGACGACTCAACAACAATCTTTGCAACGCCCGAAGTCATCAGAAACGACGTTTCAGCTGATCGGTACAATCTGCGAAATGTCTCACTTATCGTGTTCGACGAGGCTCACAGATGCGTCAGAAGCTACGCTTACTCTGAGGTAGCCCAGTCCTACAAGCTACAGGCCACAAACCCGTTAATTCTAGGCTTGACCGCGTCTCCAAGTGCGAAGAAGAGCAGGGTCGAAGAAATCTGCGAAAAACTTGCTATTACAAATGTCGAGACCCGAACGGAAGCTGACGAGGACGTCACACCATATGTCAAAGACGTTTCTCTAAACTATGAACGACTGGTACTACCTGAGAAATACAAAGAAGCAAGCAAGGTTCTGCGCACGGCTCTTGATGAGAGGATAAACAAACTACGAACCATGCATCAGCTCCCAGCCAATGTGAGAATAAGCAAACGGATCCTACTAGACTTGGGCGAAAAGCTTCACAACAGTTTGAGAAGAGGTGGAGGTGGCGCATTATTCGGGGCGGTGCAACTCCAAGCGCAAGCGATGTCGCTTAATCATGCTATTGATCTGTTGGAGACTCAGGGCTCGCAGAGTGCCGACCGATTTCTCTCCAAGCTAGACAGGGCTAGCACGAGATCGGCTCGTGGTCTAGCTCGCGATCCTCGAGTAGTTGAAGCCCAGAAATTATCTGCTTCCCTCTCAACTATCCCGCATCCAAAACAGAAGCGACTTCGAGAGTTAATCTCCGCTGACCTTCAATTAAATCCGGATTCAAAAGTTATCGTATTCACACAGTTTAGAGACAGCGTAGAAGTTATCGTCGAGGACCTTACTAAGATTGAGACCGTCCGGCCAGCTCGGTTTGTGGGTCAGGCCAGTCGAAACAGTGAGGATTTGGGTCTGAGTCAAGGTGAACAGATGCAGATTCTCGAAGACTTCCGAGATGGCAAACACAACGTTCTGGTTACCACGAGTATAGGAGAGGAGGGTTTGCACGTGCCAGATGTTGACCATGTGATATTCTACGAGGCTGTGCCGTCAGAGATTCGAATGATACAACGACGGGGAAGAACTGGGAGAACGAGGCCGGGCAAGACAACAGTGTTGATGACTGAAGGAACCATAGACGAAGCTTACTACTGGACCAGTCTACGAAAGGAAGAACGAATGCACCGTTACCTAGCGACCGTCAAGAACAGAGGCCCAAGACTGAAGCGGAAGGCCACGCTCTTAGACTACGCATAAGAGTAATCGGACTTTAGAATAATTCGACTCAGAAGGTTAAGCCATAATCCTCAAAGCTTTCACCTTTAGAACTCACGGCCATGATCGGATTCGCAGAGAGCTTCCTCACCTGGCTGGCCTCGACAATCCTACCTACCTTCGTAGGCCTGTCGCTAATTACTTGGGCGAGTAAGAAAGTTCCTGCAAGATACATAGTCGCTTTCGCGTTTGGCATCCTGTTCTGGTTTTTTGTGGATACTATAAGTGGTTCAGCAGTTCTCGATGTCAACAGCGGATTTGGAGGAGGTCTGGCTCAGGTAGGTGTGGTGCTCCTATTCCTCATTGGCGTGGTTTTCTTCTTTTGGGTCGATCGTAAGCGCGATATCCTATCACCACAATCGGCTATCGGGAAGTACGGCCTGACCATTCCATTGTTAGTGGCGATCGCCTTAGGGATTCATGGTCTGGGTGAAGGAGCAGCTTTCGGCGCTACTGCCTACTCGACGTCGAGCACGTCTCTTCTAAATGCGTTCGGGGGACTGACAGTAGGCGTGGCCTACATTTTGCACAAAGTTCTGGAGCCTATGATGATAGGAGCTTGTTACTCCGTGTACAGCAAGCCAGAGGGGGGAACTGTCGGCAGCTGGCTCAGGAGCGTTTTCCTGATGAGCATCGTCTTCGTAATTCCCTCTCTACTGGGAGCCGCTACGGGCTACGTGCTCGCCTATGACACGACATACTTCTTCGCTCTCGGCACGGGTGCCGCAGTCTACGTAGTCTTCAGGCTAGCTGGGCCATTGTTTGTTCCCAGCGGAGCCGCGACGAGTAGGGAGCCCATCAAGGTGGCTGTGTCTTGGATCCTCGGAATCATGGCGCTCTACGCCGCAGCCCTCTTCCACTCCTGAAGAATGATCTGATCCAGAGATGAAGGACTGCAATAGCACAAACGAGTGATTAGAGCATGCTTCGATATCCTAATCTTCACACCTCTTTAGGATCCACTCTGGCAGGGTCGACAGTTCGAATAGATGAAGAGGGATCCTCTAGCGCGACCGTCAAGCGATGGCATCTAAAGTCCAGGAGAGCATACTTGGTGGCTGCGACCCTCGTGATAATTGGGGCCGGTTCTTTTCTTGGCGCTTACGCGTTTCATCTCTTTGGATCACAGACTCCGAATTGCTGGACCCGTCCCCCAGATGCGCCCAATACCGCGGTCTTTACCGTCGTGATGGCGAACGAAGGCGCGAACGTGGGGTTCAATGGAAGTGCCTATCATCCGGCTCCATGGCCGGTCATGAACGTCACCCTCGGACAGATCGTTATCATCCATGTCATCAATAACGATACGGTGCAAGCGCACGGTTTCCAAGTTATTCACTACTTCGACAGTGGAATCCTAGGAGGGCTGGCTCCGGGGAAATGCTATGATGTCAAGTTCAGTGCGAACCTTGCAGGAAGCTTCGCGGTACAATGCAACATAAGCTGCTCCATACACATCTTGATGCAATCCGGTCGGCTGAACATCAACCCCTGATAATCAGGTGAGAGTCGAATCCTTGACCCCAGCAGTTCGATTGGGACGATAATTTGAGAAATCAGCAGCTCGGAAAAGCTCAGCCGATCCCATTGCATCGAGAAAGGACGCAAGCTCTTCACACAGCTCTCTGTTACCATTCACGGTTACCAGACCCGTTACCAGCCAAGAAATGTCAGTTGCACATGGTGCACGCGGCACGGAAAACGACTTTGCGAGGGAATTAACAAAGAGTAATCTCATTTTCCGCCCGGCTCCTCCCGGAGAGAAATCCCCAAACCGGTTCCATTTGAAACAGGACAAGCGCAGAACAAGCCTTGATCCGGAATCGGGCAGGCGATTTGAGATCACGCAGTTTGCACGTTGACCTGCACGCTGAGCTACACCATGTCGAAAACGGCCGACCGGCTGATTCTGCGCCCTATTTCGCAAGACTCACCCGGTTCAGCTTCAACTGGCGAGACCTCCCTCTAGAAAATCTCAAAAGCAGTTGCTTCTCGCGACACAAACCACGTCTTCGGAAGAGTGGACCTGCAGGAAGAAGTTCGAACATCAAGACACATCATACAACGCCATCCCACGAGGAATATTCCACTAGCTCATCCTTCTCGTCCGTTGATGTTACCCGTCCAGTTCCCACAAGGTGACGACACAGGCTTGAGAGACGGGACCGGATAGACACGCTCGAACGAGGCCATCAAGCTATCTTGTTCCGCAGACACTACGACCGGAAGGGACTCGACACCATCATCGCCACCCTCCTACTCGTAGTCATAGTCGTAGTCATGACAGTCATCGTCTACTCATGGTCACTCGGCGTATTCGGAGCCATACTCCCCACACCACCCACCGGAAGAGAGATACTAACCATCGAAAACCAGGGCTTCGACCCAACCAACATGAAGCTAACCCTATTTCTTCGAAACACAGGCTCCACGCCAACCACCCTCGCCAGCTACTACATACAAGACCAGAACGGCAACCAATACGCCAGAACCACCTGGTCAGTGCCCGCCACCGCTCCCGCGAGCATAGTAAATGGGACTGGGGTATTCCTCTTCATCAACACAGCATGCCTCAGCTGCACACATACCGGAAACTCGTTCCAGTTCCAAGCCGGAAACAGCTACACAATAACACTCATCACCCAGCGAAACAACCAGTTCGCCTTCACCATAATACGATAGACCATCCGCCTGCACACACTCCAGACGATTCCAGCAGACTACATAAATCCCGAGACCCGACAATCCCCTAAAGCTATATCCTGATCCAGACCAGATAATCTATCGCAACATGCGAGGCATGCAGTCGCAGAAGGTTAAGCCGAAGAAACACAGATGGCGAGCTAACCTTTTCCTCTCGCTTGGGATTACTGTTGTCCTTATAGTGGGAATGACGGCTCTGAGCACCCAAAACTATCTCTGGAGACTCCCGGCATCTCACAATAACCCTCATCCCAGAGCCCTTGTAACGGATCAGCTCTCCCTCAACTACCCCGACCCTTCATTCACCACTAACATAACGAACGCTCTAGACGCCGCAGGGTATGCAGTTGACTATTCTGGACCCACTCCAACCGTCGTCGACTCGCTAAGGCAACTCCCAAGCCGGGGATACGACCTGATCATCATACGAGCGCACACCGGGTCCGGCCAATCAATCATTACCTCCGAACCATACTCACCGAGTCAACATGCAGCGGATCAGTTAGCGGGCAGGCTCGTTCCAGCTCAGGTTAATGGCGGACCTTTGTACTTCGCTATAACTCCAAAATTCGTACGCCAAGACATGACGGGAAGCTTCCCCGAATCGACAATAATACTCATGGGCTGCTCCGCGTTGGAGGGATCACAAGACTTAGCGTCAGCTTTCCTCGACAAGGGAGCGAACCTCTTCGTTGGATGGGACAGCTCTGTCAGCATAATACACACCGACACGTCAACAGTCGCCCTCGTACAGTTACTCTCAGCCGGCAAAAGCCTACCCGAAGCGACTGCCCAGGCCGGCGGCGCTGACCCCGTCTACGGGGCAAGACTGCAATACTTTGATTGGAACGCTCTAGTTCAGAGCCGAGTCAGCAACTTAGTCTCTAGACTCATAGTCTGGATTGCTCTGGGCGCAGTTCTAATAATTGGCCCGACGGTCGTATTCGTCGCTCCGAGGCTCGTAACCTCTCTCGACTTCGTTAGGGAGCGCGCAAAGATGCGAGGAAAAAAGAACCATTCGATTAATGATAACCGGCCGCATCAGAAACAGTGATGTATGATCAAATACTACTGTCAGTTTGTTTTCATCTCGATCTGTTCGCTTATCATCGCAAAATCCCAGACACCCTTCTTGCCTAGAGTACTCTTTAGATGACTGAGATGACCATTCTGGCCCAGTTTGCTGACGAGCCAAGCCGCGAAGGCCGGAGAGCCGGTTGCTCCAGGAGAATTGTAGTTGGTGATGTGGTACGAGTGTGAGCCTTCAAGCTCGATCGCTTCTTTGATGAAATTTCCTCTCCGGTCTATAACCTGGGCTCTTACACCTGCGATTCCGGGTCTTGCTAGAAGCTCCACTTTCAGCTCGGGAATGAATTCCTGGGCCCGTCGCGCCATCTCCCCTTTTGATATTGAAGAAAGCCACTCTTGCCCGGCAAGTTCGAGGAAGTCTCGGTTATAGAGCAGAGCTAGCTTGTTCGCGAGTGGCTGCTCAAATATTTTCTTTATCGCCTCTGTCGGATTTCTGAAGAACCCTTTGTACGTGTAGGGACCCGCGACGGGCACCGCGTTCGGTCCGATCTCTCTCCTGCCGTCAGCTCGCACAATCCAGTGAGGATCCAAGAAGGGAAGCTCGGGGTGTTGTGCCACAGTGTAAATATTCCTCGAAGCTAGGTAGGTCCATTTACTTCCGATTTCCCAGTATTCGCCCCTGAAGTTCAGGTCGCAGTATTCGGTTCCCAGCCCCAGCATGCGAGCAATGCGAAGTGAGCTACCTCCCGCGCAGTTTATGAGAAATCGAGCTCTAATGGTATCACCGCCCCCTCTTACCGGGAGGATCTCAAGCGAATCCCCGGTGGCTTTGATAGATCCTACTTCGATTCCGGTTAGGAACTTGATGCCCTCGTTTTCCGCGTCTGCGCGAAGGGATCTGGTGAAAGCGTGATAGTCTACAGAGGTATCTGTCTTTGACCAGATGGCGCCGTAGCCACGAACATGGGGTTCGAGCTTTCGAACCTCTTCAGAAGTGAGAACCTCAAGCTCATCTTCCCCCATTCCATTCTCAAGTCCCCAGTGATAGTATTTCTCGACTCTCTTCACGTCCTCGGGACGCGTTGCTACTTCCAGTGTCGTGACGGGCTCCCATGGAAGACCACGTTTCTGTGCGTAGGATTTCCACATGCCGTACGCGGCCTGTGAGCACCTGGCGAAGATTCGCCGTTTGACCGGGTCGAGGTAGAAGGGCCGATGGACGACGCCGGTGTTGCGTCGAGATGTATGCATCGCGACATCCTCTTCCTTTTCTAAGACGGCGATTCGTCCTTCGTACTGGTTTCCAAGCCAGTAGGAGACTGATGTCCCCAGGATTCCGCCTCCAATAATCACGACATCCCAAGGTTCCATTCGTTCGACTTCCTTTCGCGATAGCAGGTAGCTATATCGTCGACTCTTTTGGATTGTCTGACTTTCGGACGGATGCTAGAAGGACAATGGAACGCCTAACTCGGCGGCTATTTGTCTCAGCGATTCAACCACCGACGTCCCAAGTGGGATGCCTTCTCGGCTGTACTTTTCCATTCTCGCATAGCTCTTCTGACCGTGGACGTAGATCCTGTTCTGTCCCTGCGCCTTGGGCGAATTCTTCAGCTCTTCAGATAGCCGGTCCATGTCTCTCTTGAAATCTTCCAATGGACGAAAAGCAGCTGGATCCAAAGCCATGAAGAAATGGCCAACATTGGGTTTTGTCTTGTCGACGTCCACTCCGAGCCCGGTAGCTGAGCCGCTTAGAACGCCGCAGAGTACGTCGACCATGAGGGCCAATCCGTAGCCTTTGTGTCCTGAGTGTTCTTCTCCCTCTCCACCTAGTGGAAGGATTCCTCCGCCGAGCCTCTTTGAGAGTGCTTCAAGGACTGTGTGGGGATCTGAGGTGCCTTTTCCGGTCGCGTCGACGGCCCAACCGAGAGGCATTTTCTTCTTCAGGCGATCATAGACCTCCAATTTCCCTCTTGGAACAACTGACGTTGCCATGTCGAGCACGAACGGCTTCTCCTTGGAGGCGGGTGCTGTGAGGCTGATCGGGTTTGTTCCGAGGACGGCTGTTCGGCCGAAGGTTGGGACGACTAGTGGTGCGGCGTTGGTCATGCTTACTCCGATAAGATCGTGTTCTAGTGCCATGAGGCTGTAGTATCCGGCTATTCCGTAGTGGTGCGAGTTTCGCACTGAAACGATTCCTATTGCAGTCTCTTTTGCCTTCTTTATTGCGAGTTCCATTCCTCTGCGTCCGACGACTTGACCGAGGCTCTGGCCGCCGTCGATGAGCGCGGTTGCTTTCGTCTCTCTGATGATTTTGCTCTGGTCTGTGGGTTTTGTCCAGCCATTCTTCAAATCAGTGTAGTATCTTGGGAGTCTTGCGACTCCGTGAGATTCGACTCCTCGCAGGTCTGCGAGCACCAGAACGTCGGTTGTTACTTGGGCGTCCTTTTCTGGGACCCCGAGTTTGGTCCAGACTCTGTTGCAAAACTCCTTGAGCTTAGTCTCTTGAACGGTAACCTGGTTGACTGTTAGCTGATCCAACGTCTTCACGTTTCCCTGATAGCAAATCCGTTCGAGTCAAGGGAATTCTTTAAGATTGGTACTGGTTCCAACATAGATACGGAGAGAAGAAGATGGATACCTACAAGGTCATTATGAGCAAGCTGGATGTTCGCCAGTTCGATTCGAAGAAGGTCGCGGCAGAGGTGAAGTCGAGGGTTCTTGAGGCTGCCCGTGCCTCCGGAACCGGCAACAACAAGCAAGAGTGGAGGTTCATTCTGGTCCAAGAGAAGGAGATGCTGAAGAGGTTAGCAGAGGATAGCACTTCTGGCGGCTGGGTTGCGGGGGCTAATTTTGCGGTGGTTGTTCTTTCTGATCCTACCCTTGGCTTTCACCTGATTGACGCTGGTCGGGCCGTCCAGAACATGGAGCTGGCTGCGTGGGACCACGGGGTTATCTCGGGAATCTACACGGGGATTAAGGATGAGAAGATGAGGAAGGATTTCGCCATTCCTAGCACACTGAAGCCTGTGGTGGTTGTTGGGTTCGGCTATCCGGTGAAGAGGATTATTGGGAAGAAGAATCGGATGCCCCTCCCTGAGCTGGCTTTCATCGACAAGTACGGGAACAAGTTCGATCCGAAGAAGCTGAGCTAGGAATCTCGACACCACAGCTAACGAGCGCCTCTACGCATCGTCGAGACATGCCAGCTAGACATCGTATCGTAGAATTGCGAGATCGAAACTGTCAGTGCACGCAGCAGGCTTGAGAGATCTTGATGCCCTAGTTCATCAACGTCAGGCCATGTGGAAGGCGCTCGGAGTCAGAAATAATGAGCTGCATGAAAAGGGAGACCGTGTCTACAAACGATGGGCGCGGGCACGTCTGAGAAATCATCAGTTCATGGCCTGGGTTGTGAAGAGCGCTGATGGTAGGATGGCGGGAGGTGGCTGCGTGTGGCTTCAACCGGTCCAGCCGAGGCCGCATCGGACGCCGATGGTACAGCCATATCTCTTGTCGATGTACACTGAGCCTGACTTTCGCAGACGCGGGGTCGCGTCGATGGTTGTCAAGGAGGCGATCAAATGGTGCCGGAAGAACAAGTACGAGCGGTTGATGCTGCACGCCAGCAAGATGGGTCGAAGAGTCTACAGCCAGCTAGGTTTCAAGCGTACCTGGGAAATGAGGCTTGACCTCGCGCATAAGTAGAGAAGGTTCGCGCTGCGGAGAGAGAATCCTCCCAAAGCACGGTTTTGTGTCGTGGGAATTTTTTATTTTGTAAATTCTAGGAAGGGTCCGTCCGCTGGCTGGAACGTTTCCTGGCGAGATTATCGGTTTCTCGCGTAGAACAGCCGAATCAGCCATTTTCAATGTGGGCATTTACCGAGACATTCAAGCGTGAACTCGGCACCACATGGAACCTCTTCCCAGATTGTTGATCTAGGCTTATTCCTGGCGATTTTCAAGAAAGAGAAATCTCTCCAAACCGCCGTTCTGTGTCGCGAAGATCATCTTCTTCCGAGATTTCTTGGATGGTAACGGCTCCGGTAACGGTGGATGGTAACATTGAGGGAATGGATTCGAGAGATTACTCGGCTTGTTCCCAATGATGGTTGTCCTGCAATTCCTCTGATTGTTCGAGAAACTCTTCCGGCTGGGTCTTGTCGAGAAGGTGGCCTGCTCTCTTCTTAGTCTCTAGATAGAATCTGTCGTACTTGTTTGGAGGAACGACGACTGGAATGCGGCCGGTTATTCGGACCCCGTGTAACTGGAGGTCCTTGATCTTGGCCGGATTGTTCGTCATTAGTTTGATGGACTTGACGTGGAGAGATTTTAGCATGTGAGCTGCCAGATCATAGTCGCGCTCGTCCCGCTTGAAGCCGAGCAATTCATTGGCCTTGAACGTGTCGTATCCCTCATCCTGTAACTGGTAGGCTCTGATCTTGTTGATGAAACCGATTCCTCGACCCTCCTGTCTCATATAGAGCACAATGCCCCGGTCCATTTTCGAAATCTGCCTCAGGGACTCCTGGAGCTGTTCACGACAGTCACACCTGAGAGACCCAAGAGTATCCCCCGTCAAGCACTCAGAGTGAAGTCGTACTGGGACCTCGTCCTTCTCGAAAATGTCCCCGTGGATGAGCGCAGCATGTTCTTTTCTATCAAAATTATTCCAGAAAGCCACCACCTGGAATTCGCCGAACATGTCAGGGAGTTCAGCGATAGCCATCACCTTGACACATATCTCAGGAGCCTCTGCGCAGGCATGATCCTGATTCTCTTTAAGCAGCAGCTGAACTGTAGGCTTCGGTAGCCCCATTCTATTCGTTGCCAGTTGGACTAGGCTGATAGGTTAACCTTTTCCTGACTGAGCCTTCACCTATGGCGAGACGGCAGACTCCGACAATAAGGGTCCATTCTGAGCGCTGCCTCGACTAGTATCAAAAGAGATAATCACCCGGACCATGAGATTGCTGAGCTGCGAGAAGGAAGGATTGCCAAGTAGACTCTCGGAGATCGTTCATCATCCTCTCTCTCCATTCACAAAGAGAGCGTTCTATGCAATCGTAGTGCTGGCGATTGTGATGGCCGTTGGCACTCTGGGTCTCAGGGTAATCGAAGGATGGGGTCTAGTCGCATCTTTCTACTTCATGGCGCTGCTGGCTACCGCGGAGGGGCCGGCCGCCACCCCAGCGACCGGTGTAGGGAAGATATTTGCCGCTATCATGGCCTTCTTCTCGATCGGAGCAGCCATATCAGCGATAACTTTCACGTTCGGCCCATTGTTTGGGTCCGTTCTCAAGGAAGGAGTGCGCTATCTTGAGAAGGAGGAGGAAATAGTCAAAGACGAACTGAAACATAAGAACTCGGACTCGAAAACGCATTCCCGCTAAGAGTTTTCTGACTATTTCTTCATGAACGGCATTCCCTTCATCATTGGTCCCCGCCGTTTCATCTGCTTCATCATCTTCCGCATCGAGAAATACTGGTTAACTAGCTCTCGGACTTCTCTCTCTGATCTGCCTGAACCATGCGCGATTCTTTTCGCCCTCGAACTATCTACTAGTCGCGGTTCGTCCACCTCTTTTGGTGTCATTGACTGAATAATTACTCGCCATGCCGTCATCTTCTCCTCCGCGACCCCCAGCTGTTCCTCTGGCAAGTTTCCTGCTCCCGGGATCATCTGCAATACCTTTCGAAGTGGACCCATCTTCCGCAGATTCTCCATCTGATCGAACATGTCCTTGAGACTAAACCGTCCCTCCATGAACTGACGAACTTTCGCCTCGGGAACCTTGACCTCGGCCTCCTTCACCTTCTCCAGAAGGGCATTCAGGTCCCCCATGCCCAATAGTCGACCCGCGAAGTCGGTTGGGACGAAGAGTTCCAAGTCCTCGACTCGCTCTCCGGATCCGATGAATTTCACTTTGGAGCCGGTTGCGACAACTGCGGACAGGGCACCTCCTCCCTTTGCCGAGCCATCCATCTTGGTCAGTAAGACAGAGCCGATCGGGGTGGCTTCGTGGAAGGCCTTGGCTTGGTGGATGGCTTGTTGACCGATGGTTGCGTCAATCGCTAATACTATTTCATCCGGCTGGACTGCGGACGCGATGCGTTTCATCTCGTCCATTAGGTCCTTCTCGTTCCTATGGCGTCCTGCGGTGTCGATAATTACGAGATCGGATTTTTCCTTCTTGAAATGCTCGAGGCCATGTTTTGCGATGTCTTCTGGCTTCTTCTTTCCCGGCTCCCCGTAGACAGGAATCTCTGCTTTGGTCGCTAGTTGTAACAGTTGATCGTATGCACCGGGCCTATAGGTGTCAGCGCAAACGATTCCCACCCTTAGGCCTCTCTTGCTGAAGAATCGAGCAAGTTTCACCGAACTGGTCGTCTTGCCAGTTCCTTGGATACCGACCAGCATGATCTTCCGG
>WNGC01001837.1_pt1 | contig 12996 bp, 13 predicted proteins | sample 5400051 | NCBI WGS metagenome assembly WNGC01 (sample SAMN13153368, study PRJNA577476) | soil metagenome | isolation source: 20 cm soil or saprolite under grassland replicate 2 | place: USA:California | collected 2016-06-15 | reverse complement strand
GCGCCGCTGTGGTCCCCGTGCCTTTTTCGGGGGCCGGTTTTTTTGGGCGTGGCACCGCAGACGGAGGGGTGGACCCATGGCTCGGCTGTCCCGTGGCATCTCCGCTCGGTCCGTGTCTTGGAAGCTGCTCGCACCGCTCCTGGCCCTGACCTTCATCCTGGTGACCGGTCGTCCCGCCCACACCCAGCCGCCACCCGCGACCCCCGAGCCCCCACCGTCGCCGGCGACGTTCGAACTGCCAGAGGTCGAGGTGGCGGGCAAGCGTCCGCAGCTGCCGTCCACGACGCCCGCTTCCGTCAGCGTGATCACCGCTGACGAGATCGCAAGGCTGGGGGCGCTGAGCGTGGCCGACGTCCTCCGGATCCTCCCCGAGGTCCGGATCAAGGACAGCGGCGGCCCGGGCTCTTTCACGTCCGTGAGCATCCGCGGGTCGTCCTCCACTCAGGTGCTCGTCCTGCTCGACGGGGTGCCCCTCAACCGCCCCGATCAGGCCGTCATGGACCTCACGACGCTGCCCATTCAAAACGTCGATCGTATCGAGGTGCTCCGCGGGCCATTTTCGGCGATCTACGGCAGCGGGGCGCTCGGGGGCGTCATCAATATCATCACCCGCTCCGCGCCGCAGACCGCGCTCTCCTCCCGGGCCGGCTCGTTCGGGCTCACCGGGAACCAGCTGTCGGCCGGAGGCCAGGTGGCCGGCCTGACCTATTTCCTGCAGGGGATCGTGAACGCCGGCGCCGGCTTTGTCCCCGACACCGACTTTTCGAACTCCACCGGCATGGCCAGGCTCCGCTGGTCGACCGCTGAGGGCGCTGAGGTCACCCTGACGCTGAACCGGCTCTGGCACAACGTCGGGACCCCCGGGCCCCTCCCGCCCAGCTCCCAGGATCTGTTGTCCCGCACCACCGAGGGGCGGACGCTCGCGGACCTCTCCTGGCGCCGCGGGCGGGCCGACGGTCCTGGGGCGCTCTTCCGGCTGTACGTGCTCGACGACGACGTCAACTTCAGCAGCCCGGGGTTCAGTTTTCAGTCGGACGACGTCGCGCACCTGTGGGGGGCGCAGGGGCTGCTGGTCAGCGCCCCGTGGCCGGGGAACCTTCTCACGATCGGCGCCGAATACCAGGGGCAAGACATTGCGCACACGGACAATTCCCCATCCACCTTTACCAACCAGGGCAGCGACCTGGCATTCTACACGGAGGATGACTGGCAGATCACTCCGGGGCTGCTCCTTTCGTTGGGGGCCCGCGACGACAACTTCCAGCTCTACGGGAGCCAGGTCAGCCCGCGCCTCGGGGTCGTCGTGCTGCTCAGCGACCGCCTGGCCCTCCGCGCCGGCACGGGCCGGACCTTCAGGGCGCCGAGCTTCGACGAACTGGCCCCCTCCTTTGGCGGCAACCCTGCGCTGCAGCCCGAGATCGCCTTGTCATACGATCTCGGCTTCGAGTACACGCTCGCGTCCGGCCTCGCCTTGGTTCTGACGGGGTACTACACGGACGCGACAAACCTGATCACCTCCTCGCCGCCGCTGTTCTTCCCGATGAACGTCGGGCACGCCATCGTGACCGGCGGGTCGATCGAGTTGGTCGGCCGGCTCGATGACCGCTGGTTCGTCCGCGCCAACTTCACGAACCAGCTGGCGCGCGATGCGGCGACCGGCCTCGATGTGGTGTACAGGCCCCGGCAGCAGGCAAACGTCGAACTGAGTTACCAGTGGGCGTCTGGGGATGCGGTGACCGTGATCGTGAGCTACGTGGGGGACCGGTTCGACGATGCCGCGAACACGCAGCCGGTTCCCGGATACTGGTTGATCGGCCTCAACGCCATGTGGGCGTTGGGTGATGGGTTCGCGCTGCAGGCGGGCGTGAACAACCTGCTCGATGCGCGGTATCAGGAGTCGCTGAACTTCCCTGAGCCGGGGAGGACCGTGTACGTGGGATTCTCGAAGACGTTCTAGTGGTCCACACCAGATGAGCACTCTGCTTGGGCGCCGGCGGCTGGTCGTGGGGATCGCCGCCGCGCTGGCCGCGACCGCGGGGTGGGCCCTGTGGCGGAGCGCCGGTCAGTGGAACGGTGCCCCGCAAACGGCCCCGTCGTCGGTGGCTCCCGCGAGCCTCGGAGCCCTTGGGGCTCTCGGCCCCAGCGCGGACGAGGAAGGGACCTTGCCGGCCGCGCGCGTCAGACGCCCCCCTGCTCCTACGCCGGAATCGCAGCCCGCGCCTCGGCATGGGCCCGCTCGTGCGAGCCCGCCTCCGGTAAGGCCGCGGGGGGCGCGGGACCTCCGGTCCCCTCCATCTCCACCCCCGGAACAGCCGGCACAGGTCCGCTCACAGTCCGACCCCGGCGCGCTGCCGTCCGCGAAATCGCAGGGGTCTGCGGGTCGATCAAGCGAGGCGCCCGTCGCGCTGCCGCTGCCCGGGCGGTCTCCATCGGAAAGCGGCGATGAGTCTTCTCCGCCGCTGGGCGCCTCCGGCGCCGGCTCACCCGGTACCGCTGCTCGTATGGTACCTCCGAGAGTGATCACGTCGGCGGGGACCGACTACCCGGTGGAGGCCTTCCGCCTGACGGTGCGCCGGCAGGACCTCGGCGGCGGGCTGGCGGTCGATGGCGAGGAAGGCACCGTGGGGGTGCGCGCGCTGGTGCGGGAGGACGGGACCGTGGGGCGGGTCGACGTGATCGCCTCGTCGGGATCGGCCGCCCTCGATCGCGCGGCGGCCGAGGCGGTGAAGCGGTGGCGGTTCGCGCCGGCGACGCGGGACGGCGTCCCGATCGACGCCTACGTGACGCTGCGGATCCGCTACGTCGTGCGGTGAGGCGCGGACGACAGGCGCCCGGCGCGCGGCCGGGCGAGGTGCGCGGCGCTCTCGAAGATGCCGAAGAAGGCGAGCGCGTACACCAGGTCGCTCAGCGCCGTGTTTCGGAAGAACGGGACGGCGGCGACGAAATCGGCCTGCAGGCCCGCCGGCGTGTGCGGGTAGAGCGGCCCGAGCCACTCGCCCAAGTTGGTGACGGCGAAGAAGACCACGGAGGACGCCAGCGCCGCACCGGCGACCTTGAGCGCCGTCCGCCGCCGGCGGAGCGTCGTGCCGATGAGGACGATCAGGGCAAAGCTCCCGTAAACCCAGATCCATCCCTGGTAGAACCCCAGCACCGCGTCGGAGAGGACGAGGGCCGCCAGCGGCACCGCGAAGGCCCACACCCCCGGCAGCGCTGCGCCGCCAAACAGCGCCAGTGCCCCGATGGGCGCGAAGTTCGGAGGATGCGGGATCACGCGCAGCGCCGCGCCCGCGAAGATCATGGCGTACGGCAGCGCTCCGATCCAGGATTGAGTCCGGCCGGGCGATGTCATGGCGCGTTCACCGGATAGAGTATACGTGATGGCGGGGGCGCTGTCCTGTCGGCCGCGCTCACGGGGTCCCAAGAGGATGGCGGTGGTCCCGACGCCAATGCGTCCCGCATGGCATTTACCGTCGTCGTCATCGACCACGACTTTCCGTCCCTCGAGCCGGAGGAGCGCGTGCTGCGCCCGATGGGCGTTCGGCTCGACGTGCTCAAATCCCGGGACCGGGCCACCCTCAGGTCCGCCCTCGAGCGCGCGGACGCGGTGATCAATCAGTACGTCGAGCTCGACGCCGATCTCATCGGCGCGATGACGCGGTGCCTGCTGATCGCCCACTATGGCGTGGGCTACGACTCCATCGACGTGGCGGCGGCCACCCGCGCGGGGATCTGCGTCGCCAACGTGCCCGACTACGGGACGCAGGAGGTGGCGATCCACGCCGTCTCGCTGCTGCTCGCCGTCCACCGGCGCCTCCTCCAATACGACACAGCGCTCCGCGAGGGCCGCTGGCTCAAGGGCGCGCAGATCACCCCGCCGATCCCGCGTCTCAAAGGGCTGACCCTGGGCATTGTCGGGTTCGGCCGGATCGGGCGGACCGTGTCCGAACACGCCGGGTCCCTCGGGCTCCACCGCCTGACCTTTGATCCCTACATCAGCAGAACCGCGGCGAGCGACAGCGGCGCAGTGCTGGTGGATTACCCGACGCTCCTCCGCCAGTCGGATTTCGTGACCTTGCACACGCCGCTGAGCACGGAGACCCGGCACCTGCTCGGGCCGTCCGAGATGGCGGTGATGAAGCCGAGCGCGGTGGTGATCAATACGTCCCGAGGGGCCGTCGTGGATACGATGGCGCTGGCGCGGGCCCTGCATGCCGGCCGGCTCGCCGGCGCTGGGATCGACGTCTTCGAGCAGGAGCCGCTCAGGCCGAACCATCCTCTGCTGACGGCGCCGAATACGGTGCTGACTCCGCACGTGGCCTGGTACAGCGAGGAGGCCACGCTCACCCTGAAGCGGCGGGTGGCGGAGGAGGTCGCGCGGGCCATCCAGGGGGAGTGGCCCCGGTCGCTTGTGAACCCCGAGGTCAAGGAAGCGGCCCGCCTCCGGTTGGGATGGAGAGAAGGAGGAGGGACATGAGTGACCAGGATGTGGCGGGGGCCCCCACCGCATGGTGGAGGCCCTCTTCCTTACGACTGCCGTCTATGAGCGAACGCCGAACGCGGGCCCGGCTTAGATACGCCGCGGCGGCGTGCCCTGATCCGGGGAGCCGGGTCCCGGCATTCCTGGCATGCCGGGAATCATCGGGCCCGGCATCGGAAATCCTGGGATCTGCGGTCCCTCGTAGGGGTTCATATAATAGAACTCCGGGTTTCCCCCTCCGGGGGGCATCGGCCCGGGGCGGAGCTGGTACAGTTTCCCCTGGAAGAAGTACAGGATCTTGTCGCACTGCTGGTTTCCCGCGCCGGGGTTGGGCATCCCGGGTCCCTGGTCCTGGCCCGGATTGGGCACGGGGATGAATTCCTTCGGGTTGAACGGTATCCCCTGAGCGGGCTGGGCCGGCAGGGCGATCACCTCGTGGCCGTGCGCCGCTGCGCCGGCCCGCCATCCCCACGCGGCGGCCGCGCCGCCGACGAGGAGGACGGCGGCCACTCCTCCGGTGACGATTCCCAGGACGAAGATGCGCGCGCCGCGGCCGGTCATGGCCCTCGCTCCCTTCGCAAGCCTGTCGATGTTGGCTTTAATCATAACATACCCCGTTTGCACTTTCTCAGAGACCGCACAAGCCTGCGGCGGGCCCCCAGACGCCGGGCCGGGCGGGCTTGGGCAGCGCGGCCGCGTGCTACAATGGATGGGTGAGGTGATCGTTCGTGGCATTGCTGATGACCTTTCCGTGCGGGCGCTGTGGGAAGAAGTACAGCGTCTATTATCCGAAGAAGTTCATCGCGTCGGTCTACGGCACCATGACGCCCGTCCAGGCCGAGCGCGAGGATGCCGAGGAGCTGGCCTCAGGGGCCATCGATGCCGCGAAGCGGCGCGCCGAGACCGACGGTAAGGTCTGGGTCGATGTGAGTCAGGAGTCCAAAGTGACGTGCACGTGCGGCAAAAACCTCAATCTCAACCTGGCCGACCACCCGCGCGTCCCCCAGCGCAAGGCGGCGGCGGGCACGCGTCAAACCGGTCTGATCGCCTTCCCCGAGGCGCCGAAGAAGCACCATTCCTAGGGCAAGCGTTCACGGCAGGCTGGGTCAGCCTTTCAGGCCTGCCGTCGCAATGCCCCTCACGTAGTAGCGCTGGAACATTAGGAACAGCATGATGGGGACCGCCGCGGCGAGCGAGAGCGCGGCGAAGATCTTGTCATACTGGATGGCGTCGCCCTGCCCGAAGCTCGCGACGGCCACCTGGACCACGCGCATATTGGCGTTGTTGGTTGACACGAGCGGCCAAGTGAAGCTCCCCCACATTTCTTGGAAGGTCAGGAGCGTGACAGAGAGCAGCACCGGGCGGCTCAGCGGAAGCATGATGTGCCAGTAAATGCCCCAGTCGCGGCAGCCGTCAATTCGGGCGGCATCGTCCAGTTCCCGTGGCAGCCCCCGGAAGAACTGGCGGAGCAGGAAGATGCTGAACGCCCTCGGGACCATCGGGACGATGAGCGCCGCATACGAGTCCACCCAGCCCAACCATCGGACGATCAGGTAGAGGGGGACGAGCAGGGCTTCAAAGGGAATGATCATCACGGTCAGCACCAGAAAGAAGAGCGCTTCTCTTCCCGCGAAGCGAATGCGGGCGAGCGCGTAGGCGGCCATGGAGCTCACCGCGACATCGAACGCCGCCACGCAACTCGCCACGATGAGTGAGTTGGCCAGATACCGTCCGAATGGCTCATCGCGGAGCAGATGGCGGTAGCTGTCCAGCGTCGCGTGCAGAGGCACCACGGTCCACAGGCTGAACGGGAAGATGTACTGGAAGATTTCAGCGACCGGCCGGAGCGACGACAGAAACATCCACGCCAGCGGAAAGACGAAGATGATGGCGAGCGCCAGCTTCCCTCCGGCGGCCACGTGTGCGAGGAGGCCCGATCGCGGCCGTATGTTTGTCCCGCTCGAGGTCAAATTCATCCCTGCGATTCCCCGCGGAGCACCCGGAACTGCAGTGTCGCCAGCGTCAGAATGAGCACCAGGAGGACAAACGAGAGCGCGGACGCGTCCCCGAGGTGCATGTAGCGGAACCCCTCGCGAAAGAGGTGGAAGACGAGCACCGTGGTGGCGTTCAGCGGTCCCCCTTTCGTGATCACGTAGACCGGCGTGAAAATCTTGAAGGCTTCGATCGTGTTGACGACGAGCACGAACAGGGTGATCCGATGCAGCAGTGGCCAGGTGATCTTCCCGAATTGACGGAGCCCGCCCGCTCCGTCGACTCCCGCCGCCTCGTACAGCTCGGCGGGGATCTCGTGCAACCCGCTGAGGTAGATGAGCATCGTGATCCCGGACCACTTCCAGGAGGACATGAGGGCGATCAGCGGAAGCGCCTGATGCCGATCCTGGAAAAAGAGCTGGGGCGGCACGTGCGCCAGCGCGAGCAGGCTGTTCATGGGCCCGTTCGGCGCGGCAAACAGGATCTCCCACAATCCGGCGGCCACGACGTAGGAGACCACCACGGGCATGAAATAGGACGCCCGCAGGAGGGCAATCCAGCGGGTGGAGGGTTGGACCATGAGGGCCAGGCTCAATCCCACCGCCGTTTGCAGAGGAACCAGCATGAGGGCGTACGCACTCGTGTTGCGCAGCGCCGTCCAAAACACCCGATCGGTCGCCAGCGCCGTGTAGTTGGCCAGCCCAACGTACGGCGCCCGCGGGTTGACGAGGTCGTAGTTGTGCAGGCTGACGACGAATGCGTAGATGAGGGGGATGATCCCAAACGCCAGCAGCCCAAGCACCGCCGGCAGCACGAAGAGGTAGCCGGCGGTCTCCGGGCGCAGACTCCACCTCACGGAGGAAGGTGCGCTCCGGGAGATACTTCCGATACCTCATCCTCCCCTGACGAGAGTCGGCGCCGGGCGCGCGGGCGCCGCGACCGTTATTTGTACCGAGCGATTTCCTGATCGATCTTGCCCGCCGCTTCGTCGAGCGCGGGCTTCGCCGGGTGCCCCAACTGAATGTCCTTGCTGGCGTCTGTCACGGCATCGTCGACGAAATCGAACGCCGGCGTACGAGGGCGCGGGACGCCGCAGCGCGCCAACCCATCCCAGAAGACCGACCACGGATACTGCTTGAGATAGGGCAGCTCGGCGTAGGTGGATTTTCTGGCCGGCAAGTAGCCGGTCGTCTTCACCCACTGCACATGGGCCTCGCGACCGGTGACGGAACTCACGAACTCCCACGCCAGGTCGCGCTGTTTGGTTTGCGCCGAGATGCCGATGTGGTAGGCTCCCATATTCGTGGCGCAGCGGCGATCCCTGGGAAGGTACGTGACGCCCACCCGAAGGTTATGGAACCGCTGCACGATGTCTCGCAGCACAAAGGGATTCCCCTGCGTGAACACCGCCTGACCGGTTCCGAAGGTGTCCGGCGTCGGCTGAATCGGGGCAAGCTGGCGCTTTGTGTACAGATCACCCCAGAACGTAAACGCCTGAACCGTCGCCGGGCTGTTCAAGTATCCCGTCGCCCGTGTCCCGTCGGGACTCAGAATCTCGCCGCCCGACATCGCCAGCCACGGCTGAATGACGTAGAGGCCCGGCGGGTAGTACGTCGTGGCGTACGCCCACCGCGTGACCCGGCCCGCCGCCCGCCGCACCACTTTTTCCGCCACGTCGAGGAATTGCTCCCGCGTCCACTGCTGATCCAGGGAATGCGGAGGCCGGATCTTGGCTTCGTCCAGCGCATCGACGTTGTAGAGGAGCTCTTCGCCGGATTGGTGCAGGGGCAGCGCCCAGATCTTGTCCTGATAGGTCATGTCGCCGCGCGGGGCGGGATAGTAATCGTCGAGGTCCGTCTTTGCGACCAGCGGGTCGAGCGCAACGATCATCTTGCGATACACGTAGTTGGCAATCAATGGGAAGTCCACGAAGAACACGTCGGGGGTCTGGTTACCCGCGTAGGCCGTGTTGATCTTCTGGAAGTACTCCCCGTAGGGAAAGGCCTGCACCTGAACTTTGACGCCGGGGTGAGACTGTTCGAAGGCTTTGCCGAACCCGTCCAATGTGTCGTTGAGGAGCGGCACCGCATACCGCGTGTACCAGAATTGTAGCGTGGTCGACGGGGCCGCCCGCACCCCCTCCGTCCGGATGACCGCCCTCAGCGCGCCCGACGCGAGCGCCGCGGCGCTTCCGGCGGCGCCCGCCAGGAGCGTCCGGCGCCCTATGGGTGTCCCGGCACGGCCCACCTTCTGTGCACGCATCGCCTCAGCCCCCTTCCCCGCACCTATCGGGGATGCCCTTGAGATCCGCACGAACTGCTCGCCTCACTGACCGAGCAGCGCCCCCAGCTCGCGCTGGCGCGCCTGAGACGCCTCGAACTCATGCCGCACTGCCGCCAGGAGCCCATCGGCCAGCGTCCGCTGCCTCACCGGATTGTTCGCCTCGACCCGTTCGATCCACTCGTTCGGGATGTCCCGGGCTCCGCACAAGGCCCCCGAAACAGATCCCAGGATCGACGCCAGGGTATCGGCGTCCCTGCCGAAATTGACCGCGTAGACGAGGCACGGCTTGAACCGCCCGTCCCCCAACGCGAACAGCGCGAACATCGCCGGGATGGTCTCTCTGGGTTCAGCGGTGTCGTAAAATCCTTCCGGAGGCCTCGACCCATGCAGCCCGTTTTGCGGCCACGGGAGAAGCTTCGTCTCGTAGTAGGCCTGACGGAAATCCTCGTAGCGTCCCGTGGATCGAGCCAGGGCGACGGCCTCCTGGATGCGCCAGCCGATGTCGTTGCCCGCCGCCAGGTACCCGCACGCCGATTGAATGATCGCGTCGACGGTGGCGTCGGGCCGGGTCGCCTCGGCGACCGCCGCGGCGACCGCGCACGCGGCGTCCCGCGCGTAGCCCTCGTGCACGAGCCCCGCAACGTTGTACGCGTCGAGGGCTGCCTGCCGCGGATCGCAGGCGTTCACCAGGCCGACCGGAGCGATGCTCATCGCCGTGCTGTTGCTGCCCATGCTCCCTCGCCCCGCTTCTCGAGGGGACGCGTCCTTCATGAAGACTTTGTGATACGCGTTCACGACCGGCGTGAAGAACCACCCGTCCATGTCGGTCAGCCAGGTGCTCGCCCAGTCGTCGGCGGTCACGCGTCCGCCGGCCCGGATGATGGCCGAACAGAGCAGGTTACGGAGACGGGTATCGTCGGTGACCTGGCCCGCCGGCGCCCCCGGCTCAAAGCGGGCGGTGGTGGCGGCGGCCCCGCGGGGCAAGACGGTCTGGACGGTGCCAAACACCGTCTCGATGTGCCGGTAGTGCATCATCTCGGTGACGCCGCCCATCGCGTCGCCGATTGCTCCGCCGAGGAGGCACCCGTAAATCTTGTCGGACAATCCGCCCGGCGCGACCATCGGGCTATGCGGGGCGCCCGAGTTCCATCACGCGCTCGACGAACAGGCTCGCGAGCCGCGGCCCATCCACATCGAGACAGACCCTGGCATTGGGTTCTCGCCCGAGGTGCCCGCGAAAGTCGACGACGGTTTGTCCCTGGCAGACCCCGGAGGTTTCGATCACCACGGGCAGGTGCTCGGACGAAAAGACTTCGGGCAGGATCGCGAACCCCATCGCGGGGACGTCGTTGAAGTACACCCGCCCCGTCGCGCCATACTGTGACCAGCGTTTCACGGGGGCGGGCGTCTTCTGATACGCATCCGCGATAAAGCGACTCATCTCGGCCAGGCGGCGGGCGGGGATCCCTCCGTCTCGCCCGAGGGCGCTCAGTTGAGACTCGGTAAACGACACTTTCTGGCAGACGTCGAGGCCGATCTGCACGAGTGGAGCGCCGGATTCGTACACCACCGCCGCCGCCCACGGATCATTGAAGAAATTGGCGGAGGCGACCGGGCTCGCATTGCCCATGGTCAGGACGGCCCCGCCCATGCAAATGATGCTGTTGACGCGACCGGCCAGCGAGGGGTCGAGCGACAGCGCCAGCGCGACGTTGGTCAGCGGACCGAGGGCCATGATGGTGATTGCGCCCGGGTTGCGATTGACGTGCTCGACGATCGCCTCGCTCGCCCCCCCGCCCGCCGCCCCCGTGTCATGGACGGGCCAATCCAAATCGCCCAATCCGTCGCTGCCGTGGATATGTTTCGCGAACTTCGGCGCCCCCCGCAGGGGCTTGGACGCCCCCGATCGGACAGGAATGGCGCTTCGCGAGGCCAGCGCCAGCAGCCGCCGCGCATTCACCGTGGCCTGCTCGACGGACACGTTCCCAAACACGGTCGTGATCAGGTCGATCCGCACTTCAGGCGAGGCGAGGGCGAAGAACAACGCGGCGGCGTCATCGATCCCCGGATCGGTGTCGACAATCAGGTGTTCCATCTCACAGAGCCTCCTCGGACGAAAGGATGGCGGTGAGCCGCCGAGCGCGCGTCCCTGTCTTCGGGACGTCTCCGGTCGCGCCCTCCCGCATCCGCCGGGGTCATCTCGAGTCTCGTTCTCCCGCCGAGGTGATGACGCGCTCGTACCAATCCAGGATCCCATCGGCGTCCGCGTTCAGGCAGACGGTGACATTCGCCGGCCTGTCCGTGAACGGCCGGAAATCCGCCACCGTCATGCCGTCCGTCAATGCGCCTTCTGTTTCAACGTCCACCGGAAGACGCTTCACCTCGAAGAGATCCGGCCGCAGCGCATAGGCCATCACCACCAGGTCGTGTACGGGGAACCCCGCAATGCCCTCCTTCAGGTAGGCGCCGGCGTAGAAGCCTGTGATCCGGTAGACAAACTCGGCAATCCGGGTGCCCGCGGCCTTCATCCGGTCGCGCCGTTCCGGGGTGATGCGGACCCGTTTTGTCACGTCCAGCCCCACCATCGTCAGCGGCACGCCGGCGCCATACACGACTTTCGCGGCCTCAGGATCGTTCATGATGTTGGCGGAAGCGACCGCGCTGACGTTGCCGGGACCGAGCGCGGTGCCTCCCATGGCGATGATCTCCTTGACGGCGCCGGCGAAGCGCGGGTCGAGGCGCATGGCGAGGGCGATGTTGGTGAGTGGCCCGAGTGTCAGGACCGCGATCTGCCCCGGCGCCTCGAGGGCCCGCCGGGCCAATTCGACAGGGGCATAGCCGGGCGCCGGCCGGCCGGCGGGACGCGGCCAATCCACGTTGCCGAGCCCATCCTCGCCGTGAACCATGGGGGCAAACCGCAGGCGCCGTCGAAGGAGCGGTTCCGGGGCGCCAAGGTAGACTGGAACCTCCGGCCGGTCCGCCAACTCGATCAACCGCAGCGCGTTGAGCGCCGCCAGGTCCACTGGGACGTTTCCGAAGACGCAGGTCACCGCATCGATCTGGAACTGCCCGCAGAGGAAGGCAAACAGGATGGCCTGCGCGTCGTCGATGCCGGGATCGGTATCGATAATGACGCGTCGGGGGGGCATCCGGCGGACTCCTGCTCTCAAGACCCACCTCTCCGCGACGACCGATGGCCCGGCGGGACGTCCGTTGGCGCCATCCCCGCCAGGCCGCAGAGCTGTTCGCTGATCGCCCAGAGCCGCCGGCGCGCCTCAGGGTCGTAGGCCTGCTCAAGGGCGCGTGCCTCGCGCAGCCCGTTGAAATACCGGCCGGTCACCCCGTCGAGGTCGGGCGAGATCGCCAGATGCAGGGTCGCCTCTGTGCCTTCCTCGAGCGTGCTCATCGGGGCTCCGAACATTTCGAACACCATCTTGGTGGGCATGAGCGAGGCGGGGTGCAGCGCGTTGACGGTCACGTGTGTTTCCCCCTGGGCGCGCAGCCGCTCGGCCAGTTCGAAGGTGTGCATGATCTGCGCAAGCTTGCTCTGCCGGTAGGCATGCAGCGGTTCATACGCGCGTGTCAGCATTACGTCATCGAAGTCGATCGGCGCCTGTCCCGCCGAGGCCACGTTGACGATCCGCGCCTGAGCGGAACGGCGCAGCAGCGGCAGCAGCAGATGCGTCAGCAGGAACGGCGCCAGGTAGTTGACCGCGAACCGGAGCTCGTGCCCGTCCTGGCTCTCCTGCCGGGGGCTCCTGCCCCCGACCCCGGCGTTGTTGATCAAGAGGTCCAGCCGCTCGGTGCCGGCCAGAATCGCTTCGGCCAGCCGCCTCACCTGGGCCAGCGAGGAGAAGTCGGCGAGAGAGACGCGGAGGCGGTCGTTCCCGGTGGCCTGGCGGATTTCGTGGAGCGTGGCCTCGCCGCGCGCCGTATCGCGGCCGTGGAGCAGCACGGTCGCCCGCCGGGAGGCCAGCTCCCGCGCGACGGCCTTGCCGAGCCCATCGGTCGCGCCGGTGACGAGAATGACCTGGTCGGGAACTGGTCTCACTGGTTCACCCCGCACGTTCATCCCTGTCCTTGAGGATGCGCCTCAGCCAATTCGGCGTGCGGCGAAAGAGGAGTGCGTTCACGGCAATCGTGAGCAGCGAGGTGGCGAGGATTCCTTGCTGGACCGGCGCACCGATCAGCCCTTCCCTGAGGCCGGCTGCCGCCAAGACATAGGAAAACTCCCCGATTTGCGT
>WNGC01001836.1_pt1 | contig 13000 bp, 12 predicted proteins | sample 5400051 | NCBI WGS metagenome assembly WNGC01 (sample SAMN13153368, study PRJNA577476) | soil metagenome | isolation source: 20 cm soil or saprolite under grassland replicate 2 | place: USA:California | collected 2016-06-15 | reverse complement strand
GTAGCCGGCAAGCAGACTGGCGACTGTGCTATCGAGAAAAATCCAAAATTTCGCCTCCTCCGGCAGGATATCGTTCATCCCGCGGATGGCCTGAATATTCTTGTTCATGAAGCTTCTTGGCGGCAGCGCCAGCCGCCGTTTAAAGGATCTAGTGAGTTGCCCGAATGGGAATGGTGTTGCTGCCTGCCTCGCCATCGCTGCCCTGACTCTGCGGCGCGGCGCGCCGCAGGCGCCCGCCTTCTCCGAAGGTCTTTCGGACGTATTCATCGACCAGGCGCTGGAATTCCTCGGCGATGCGCTCGCCCTTCAGCGTCACGGTCTTTTCGCCGTCGACATAGACCGGCGCGACCGGACGCTCCCCGGACCCCGGGAGGCTGATGCCGATGTTGGCGTGTTTGCTTTCGCCGGGCCCGTTGACGACGCAGCCCATGACGGCGACGTGCATGTCCTCGACTCCGGGATAGCGCTCGCGCCACTGCGGCATCTGCTCGCGCAGGAAGCGCTGGATCTTTTCGGCCAGCTCCTGGAAATAAGTGCTGGTGGTCCGGCCGCAGCCCGGGCAGGCGATCACCATCGGCGAGAACGAGCGCAGACCCATGGTCTGGAGCAACTCCTGAGCGACGGTGACCTCGCGCGTCCGGTCGCCGCCGGGTTCCGGGGTGAGCGAAATGCGGATCGTGTCGCCGATACCTTCCTGGAGCAGCACGCCGAGCGCGGCGGTGGAAGCCACGATGCCTTTCGTTCCCATCCCCGCCTCGGTAAGCCCGAGATGCAGCGGGTAGTCGCAGCGGCGGGCAAGCTCCCGGTAAACGCCGATCAGATCCTGTACGCCGCTCACCTTGCACGAGAGCACGATTCGATCCCCGGACAAACCCAACTGCTCCGCGCGCGCCGCAGATTCGAGCGCCGAGGTGACCAGCGCCTGCCGCGTGACGGCGTCGGAATCGACAGGTTCGGCGGTGCGCGCGTTCTCGTCCATGAGCCGCGCAAGCAGTTCCTGATCGAGGCTGCCCCAATTGACGCCGATTCTCACCGGCTTGTCGTAGCGGCAGGCCATCTCGATCAGGGTCGCGAATTGCTCGTCGCGCTTGGCGCCGCGGCCGACATTGCCCGGGTTGATCCGGTACTTGGACAGGGTGCGCGCGCAATCGGGGTGCTCGGCGAGGAGCTTGTGCCCATTGAAATGAAAACCGCCCACCAAGGGCACGTCGCAACCCATTGCGGCTAGCCGTTCGCGGATGCGCGGGACCTGCGCCGCTGCCTCGGTGGTGTTGACCGTGACGCGCACGAGTTCCGAACCGGCACGGGCAAGCTCGAGCACCTGCGTCACGGTGCTCTGGAGGTCGGCCGTATCGGTATTCGTCATGGATTGCACCAACACCGGTGCGCCTCCGCCGATCAGCGCGTGTCCGACGCGGACTTGGCGCGTCTTGTGCCTGGGGATGCCAGTCATAAGTCGTTTAATCGAGCGTCAGCCGCGCGACTTCGATCTGGATGTAGGGTTTCAGATCGACGGGGCGGTCGTTGTAGGTCAGGCGCACGGCCGTGCCGTTGCCGATTACCAAGGACAAAGGAGGCCGCCCCACCACGACCCTCCGGCTCCCAGCGGGATTCAATTGCGACATCAGCGTCTTGCCGTCCCTGTCCCTGATTTCGACCCAGGATTCCCTGTCGAACTCGAGCCGAAGCCGCCCTTCGCCGCTGCCGCCTCTAGAGGGCTGCTGCGCCGGCGCGGCGAGAGGTTCCGCCACGCCGATCGAAGGCGCCGCCGGGACGTCCATTTCTGCAGGCGGCGCGGCGGGCGCCGTCACAGGAGGCGCGTGCTCCTCTCGAGGAGGCGTACTCGACGCGAACCTTGCCCAAGGGAATGCGCCCGCGCGCCACTCGTAGAGTATTCCGGCCACGACGACGAGGACGAGGACAGAAAGGCCGAGGTAGGCCCGGGTGCCGTGTTTGCCGCTCCGCGCAAAGGGAATGCCCTTGTCGCGCAGATCGAGGTCGATCTCCCCGGGTGCGTAGCGCTGCTCGAGCTCATCGAGCATGGGCTGCGGATCGGTATCGAGCAGCTTGGCGTAACCGCGCACCATCCCGCGCACGAACGTCACTCCGGGCAGCTTGTCGAATTCCTCGCCTTCGAGCGCCTCGATTTGACGCGCGCCGTATTTGAGTCGTTGTGCGACATCGGCGATCGACAGCTTTCGCTCGGCGCGCAGCTGCGCGAGCATCCGTCCGGGCCCGGCCTTGACGGAGGGTACGTCGGGTTCGACGCTCATGTTCATTCGAATCGCCCTTTTTGCAGCTCCTGGTATTCTTTCGACCCGGGAAAGCGCCGACGCAGCTGGCTGGCGTAGCTCGTCACTGCGGAAGAATCCCCCAGCTTGCGTTCAATCCGTAGCGCAAGCCACAGGGATTCCGCAGTCGGCTCGGCGAGCTTGTTGTAACGTCCCGTGAGGCTGCGCGCGGCGTCGAGTTCCCCGCGTCGATACTTGAGCTGGGCGAGATTGATCAGGGCCGGATAGTAGTTCGGATCCAGGCGCAGCGCGCGTTCGAGATAGTCGTGGGCATCGCGCTCGTTGTTCTTGCGCTGCGCGCAGACCGCAGCCATCACGTACGACTTCTGCGGAGTGGCGTAGAGCGGATGGCGGACCGCCACCAGGAAATAGCGGATCGCCTCTTCCTCGCGCTTGTTCTCGCAAAGAAACCACGCGTAGTTGTGATTCGCGTCCGGATTGTTGGGATCGAGTCTCAGCGAGCGCTCGAACGCCTCCTCCGCCAAGTCCTTTTCGCGCAGGTCGCCGTACACCAAACCGAGAACGTTGTAGGCGGGCGCATAACCCGAGTCCGCCGAGATCGCGGTGCGCGCTTCAGCGAGCGCCACGCCGAGATTTCCCCTTTGATAGTAGGAGCCGGCAAGCTCGGTGTGAATCCGCGCACGCTCCCGGGCACCGGCCACCTCCCCGATGATGGCCCCGCCATCGTTTTGGCCGGGCAAGTCCCCCGAGAGCGGCCCTCCGGCGCAGCCGCAGACCGCAGCGACCCCGGCGAGCGCCGTTACGGAGCGCCACGACGGCCTCAAGATCCTATCCCCTCGGGAAGCGCCCGCCTGCGGGTACGGTCATGGATCTTTCCCGCCAATTGTCCGCACGCGGCGGCGATTTCGTCCCCGCGCGTCTTGCGCGTGGTCGTGACGATCCCGGATGCATTCAGCACTTCGCTGAACCGCGCTATCACCGCGCGCGGCGAGCGCACGAATCCCGAATTCGGGAACGGATTGAACGGAATCAGATTGATCTTGCAAGGCAGCCGCGAGACCAGATCTATGAGCTGGTGCGCGTGCTCCTCGGCATCGTTGACGCCCTCGAGCATGACGTATTCGAAGGTGATGAAGTCGCGCGGCGCACGCTTGAGGTAGCGCCGGCACGCAGCCAGCAATTCCGCGAGCGGGTACTTGCGATTGATGGGCATCAGCTCGTCGCGCAGCTCGTCGTTCGGCGCGTGCAAGGACACCGCGAGCGCCACCGGGCACTCCTCGCCCAAGCGGTCGATCATGGGGACGATGCCGGAAGTGGACAAGGTCACGCGGCGGCGCGAAAGGCCGTAGGCGTCGTCGTCTATCATCAACTTCAGTGCCGACACGGTGTTCTCGAAGTTGAGCAGCGGTTCGCCCATCCCCATCAACACGACGTTGCTGATCACGCGCTCGCCCCCGGGCGTCGCGCCGAGCTCGCGGTTGGCGAGCCAGAGCTGACCGATGATCTCAGCAACGGAAAGGTTGCGGTTGAATCCCTGCCTGCCGGTCGAGCAGAACTGGCAGGCCAGGGTGCAGCCCGCCTGGGTCGAAACGCACAAGGTGCCTCGGCCGGTTTCGGGAATGAACACGGCCTCGACCGCATTGCCGCGGCCGACGTCGAGCAGCCACTTGCGAGTCCCGTCTCCGGCCACGCTGTCGCTCACGATTCCGGGAGGCGAAATGCACGCGGCGCGCGCGAGCTTGTCGCGCAAGGGTTTTGCGATATCGCTCATCCGCGCAAAATCCGACTCGCCGAGACGGTGCATCCAGCGCTTGAGTTGTCGCGCCCGGAACGGTTTCTCTTCGAGGCCTGCGACGAATGCGGCGAGCCCTTCGCCGTCGAGATCGAGGAGATTGACGCTCATTTAGCGGGAGTAGATCTCGGAAGAGGGGAAAAAGTACGCGATCTCGGTGCGCGCGGTTTCGGGCCCGTCGGAACCGTGCACGGCGTTGGCATCGATGCTCTCGGCAAAATCGGCGCGGATCGTGCCCTTTTTCGCCTTCCTGGGATCGGTTGCGCCCATCAGCTCGCGGTTCCGCGCAATCGCGTCCTCACCTTCCAACACCTGCACCATGATCGGCCCGGAGGTCATGAATTTCACCAGATCGCGGAAAAACGGACGCTCGCGATGCACCGCGTAGAAGCCCTCTGCTTGAACCTGGGACAGGTATAGCATGCGCGCTGCCACGATATTCAGACCGGTCTGCTCGAACCTTGAGCAGATCTGTCCGATGACGTTTTTCGCTACGGCATCAGGTTTGACTATGGACAAGGTTCGCTCTACGGCCATGCAAGGTCTCCGGTTTGGAACTCGGGAAGCGGCACAAGAAACTCGCCTAACGTTTTATTTTATCAGGCTTTTGCCGGAGTGTCGCATCTCGCTGAGGGGCTTGTTTGGCGGCTCGCCTACGGCCACCGAAAGACCGCTCGAAGGCCGGAGAAATCCAGCCCCTTTATGTCAGTGTTCTGTAAGTTTAGCATCAGCTTATTGCAAGGCTCACCGCGTACAGTTTCACGCGTAGTCTCTTTCCTCCTCTGTGGCGTGGGGGCGCGGCTTGCGCTCCCACGCACTTTTTTCCTGGGATGTCCGTGGTCCCTGCTCCAGAATCCCGAGCCCGCCTGCGTGCTATCCTGAACTTTGAACCGGTTCAACCACTTGTCATGCGAGTTCTGATCGTCGAGGACGACAACGCGCTGGCGGACGGTCTGATACGAACGCTGAAGCAATCGGGCTACGCCGTGGATCACGCGGAAACGGGCGAGCTCGCGTTGCGCGCCTGCGCGGAAGAACACTACGACCTCGTCGTGCTCGACATCAGTCTTCCGGGCATCGACGGGTTCGAGGTGTTGCGCCAGCTGCGCCGCGACAACCACTCGGGCAGCATCCTGATCCTGACCGCCCACGATGCCGAAGCGGATCGCGTGCGCGGCCTGGACCTCGGAGCCGATGACTACGTCGCCAAGCCTTTCTCGCTTCCGGAACTCGAAGCGCGAGTGAGGGCGCTTATCCGCCGCAGCCAAGCGGTCAAGAGCCCCAAGCTGCGCTTCGGCCGCCTCACCGTCGACACGGTGGCGCGACGGGCGAGCATCGGACCGGACCTTCTCGATCTCACCCCGCGCGAGTGGGCGGTGCTCGAATACCTGCTCATGCGGGTCGGCCAGGTGGTCAGTAAGGAGCACATGCTGCAGGCCATGTGCAGCTGGGACGACTCGCTCACCCACAACGCCATCGAAGTGTATATCTCGCGCCTGCGCGCAAAGCTCCACGATGCCGGAATCAGGATTCGCACGGTTCGAGGGTTCGGCTACATGGTCGAAGATCCGGATGCAGTCTAGCCTGCGCCAGCATCTCACCTACTGGCTGATCGGCCCGTTGCTGTTGCTGGTTGCGGCGGGAAGCTTCGTTTCCTATCGCATCGCGCTCAACGCCGCAACCAAGGCGTACGACAGCGCCTTGCTCGACCCGGTGCTTGCGATTGCCAGCCATCTTCGCCGTACCGGCAGCCGGATCGAGCTCGACCTGCCTTCGATCGCGATCGAAGCGCTGCGCATCGATACGGAGGACCACGTCTACTATCAGGTGTTGGGGCCCGGTAGCGAGCTGATCGCCGGAACGCCGCAGCTGCCCGCGCCGGCGGAACGCCTGGCTCCGGACGAGCATGTTTTTTACGATGCCAGGCTCGAAGGCGAGCGCGTGCGCGTCGCGGCCCGCGCGGTCAAGGTCGAGACGGGAACCGCGCTCGTCCAGGTCGCGGAGACGCTGGTGAAACGAGACAAGCTCGTGCTGGAGCTGCTCTTTGCCTCCACGGTGCCCCAGGTGCTGATAGCCTTTGCCGCGGTCGCTCTTTTCTGGCTCGGCATCGGCCAGGGGCTGCGGCCTCTGGATCGCCTTCGCGACGAGATCGCGGCGCGCTCTCCGCGCGACCTGCGCCCGGTGCCCGAACAGGACAAGCCGCAGGAGGTGCGGTCGCTGATCGGCGCACTGAACCGGCTGCTCTTCCGGCTGAATTCGGCGATCGAATCGCAGCAGCGCTTCATCGCCAACGCGGCGCACCAGCTGCGAACGCCTCTCGCGGGACTCAAGACCCACGCGGAGCTCGCGCGCCGGCAGCCTTCGACTGCGGAACTGCGCTCGCTCCTGGATATGATCGCGGGGGAGACTCAGCGCACGAGCCACCTCGTCAACCAGCTGCTGACCTTGGCGCGCGCCGAGCCCGGAGAAGCGGTGAGCGGCCAGCCCGTCAACCTGCACGAAATCATCAGCCGCGATCTGCGCGACTGGGTGCAACGCGCAGTCGGGAAAGGCATCGATCTCGGCTTCGAGCTCGAGGATGCATGGACTCTGGGTGAACCGCTGCTGCTGCGCGAACTGGTCGCAAATTTGCTGGACAATGCGCTTGCGTATACTCAGGCGGGGGGCAGCGTCACGGTGCGCACAGCAGTACGCGACGGCGGCTCGGTGCTCGAGGTCGAGGACAACGGGCCCGGCATTCCCGAGACCGAGCGCGAGAAGGTTTTCGAGCGCTTCTACCGCATCGCCTCGACCGGAGGCGAGGGTTGCGGGCTGGGATTGTCCATCGTTTCGGAGATCGCCGAGAGGCACGGCGGCAGGATAGACTTGAGCTTGCCCTCGGGGGGGCGCGGAACGCTGATCCGGGCCGTTTTCCCGCGCCTGGCCGCGCAGGCGGCTCATGTCGTTCTTCCCCTGTCTACTCGAACGGTTCCCACGTCACGATAAGGCCCGCCTCGCCCGGCGCCGCGCGGAATTCACACGCCTCGCCGATGCCCGGAACGAAGACCAGCTCCTCACCGCAGAAAACCAAGGGCAAGGCCTCGCGGTGCCAGGGCGGAATGCCCCGCTCCTGGAACAAATTCTTCAGCGTGCGCCGCGGCCGGGTGGCGTCCAGCCGCAAACGCTCCCCGCCCTGTCGCAGCCGCACGGTGACCTGCCCCGCGCGCAGTCTCGCGAGACTCAAGCCCCGTCCTTCTTCCGGTTTGAACTTCAAGACTCCGCCGAGCGAAAGCATCGGCAGGGCGTTTCCGCCATCCCAGACTTCGCATAGGTCTCGTTCGACCGTTTCCGAGGCGCGTCGCAGGTACAGCTTTTCGCGGTAGCGGAGAAATACCCAACCCGGACCCGCGTCGCTCTGCTGCGCGTCGGTACTGGACTCCCTCAGTTGGCGCAGCAGTTCCTTGGTCCGCGCGGCCGAAAGCGGCTCGATGCCCAGGATTTCGCACCAATGGCGCAGAACATTTTTTGCCCGGGCATCGCCCAGCCGATTCAAGCCCGGAATATCGACGCCGCTGCCGCCGCCGCAGCGCTCGAGATCGCCTCGCGCCATCTCGTCGAGCAGCTCCCGCGCCTCCGCGAGGTGCGCAGCGGTTCGAGCGATCGTCGCGCGCATCGCGGGAAATTGCCCCTCGAGCAGGGGAAACACCTCGTGCCGGAGAAAATTGCGCTGGCGGAAGGTATCGACGTTGCTTTCATCCTCGATCCACTCGAGGCCGCGCGCTCGCGCATAGGCTTCGATCTCCGCTCGGGACAGCGCAAGCAGCGGGCGCAGCAATCGTGCGCGCGTGCCGGTGAGCGCCCTCGTGGGTGACATGGCGGCGAGGCCCCTCAAACCTGCCCCGCGCAACAGCCGCAGCAACAGCGTCTCGGCCTGGTCGTCGCGGTGCTGCGCGAGGACGATGAAATCGGCGTCGACACGGGCGAACGCCTCGTAGCGCGCTCGCCGTGCGGCGGCCTCCAGGCCGAGACTGCGATAGGGACCGATATCGACGGTCTCCAGCTGGAACGGAATCTGGAATCCGGCGCACAGCCGGGCACAAAACTCCGCCCAGCGCGCAGCGTTGGGGCTGATTCCGTGATTGACATGCACGGCGCGAAGCGAAAAGCGCATCGCGGGCGCGAGCTCGGCGAGGGCGGACAGCAATACCACCGAATCGACGCCGCCCGAGAGTCCCGCTGCAAGCTGCGCCCCCGGAGAAATCAGCGGTGCGAGCGCCGCCCCAGCCCTCGCGGGCAATTCACCTGAGCTCGAGTTCCTTGAACTTCCCATGACCCATCAGGCGCTCGAAACGCTCCTCGACGAGCTCCTGGGGACGCTTCTCGGCAAGATCGCGCAGGGCGTCGGCGAGTGCTTTCTTCAGGCTTTGGGCCATGGTCGCCGGATCGCGATGCGCGCCGCCCAGCGGCTCGTTGATGATCTTGTCGATCAGCCCGAGAGTCTTCAGCCGGCTCGCGGTAATGCCGAGCGTTTCGGCCGCCTCCGGCGCCCTGTCGGAGCTCTTCCACAGGATCGAAGCGCAACCCTCCGGAGAAATCACCGAGTAGGTGGCGTATTGAAGCATCATCACCACGTCGCCCACGGCGATGGCAAGCGCCCCACCCGAGCCGCCCTCGCCGATGATCGTGCACACGATCGGCACTCTCAGCTCCGCCATCACGTAGAGGTTGCGGCCGATGGCCTCGGCCTGCCCGCGCTCTTCCGCGCCGATCCCCGGATACGCCCCGGGCGTGTCGACAAAGCTCAGGACCGGAATTCCAAACTTCTCGGCGAGCCGCATAAGCCGCATGGCCTTGCGGTAGCCTTCCGGCCGGGGCATGCCGAAGTTTCGGAAGATCTTCTCCTTGGTATCGCGTCCCTTCTGATGGCCGATCACGATCACCGACTGGCCGTTGAAACGGGCAAGACCTCCGACAATCGAGGGATCGTCGGCAAACGAGCGGTCGCCGTGCAGTTCCTCGAAGTCTGAAAACAGGGTCGCCGTGTAATCGAGCGTGTACGGGCGTTGCGGATGCCGCGCCACTTGAGCGACCTGCCAAGGCGTGAGCTTGGCGTAGATCTCCTTGGTCAAGGCCGCGCTCTTTTTCTGCAGGCGATGGATTTCCTCGGAGATGTCGGTCGCCGAGTCGTCCTGCGCGAAGCGCAGCTCCTCGATTTTCGCCTCCAGCTCGGCGATCGGCTGCTCGAAATCCAGAAACGCCGTTTTCATAGGAAAATCCCGAAAAAACAGGCCATTGTACCCGAATCGCGGAGCCGTCTCCCAGCGCCTTTGCGTGGCTCAATACTCGACCGGAATAGGATCGAGGCTGCGCCAAAGATACCAGGTTGCAACCGAACGCCAGGGGTCCCAACCCTCGGCGATCTTGCGCATCGTCCGAAGCGACACAGACCGGCCCCGGAAATAGTTCAGACCGATGGCACGCTGCAACCCCAGATCGTCCAGCGGCAGCACGTTGGGGCGCAACAGGCAGAACATCAGGAACATTTCAGCGGTCCAGCGGCCGATTCCCCGAACCCGCACGAGGTCGGCGATGACCGCCTCGTCCTCCATCTCGGCCCAGGCCGCGACCTGCAGGCTTCCGTCGACGAAGTGGCGCGCGAGCCCGCCGAGATACTCGGCCTTGCGCCTGGACAGACCGCAGGCGACGAGCCTCGCGTGCCCCGCGTCGATGAGCTCCCCCGGAAGCATTCGCGGCGCGAGCGCGACGACGCGCGCCCAGATGCTCGCGGCGGCCTTCACCGAAATCTGCTGGCCGACGATCGAGCGAGCCAGGGTGAAAAAAGGCTCGCCGCGAGGCTCGAGCGCGATGCGCGGATGGCCGCGGATGATGCGCGCGAGCACGGTATCGCGGCGCGCGAGCGCGCGTTTGGCGCGATTCCAGTAAGAAGGCGCGGCCACGCGTCCCGCTTTCACGCGCGCGAGGCGAGGGGCAGGTTGAGCAGCAGGTTCTGCGGCTTCATGCGCACGACGCCGTTCTCGTCCATCGACAAGGCCATATAGATCGGCCTGCCCGCGACATCCGCGCGCATCGCGGCAGGGTCTTCGAAATCGAGCCGGAACAGCGCGAGCATGCGCCTGAGCGTCCCGGGCTCGATCTCCTCTCCACGCCACAGGCCGTTCAGCATCGCGGTCGACTCCGAGTCCAGGCCGATGTGCCAAGCCCAGGCGCGGTCCTCGATCGCGCGCAACGGCCGAACACCCACCGCGACGCCGAAGAAATGCAGTATCCACTTCTCCATTACGCGGCAAAACGCCTGATTGGCGGCGCGGCCGAAATTCATGCTGATCACGAGATCGTGGCGCTGATCGCGCATCCAGTAGATATGCGCGTTCTCCGTATCGAGGACGTCGAGGTCGACGCTCGCGAGCGACGCCTGCGACTCGACGATAAGGCGACCGAGACTTCCCAGGCTGCCGCCCGATGCGAGCATCTCGACCGTTTCGAGGTCGGCGAGCATCACCGCGCCGTCGTCGGTGCTCGCTCTTTGTTCCCGGAAGAAGAGCTCTGCGGCGCGCGGCTCGAGCGCATCCTCGCAGTCCTCGAGAATGTTGCGTACGATGATCTGCGCCAGCTGGTCGATGAAAAGCGGCGGCACGGCGACGTCTCCGCCCGAAAAAATCTCCAGGTAAGAAGACTCCAGGGACGCCGCGCGCTTCAATCTCCCGAGGAACGCGAGCAGGACGCGGTAGTTGTCGCGGGCATCGGCGTCCTCTATGCCATCCAGAGTCGACGCGTCCACGTCCTGCCGTGGATCGTCGAGAAGAGCGTCGTGCAGAGCAAGCTCCTTCGGCCCAGATTCTTCCGCCGGCCGGATTTCCGGACGCATCAGGTAGGCGCGCAGGAAATCGTCGGTGACCGAGAGCCGCCCATCGGCGTCGCGCTCGAGCAGATGAAAGCCGGAGTTGCGCCAGAAATCCTGAGAAATGTCCAATTACTCCTACCGTTCAAACATTTAGTGGTATTGGGTTCTAAAATCATAGCCAGTTTTTTTACATTGCGTATACGGCTATAGTTGAGCGCCGCCCATTTGAGAATGGCGGGAGAGGATACCTTGAGCACGCGTCTGCGCCGTTTTCTATTTGTTACCGGACTGGGACTTTGCATGCATGGGACGTCGAGCGCCGAGGGCGGGACTCCTGCCGCACCCACTACGTCTGCAGTTGCGGCGTCACTGAAAGCCATCAATGGCCCTAACCTGCTGAAGCACATCAAGGTGCTGGCTTCGGATGAATTCGAGGGGCGCTCGCCCGGCACCCAGGGAGAGACCTTGACCGTCGCCTACATAAAACAGCAATTCACCCTACTTGGGCTGGCGAGCGGCAATCCGGATGGCACCTATGTGCAGCAGGTGCCGATGAGAGGCGCGACGTCCACGCCGAAGCTTGCATTCAATGCAGGCGGCAAAGCGACGCCACTCGTTTTCCCCGGCGATTTTGTGGCGTTCTCACCGCGCGCCGAGCGCGACATCAGGGTCGATGACTCGGAGATGGTCTTCGTCGGTTATGGCGTTGTCGCGCCTGAGTTCGGCTGGGACGACTACAAAGCTGCCGATCTGCGCGGCAAGACGCTGGTGATGCTGATCAACGATCCTCCGGTCCCGGACCCCGACGATCCGGCCAGGCTCGATCCCGCCATGTTCAAGGGCGTGGGCATGACCTATTACGGGCGCTGGACCTACAAATACGAAATGGCGGCGAAACTCGGCGCCGCGGCCGCCATCATCGTGCATGAAAGCAAACCGGCCGCGTATCCGTATGAAGTCGTCATCAACAGCTGGGTACGCGAAAACTTCACCCTGAAAACCGACGGCCCGAACGCGAACTTCCCTGCGGTTCCAGCGTGGATACATCTGGACCGCGCCAGGGATTTGTTCCGTTCCGCTGGACTGGACTTCGAGACGCTCAAGAAGTCAGCCTTATCGAGGGAATTCAAACCGGTCAGCCTCGGGGTGACAGCGACGTTCCAGGTGCAAAACACGTTGCGTGAAATCGCTTCGAACAACGTCGTGGCGAAAATCGAGGGTTCCGATCCGGAGCTGAAAAACGAGTGCGTTGTCTACTCTGCGCACTGGGACCATTTCGGCGTCAACGACAAATTGCCGGGTCCGCGGGCTCAACAGATATTCCACGGCGCACTGGACAACGCGTCGGGGGTGGCGACGTTGCTCGAGCTGGCCAAGGCGTACAAGGCCTTGCCGGCACCGCCGAAGCGCACCATCGTGTTCATCGCCACGACTGGCGAAGAGCAGGGGTTGCTGGGCGCGCAATACTACGCGCACCATCCGCTCTACCCGCTGGATCGAACGCTGGTCAACATCAACATCGATGGCATAAACACATGGGGACGCACCAAGGACGTGGAAATCATCGGCTTCGGTCAATCGAGCATGGACGATAGCGTAAGGAAATTTGCGGCGATGCAAGGACGCACCGTGCGCCCCGAAACGCGACCCGAGCTCGGCTCTTTCTACCGGGCCGATCATTTTGAATTCGCAAAAGCTGGGGTGCCGGTGGTTTACGTTAAGGGCGGTACGGACTACATCGGCAAGCCGGAGAGCTACGCCCGCGACAGGATCGACGAGTATATTGCGCAGCGCTACCACAAAGTGACCGACACGGTCCGGAGTGACTGGGACCTCGCGGGCGCCGTAGAAGATGCACGGCTGCTGTTCATGGTCGGCTACGATGTCGCGCAGGGCTCGGAAATCCCTCAATGGAAAGCAGGGTCTGAGTTCAAGCGAAGCGACAAACGATAGGAAAGCTACAGCGGCGGAATGGGCGGTCACCCGAAAGGCCTGACGACGCTTTTCTTCACCGAGTTCTGGGAGCGATTCAGCTACTACGGAATGCGGGCGATCCTCACGCTGTTCATGGTTGCCAGCGTGGCGGATGGGGGACTCGGACTCGACGTCGCCACG
>WNGC01005564.1_pt1 | contig 13005 bp, 10 predicted proteins | sample 5400051 | NCBI WGS metagenome assembly WNGC01 (sample SAMN13153368, study PRJNA577476) | soil metagenome | isolation source: 20 cm soil or saprolite under grassland replicate 2 | place: USA:California | collected 2016-06-15 | reverse complement strand
CCCGAGGCGGCGCTTTGCGTCCGCCCCGAGCCTCTGCCACTGGGAGCGCGAGCTCCCGGGAAGGCGATACGCCCGATCCCACAAGCCCGGAGACCGGCCTCGACCGATGGTGGGAATGCTGCGGGGCGCGGCGGGAAACCGGTGCGCTTCGTTGTCGCATTTCCTCTCGCAACGAGAAATTGGCCTGCGGGGACGCATGCCGGGGGAGGAAACCTTGAAACGATCCATTATTGCCGCGCTCGTTGCGGCCGCGGCGCCGCTAGCGCTCGCTCAAAACACGGAAGAACCGGCCGTCGTCGTGACCGCAACACGTTTTCCAGAGAGCCGGCTCGAGGCGCCGATAGGCATGACTGTTATCAGCGCCCAGCAAATCGCGGAGAGCACAGCGAAGACCCTGCCGGAATTGCTCTCGCAAGAAGCAGGCATTGTGACCCGCGACAATACCGGGAGCCCGGACTGGCAGATCGATATGCGGGGGTTCGGGATTACGGGCGACCAGAACACCTTGGTGTTGTTCGACGGCCAACGATTGAACGAGAACGAACTCGTTTCCGTTCGCTGGTCCGCCATCCCTATCGAGAGCATCGAGCGAATCGAGATCCTGCGCGGATCGGGGTCGGTGCTCTATGGGAGCGGGGCCACGGGCGGCACCATCAACATCATCACCAAAGCGCCGCAGCCCGGTTCAGCGACCGCGAGCGCTGGAGCGAGCGCCGGAACCTACCGGACGCGGGAATTCCGGGGCGGGCTCACCATTACGAGCGATCAGACCGGGCTGACTGTTTATGCGAACGACTATGCGTCCGACAACTATCGTCTCAACAATCGCGTCGAGCAACAGAACGTTGAGGGCGACCTACGCTGGTTCGGAGCAAAGGGGTACGCGGCGTTAAAGTTTGGACTGGACAATCAGAATCTGCGGCTGCCGGGTGCGCGCACCGCGGACCAGCTTCAATCCGATCCTAGGGGAGCGAGCACGCCAGGTGATTTTTCCACGCGCGACGGCGCGCGCGGGACGCTGGCTGTGAGCCACGATCTGGGATTCGGAGAGTTTGCCGCCGAACTAGGCTATCGCGATAGCGTGCGCACGTCGCTATTCAAAGACTATTCCGGCTCTGGATCCGATACCTACACCGACACTCGCACGAGCACTTGGTCGCTCACCCCACGCTTAAAGATTCCATACGAAGCGCTGGGTTTTCACCATAGCCTCGTCGTCGGCATCGACGCGGACGAGTGGGACTACGATTCGCAAAAGGCAACGAGCAGGGACACCCTTGGGAATCCAACGGCGCGCGTCTTTGCGACTCAGCGGAACGAAGCGATCTACGTGCAGCAAAACACGGCGATCGGCGAGGCCACCAAGCTCACGGTTGGAGCGCGTGAGCAACGGGTGACCACGACCGCGAGGGACGTTGTGAACCCGGCCACCTATGCGTCGGGTTCCAAGACAAGCACGCCACGCGCCTGGGACATGGCGCTGCGCCAAAACCTCACGCGAACCACGGCCGTGTATGGTCGCCTCGGTGAGAGCTTCCGTATCGCGACGGTGGACGAAGTCTACAACCAGTTTGGCGGAGGACCTCCGCTATTCGATTCGGTTGTCACCCTGCTCGAACCGCAGACCTCTCGTGAATACGAAATGGGGCTTGAATACCGCGTCAGCGATCTGCGCATCCGCGCCAGCACCTTCCTCGCCGACCTGAAAAACGAAATCTACTTTTTCGCTCCGACCTTCTCGAATATAAATCTGCCGCCCACGCGCCGCAAAGGGGTGGAACTCGATGCTTCTTTGCGCGCCAGCCGGAGCTTGTCCCTCTTTGCGAATGCATCGGCGACGCAGGCCCGCTTTCGCGACGGCCAAATCGGCGGGTTCGACGTTTCGGGGAATACCATTCCACTCGTTCCTAGAAATGCCGCAAACGCCGGGTTCTCCTGGCAGCTATTCGAAGGAACGCGTCTGAACGGCGTAGCTCGTTACGTGGGGAGACAGTACTACGACAACGACCAGACCAACTCGTTTCCGGATCGAATGCCTGCCTACGCGACAGCCGATCTCAAGTTGACTCACGTCCTCCGCGGCTTGGGCCTGAGCTTGGCGGTCAACAACCTTCTAGACAAGCACTACTACAGCTACGCCATTCGCAACGGCGCCGGCACTTCGTTTAACGCCTATCCACAAGCGGGCCGCACGCTTCTCGCAAGCGCTGAATACCGATTCTGAGCACGCTGCGACATGCGTTGGAAGACGGTTTTCTGCTATCGTGCGCGGCATGCCCTACGGACCGGCCGACGCCGTCGATCCCGGCACGCTCAAGCGGGCGCTGGTCATCAAGCTGCGCCATCACGGCGATGTGCTGCTCGCCTCGCCCATGTTCTCCGTGCTCAGGAACCGGGCACCGCAGCTGGAGATCGACGCCCTAGTCTACGCCGACACGCGCGAGATGCTGTCGCTGCATCCGGCGATCGCACAGGTCCACGTGGTCGAGCGCAGCTGGAAGGCCGCGGGCCCGCTCGCGCGGCTCGCCGCCGAGTCCCGTCTGTTATGGCAGCTACGCGCGCGGCGCTACGACCTCCTCATCCACTTGTCCGAGCATCCGCGCGGCGCATGGCTCGCGCGCGCGCTCGGGCCGCGCGTCGCAGTCGCACCCGACCATCTCCACAAGCCGCGTTTCTGGAAGCGCAGCTTCACGCACCGCTACGCGTTGCCGAAGAACGCACGCCGCCATATGGTCGAGCTCAACCTCGACGCCCTGCGGCGGATCGGCATCCAGCCGGCGGACGGCGAGCGCGCGCTGGTGCTTGTGCCCGGGAGCGAGGCAGAGCGCAGCGTCGAGGGGCTGCTCGCCGGGCAGGGGCTCGCCCCCGGACGCTTCGTCCATTTCCATCCGGGGTCGCGCTGGCAGTTCAAATGCTGGCCGTCCGAGCGCGCAGCCGCGCTGATCGACGCCCTGGCGCAGCGCGGTGAGCGCGTTGCGCTCACCGCCGCCCCCGACGAGCAGGAGCTCGATCTGATTGCCCAGATCACGAGAGCGGAGGTCGCCGATTTCTCGGGAAAGCTGACCCTGAAGCAGCTCGCGGCGTTGAGCGCTCGCGCGAAGCTTTTCATCGGCGTGGATTCCGCCCCCATGCACATCGCCGCGGCCATGCAGACCCCGGTGGTGGCCCTCTTCGGTCCGAGCGGCGAGCTCGAATGGGGACCCTGGCGGGTGGCGCATCGCATCGTCGCCTCCGGCGAGCATCCCTGCCGCCCCTGCGGGAACGACGGTTGCGGCGGCGGCAAGGTGAGCGAGTGCCTCACCCGGCTTCCCGTCGAGGCGGCTACGGCCGCCGTCGATTCGCTCCTCGCGCGATGATCCGGGTGATCGCGTTCGCCGTCTTCGCCGCCGTGCCCTCGGCCGCGTACGCGCTGCGGGCGACCGATGACCGCGGCGTCACGATGTCGCTCGCGCGCCCGGCGTCGCGCATTGTCACCCTCGCACCGCACTTGGCGGAGATCGCCTTCGCCGCGGGCGCCGGTGCGAAGCTCGCCGGCGTCTCGAGCTTCAGCCGCCATCCGGCGGAGGCGGAGCGCCTGCCGGTCGTCGCGAGTTACGGGCGGGTGGATATCGAGCGCCTGATCGCCTTGCGGCCGGATCTCGTGCTCGCCTGGCGCAGCGGCAATTCGCCGCTGCAGATCGACCGTCTGGAGCGCATCGGCATCCGGGTCTTCGTCACCGAGGCGCGCCACCTCGCCGATATTCCCCGCATCGTTCGCCTGGTCGGCGCGGTCGCCGGGAGCGCGGAGGTCGCCGAAGCGCGCGCACGGCAATTCGAAAATGAGGTCGCGGATCTGCGCAAGCGCTACGCCGCGGAGCGTCGCGTCGCGGTGTTTCTGGAGATCTGGCACACCCCCTTGCTCACCGTGAACGGCGCGCACCTGATCAGCGACGCGCTGCGCCTCTGCGGCGGGCACAACGTTTTTGCCGCCGCGAAGACCCTCACGCCGCTCGTCTCCCGCGAGCAGATCCTCGACGCCAGGCCCGATGCGATCGTCACGGGCGGCTTCGGGAGCGAAGCGCTCCAGGCGTGGGAGGGTCTTGAATCGGTTCCCGCCGTTCGAAACAAGAGAATTTACGCGATCGACCCGGATTGGCTCCACGCGCAGGGGCCCCACGTGCTCCGGGGCGTTCGCGCCTTGTGCGAGCGGCTCGAGCTCGCGCGGAACTAGGCAATGCACGTCGCCCTGGTGAGGCAGCGCTACAGCGCTCACGGGGGCGCGGAGCGATTCATCGAAAGAGCGCGCGGCGCGCTCAGCGAGCAGGGCGTCGCGGTGACCGTGCTGGCGCGTGAGTGGACCGGTGATCCGGGCACGGTGGTTCGCTGCGATCCGTTTCACGTCGGCCGCGTGTGGCGCGACTGGAGCTTCGCGCGCGCCGTATGCCGCGAAGTCGCCCGCCGGCCGTTTGACCTCGTGCAATCGCACGAGCGCATCGCGTGCTGCGACATTTACCGCGCGGGCGACGGGGTGCACGCCCAATGGTTGCACAACCGCCGCGCGGCGCTCAGAGCTCTCGGCCGGTTCGGCCTCGCGCTCAATCCCTATCACCGCTACACGCTCGCTGCGGAACGCCGCTTGTTCGAAAGCCCGCGGCTGCGCGCCGTCATCTGCAATTCGCGCATGGTCAGGGGCGAAATTCGCGCGCATTTCGGCACCCCGGAGGCGAAGCTCCACGTCATCTACAACGGCATCGATCTGGAAGCGTTTCATCCGCGGCTGCGCGAAGCGTATCGATCGACGATGCGTCAAAAGCTCGGTATTCCGCAACACGTGCCCGTGCACCTTCACGTCGGCTCAGGATTCGAAAGGAAGGGCGTGTTTCGCCTGATCGAAGCGCTCGCCCGCTCCCGGCAGCCTGATGCGCATCTTGTCATCGTGGGCCGGGACAAGGCGCAGGCTCGCGCGGAACGCCTGGCGAGTTCGCGCGGGATCGCGTCCCGCGTGCACTTTGCAGGCGTCCAGGAAAACATGGGCCCCTGGTACGGCGCAGCCGACGCCTTCGCGCTGCCGACCCTTTACGATCCGTTTCCGAACGCGGCGCTCGAGGCAATGGCCTGCGGCTTGCCCGTCATCACCACGCCGCAAAGCGGCGCTGCCGAACTGATCGAGGAGGGCGTGAACGGCTATGTGGTCGGCGCTCTCGAGGTCGATGCCCTTGCCGACAGGCTCGCCCGGCTGGATGTTCGCGCCGCTGATGAGATGGGGCGCCGGGCGCGCAAGCGCGCCGAGGGGCTCGGTCTCGCGGCCATGGCCGAGCAGCTCCTTGCGCTCTACCGGAGCCTCGCGCCAAAGGCCGTCGCTTAGAGGTCCCGAGCCGGGTGCCGGATCAGCTATAATTCGACATTTTCCGGCGCAGCCATGGCATCGTCCGACGCCACTAGCCTGCAGCTCTACCTTCGCCTCCTTCGCTACGTCAAGCCTTACTGGGCGCCGTTCGCGCTGTCCATCGCGGCCATGGTGGTGACGGCGCTCACCGAGCCTGTCTTTCCGGCGCTCCTCAAGCCGCTCCTCGACGGCAGTTTCGTGCACAAGGAAGGCGGCCTGCTCGTCTGGCTTCCCGGTTTGATCGTCGCCGTTTTTCTGGTGCGCGGCTTCGCCTCATATGTCTCCGACTACGCGATCGGCTGGGTGGCGAACAAGGTCGTGATGAATCTGCGCAATGCGATGTTCTCCAATCTTGTGCGGCTCCCGACGATCTACTACGACAATCATACGGGCGGCAGCCTCATCTCGAAGTTCACCTTCGACGTCCTGCAGGTAACAGGAGCAGCAACCAGCGTGATCTCGGTGCTGTTCAGGGACTCACTCACCATCGGCGGATTGCTTGGATGGCTTTTCTGGCTGAACTGGAAACTCAGTTTGGTGGCGCTCTTGGTGGGACCGCCTGCCGTCGTGATTACCCGCGCATTCTCAAGCCGGCTGCGCGCCATGAGCCGGGCCCAGCAGACGGCGATGGGCGACCTCAACCACGCCCTGGAGGAATCGATCGGTTGCCATCGCGTGGTCAAGGTTTTCGGCGGACAGGACTACGAGGCGAGGCGCTTCGATGCCGGAGCGAACAAGGTGCGCGCCTTCAACATGAAAATGGCCTCGGCGGCGGCGGCCAACGTCCCCTTGGTACAGATCGTGGTTTCGGTCGCGCTGGCACTCATCATCTATCTCGCGGTGCGCCAGGCCGCCGCGGACGAGACGACGGTGGGCGGATTCGTGTCGTTTCTCACTGCGCTGTTGCTGGTGTTCGCGCCGCTGCGCCGTCTGACCGGCGTCAACCAGACCCTGCAGCGGGGGCTTGCCGCGGCGGAGAGCGTGTTTCGCCTGATCGATGAGCGGCCCGAGTCCGATGCCGGGACGCGCGAGATCGGCCGCGCGAAGGGCAAAATCGAGTTCAGAGCCGTCGGGTTCAGCTATCCGGGAAGCGCACTCCCGGCTCTGGATCGCGTGTCGCTTTCGATCGACCCGGGCGAGACCGTTGCGCTGGTAGGGGCTTCCGGCGCAGGAAAGACCACGCTCGCCAATCTGCTGCCGCGCTTCTACGTTCCGGATTCCGGAGAAATCCTGCTCGATGACGTCGACATCGCGACGCTCAAGCTCGGGAGCCTGCGCGCGAACATCGCGCTGGTGAGCCAGGATATCGTGCTCTTCAACGACACGGTCGCCGCCAACATCGCTTACGGGCGCCTCGCGGGAACGAGCGAAGCCGACGTCGTCCGGGCGGCCGAGGCGGCGCACGCGATGCAGTTCATCCGCCAGATGTCCGAGGGGCTGGCTACCCTTATCGGTGAAAACGGCGTGCGTCTTTCGGGCGGACAGCGGCAGCGGCTCGCCATCGCGCGCGCGTTCCTCAAGGACGCGCCGGTGCTCATCCTCGACGAGGCGACCTCCGCCCTCGACAGCGAATCGGAGCGCCATGTACAGGCGGCGCTGGAAACGCTCATGCGCGGCCGCGCGACGCTGGTGATCGCTCACCGCCTGTCTACCATCGAGCGGGCCGACCGCATCGTCGTTCTGGACGCGGGCCGCATCGCCGAAACCGGGAAGCATGCCGATCTCATTGCCGCTTCGGGGATTTACGCGAGGCTCCATCGCCTGCAGTACTCCCGTGCATCGCTAGAGTAGATGAGCAGCGGGGGAATCTGTCGACGCGATATTTGCTGTGGAAAAGCCGCATGAGAATTCTTCATACGGAGGCCTCGTGTGGCTGGGGCGGGCAGGAGATCCGGATTCTCGACGAGGCACAGGGAATGGCGGCCCGCGGCCACGACGTGGCCATCGCTGCGCCGCGCGAGGCTAGGATCTACGATGCCGCGCTGAAGCGCGGGTTGAACGCGATCGTGCTGCCTATCGCAAGGAAAAATCTCGTCGGCGTTTTCGCTTTGCGGCACCGCTTCAAGGCTCATCCGGTGGATGTCGTCAACACGCACAGCTCGACCGACAGCTGGCTCGCGGCGCTTGCCTGCGCGACGTTGCGCCGCGCCCCGGCCCTGGTGCGCACGCGGCATATTTCGGCGTTGATCCCCAACAACCTTCCGACGCGCTGGCTCTATCTCGTCGCGACCCGTCATATCGTCACGACCGGAGACACTTTGCGCATGCAGCTGGTGCGCGACAACGGATTTCCACCGGAGCGCATCACTTCGGCTCCGACCGGGATCGATGCATCGCGTTTTGTGCCCGGCGACCGTGGCGCGGCGCGGCGCGCGACCGGCCTTCCGCCAGAACGCAGGCTAATCGGCATCGTCGCTACGCTGCGAAGCTGGAAAGGGCATCACTATCTGATCGAGGCCTTTGCGCGCCTGCCCGCGGACACCGGGCTGGTCATCGTCGGCGACGGGCCGCGGCGCCAGAACATCGAATCAAAGATCCGTGAATTCGGCCTCGGCGACCGCGTACGGCTTGCCGGCAATCGGGACGACGTGCTGCCCTGGTTGCAGTCGCTCGATGTGTTCGCGCTGCCTTCCTACGCCAACGAGGGCGTGCCGCAGGCGCTCGTTCAGGCGATGCTGTGCGGCCTGCCGTGCGTCACGACGGCCTGCGGTGGTATCGGCGAAATCGCCTACGACGGGACGACGGCCATCCTGGTGAGGAACGAGGACGCGGACGACCTCAGGCGCGGCCTGGAAAAGGCGCTCGGCGACGCTGAGCTGCGCCGGCGACTCGGAACCGCGGCGCGCCTATACTGTGCCGCGAATCTAAGCGTGGAAACGATGCTCGATCGAATGGAAAAGGTGTTTGGCGACGCTGCGGCATCCCCGAGGCGTCGCATCGGTACAGAGCGCTGACGATGGGCGTGTTGAATACTTAGGAAAGCCGCATTGCATCGCCAAGCGCGGATCCTTCATCTCTTTGTCACCCTCCCGGTTGGCGGTGCCGAAAATCTCTTGTTGAGCATTGTGCGCAGGCTAGACCACGGGCGCTTTGCATCGGTCGTATGCTGCATAGGCAAGCGTGGAGCAATTGGCGACCAGTTGGCCGCCATGGATGTTCCGCTGATGGAATTCCGCCTCATGAACAAGGGAGGGTTCGACCGGCGAGTGGTGCCGGCTCTGGTTGAGCTTATTCGGCGTCAGCGTATAGATCTGGTGCATAGTCACCTCTACCATGCCAATCTTTACGGGCGTCTCGCTGCAAGGAAGGCTGGAATCCCGGCGGTGGTTTCGATTCACAACACTTACGGCAAACCCAAGGTTCATCGCCGGATCATCAACTGGTATCTGAGCCGTCATACGGCAGCGATTATTGTCGGCTCGGAAGATATCAGGCGCGACGTGGAGCGCTATGACCATGTGTCTGCATCACGAATCGTAGTTATCCCCAACTCGGTGGACCTTGCTCGCTCTGCTTCAACGCTGTCCAAATTGGAAGCAAGGGCGCGGCTCGGGTTGACAGAGCACGAGCTGGTGTTGGGATCCATAGGGCGACTGGAGAAGCAAAAGGGGCACCGGTATTTGATCGAGGCGATGGCCCTGCTACGTCGTCGCGGGATGGTCGCGCGGTTGTTGCTCGCGGGGGAAGGTCGCGAAAGGCTCGCGCTGGAAGCCTTAGTGGCGAGCCTCGGTCTGGAGCAGCAAGTTGTGTTGTTGGGCACACGAACCGATTTGGGTGATTTGTTTCGGGCGATGGACGTGTTTGTCATGCCCTCCCTTTGGGAGGGTCTCTCCTTGGTGATGTTGTCTGCGATGGCCGCGGGCGTGCCGGTGGTGGCGACTTCTGTCGGCGGAGTGTCGCAAGTGCTTTGCAACGACGAGTATGGTTTTACCGTGCCGGCGGGAAATGCCGCTGCATTGGCGGATAAGATTTCGGAATGTCTGCCGAACCTACCCGCAGCGATGGTGAAGGGAATGAAAGCTGCGCGACATGTCCGCGATAACTACAGCGACGAAGCGATGGTGCGGCGCGTGGAGGCTGTATATGAGCAGGCTTTGAAGTAACATAACAGACTCAGGGTTGCCTTGGCTGGAGAACCGCTGCCTTGACGCGTAGCTACTCGTCGTCGGGTTTGCCGAGGCTGGGCTCACGCTCAAGTTCTACAAGCACTACTATCTCGTCACTCTGGGCAGCAGATCGTCTACTTCTTGGCCAGGGCGCAGCTTCCGACCCGCTACGTATTCCCGGCGCTCATCATCTCCGAGCCCATAAGCCAGGTGGCCGACGTGGACTACCCCGGCGAAGTGGAGCGCATACTCGACACGGCGCCGCGTGCCGTGCTGATCAGGGACGACAACGAGGGAAACACCCGGGTGAACGAGATCAGGGCACGCCTGCAACGGGATTACGTCGTCGGCACGAGGATTGTGGATACTGTCGTCTATATTCGAAAGCCCGCGATGACAGATAGGTTGAGATCATCGACGTGTCCCGCGGGTCAACGGGCGGTGCTATTTTGTCCTCGGTTCAGTTCAGATACTCTTGGCTACTATGAATGACATCGCCGCGATCCGCGTTTCTCTTGTAATCCCCGTATTCTGCGGAGAGAAATCGCTTCCAGAACTGATCGACGAGATTGCGCCGTTGACGATTGGGCAGACGACGCCAGGGGGGACTCCCTTCGTCATTTCTGAAGTTCTCCTTGTGCATGACTGCGGCCCGGACAGGTCGGACATTACCTTGGAAGTTCTAAGCACCCAACACTCGTTTGTCCGGCCTGTGTGGCTTTCCAGGAACTACGGACAGCATGCGGCGACGCTGGCGGGCATGGCGAGCGCGACAGGGGACTGGGTCGCGACGATTGATGAGGGCGGGCAGCAAGACCCGGCAGACATTGCCCGTATGCTTGATACTGCGCTGGCAGGGTCGCTCCAGTTGGTGTACGCGCAGCCGACGAACCCACCGCCCCACAGTTGGCTGCGAAACACGCTGGGCCGAACGGCCAAGGCGATCACCGCGAGGTTGCTCAGCGACCGCGACATCGGCCGGTTCAACAGCTTTCGACTCGTGGATGGCGAGATTGCAAGGACTTTGGCGGCTTACTGTGGCAATGGCGTCTATTTGGACGTCGGGCTGTTTTGGATCACCGCGCGCGTCGGACATGCTCCGGTGCGGTTGAGAAACGAAAGGGGACGGTCCTCGGGCTACTCGTATACCAGGTTGGTCGTCTATTTCTGGGATCTGATCCTGACCACCGGCACTCGCCCGCTGCGATTGATCACCCTGATGGGATTCGGCTCGATGGTCCTGGCCGTCGCGATTGCCGGCTATGCCCTGTACGGGAAATTGTTCGGCAACGTGCCTGTCCAGGGCTGGGCATCGCTCTTGATCGTCGTCGCCTTTTTCTCCGGGTGCATTCTGACTGCGCTCGGCGTTATCGCCGAGTACCTAGCGGTTACCACGAGCATCGTCATGGGCAAGCCATTGTATGTGGTTGGTTCCAAGCCGACCCGGCCCGCGGCTCGCCAATGACGATCGCTTGGGTTCTTGGGAGCGGGGGCCTCTTGGGGGCTGCGCTGTGCCGCACGCTGCGCCGCGAAGGAACCGAGTTGATTTCTCCCGCCGAGCGATTTCGCTGGGGAAGCGTATCTGAATGTTCTTCCCAGATTGCAGCAGCTGTTCAAGCGTTCGCTGCCAGGGCCGGCAGCATTGAACGTTGGGAAATCTACTGGGCCGCAGGCGTGGGGACCATGGGCAGTTCGGATGGTGATCTTACGCCTGAAACACGATTCCTGGCGCTATTGCTGCGTCTTGTCGAAACCGATTCTCGCTTAATGGCTAGACCTGGCGGCGTGGCCTTCGCCAGTTCGGCAGGCGCAATCTACGCGGGGTCAGCCGAATATTTCATCAGCGAGCGCACTGACCCTGTTCCGACTACCGCATATGCCCGGGAAAAGCTCACGCAGGAAGCCTTGGTGCGCTCGTTTGCGGATGCAAATGGAGGAAGAACCGTCTTGCTCGCTCGACTTTCCACGCTCTACGGGGTCGGGCAATCCTTCGGAAAGCAGCAGGGCCTGATCGCGCACATTGCGCGTTGCATTTTGAGGAACCGTCCCATACAAATCTACGTGCCACTCGACACGATTCGGGATTACATCGCTGCCGATGATGCGGCAGCCGCGATGATCTGGGCGTTGCGCGCCACAAGCGACGAGCCTGGTGTCCTGACTAAGATAATTGCGTCCGAGCAACCCGTGACGATCGCCGAGATCATCTCCGTTTTCAAGAGAATCGCGCGACGCGCGCCACGCCTGATCACGAGCGCAAGCAAACGGACAGGCATCTACCCTCGGCGCGTCCAGTTCAGGTCGGTAGTGGCTCCCCAGAGCGCTTGGGTCCCGAAGACAAGTCTCTTGGTCGGTATTGCTCAAGTCATGGCAGCGGAACGTGCTGCATTCGCGCACGGTCCGGAAGCATGACTTTCACGTCTTCGGTCGAGGTCGTTCCCTGCGGCGACAAGGTGGGTTACATCTACGCGAAACGGGTCACTGCTTGAGGCCGCGGGCCCGGTATCGACTCCCACGTAAAGGTCGGTGCAGCTCATCAGCGCGGCGGTTTCGCGCAGCGTCAAGGCTCCCGCGTACAGGGTAGCCCGGTCGCCGAGCTGCTCCTTGAGCCAGAGCGCGCGCGATCGCTCCTCGCTGCCTCCGTAGATAAGAAGATGGCTTTGCGGCCAGGTGGCGACGATGCGTTCCGCCAGTTCTGCGAAATTCCCGATCGGCCAGTCCCGATAGGCTTTGGTCGGGAAGCTCGCTACCTGTAAGCCGATCAGCGGCGACCTGGCGCGCGGAATCTCGGCGGCAATACGGGCGCGGGCCGCAGTCGCTTCATGCGGCATGATTTGATACGCCAGGCGCATTCCCGCCGGCGGAATTCCGAGCGCAGTGGGCAAACGCAAGTACTGAAGCACGGCATGTTCGCTTTGAAACGGGGGCACACCCACGCAACGGTAAACACGCCGATTGAGCGCGTCGGTCCTCTGCCGAAAGGCCACCACCCGATCGGCGACGCGCAAAGCGTAACTCACCAGGGGCTCGTCGAATCGGAAGGTACCGCACGAGCTGCTGCGTCCGCCGAGCCGGGACCTGAAGGATCTGAGCGTCGAACAAGCGCTCGCCGGATTCGAACGCCTGATACGCCTGCAGCCCGTTCCCTCTCCGGACGCGAACCTCAGATAAGCCCCGCCGTCCCCGCGCCTGTGGCGCGCTCGCCCCCTACCTCACCCTTTTTCCTGAATCCCGCGCGCAGCGCCCTCCGCGGCGGCAGACGCGTACCCGCGCACTCTCCTCGCGAGTTCCCGTTTGACCTCCTCGTCGGCCGGAGAGCGCGGTTGCGAGAGCCAGGTTTCGATCTCGGCAAGCCAGGTTTCACCGGGCGCCTCGCCCGCTCTGGCGATGCGCAACTTGGGGTGCGGCGTGGGCAGGGTGCTCTCGCGGTCCGAGAGGAGCTCTTCGTAGAGTTTTTCCCCGGGCCGCAGGCCGGTGAACTCGATCCTGATGTCCTCCTCGCTGAAACCCGAAAGGCGGATCATGTCGCGCGCG
>WNGC01004543.1_pt1 | contig 13006 bp, 17 predicted proteins | sample 5400051 | NCBI WGS metagenome assembly WNGC01 (sample SAMN13153368, study PRJNA577476) | soil metagenome | isolation source: 20 cm soil or saprolite under grassland replicate 2 | place: USA:California | collected 2016-06-15 | reverse complement strand
CGCTCGAAAAATACGAGCAGTACCTCGGCAACAATCGTCTCACCCAAAAAGGGATGGAGCCGCGGATCGAGATCAGTGGCCACTTGCACAATCCGGAAGCGCTGAAGGACGCGAACATCAAGGAATACGAAATCGGCCTCGATCCGGTTTACGTAGATCCGAACAATCCGTCGAACGATCGTCCCCATTTTCTTTACGTTCCACCAACCGACCACATCGCGAAGATTGAAAAGGAAGACGTTGACCGAATCGATTCATTCGGGCCGTGGCACAGCGCGTATTTCGCGAGTTATTTTACCATTACCGGTTTGCACGGCGCGCACGTGCTCGCCGGCGTCCTGGTTTTCATTTACATGTGGCTGCCGGTCAGCAAAAAACTTTACCAACGCAATCCGGAACATTTGGCCAATCGAGTCGAGGTCTGCGGACTGTTCTGGCACTTTGTCGATCTTGTCTGGATTTTTGTCTTCCCGCTCTTTTATTTGCTCTAGCCGTGAACAACCCGCCTGATATCTCCCAAGACCCGGCCGAGCACGAGGAATACGCCCACAACGTACAAGCGCATGTAAAGCGTTACTTACTTGTTGGCGCAATCCTGCTTGGATGCACCGCAGCTACGGTTGCGTTGTCATACGTCAATTTTGGCACGGCCAAAGCCAACATCGGGTTTGCTTTGCTCTTAGCTACAATCAAAGCAGGTTTCGTCGCGCTGGTCTTCATGCACTTAGCTGCGGAGAAAAGATTGATCTACCGCGTCCTCATTTTTACGGGCCTTTTCGTCTTCGCGCTTTTCTGGCTGACGTATCTTGCCTGGTACAACCCCATCGTCCGCTAATGTCGCTCAAGGCCTTCCATATCATCTTCGTAATTTTCTCGACCCTGCTGGCCGTGGGCGTCGGCGGCTGGTGCATTTGGGTCAATCTGGTTGAAGGCGCACCAGTTTATCTCGCAGGGGCGGTCGCTTCGTTTGCCTGCGCGCTTGCCCTCGTCATCTACGGCGTCTGGTTTTATCGGAAAATGAAACGGCTCCGCATCATCACATGAAAAAGTTTTTGGCGATTTTGTGGAACGCCTCCCGAGCCGTCGCCTTTTGCGTGGGCGGGTCGATCCTGCTCGTCGCGCAGCAGGCGAGCGCGTGTCCATTTTGTTACGGCGCGAAAGATGGCAAATCGACTGAGCACATGGCTGTGGCGATTTGGTTTCTTTTCGGCGCGGTCATGTCGGTAATGGGCGGGATTGGCGCGTTCAGCTTCAAGATTTGGCGACACGGCCGGATGCCGCTCGAACCGCATCAGGAAATCAACGAAGAAGACTTGGACAAATTCGATGAGTAGCCTCGCGCTCATTAACGAATTTCTCGGCCAGCCGCCGAATGCCTCCGAGCACGGCTACCAGATCGATCATATCCTCGAATTCGCGCACTGGTTTATGGGTGCGCTTTTCATCGGATGGTCGGCCTTTTTCGTTTTTGTGCTGATCCGATTTCGCAAGAGCCGCCACCCCAAAGCCGATCATGCAGGTGTTCGCAGCGGAATTTCCACGCACCTCGAATTTTCGGTCGTGTTGATCGAGGCTGTTTTGCTCATCGGGTTCGCGATTCCGCTTTGGGCCAAACGCGTGAACGAATTTCCCTCGACCCAGGACGCGATTCTGGTTCACGTGGTTGGTCAGCAGTTTAACTGGACTTTTCACATGCCGGGGCCGGACGGCCAATTTGGCCGACGCGAGATTGGTTTGGTCACGAATTCAAATCCGCTCGGCATCGACCCGAACGATCCGGCCGGTAAAGATGACATTGTGGTGCTGGGCGAATTACACGTGCCGGTTAATCGTCCCGTCATCATCGAACTGTCTTCAAAAGACGTGATCCACAATTTCGATTTGCCGCATATGCGCATTGCCGCCGACGCGATCCCTGGCTCTCTCATTCCGATGTGGTTCAAACCGATCAAGGCCGGCAATTACGAAGTGGTTTGCGGTCAGCTCTGCGGCCTCGGTCATTACGGAATGAAGGGAATGGTCGTCGTCGATGAACCCGCTGATTACCAAACGTGGCTGAAGGAACGTGCTGAATTAGCCGGGACGCAAAACGCGCCGCCGCCAACGCAGCAACCGCCGGGCGCACCGCCAGTCGGCCCAACCCCGGGCACAGTTCCGCCGCCGGGCGCGCCAAAAAACGAAAATCCCGCCGCAAAACCGGAACAGAAACCGGCCCAACCTTCGCCAACTCCGAGCGGCGAATAGTCGAAGCGCGCAAAACGTGGCGCAAAGATCGACATCGTCGGCGCGCTGGCTCAATTGGTTTGTCTGGTTCACTGCGTTCGCAACGCTGTTGCTGATTTGCAGCGGCGGAATGGTCACGAGCAAAGGCGTCGGCCTCGCCGTGCCCGATTGGCCGACCACTTTCGGCTACAACATGTTTCTCTTTCCGGTCTCGAAATGGATCGGCGGCGTTTTGTTCGAGCACACCCATCGCTTGATCGCGTCGACGGTCGGATTTCTCACCATTGTTCTCGCGATCTGGCTTTGGCGAACCGAAGAGCGGCCTACAGTCAAGACGCTCGGTCTGATCGCAGTTGCCGCTGTGATTCTGCAGGGGATTCTGGGCGGCCTTCGCGTCACCATGCTGAAAGACCAGATCGGAATCTTTCACGCCTGCCTGGCTCAAGCGTTCCTCGGTTTGATCGTGCTTATTGCGATCGTGACCACGAACTCCTGGCGGTCGCTTGTGCCACATGTCGATTTGAGAAAAATCGCGCCGATCAAAACACTCGCAATCACGACGACGATCGCGATCTACCTGCAACTGGCGCTTGGCGCGACCATGCGCCATCAACACAAAGATTTGGCGATCCTCGATTTTCCGACCGCGAATGGCGCGTGGATTCCGGACACGAGCGCGGCGGCGTTGGCAAAGATCAATGCCTGGCGTGACGCACGCGCTCTTTCGGATGTGGATGCGCTTCAAATCTGGCTGCAAATGGCGCACCGCTTTTTCGCAGTGTTGATCGGCGTCGGCGTGATCACGTTTGCGGCGCGGATTCAGCAAGTCCAAAATGCTTCGCGAGTCCCGATTCTTTCGGGGTTGTCGGTCTGGTGGGTCGTTTTGTTTTTTCTCCAGTTCACCCTCGGAGCGTGGACCATCTGGAGTAATAAAGCGGCCGATATCGCGACCGCGCATGTCGCAGTTGGCGCAATTATGTTATCGTTTGGCGTGAGCGCCTGGGCGATTTGCTCGCGGGTTTTGAAACCGGGTAATGGATGAAAGCGGCAATAATTGAATCGGATCAGACTGAAGTCCGAAGGTCGCGCTCCGGACTGATTCGCGATTTGGTTGAGCTGGTCAAAGCGCGGCTCACGTTACTGGTTTTAGTTACAACAGCGGTGGGTTTTTATCTCGGCGCCGAAGGTCCGGTCAACTTCGCGGCCCTGTTGCACACGGTTTTTGGAACGGCGGCTGCGGCGGCCGGCGCAGCCGCTCTCAATCAGTGGTGGGAGTACAACCTCGATGCCTTGATGCAGCGAACGCGATCGCGACCGGTCCCATCAGGGCGAATGCGGCCGCGGGACGCTTTCATTCTCGGTAGCGCATTGTCGATCTTCGGCGTGGCCTATCTCGCCTTCGTCTCCAATGCGCTCAGCGCTGCCCTCGCCGCGATCACGATCATCATTTACATCTTCGCCTACACCCCGTTGAAACGTGTCAGCACCTTCAACACCGCGCTCGGCGCGGTGCCCGGCGCATTGCCGCCGATGATCGGTTGGGCGGCGGCGCGGGGCACATTGAACGCCGGCGCGTGGATGCTTTTCGCGATTCTGTTTTTTTGGCAGCTACCGCATTTTTTCGCGATCGCGTGGATGTATCGTGACGATTATGCCCGCGCCGGTTTCCAAATGATCTCGAGTGATGATCGCACCGGTGAACGGAGCGCCAGCCAAAGTGTCTTCTTCTGCATGCTCCTTTTTATCGTTGCCGGTTTGCCTGCATTTCTTGGGATCGCCACGGTTTTTTATCTTTTGGCAGTGCTGATTCTCGGAGCCGTGTTTGTCGCCGTAGCGATGCGATTTTTGAAAACGCGCGCGCGGGCGGATGCGCGACGGTTGTTTATAACCTCGATTATCTACCTGCCGCTGCTGCTTGGTGCGCTGGTCTTGAGTAAAGCATGAACGCGAGCACGACCACTTTAGATAGCCAGTCATCGAGAATTGCGACGCTTTGGAAGACCGTCCTAATCGCGATTCCAATTCTCACGCTGGCGCTTTTGCTCTGGTTGCGACAGCTGGAAGTGACTGCGCTTCGGCAGCGCACGGTTTCTTCTTACGGAACGGTCCCCGAATTTCTCCTGGTGAACCAAGACGGACAAAATTTCGGTTCGGCTCAATTGCGCGGCAAAATCTGGATCGCCGATTTCATTTACACCACTTGCCCCGGACCGTGCCCCATGATCAGCAGTCGAATGAGTGAATTGCAGAAGCCGCTCGAAAAAACGGACGTCCATCTCGTCTCGTTTTCGGTGGATCCGGCCAAAGACACACCGCAAGTCCGCAATCGACGATTTACAATTTATCGCGCAACGGATTCAAACTGGTGATCTCGGACGGCAGCGAAGAGAAAGGAATTCCGGTCCACAGCACCCGAATGATCTTGGTGGATCGACATGGCGCGATCCGCGGTTACTACGACGTCGCGGAAGCAGACGCGGTCACGAAATTGGTGGCCGACACGACCCATCTTCTGCGCGAGCAGCCGGGCGAAAAGGCGATTCGTTAGCCAAGCGACGTCGTCTCGATCAGCGGTTGTCCTCAAACCAGCTGACAATCTTGTAATTGTTGATCACGCCGGTCGAACCCAGTCTCTCATCGTAATGGAGGTTGGAGACGCCGGTCATGGTGACGGTCTTGCCCACGATCGATCCATAGACATGCCCGTTTGTTCCGCTCCCATTCACCGTCACGTCGTGTCCCGGGGCATAGATAGAGGCAGTAATCTGACTATTACCGCCGATGCTGACATGCTCCGAAGAATTCGTTGGAGGTTGAATGCCGTACAACAGGAAATCGCCGGGCTGGTTGTTACTGTTCAAGACGCCATTCCCACTGATGTCGACGCTGCCGGCGAAATAAATCGTAGCGGTAACTCCGGGCTGAACCACAATTTGTCCGGTGCCAGTGACGGACATATCACCAATCACGTAAATTTCGATATAGGTTTGGCTGCCGTTGGAATTTCCGGCCAGGGTAAGCGTTTTGTTTCCTGACAGTGAAATGCTGCTGAAGGTGTAACGTGATGCCCCCCGCATCGCATTGGCATTGATTGTCGTGGAATCGTTGAGGGATGCGGACGATGAACTCGCCCACGAAGGAGCGCCGATTGGAATCGGTTCCTGATAAAAGTCGGTGCGTTCGATTCCGGTAATATTGGCCGCGCCGCTAACCGTTCCGGCGTTCGTTGCGACATCGCCGTGAATTTGCGCATTCCCCGCCTCGATTAACTGGCCATTGGTCGCGATGTCGCCGTTTTCCTGGCGTTTGAGGGGATCGGGATCGTATAGTCCGTTGGTGGACTTGGTCGGGTCGCTTGAATCGTAGCTGTCGACTACGATGTTCTGATTCGTCAAATCAACCACGCCGACCGACATGATGGCCTGGTCGAATGCAGAAACGGGGCGGACGACTGCTTCGATCCGACGCGAGACCTGAGGGGCGTCGAGCGAACGTGCCGCTAAGATGCCATTAGTGAAACGCTCCCAGCGCAAGCTCAGCCTGCGCAGTTTTGTGTCCTGCGGATTGTCGCTGGTGCGGGCTGGGCCGGTAATCGGGATCGTGCCCACGGTCCGGATCCGATAATATTGCCACGAGTTCGTCGGATCGATTAGTTGTGCCGGAGCATCGACATTCGCTTCGATCGTCATTGGAGTGCCGTTGAGACCGGCGTTCGGAATCGTGGTCAGTTCGTGACCGATAACTTCGTTTCCGGGCGGATTATTCCATCCATCCCAGGCGTGATTCGGTTGCGGAAAGAGCGATTTGCGAAGCTCTACGACAGCGAGGTCAATCCCGGACTCCGCGGCCAGCAACGCTTCCTGCCAGGTCGATGTCTGGAGCGCGTTTTGATACTTAGCGGTAACGAGCCGTAGAGTTTCCACCGCGATCAAAGAAAGCATGGCGATGACCAGAACGGTCCAAACCAATACACTACCTGATTTAGTCGAATGCTGATGGCGCATCAGTAAACACTGCTCTGAATGTCGGTCCGGCTGTTGCGCAGCAGAGTCGTATTGTAAAATGCGGTCGCGGTTGTTGCCGACGCCGACGCGCCACCGGAATTGAAGGTCGGATTAAAGGTGATGCGAGTTGTGACCACCTTTCCGGCGTCGGTCACATCGAAGACGAAATCCTGAACGTTTACCGCCAGCGACTGCGCCGAGGCGTTGTCTTGCTGGCGGTAAATGGTTCCAGCCATGAGATAATAGTGGACTCTGATCGAGCTGCCCCTCGCTCCATAAAAGACTCCGCCCTGGCCATCTAGCGTCGGGGTCTGGGGAGTGCCAGTTTGGTCATAATAAGCCGCAATGAAAATTGTGGTGTCGTTTTTGGCGGGCTGGACCGCGATTGCCCGCCGCAAATCCATCGCCATATAATCGGAGATGCGCATTTCATCGGCGTGATTGAGAGAAAAATCGCTGGTCGCAACGTAATTTCTTTCCAAGGAAGTAAAGCCCATCAATAGGCCGAGACTGATTGAGGAGAAGATGGCCGTTGAGACAACGAGCTCAGTAATGGCATATCCCGCTTGCGTTTTTGATAAAGATCGACGGCGAAACGCACTCACCATTTTGCAACGCCTCCCTTGGCCAGAATGACAACGATTTGCCGGGAGATTATCCGGTCGTTAGGCACGGCAGTGTAGTTTACGGTCCAGATGATCTTTACTGCGTTCTCGCCCAGTAACGCCGAATTGTTGGCCACGACGTTGGCCGCGCCGTTTGCTCGGTTCAGTTGTGTGTTCCCAACGTTGGTGCTGCCGTAAGGCACGAGCATTAACGTCTCGCTCATGTTCTTTAACTCGCTTGCGCCTGGGGCGTCGGCGTTGAGCAGGTTCGCGAGCAGCCAGTTGGCATCGGTCACCTGGTGCCAGTTCGCGATCCGCATCGCTTCGATTCGTTGCTGCAAAACCTGGCTGGCGCAGGCCGACTCGCGCGCCATCCGGATCGTGTCCATGGCAGAGGAGTTCATCAGGAACAGGGATCCCAGGAACATGGCGGAGATCGCAGTAGCGATCGTGCATTCGATTAAAGCGAAAGCGGTTGGCTCCGTCGTGAGATGACGACGCATTCTGGTTGGAAGGGCAGCACCTGACGTACCGCGTTATGGAAATTATAGATTGCTCGGCCTGATGTCACTCATCCGTGACAATTTCGCTGCTTTCCGTCCGGTTAGGCCTTCCTCAACCAACCGGTTCCGGACCAGCGGTGGGTTCTTCATCGCAAACCATTCGCAAGTAGTCGCGATAATCGCCGTTCGGGAGTTGCTCGCTCATCTTCGCCAGATTCGATTGGGTGATGAATTTCATCCGCAACGCCACCTCTTCGAGACACGCCACTTTGAGACCCTGTCGATGTTCGATCGTGGCGATGTAGTTGCCGGCTTCGAGCAGACTCGTTTGCGTTCCGGTATCGAGCCAGGCCATCCCGCGGCTGAGCAATTTCACATGCAGCTCGTTTTTCTTGAGGTAGAGCAAATTTAAGTCGGTGATTTCGAGCTCGCCGCGTGCGGACGGACGCAACGTTTTGCAAAGGTCGACAACCTTCTGGTCGTAAACGTACAGGCCGGGCACAGCAAAATGGCTTTTGGGTTTCTTCGGTTTCTCTTCAAGGCTGATCGCTTTGCCGCTCTGGTCGAATTCCACGACTCCGTAGCGTTGAGGATCGCGGACCTGATAACCGAAAATGCATGCGCCGCTCTTGATCGCGAGCGCTTCACGGAAAAAATCGAGTTTCCCGTAAAAGATGTTGTCGCCCAAAATCAGGCACGCGCCGGAGTCGCCAATGAATTTGGCGCCGATCAAAAAAGCCTCGGCAATGCCCTTTGGTTTCGGCTGTTCCGCATATTGGATTTTGATTCCAAGTTGGGAACCGTCGCCCAGAAAATCCCGCAGCATGGGCAAGTCTTTCGGTGTGGAAATGATCAGGACATCGCGCAGGCCGCCGAGCATGAGGGTCGCGAGCGGATAACAGATCATCGGTTTGTCGTAAACCGGGAGCAGTTGCTTGCAGACGATCTTGGTGAGCGGAAAAAGCCGGCTGCCGGCCCCGCCCGCAAGAATGATGGCCTTTTTTGTCATGTTTCTGTCATGTTGAGTCCCGCAGGCGCGGGAAGACAGCTCTAATCATTTCAGAAACAGTGACAGATTCCTCGACTACGCTCGGAATGACAAAGAAAAACTAGGAAAACCGCACATCTTTGCCCGGATCCATCTCAAAATCCAGGTTGAGTGAATCGGCCGTGTTCGGTTTGATGATTTCTTCCATGAACTTCACGAAAATGGGGTCCTCTCGAAATATCGCGAACTTGTCCATCGATTCGAAATCGATCGCGATGAAGAAAGGCCACGGCAGCTCCGGATCGACGCGCTTGCCGCATTTGATATTGAGGACCTCCGGAATTTTCAACAGTTGCATTCGAGTGTTCATCATCATTTCCTCGATGCGAGCGGGAGTTACCTCGGGCTTGAGTTTATAAAGGACGACGTGGTGAATCATGGAAGGCTAAAGGTATTAGGCGGTCTCGGCAGACCGCGCAAGTGGTAATCGGGCGATCGCAAAAGCAAAAATATCGATGGACGATTCCCGCTCAAACGATTCTAAAATGGCGGCGGTGGAGGCGATGACCAAGCGTCGAGATCTTTGGGTAGCAAGCGCGCTCGCGCTCGTCGCGCTGCTCCTTTTCTATTTTTCGATCAAGGCAACACAGCAGCACTTCGATTATACTTCGCGCATAGCTTCGGCCCTTTTGCAAAGCGATCTCGGCCTTCGCCAACCGGCGCCGTCCTGGCTCAACGAAATGGTTCCGGCCAACGGCAGATATTACTCTGTATTTCCGTTAGGCGCGGTTCTGAGCATGATGCCGGTCGCCGTCTTACAAAAAACAAGACTGATCCACGATTTTCCGGGACGCGCTCTGGCCGCATTGATCGCAGCCCTCTCCGTTTGGTTTCTGTTTCGTTTGTCGGTGATCGGAACCAAATCGCTCCCAAAACGAATTTTACTTTCGCTGGTTCTGATTTTTGGGACGTGGACCTGGTGCAATCTCGGCTTCGGCGGCGCCTGGCAAATTGCGCTTGGCCTTGCTCTACTCGGCCAGATAGCGGCTTTGTATTTTGTTCTCGTTCAATTTCGGCCGGTCTTGGCGGGAGCATTTTTTGCTCTCGCCCTCGGCAATCGCACCGAGCTGGTGCTTTGCCTCCCGATCTTTATTTATTTTTTGATCAGGCGAGCGGCTCCCGAAGCCAAAGATTGGAAAGCGCTGGTGCAACAATCGCGCGAGAAACTAAGTGCGCTCATCTGCTTTTTGATTGTTCCCGCTGCTCTCGGTCTATTCACCGCCCTTTACAATTACGCCCGCTTCCACTCGATCTTCGATTTTGGCTACTCGCATATCCCCAACGTTTTGCAGGAGCCTTGGTACCGGCACGGACTTTTCTCGCTTCACGCCATTCCCTGGAACGTTCACAAAATGTTGTTCGAAGGTTTTCGAGATGCGCCCGATTTTCCGTTCCTGAGTTTTTATCCGTTCGGTTGTTCTATTTTTCTGGTCAGTCCGTTCCTGTTTTTGATTTTTCGCGAGGGTGGACCCCACAAAGCCCCCGCATGGATCGCTATCGCTTTGCTGACATTTGCGCTCTGGGCTCATGGCAATCCGGGCGGCTGGCAGTTCTCCTATCGCTACGCCACGGAGCTTTTGCCGTGGATGTTTCTTTTGTTACTCGGCAACGGTCCGGCGAAAATTTCTGCGATCGAGCTGTCACTTTTTGTTGTTTCGGTGACGATCAACGCGCTCGCCACCTATCAATTTCTCTGGACGAATCAAATCCACCCTTGAGCGGTAGAACGAAGATTTTGCAGTGAACGAAGAAGCGCCAACATCGCCGTGGCGAACAATCAGAAACGCCGGGGCGCGGGTCACAGGTCTCTTGCCGGGCGACGATTGGCTCGTCATCGGCTGGGTGCTGACGATTCGAGTTTTGCTCTTCGTCTTCGGGTCGAAGAGCTATCAGATTCTCGAAAATAAACGGACCGCCGGTTGGTTCGGCTGGCTCGATCTTTGGAATCGCTGGGACGCGGACCAGTACCTCAAGCTGGCGAAATTTGGCTACACCAATGTCAGTGTTTGGAAGGCGTGGTTCTATCCGCTTTATCCCTGGTCTGTCCGCATCGTTGCGTTCCTAAACGGGAATTATCTCGTTGCGGCTTTGGTCGTCTCGGCGGCATCGTTATTCGTCGCCGCGCTTTTGTTGCGGCGGCTGGTTGAGATTGATTTTTCTCCGCAGGTTGCGTTCCGATCGGTCTGGTTCTTTTTAATCTTTCCGACCGCATATTTTTTGCACGCGCCCTATACCGAAAGCCTGTTTCTTGCGCTGGTCCTCGGCAGCGTGCTGGCCGCGCGGAGAGAAATCTGGTGGCTGGCAGGAACACTTGGAGCACTTGCGTGGATGACGCGCGCGAACGGCATCGTTTTGGTTCCCGCACTCGCGGTTGAAGCCGGCTATCAGCTCTGGAAAACGAAACGTTGGAATTGGAAATGGCTTTGGATCGCGCTCGTGCCAGTCGGATTCGGCGTCTATCTGTTCCTGAACTGGCGGGTCACCGGCGATCCGTTCGCGGCTTTTCGGATGCGCAAAACGATGTCCTCCACCTCGGTCGCCTGGCCCTGGGTTGGAATGCGCGGCGCGCTCGGGATCATGATGGATTGGAAACCCGGTCAGGCCGAAATGGTCGGAACGCAGGAATTCGTTTTCGCCCTCCTTGGTCTGATTGGCGTGGTTGTCAGCTGGATAAAATTGCGGCCGATTTACGCAATCTGGATGACCGGAAATTGGCTACTTTTCGCCGGCGTGACGTTTTTGGAAAGCATGCCGCGCTACACCCTGACCATGTTTCCAATTTTTATTCTCTTCGGTTTGCTCTCGGCCAATCGTTTTTGGAGCGTCGTCCTTACCGTGTGGTCGTTGCTGTTTCTGGGGCTCTTCACCAGTTTGTTCGTGCGCGGCTGGTGGGCGTTTTAAAGATCGACGATCATCGTGAAGGCGATGTTATGGCGCGTCACCGGTTGGTTGCCGCGCGACGATTGGCTTGTAATTGGTTGGGCGTTGGCGATCAAGACGCTGCTATTGGCGCTTGGTGCCGCGAGCTATCAGGCATTTGAAGAAGAAGACGTTCCATTCGGCCGGTTGTGGTTGGAAATCTGGAACCAATGGGACGCGACCCACTTTCTGCGAATCGCCGAGTTCGGTTACAGCGCCGCCGATAAATTCAAAGCGTGGTTCTATCCATTTTATCCGTGGTGCGTCCGCGCCTTTTCCTACCTCACCGGCGATTTCCTGATCGCTTCCTTCATCGTGTCCGGGATTGCGCTCTTGTTCGCCGTTGTCATTTTGCGCCGCCTTACTGCCACTGAGTGGAACGCCGCAATCGCTCGCCGCGCCGTTTACTTTTTTCTGATTTTTCCTCCAGCTTACGTCCTCCACATCGGCTACACCGAAAGCCTTTTTCTTGCTTTAGCCATTGGCTCCATCTTCGCGGCGCGTCAGGAACGCTGGTGGCTCGCCGGCGTCCTCGGCGCCTTTGCCTGGATGACCCGCGCGAACGGCATTGTGTTGCTTCCGGCGCTCGCAGTCGAAGCTGGTCACCAATGGTTCATCACCAGGCGCTGGCGCTGGCAATGGCTCTGGATCGCGGTCGTTCCCGCTGGCTTCGCCGTTTACTTGTTTCTCAATTGGCGCATTTCGGGCGACCCATTCGCGTTTCTAAAAATGCGCAGGCAGCTGTTCCATATGTCCTTCTCCTGGCCATGGAACGGAATCGCGGACGCGTTTCGCAATGTCCGCCGCGCTCCAAATCAGGCCGAAATTGTTGGGACTCAGGAAGCGCTCTTTACTCTTCTCGGGTTTGCCTGCGCGATCGCGAGCTGGGTCAAGCTCCGGCCGGTCTACGCAGCTTGGGTAACCGGAAACTGGCTGCTGCTGGCCAGTGTCACTTTCATTGAGAGCATGCCGCGCTACACCCTGACCATGTTTCCGATTTTTTTTCTCTTCGCTTTCGTCGGCGAGAAGCGCTTTTGGAGCGCTCTTGTCACAATCTGGTCGCTGCTTTCCCTGGCGCTTTTCAGCGGCCTTTTCGTCCGCGGCTGGTGGGTGTTCTGAGTCAGAAGTCAGAAAGGCTTACTTTCGGAAATCGAGCGCGCCTTTCTTCAAAGCATAAACGTAACCAACCATTAAGATCGTGATGAAGCTGAGCATGCTCCAGAAGATCACGCTGCTGTGCGCGATCGCTTCCTTGTAAACGACCGCCCATGGATACATGAACACGATTTCGAGGTCGAACAGGATGAAGAGCATCGCCACCAGATAGAACTTTACGCTGAAGCGTGGTTGTGCCTCTCCTTGCGGAATCATCCCGCACTCATAGGCAGTGTCTTTCGCCGGTGTGCGTCGCCCGCTTTTTCCGAGCAGCACGCTGATCAAGAGCGCCGACGCAGCAAAACCGATCGCAACAATGATCTGCAGGAGAACCGGCAGATATTCTTGAATCATTCGCGGCCTCCAACTACGGCCGAGTTGTGATTATTTTACCACCGCCAGACGCGGGCTTGGAATATGTCCGTTTTGGGGCGCGATCGCTTTCGCCAGCGATGAAGGGAGACCCTTGTATTTCTTGCCATTCTTCTTCACTGCGCCGCGCGCAACCAGGTTCTGGAGTTTTTCGTAAGCACGCAACCGAAGCATTTC
>WNGC01002208.1_pt1 | contig 13008 bp, 11 predicted proteins | sample 5400051 | NCBI WGS metagenome assembly WNGC01 (sample SAMN13153368, study PRJNA577476) | soil metagenome | isolation source: 20 cm soil or saprolite under grassland replicate 2 | place: USA:California | collected 2016-06-15 | reverse complement strand
TCAGCGGCACCTTGACGTGGAACGCAAAGGTACCAAGCTCGCCGGGCATCACGACGTCTTGGGTTGTCGTCGCGTAGGCGATGCTCGATAGCCACGTCCCGTCATTCCAGTCGGCATTTGGCGAGAGGACACTGCAACTCGTCTTGTCCGCGCGGCATATCGCGAGATTCACCTGGCTCGTGGTGTTCTTCTGCCACGCGGTCGTCCCGATGTTCTTGAAGAACACCTGGAATGGCTGAGACGGCCCCGGGCCGATATTCAGGAAGGCTGATTCCCCGGCGTAGTCCGAGTCGTACCCCTCAACGGCGCTCGCTTGTCCGGAGGATGGCCCTAGCGTCAGGACCAGCGCGATGATCGGCGTGACAACGAAACGCATGGCGATTCCAGCTAAAACTAGCGTGCCGGGTCTAGCCGCGCGGCGGCCGCACGCGTATGCTCCCCGCGGCCCGGGGGAAGGACGCGCGCTTCCAGAAGACGCAACCCGGACCTTCGCACGTCGGTGTGAGCGTGGCGGAGGAGGGATTGCATGGCGGCACGAACGGCCGCGGTGGGCGGCAGCACTGATTGGATCGAGCGGCAATTCCACGTACGCGCGGCGGGTTCCACGATCGGCACAGAGGTCCGCGGCGGCATCACGAACTTTCTCGTCATGTCGTACATCCTCGTGGTCAACGCGATCATCCTTTCGAACGCGGGTATTCCGTTTCCAGCGGTCGTCGCGGCAACGGCGCTCATGGCCGCGCTCTTCACCGCCGGCATGGCGTTGTACGCCAACTACCCGTATGCCGGAGCGGCAGGCCTCGGTATCAACGCGGTCGTCGCGTTCGGTCTGGTCAAAGGTGCCGGTCTCTCCTGGCAAGGAGCGATGGGCGTCGTCGCGCTCGAAGGCCTTGCGATCTGCGTTGCGATGGCACTCGGCGTGCGCAAATCTCTCCTCGACGCCGTGCCAGTCCCGATAAAGCTCGGCATCGGCGCCGGCATCGGGGCGTTCATCTTCGCGATCGGCTTCTTCAACGGAGGCCTCGCCGTCGGCACTGGTAACCCAGCCGATCCCGTAGCCCTCGGCAATCTCAACAGCGGGACCGCCATCGTCACGATCGGTGGCCTCCTGCTGACTGCGTTCCTCTACGCCCGGAACGTCAAAGGTGCGCTGATCCTCGGGATCATCGGCGCCACGATCATCGGCATCGTCGTCAACGCCGCCACGGCCGGCGCCACCTACGCGGCGCTCCAGGGCGTCGCCGTGATGCCCAAATCGCTTGTCTCGACGCCGGACTTCTCGACGATCGGAGCCGTGTTCACGTCGGTAAACGGCAGCTTCGGTCTCCTCGAGGTCTTCAAGCTCGGCTTCTTCGTCGCGATCCTCACGATCTTCTCGCTCATGCTGTCCGACTTCTTCGACACCGCCGGCACGGTCGTGTCGGTGGCGTCTGAGGGCGGCTGGCTGAAGAAGGATGGAACGATCGACCGCGCCGACCGCGTCTTCTGGGTCGACTCACTCGGCGCGCTCTTCGGCGGCATCTTCGGGACGTCAAGCAACACCACGTACATCGAGTCGGGCGCAGGAGTCGCAGAGGGCGCAAAGACCGGGCTCGCGAGCCTCGTCACGGCCGTCCTCTTCTTGCTCGCGATCTTCCTCGCCCCGATCGCGGGAATCGTTCCGCAACAGGCCACCGCGCCCGCTCTCATGCTCGTCGGCTGGTTCATGTTCCGGCCGATCCTCGACCTCAACAAGATCGGAAACATCGACTTCGCGACCGGTTTCGCCGTGCTCCTCACCTTGTTCGTGATGCCTCTCACGTACTCGATCACGAACGGGGTCGGGGCGGGCTTCATCGCGTATGCGGCCCTCAAGGTCGCAAGCGGAAAGGCCAAGGATGTCAACGTCCCCCTGTGGGTGGCGACGGCAGCGTTCGCCATCTACTTCGCTGACCCCTGGCTTCGTCAGTTCTTGTCCCGGTAACGCCCGGTCCGGCACCCACGGAGGCCCCGTCGTCGACACAACGACGGGGCCTCTTTCTATCCTGAGGATGTGGACGCGCGAGCCGCCGTGCGCGAAGCCCTGGAACGAGGAGAGCGCGCGGCACTCGTGACGGTGACCGGCCTCGAGGGAAGCCCGCCCTCGAGCGAAGGAATGGCGCTCGGCCTCGTCGAGGGCGGCACGCGTTTCGGCAGCCTGGGGTGCGACGGGTTCGACGAGTCCGGCGAGCACGATGCGATGCGCGCTCTGCGGGAAGGTGTCCGCCTCGAGCGCACGTACGACTGGGACGAGACGGCGCGCATCCGTGTCGAGGTCAGACCATTCGCTCCGGGTGAAACCGTCCCGGGCTCGACGGCGCGGCCGGAGCTGATCGTGATCGGCACGGGACCGGTCGCGCGCGCGCTCAGCCGGATCGGCAAGGTGCTCGGATTCACGATCCGTGCCGTCTCGCTCGGTCCGTCCGACGCGCCGGATCCGGACGAGCGCGTCGTTGTGCGCAGCGCGTCCGAGCTCACTCGGCTCCGGCTCGGGACGGAGAGCTACGTCGTCATCGCGGGGCACGACCGTGAGTTCTCGCAGGCAGCGCTGCGCATCCTTCTGCTGTCGGACGCGCCGTACCTCGGGATGATGGGAAGCCGCCGCCACACCGGCGCTCTGGTCGACGAGCTGCGCGCGGCCGGGATCTCCGATCGCTCCCTCGCGCGAGTCCACACGCCGGTCGGTCTGGACCTCGGAGCGCAGACGCCTGAGGAGATCGCCCTATCGGCGATCGCGCACGTCGTCGCGGTGCGAAGGGGCAGGAGCGGGTCGCCTCTCGCCTGACGCGCGCGGCACGGGTAGACTCGCTCTGGGTTTGGTGACCTCACGGGGAGGTCGCATAGTTGGCCTAGTGCGCGGGTTTGCTAAACCCGTAAGGATGCCGTAAGGCGCCTTCGAGGGTTCGAATCCCTCCCTCCCCGCATTGTGATGTATCGAGACATCGGAGACGATGTCTCAAGACATCGTAGACATCAGGCCGACTGCCGCTGGTAGTCGCGCGTCGGTGCTGCGCATGCCTAATCGAGCGGGCGCACCACGAGACCGGCGGGCACCTTCGGATAGAAGTACGTGGTCTTTTGCGGAAGCCGCTCGCCCGCGTCCGCGACTCGACGGAGGGTATTCGGATCGACCGCACGCAAGAGAACGGCGGTCGCGCCCGTTTCGGTGGCCGCGAGGGCGGCGTTCGTGTCGTGCTCGTACGCGACCTCGGCTCCGGCCTCGCGCGCCTCGCGCAGGAGGAGCTCCTCGGCCTGAGCGACCGGCAGCTCGCGCCACGCCGGTCTCACCGACGACAGGTCCGCGCCCTCCTTGAGGGTGAGCTGGTCGTAGTGGCCGTCGCGCACGACGACGATGCCCGGCTGGATGTCGCCGATCGCCCCTGCGTCGATCGGAGATCGCTCGAAGTAACGATCGATCGCACGATCGAGAGCGCCGTCGCCACGGACGACGCGGTGCGTCGCGAAGATGCGCAGGCCCGGATCGTCCGCGGAGCAAAGGTAGGCCAGGACGTAGCCGATCGGCGCATCAGCCGACGCGCCGGCCCCACGCTCCGCGAGATAGGCGAGGGCGGTCTCGTAGCGATGATGCCCGTCGGCGATGTACACGCGGCGCTTGGCGATGGCGTCCCGGAATTCGCCGATCCCGAGGCGATCGCCGACGGCCCACAGGCGGTGCTGATCCGCACCCACCGTCGCTTCGGCGGTCGGTTTTGTGCCTTCGATATGGCGGGCGATGCCTGCGGCGATCTCCCCGCGCCCGTCTTCGAACACCCCGAAGATCGCGCTGGTGTTCGTTCGGGTCGCCTGCAGGAGCGCGAGGCGGTCCTCCTTCGCCTTTGGAAACGTGAGCTCGTGAGGCATCACGATGCCCTCTTCAGGCCGATGGAGCCGGAGTGCGCAGTGGACGCCGCGCCGGCGCACTCTCGTCTTGCCGACCGAGAACTCGTGGTCGTGCACATAGATCGCCGTTGCCGCGTCCTGCCGCATGACCCCGCGAAGGCGCCAATCGGCCAGGTCCGCGGCGGCCGCGGCGTAGGGATCTCCGTCGGGCTTGGGAAATTCGACCCGGACGAAGTTGTGCGGGCTCTGGGCGTAGAGCCGATCGCGCTCCTCGGGGCTGATGACGTCATAGGGTGGGCACAGAAGCTCGCCGAGCGACTCGGGCTGCTCGGCGTAGCGCAGGGCCTTGAATGGAGCGACGTCGGCCATCTCCCGATTCTGGGGCACGCGAGCGGCGACAATTCCGGACGTGGCACATCGGGCGCTCGTGGTCGGTGCCGGCAACGCCGGAAAAGCGCACGCCGAAGCGCTCGAGAGCATCGGCATCGAGGTGGTCGGTCCGCTGAGTGGTACGGCGACGGTGGCCGACCTCGCGCCGATCCGCGATCCGACCATCGATGTCGTGCACGTCACGACAGCCAACGATCTGCATCCGCCGCTCGTGCGCGAAGCCCTTCGCGTCGGCAAGCACGTCGTCTGCGAAAAGCCGCTGGCGGGCGATCTCGAAGGAGCTGAGAAGCTCGCGGAGCTTGCGAAGCTGAGCGGGCGCCACACCACGATCTGCCAGAACTACCGCTTCCTTCCGCTCATCGCCGAGCTCGCGTCGCGTGTCGGCGCGGGCGATCTCGGACCGCTGCATCTGGCTCGCGGCGCGTTCCTCCAGGACTGGTTGCTCCTCGGATCGGACGACAACTGGCGACTCGATACATCGCGCGGTGGAGTTTCACGCACGGCGGCCGACATCGGCGTGCACTGGCTCGATCTCGTCGAGACGATCACCGGCCGCCACGTGGAAGCTGTGGTCTCGCAGCTCGGCTACCTGCACGGCCGCAAGACAGAGGATCACGCCGGCCTTCTCATCCGATTCGTGGGCGGCCTGCAGGGCGTATGCATCCTGTCGCAGGCATCGGCGGGACGGCGCAACGAAGTCGAGCTCTCGCTCGACGGCACCGCGGGATCCGCGACATGGCTCAGCGAACGGAGAGATGAGCTCTGGCTCGGCGTGCGTGATCGCACGCCGCAGATCGTGACACGCGCAAAGGTGCGTTCGACTTCCGCGCGCCAGCTTGCTCAGCGTCCGCCCGTCGCCGACGAGGGCCGCCGCAACCTGCTCGCAGCCTTCTACGCGTCGCTCGACGGAACGCCGTCGCCCGTGCCGCTGCCGACGTTCGAGGACGGCCTGCGCCACGTGCGCTTCGCCGAGGCCGTGATCGTCAGCGCGAGACGTCGCGCTTGGGTCGAGATCGCCGAGATGCGGACGGCGATGGGCCAGGTGCAGTCGTGACGCGCGTCGGCATTCAGGATCGGCTCGTGCCGGGAGCGACGCTCGCGCAGAAGTACGAAGCTGCGCGGCGCTTCGGTTTCGATGCGCTCGAGCTTTCGGAACGTCCGGCGTTCGACGAGGCTCGCGCCGCGATCCGCGAACGGATCCCCGTGACCGCGATCGCCGGCGGCTACCGCGGCTGGCTGATCGATCCTGATCCCAAGGACGTCGCCGCTGCGCGCACCGACATCGCCGAGCTTCTCGACCTCGCGGGCGAGCTCGGCACCGGGATCGTCGTCGTCCCGATATGGGGACGCACGCGGAACCTTCCTGGCATCGCGACCGGTCGCACGCGTGTCGAGGACGAGAGGCTGTTCCTGGAGGGGCTCCGTCCACTCGCCGAGCGGGCCGAGCGCGCCGGTGCCCGCATCTTCATCGAGCCGCTCAACCGCTATCAGAACGACATCTGCGTGACCATCGCCGACGCGATGCGCTTCCGCGACGCAATCGACAGCCCCGCCGTGCTCGTGGTCGGCGACACGTTCCACATGAACATCGAAGAGGCGGACATGGCCGCCTCGCTCGCCGAGGCGGGTGAGCGGCTCGGCTACGTGCAGATCGCGGACTCGCAGCGGTTCGAGCCTGGAGCCGGTCACATCGACTTCACCCAGATCTTCTCCGCGCTGGCCGGGATGGGCTACACGGGCGACATCGGGATCGAATGTGCGGCGCTATCGGCCGACCCCGAGATCGTCCTGCCGCGTACTGCGGCCCTGGTGCGCGATCTCATCCGCGAGAGCGAGCTCGCCGTTTGACCGGGCACATCGACGACCTCGTCGCGCGCGGCGAGATCGGCGGCCGCACGGTGCGGATCCTCGAGTCGGGAGAGATCGATTGCCACATCTATCCGGTCGCGCCGCTCGCCGATGGCGCCGTCAGGATCCGCAGTGCGCGCACCGCGATCAGCCCCGGTACCGAGCTGACGTACGTCGGCCGCTCGGCGACGAATCCGTACCTGCGCCGGAGGTGGGATCCCGAGCTACGGCTCTTCGTCGAGGGAGCGCCCTCGGTCACGTATCCGATCGTGTTCGGCTACCGCGCCGCCGGCGTTGTCGTCGAATCCCGCTCCGATCAAGTGCGTCAAGGAGCGCGCGTGTTCGGCAAATGGCGTCACACCGAGTTCACCATGCTCCCTGCGGAGGACGCCGAGAACCAGCTCCTCCCGCCCGAGCTGACATTCGACGACGGGGTCGATCTCGCGCAGATGCTGCCGATCGCGCTCAACGCCGTCGCGTTCGCCGAGGGCCGGCATGCTGGCCACGTAGCGGTCGTCTTCGGTTGTGGCCCGATCGGTCTCCTCGTCGGGCAGGTCGCGAAAGCTACCGGAGCGACCACCGTCTACGCGGTCGATCGGCTGCCTGCGCGTTTGGAGATCGCGCAATCGGTGGGACTCGCGCCGGTCGGCGCCGACAACGACGTTGCGGCGCGGCTAAAGGGTGACCTCGGTCCGGAGGCGATACCGGTGGCCTTCGAGTGCACCGGCAGTCCGGCGGCGCTCGGGGACGCGATCCGCGTGGTGCGGCGGCGTGGCACGGTCGTGGCGGTCGGGTTCTACCAGGGAGAGGCGTCAGGCCTTCGGCTGGGTGAGGAGTTTCATCACAATGGCGTCGAGATCCGCTCTGGCCAGATCGGGAACCTGCATCCGAGCTTCGACTCCCGAACGCTGCGCGCGAGATCGGTCGAGCTCGCGTTGAGCGGCCGGGTCGTTCTCGGCGGCCTCCCGCGCCTCGACGTTCCCGTGGATGACGCAAGGCGCGGCTTTGCCGCGCTCCGCCGACCATCCGAAGTTCTGCAAGTCGTGTTCAGTTACGTCTAGAGTCACCCGGAAGCGATCCAAGCGGGGAGGTACGCACATGCGAGGGATGAGCGCGCGCGCATTCGCGCTCGCGGCGGCCGCGGCGATCCTCGTCACCGCGTGCTCGACGACGGGCACGCCGTCCGGCGGCGGCGGCACGACGGCAGATCAGGGCAGTCCATTCGTCTTTGCGTCGACGCAATTCAGCCCGGTGACCGAACAGGAGAACATGCGCAAGAAGATCCTGGCGGCCTACCAGGGGGCGTCGGTCGACTTCGTTACCGATCAAGAGCCGGTCATCCTCGACCGCATCTCGGCCGAGGCCAAGTCCGGCGCCGCGGGGCAGATCGGCTTGGCCGGTCTCGAGAACGGCCAGTTCGCCGCGCTTGCCGCTGCGGGCGCGTTCGACGACGTGGCGAAGATCGCCGACAAGCACAAGGATCAGAAGATCCCGCAGGACATGCTCACCCTCGGAAAGATGAGCGGAAGCACCCAGATATACGTCCCATGGATGCAAGCGACGTACTTCATGGTCGCGAGCAAGCAGGCTCTCCAGTACCTGCCGACCGGCGCCGACGTGAATGCGCTCACCTATCAGCAAACGATCGCGTGGGCCAAGAACATCTTCGATAAGACCGGGCAAAAGAAATTCGGGTTCCCCCTCGCCACGGACGGTCTCATTCACCGCCTCATTCAGGGCTACTTCTATCCCTCGTACACCGGCGGCCTCGTCACGACATACAAGAGCGCGGACGCTGCGACGATGTGGAACGATATGAAGGAGCTCTGGAAGTACTCGAATCCGCAGTCGACCACTTACGCGCGGCTCCAGGAGCCGCTTCAGTCGGGTGATATCTGGCTCGGCATCGACCACGTCGCTCGGCTCATCGACGTCCTCAAGGCGAAGCCGGACGACTTCGTGGCCGTTCCCGCGCCCGCCGGCCCGAAGGGCCGCTACTACATGAGCGTCGTGATAGGTCTCGGTATCCCGAAGACGTCGCCGAACAAGGCCGGTGCCGAGGCGCTCATCGACTACCTGCTCAAGCCCGAGACGCAGATCACCACGCTGCGGGAGAACAGCTTCTTCCCGGTCGTGGACGTCAAGATGCCGTCCGACCTCAACAAGGGCCTCCAGCTCGAGGCGGATGCCGTCGCCAAGCAGGCGAACTCCAAAGACGCGAAGGTCGTTCCGCTACCGGTCGGCCTCGGCTCCAAAGGCGGCGAGTTCAACAAGGCGATCACCGACACGTTCGTCCGGATCGTGGTGAAGAACGAGGCCGTTCAGACCGTGCTCAACGAGCAGGCGGCGATCATTCAGAAGACGATGAACGACGGCAACATCAAGTGCTGGGGTCCCGACGGAACGTCGAGCGGCGCCTGCCAGGTGAAGTGACCTAAAGAGCAGAGGCGGAGAGAGGGAGGAGATGCGGACGCGCACGGAGCGATTCCTGCCGTTCGCGCTCCTCCTTCCCACCATCGCGTTCCTCACCCTTTTGATCGTCATCCCCATGGTCCAGGCGCTGCTCCTTTCGGTGATGGCGGAGAGCGGCGGGCTCACTCTCGACAACTTCCAACGCATGTTCGCCGACGTGAATTTCAGCGACGCGTGGCGCAACACGCTGCTGCTCCTCATTCTCATCGTGCCTCTCCAGATCGTGTTGGCATTGGTCATGGCGCTCCTTATCAACTCGCGCTTCCGCGGCCACGGGGTGTTTCTCTACATCTACGCGATCCCCCTCGCGATCTCCGACCTCGCGGCCGGCATTCTCTGGCTTGCCGTCTTCACCGAGCGTGGCTATCTGAACAGCACCCTGCAAAACGCCGGTGTCATCGACCAGCCGGTGCTCTGGCTCTCGTTCGACAACTTCGCCGGCATCCTCAGCGCCATCGTCATCGCCGAGTCCTGGCGCGCAACCGCGCTGGTCCTGGTGATCCTCATCGCTGGGCTGCAGCTCATCCCGCGTGACTTCTTCGAAGCGGCCGACCTGTTCGGCGCGAATCGGCTTCGACGCACCGTGCATGTCGTGCTCCCGCTCCTGCGGCCGAGCCTGCAGTCCGCGCTCATCATCCGCACGATCTTTGCCTTCCAGACGTTCGCGGTGGTGTTCGCGCTTGCCGGCCGCAACATGCCCGTCCTCGCCGGCGAGGCGTACACGTGGTATGCGACGAACCGCAACGAGCACGTCGCCGCGGCGTACGCGGTGGTCGTTCTCGCTTTGACGGTGGTCGCGATCGTCGTGTATCTGCGCGTGCTCGGGCTTCGCGAGGCGGAGGTGCAGCGATGAACGCGAGAGTCCTCGATCGGAGCGTCCTCTACGCGGGCGCGATCTTCCTCGCGATCTGGGTGCTGGTGCCGTTCTATCTGATCGCGATCTCCGCCTTCACACCGCAGGCCAAGATCTTCGAATACCCGAAGCCGCTCGTGCCCACTTCTCTCTCGACCGACACGATGCAATTCTTCGTCGAGGCGCGCGGCGTCATCCCGTCGGTGCTCAACTCGCTTCTGGTAGCCCTCTTCACGATCGTGTTCGGCCTCGCGCTGGGCGCCCCCGCGGGCTATGCGCTCGCACGCTTCCGGTTCCGCGGGCGAGAGGCCTTCCAGGTGGTCGTGCTCATGACGAAGATGTTCCCGATCGCCATCCTGTCGATCCCGCTTGCCGTCACGTTCCTGCAGCTCGGCCTCTACGACAACCTCATCTCGGTGGCCCTCGTTCACACGGCCATGGCGCTGCCGTTCATCGTCCTCGTGACTGGCGGCGTGTTCGTCGCCGTCTCGCACGAGCTCGAGGAGGCCGCGCAGACGCTCGGGTGCAGCCGCTGGGGGGCGTTCATCCGCATCGTGCTGCCCCTGGCTCTACCGGGCCTCGCCGCCGCCGCGATCTTCACGTTTGTGATCTCGTGGAACGAGGTCTTCGCGGCGACGATCCTCACGCTGCGGACGCGCACGCTGCCCGCGCAGGTGCTCGCGTCCCTCTCGACGTCGCCCCTCGCGTTCAAGTTCGCGGGCGGCCTCTTCATGGTCCTTCCGGCGGTCGTGTTCATCTTCCTGATCCGCAAGTACCTGATGAACCTCTGGGGCTCCCGCTGATGTCGAGCATCACGATCGAGAGCGTCAGCAAGATCTTCGGCAAGACCCCGGCGCTCAAGGACATCACGCTCGACGTCCGCGACGGCGAGTTCATGGTCCTCTTGGGTCCGTCGGGGTGCGGCAAGACGACGCTCCTCCGATGTGTCGCCGGACTCGAGCAGGTGAACGGTGGCCGCATCCGCATCGGCGAGCGCGATGTCACCGACCTCGCCCCGCGAGACCGGAACATCGCGATGGTGTTTCAGAGCTACGCGGTGTTTCCGCACATGACCGTCGGCAGCAACATCGGCTTCGGCCTCCGCATGAAGCGGCGCCCCAAGCCCGAGATCGAGAAACGCGTGCATGAGGGCGCGGAGCTCCTCGGACTCGTGCCCTTCCTCGACCGGTATCCCGCCCAGCTCTCCGGTGGCCAGCGCCAGCGCGTCGCCGTCGCGCGCGCCCTCGTGATGGACGCGCCGGTGCTGCTCATGGACGAGCCGCTCTCGAACCTTGACGCGCTCCTGCGCCTGCAGGCCCGCGCCGATCTGAAGCGGCTGCACAAGGAGGTCAAGCGGACGACGATCTACGTCACGCACGACCAGGTCGAGGCGATGAGCATGGGCGACCGCATCGCGGTCATGCGCGAGGGCGCGATCGAGCAGCTCGGCGCGCCGATGGAGATCTATGACAACCCCGCGACGCAGTTCGTGGGCGGGTTCATCGGCTCGCCGCCGATGAACTTCCTGCGCGGCGCGATCCGCGACGGCTCGTTCGCGGGCGATGGCTTCGCCGTTCCGATCACGCGCTTGCGCGGCGACCTCCAGGGCCGGGAGATGGTCCTCGGAGTGCGCGCCGAGCACATCACGATCGCGGGCGACGGAATCCCCGCGCGGGTGCTGGTGGTCGAGCCGCTCGGATCGCACGCGCTCGTGACCGTCATGGTCGGAAAGACGGCGGTGAAAGTGCAGGCGCCGATCGACGTCGCCGTCCGGCCGGACCAGGCCGTCAACCTGCACTTCAACGAGGCCACGCTCCGATGGATGGACGCCGGCACGGGCTCAGCGATCCAGCGCTGAGCGGCACGGAGCTCGACCGCCACAAGAGCTACAAGCCGCTCGACGTCGGCAACGGCATCGTCTCGGGCTCGGTCACGCCGAATGGGCGGTTGCACTCGCTGGGCATGACACACCCGGCCATCGGGCGTCTCTGGCTCACCGCGACCGAGCCTTTCCCCGAGTCGTTGCGCGGCGACGAGGACGCTGTGCGGCGGCACCGCGCTGCGCTGGCGGCGCGCGATCGTCCGTCTTTCGGGTTATCGCTCCTTGATTTCGCAGCCGACGCCTTCCTCGAAGAGGACTCCATTCCACATGGGGTGCACGAGGACGAGAGCGGACGGATCGAAGTCTGGACGGTCGCGCCCACCGGCCGGCCCGGCCTCGCACAGCTCGTCCGCATCACGGCGGGTCCAAAGGCTCGCGTCGTGGTCCCCGAATGGAGCGGGCGACCGCGCCTCGGGAGATCGGCGCCGGCGCGACGGCGGAGATCGTCCTCGCCGTCACGCTCGGCCGGGACCTTGAGGCCACAGTCGCCGAAGCGCGCGCCATCTCGCGAGACGGGGCTCGTCACGTCGCCGACGAGATCCGCGGGCGACGGGCGCTATGGACGGGTCTCGGTCTAGATAACGACCGGGCGCGCGAGGTCCGCCCGGGTGTCGCATACGCGCTCGACTGCGCGGCGTCGCGCGCCAGCGCGAACGTGATGGCGATCATCACCGACCACGAGATCCTGCCCCTTGTCTGGACGCGCGACGCGTACTACATCTGCCGCGCGCTTCTCTCAGTGGGGCCCGGCAATGCCCGGGTTCGTGAGGCCGTGGACGGTTTCATTACCTGGCTCTTCGAAGTCGCGGAGCGGCCTGATGGCGCGTGGCCCCGCGCCGCGCTCGCTTCGGGTCAAGCCAAGGATGTTGCGTTCCAGCTCGACCAGCAGCTTTACCCGCTGCTGCTCGTCGCGGACCACGTTCGATTGACCGGAGAGAACGTCATGCGCGAACGTTTCGGCGACGATTGCCGCGCGATGTTGGAGTGGATACTTCGGCGCCGGTCGCCCTTCGGCCTCGTGCCGACGGCCGAGACGCCTGCCGACGACCCGTTGCGGCAGCCATATCACTTCTCGAGCCACGTGCTGCTCTGGCACGTCCTGGGAGCGTTCTCGCATCCATCGACTGGGGATATCCGCGCCGCGACGCTCGAACACTTCGCGGACGAAGGGCGATTCGCATATGCGGTGACCGGCCCTCGAGGGGAGGGCGCGCGCCACTATCACGACGCGAACGATCTCCCCACGGTGTTCGCGCCGGGGTGGGGGTTCTGCACCTCGCACGACCCGCTCTGGCGCGAGACGATCGCTTTCGCCTGGAGCGAAGCGAATGAGGGATATTTCCCGGGCAGGTTCGGCGGTCTTGGGTCCTTGCACACGCCACGTCCTTGGACGCTCGGTGACCTGCAGGAGATCATCGTCGCCCGCGTGACGGCTGATCGTCCTCGGGAAGCACGAGCTCGCAAGCGGCTCGCGGACGTCGAGACGTGGGACGCTCTCCTCGCCGAGGCCTACGACGAGGCGACGAGCGCGCTCGCGGCGAGGCACTGGTTCGCCTGGCCCGCAGCCCTACGCGCGCTCCTCGAGCGCGAACCTATGCTCACCGCGCCGTGACGCGCCCCACCCTCATCACGATCATCGGCAAGAGCGCGAAAGATCCGCGCGATCCCGTTCCCGAAAAGGCGTTGCGGATGGCCGAGGAGGTCG
>WNGC01001833.1_pt1 | contig 13011 bp, 8 predicted proteins | sample 5400051 | NCBI WGS metagenome assembly WNGC01 (sample SAMN13153368, study PRJNA577476) | soil metagenome | isolation source: 20 cm soil or saprolite under grassland replicate 2 | place: USA:California | collected 2016-06-15 | reverse complement strand
TAGGTGGATCTCGTATTCTCCCGGCGTTTTGAACCCGCCCAATCCATTGAAGCACTGCAGACCGGTGCCGGGGTCGGCGGTCTCGGCGTGAATCGGCACTGTGCCAAGAGGCACGATGTCTCGGTTCATGATCTCCAGCTTGGGCGGATATCGATCCTCGACCCCCGGGAACTCGAGGAAATTTCCCAGGCCGAGTCCGTCACAATTCACTTGGACTCTCGCCATGGCCTTGAGGAGTGTGATTTCTTCCGGCTTCAGGAGATCCGTGCGCCGGATGAATACACCACCGGGCCGATCGAGCAACCCCGCTTCGCTCGAGGCCATCGCCGTCGCCAGCAGCTCGTCGCTGAGCTCCTGCATGTAGCTGAATGGATGCAAGTTGAGAATCACCAGGTCGCACGTGATCCCCTTGAGTCGCCAGTAATGGTGCGTCCGCAGCAGCTGTCTCACACTCGGCATTCCAACCTGACTGTCGATCGTCGCCAGCAGAATCGGCCAGTCACCCGAAATCCCCAGCGCCCACAGCGCTTCCTGGCCGAGTCGGTTTTCTTCGACGGCGCTCTGCGCCGGACGAAAACCCGGGTGCGGGAACATCAGGTGGCCGGCGAGATCCTGATAAAGCGCTGCATCAGCCGGCGCGATGCCTAGATCGCGAAGCTCCGCCTGCGCCTGCGCCCACGACAAGTCCAGCGCGCGACGAGCGCTGTATGGATCGTGGTACAGGTCAGCCAGTTCGATCGCCCGCTCTTTCTGCTCCGTGACGAAGGTAGTGAACGCGACGTGCGCCGACGCGCCAGGCGGGATTCGCACTCGCACGCGCAGCGAGAAGATCGGGTCCAGCACCGCGCCAACTGTGCCGCTCAGCTCTGCCCCTTCGTCGAGCGCTTCCGCATTGCGCACTGAGCGACCGCGCCCGACAAACTTTGCACGGTCAGTCTCGCACGTAACATTGCCAACGAGCTCCTGACCGCACGCAACTACGTGCGCGCACCAGATAGTGGCTTCGGTCGCCGAGCGTGGACGCCGCGTAGCGAGAAGCGCTGCTTTTCCTTCGTGAAATTCCGTCTGCACGAACAGATTACCGAACGCCGGGTGCGCGCGGTCTGCATCGGGCGGAGCCAGCACTACCTCTGAGTAGCTGGTGAGCTCGATCTCCCTTGCCTGAAGGGACCTGTTCGTCAGAATCACGCGTCGCACTTCTGCCGCGTCGTCGGATGCGACCGCGATTTCCGTCACCGTATCGATGTCGCCATCGCGACGAATGAACGTGATGCGATCACTGGCGAACAACACCCGGTACCACTGCGGCTCCGTCCCCGATGGCTGGTGAGCCGTCGACCAGACGTGACCGGTACCGAGATCCTTTACGTAGCACCACTGGCCATAGTTGTCACGCGTGCTGTCGTGACGCCACCGAGTGATGGCGAGATTGCCATAACGACTGAATCCGCCGCCAGCGTTGGTTATGAGAGTGGTGTACGGCACGTTTCCCAGAATGCCGACTACCGGCTGCGGAGTGTGCGGAGTCTCGATCTCGCGCACGGCCGGTTTCTCGGTCTCACTCGGCATCCGTGCAACGTCGTCTCCCTGTACGTCCTGCATCGTCAGCCGGCGCGGGATCCGCTCCTGAAGCACGAGCTCCGCCGACCGAACGAGGGGATCGGTGTGGAAGCGACGCGGCCAGACCTGCCGGTTGAGGGCATTGGCCAGCGCCACGATGCTCATCCCGATGTGGTGAGCCATAAACGTGCACACGGTTGTCTTCCGCGATCCCGGCGAAGGCCGCGTGTAGTCCAAAGCGTCGCGGAATCCGTACGGGCCCAGCGCGCCCTCTGCTTCTAGCGTTGCGAGATTCTTCAGCGCCTGATGCGGCTCGACGAGCATCGCCAGCAGTGTCGCGTATGGCGCGATCACCAGCTCCTTGCTCAACCCACGCTTGAGCGCGAGATCGGGAACGCCGAATGCGCGATACTGATAAGTGTGCGACCTGTCACGCACGGCGTACGCGGATTCCGAGACTCCCCACGGCACGCCTCTCTCCGCTCCGTAAGCAATCTGCCGCCTTACGCTTCCTTTGTGCGTTTGATCGAGCAGCGTGAACGGAAAGGTCTGCATCACGAGCGCCGGCATGAGATACTCGAACATGCTGCCGCTCCACGAGAGCAGCGTCCTCGTTCCGGCCGCTGCCGTCAGCGAACGTCCCAGCCTGAACCAGTGGTCGACCGACACATCGTCTTTGGCGACGGCCATGAATGACGCGAGTCTCGACTCGGAGGCGAGCAGATCGTAGTACGAGTTGTCGACAGTATTGCTTCCGATGTGGTAGCCGATCGTGAACAGCTTTCGCTTCTGATCAAAGAGGAATCGGAAATCCATCTCCATCGCGTACGCATGCGCGCGCTCGGCGATCGCGTGGAGACGCTTCGCATCCTGCTCCGAGGAAGATTCGCTCTTCATCATCTCGTAACACGCCTGCTTCAGCGCGATCAGGTGGCCGGCGAAATTTCCGCTGTCGACCGTCGAGATGTAGCCCGGCTCGAGAACCCGCAACTCGTTCAGGTCGTACCAATTGAAGAAATGCCCGTGAAACCGACGCATCCTCTCGAGCGACCGAAAAACCTTCTCCACCCGATCGATCATCTCCCCGCGCGTGATGAAGCCGAGATCGACCGCGCTTACAATCGAGAGAAGCTGTAGGCCGATATTGGTTGGCGATGTACGCAGCGCCAGAACCGGCTCCGGATCTTCCTGAAAGTTGTCCGGAGCAAGCCACTGCGTGTCTTCGCTGACGAACTTCTCGAAGTACATCCAGTGCAGCTTCGCATAACGTAGCGCCGCCTGACGCTCGCTTTCGGTCAGGTGGATCTCGCCCAGAATCGCTGGGAGACTTAGCGCGAATGCGATACTCGGACTGGCGAGCCACACCAGAACGATCGGGAATGTGCCCGTGACGAACAGAAACCTCTGGTCAGGGCTCAGCCCTCCTCCAATCGTTACATGCACGCCGACCAGCGCGCCGAGAACCAGGCAGAGCGCCGTCACCGGCCACATTCTGCGCCACGTTTCGAGCTGCGATCCGACGCCCATCGCACGCTCGACCTGCGAGGCTGTTTGCCACTCGAGCAGATTTCTGTGGCTGATGAGCAGCCTGTAGAGTGTGCGAATAATCGCATCGGCAGACACAACGGCTTGGTGCAGAAGAAACACGACCGCCAGCGCAAACTGCTGCGCGTTCGTCATCGCGTCGCGCCCGACTGCCAGATAGTAGGCAAGCCACGATTGGTCGCGCGGCGGCCGCAGTAGCGAGATGGTGAGCGACAACAGCCACGGGAACGCGATCACGACGAGTGAGATCGCAGTCCACTGTATCACCGATCCCTTCAGCAGGAACCAGCCCGCGATCAGCATCGCCAACTGGAAAATCTCGACGACGCTCCGCCGCAGGTTGTCGAAGATCTTCCACCGCGAGATTGCCGAGAGCCGATTCTGCATTGGCCCGTCTGGCCCGGGTACTCTGCCCTTGAGCCATCCGATCAGTTGCCAGTCGCCGCGGATCCAGCGGTGCTTTCGCCGCGTGAAAGTCAGGTACCGCGCGGGATAGTCGTCGTAGACCTCGATGTCGGTCGCCAGGCCGGCTCGCGTCCAGTTCCCTTCTATGAGATCGTGGCTGAGAAGCGTGTTCTCCGGAAATCTTCCGTGAGTGGCTTCCTCGAACGCGTCGACGTTATAGATGCCCTTCCCGGTGAAGCTGCCCTCTCCATAGAGATCCTGGTAAACGTCGGACACGGCTGTGGTATAGGGGTCGACGCCGGGGTGGCCCGAGTGAATCGAGGCGAAGTAAGATCGGTGCGCACTGGTCAGCGATACGCCCACTCGAGGCTGAACGATCCCGTAGCCTTCAGTGACGCGTCCGATTCCCGGATCGTAGTGCGCGCGATTGAGGGGATGCGCGATCGTTCCCACGAGCAGCTGTGCCGCGTCACGCGGCAGCACCGTGTCCGAATCGAGCGTGATGACATAGCGGATGAACTTGAGCCTGCTGGTATCGCCAATGATCGTGTTGAACGCGCCAGTGGCGTCGCCGCGCAGAAATTTGTTGAACTGCGCAAGCTTTCCCCGCTTCCTCTCCCAGCCCATCCAGACGTTCTGTTTCGGATTCCACAGGCGTGGGCGATGGAAAAGGAAAAAGACATCTTCGCTGGCGTTCCTGTATTTCGCGTTCAGACTCTTGATGCCGGTAGTAGCAGCCGCAAGAATCTCATCATCCCCGGGCCGGTGCTCGGTGGGCGAATCCGTGAAGTCGCTCAGGATCGCGAACTGCAGGTTCGGATCACGATTGGCGAGATATTGAACTTCGAGATGTTCGAGGGCCTCCTCAACACCGCGCACGCTCCCGAGCAGTGTCGGCACAACGACCGCCGTCATGTAGTCCTCGGGAATCCCGTCGTCCCTCAGCTCGAGCTTCGGCAACACGCGCGGCGGCATCAGAAACGTTATCAGCTGATTGATGACGCTGATTCCCACCTCGCTCGCCGGGATGATGGCGAGCAGAGCGATGATCAGTTTGATCATCGCCGGAGCTCCCTCGACTACTTCCAGTATTACCGCCAGCGCCAGCGCCGTGAACAGCGTAATGCCGCCGAAGTAAAGCGTGTTTGGATGACGTTGCGTCCACCGGTGCAGCCACTCGGTGGGCGGCGGCGTGTAACCAACTTTCTCCTCGAGAATCCGCCGGCCCTTGTCTACCAGGAAATAGCCGACGTGCGCGTGTCTCACGTCAGTTGGATCGGCGAGCTTCGCCAGCACGACTACTTCACCTGCGATTTCCTCCTCAGGCCGCTTGACGCGCTTCGCGATGTGCTCGACGATGTGGCGGTAGTGATCACGAGTTCCGAACGTCATTGCCGAGTAGTGGCCACTCGGGTCCTGACGAAGAAGCTTCTCGGTGGCGCTCTGCGCTTCGACGAAATCCTTCCAGTCGAGTCGGGAGATCGTCCGGAGGCTGGTGATGCTGTTCGCGACCGTAACCTGAGTCAGCGCCACACGTCGGTTAGAGCGCGTAGCTGCTTCCTCAGCGCTCGGTCCGTCCTCCGCAATCCACTGCTCGAGCCAGATCAGCGGGGTGAAGTTCGTCTGGTACGACCGCACTTGCTGGAGGAAGCGCGCGACCCACGTCGGTGTGAACGGCGGATGATCGTCGACGAACGCCGCGAGTGCGACTGCCAATGCCTGTGGCGATTCTTCGCTTGCTTGCCGCAGTGCTGCAGCCGCGCGGTCAGCGGATTCGACTTCCTGGAGACGCGCCGCTACGCGAAGCGCCATCCGCCGAATGTTCTCGACCAGGCCAAGCCGGAGCATCGTCGGGATCGCCCACAACTCACCCATGCGCAGCGGCGTTACCGTTTGATACTCGCGCACGAATAGAGTGATGTTGTCGAGATCGAGGTGGCCTTCCGTGTGGGCTATCAGCTCGATCGCGACTTCGTACGCTCGCGGATAACCGGCCAGCGATCCGGTAGCGAGCTTGGGAAGCTCCTCGTAATAGCCCTTGGGGAGGTTTGTCCGAATCTCCCTGATGTGCTCCTGAACGATGTAGAAGTTGTCCAGCAGCCAGTCTCCCGCCGGACTGATGTCGAGTCCACGCTCGGCACCGCTATTCAGTTCGTGGTAGACGCGATCGAGAACCGCCCTGGTGTCCTCGAGCCGAAGGAGCAGCGGACCAACACCGCGTTGCTTTTGCGCAGGGAGCAGATGGTGCCCACGCGCAACCGCGCGCGCTCTCTCACCGAGCCGCTCGAGACCGAGTACCTCGCCACGAATCGGACCGACGAGTTCTTCGCCAGCACCGTTTCGCGAACGCCGGAATAACCGACTCAGAATTGTTGTTGGAGCCTTGGGCGGGATTGCTGTTGCCACGTCACGTACTCAACGCCAGAGATGTGCCGCCGTCGAATGGGGCACGCTCGCAAAATATCCCGCCCTCCCTACTCTGCGTAATAAGCCTGAATGCAGAGCGTAACCACTCGCTGGCGTACCCGTTCGTACTGATCGGCATTCTGTGGTCGCAGCGATTCGGCGAGAGAGTTCCACAACTGCTTGAAGATAACTATCAGCTCCTCCGGCCGAATCTCTTTCTCTCGCGCCTCGCGAGCCACTTCCCGCAGCAGATTCGCAAGCTCCTCTGTCGGGTTGCTCGGCTGTTTCAGCTGCTCGGTGAGCGCTCCCCGCAACGCCTTCATGGTGCTTTCTGACAGTGAGCTCACGCGTGCAGGAGCAAATAGTTTCTCGGCCCTCTCGGCAAGTCCAAGAGAGTGGACATCTGTTCCTAGAATATCTAAGCGGTGTCGCCACTACGCCAGAGAACAGAGGTCCGCAAGTTGCTGGCTGGTCGCGTCCCTTCTTGGTTGGTGGCGTTGGGTAACGTTCTGATTCTCGCGCGCGAAGAAGTCGTCGCCGCGTTGCTGGGTTTGTTGGTAGAGCTTCGGGGTTTGCAGCCGTGGTTTCTCGGGCACGACGAGTCGGTCGAAGACGCGATCCGGCTTCGGCCGCCGCATGCCGTAGTGGTCGACTGTGATCACCCCGAGTGCAATGAACACCTCCTCGCAACGATCAGGCGCTCAGGCGCAGTTCCAATTCTTTTTAGCCCCCATCGGGTACAGACAGAAGTGCACGAGGTCGCCGCTCGACACGGCACGCGGTCATTCACTCTGCCCACCGATCCGGATACGTTCGCGAGATTGCTCAAAGCCTGATCGCAGCAATCCGGCCGTGCTTTAGGTTCCGGCGGAAACGAAACGCCCCGGCTATCCGGGGCGTTTTCAGTTACGATTTGTTCGCTCTTGGTCCCCCAACTGGTTTACTGGTCTTTTTCGGGATTGGGGTCGCGTCCTTCGCGCTTTCTTTTAGATGCCGCTTGTCGGCCTCATGCATTTGCTCGTCGTCGCTCCGATTTTCCTGCTCAGTCGTAGTTGCATCCTTCTGGTGCTTCCAGTTCGTATCCATCGCTTCCCCTCTGCATGCGTATCTCAGAGGAACGTACAGAAACCGTGCCTGGATTTCGCGCGGCAAGCGCATGCCTAGCGAACCCGAATGCCTCCCATTATTCGGAACAGCGTAGCGTCTGCCGGCACAGAGTACACCTGGGCTCCTAAATCGAGTACCCGACGAAATACGGAAGTGATACCGCCAAAGATGACCGGGCGGACTAGGGGTTTATCGAGCTCTACCTGCGTGGCGTCGACGTTCCCGTTACCGTCGGTGAAACCAACCTGAAAATGAGGATCAATCCGGTTTGCGCCCGCGCCACCATAAAATGAGATTCCGCGATCAGCGGGAGCAAAGCCGGCGGCGATTTCCCCTCCGAACATGTCAGGGTGGAAGGTGTCCTTCGACGGGCTCGTCCCGTAACATGGGCTCGATGGCGACGTTTGCTGAAGCTGAGATCTCGGGCAGGTAATCGCCCCTTTGACGTTTCCAAGAGTGCCATGAATGCGCAGCATCAAAGTCGTTCCCGTTGACACCGGTCCGATCGCAAAATGGTGAGCTTGCGATACAGCAAAGCTGAACAGATTTGGAGTTGCTCTCGCGATCGTTACCGGCGGAAGGTATGCGGCCTCCAATGCAAAGCCGAACGGCCCACCAACGGTCATCCGAGGGCGACCAAATACGGGAGACAACGAAGTGTGCTCGCTCTTCTGGGTGAAGCATGCTCCAGTCTGCTCGATTGCTGAGTTTGGCTTGGGGATGTACTCTCCTTCGCCGCCAACTCTGACGCTCTTGGGCGGGAGGACTTCTGGGGCAATGGCCATAGAGAACACGATCGGCGCCGTATAAAAAGCGAGAAGCTTTCCTTCATTGCTTTCGCTACTAACCTTGCACTGTGCCGCTGCTTCGCCGTGCGCGGCGAAGACAACAATTCCTGTGAACAGACATCGACTGAACGGACCTCCGCGCATTAACGCTCCGGTTGTAAGGAATTCGGCGGCGGGACTAAGGTACGGTTGAACCAGCGGCGAAGGGACGATCCGGCGGCAAGGGCAATAATCCGAGCCGTCAGCGTACGCCTGTAATGGGTGAGCGCTACGTGCGCAGTATGTGAGCGCATTTCCCGACCCGAAGTACGATCGGAATCAGCGGACCTTCGACGTCCGTACATATGTGCGCAGCATGCATTCGGAGTAAAAGGCCGGATGCTCGCGATACGCACTCCACTCCCTGTTGATGCGCATCATCTCTCCATCATAAGCAAGGAAAACTGCGGTCTTCTGTCGTGCCTCTTCAGTTGACCGGTTTGCAGCACGCATCGCGAGTGCGTACCCGACATAGTATCGTGTCTTCCAGTTTTGCTTCTTGTTCACGTCTGCCACGAGAAGACCCGCCAGCCGGTGGTCGAGATGATCGTGCGGATTCACCGCAATGTTGGGATCACTGCTGTGAATCACAATCTCCTCCGCGCGGCCGGCCACGCTCCGCTCAACGAGCTCGGTCAGAGTGGACTTCAGGTCTTCCCAGCCAAAGTAGGTCGCGCTCTGGTCAACGGCTGATATGGCGGAAATTGTCTTCCCGCGGAGTTTGCGCAAACTCTGATAGCTGTGCACGGCGAATCCAGACCCGCTTCGTTTTCCATCGGGAAGTCGCAAGAAGTACGACGCAGCGTTGCTGACCTCGCATCTCCTGATGAGGTGTCCAAGAACATTTACTCTCGAGCATGTGGGTTCCGTGGCGCCCGTTCGGGTCGGTCCGGCGGCAATGCGAGTTGATTCCAGTGCTGCTCGTTCTCGTGATTGCCAGTAAGTCGAATCGCGTCCGTCGTCTCCCGCGGTCAAATAGATGAAGGTGACTGAGTCACCGGCGCGAATTCTTTCCGCGATGACGTCGCCCATGAACAGTTGCCAGTCATCCTGATGGGCGACGACGACAACGTCACGTGCGCTGCCAGAGTTCGAGACGTATCGAACTCCCGACTGGCCGGCAGCAATTCGAACGACGGCGGCCAACGCCAGTGCCAAGCCCAGGCGCAACTGCGATTTCAACTTCATGGTGAGTGCCGACGAATCATTTCTTCGTCCGTTGACTAGGAGTGTTGCGCTCCCATACCCTACAAAAGAAAAGAGGGTGCGTGACACGCACCCTCTTTAGTTAGAACCTTGTCTTACGCCGAGCTACACCTTAACAGCCTCAGCCTCGACACTAATTTTGATGTCGTTGCCAACCACCACTCCGCCAGTTTCCAGCACCTGGTTCCAGGTCAATCCGAAATCTCGACGATCGATCTTTCCGGTCGCGCTGAATCCGGCCCGCTCGCCTCCCCATGGGTCCTTCGTCTCACCCTCGAACCGCGCGTCCAATGTGATCTGCTTCGTTACACCGCGAATCGTGAGATCTCCTCGAATCTTGAACTCCTCCTTGTCGCCCTCGATGCGCGTAGAGCGAAACTTGATCTCCGGATACTTTTCGGCGTCCAGAAAATCCGCCGACCGAAGGTGTTGATCGCGTTGATCGGTGCGGGTGTCGAGGCTCGCCGCTTTCAGGCTCACTTCGACTGAGGAATTCGTCGGGTCTCCTTCGTCGATGTAGATAGTCCCTTCGAGATCGGTGATCCGACCCTTGACCGTCGTAATCATCAGATGCTTGGCGGAGAATTCAACGAGTGTGTGCGACGGGTCGAGCTTCCACGTGGTTTTGGCTCCTACGGCAGGAGCTGTTTGAACTGCGGCCATTGTTTTTCCCTTCTAATACTAGAGTTTGGAGAGGTTGCGTCGTCCTATTGGCGATCAACGCTCACGGTGGACTTACTGCGAGTATGTTACTATATTCTAGTAAGTAACTTGTGTCAACTCCCCTTTTCCTTAGCTTTTCCTCGTGGCCACTCCCTCTCCGTCTACTTCACACGTTTGCTCGCGTTTTCACCGCGCCATCGAGCTCATCGGTAGCCGCTGGACTGGCGCTATCCTGCAGACCCTTTTGCAGGGCAAAACCCGCTACGCGGCGATCAGAGGAGCGATTCCGGACATAACGGATCGCATGCTCTCCGAGCGCCTCCGTTCCCTTGAGGCTGAGGGGCTACTCGTTCGCGGCGTCATTCCGGATACTCCGGTCCGCGTCGAGTACGACCTTACCAAAAAAGGACGCGAGCTCCAGGATGCGTTACGAGAGATTAGCAGCTGGGCCGAGCGTTGGATTCCGCTCGAGCCGACCGACACCGCTAATCTGCCAGATCCGCCGAGAGTTCCCAACGGAAGCCGCGCCCACAGAATGAAGCGAGCGTGACCCGATCGAACGACGCTGAGTAGATTTGAGCGTCTGTTTCCCCGCGAAGACAGTGTTTCGCTTCGCGATCCTCGGATCATCCACACTGTGGAGAAAAATTGATGCGCACGCTCCTTTCGTCAGTCCTGATGTCTGCGACTGGTCTCACCGTTGCCACTTCGGTGGCCGATACTCCGCTGCGTGGCTTCTTCCCGCAATCAGTTCAGGCAGAGCGGGATCTCGAAGCGCGATTCAAAAGCATGCCCGAGCCTGCCCGCATGAGAGACGCGATGCGACGCCTCAGTGCGCGCCCACACCACGTTGGCTCGCCTTACGACAAGGACAACGCCGAATGGATCCTCAATCAGTTCAAGTCGTACGGCTGGGACGCACACATTGAAAATTTCGATGTTCTTTTTCCCACGCCCGTTGAGCGCGTCGTCGAGCTCGTCGCCCCCACAACCTTCAAGGCATCGCTCCAGGAAACAGCGCTTTCCGGTGACCCCACATCCAATCAACAGGCGGAACAGCTCCCTTCGTACAACGCGTACTCCGTGGACGGCGACGTGACAGGACCTCTTGTCTTCGTCAACTATGGAGTTCCTGCTGACTACGATGAGCTCGAGCGGCACGGCGTATCCGTAAAAGGCGCGATCGTGATCGCCAAGTACGGTGGGTCATGGCGTGGGATCAAGCCGAAGGTTGCCGCTGAACATGGCGCGATCGGCTGCTTGATCTATTCGGATCCACGCGATGATGGTTACGCCGGCGGCGATGTCTTCCCGAAGGGACCGATGCGTCCAGCGCAGGGAGTTCAGCGTGGGTCAGTCGCTGATATGCCCGTATACCCCGGCGATCCATTGACGCCTGGCGTTGGCGCCACGAAGAGCGCGAAGCGTCTGAGCGTCGCCCAGGCGCCGACCATTACGAAGATTCCAGTGCTGCCGATTTCATACGGCGACGCTCAGCCGCTTCTCGCCGCATTGGGCGGCCCGCCGGCACCAGCAGCTTGGCGGGGTGGTCTTCCCATCACTTATCGCCTGGGTGCTGGTCCCGCAAAGGTCCATCTCCGCGTCAAATCCGATTGGAGCTTGAAAACCCTGTACGACGTGATCGCCAAACTGCCCGGTACGACTGAAGCCGATCAATGGATTATTCGTGGCAATCACCACGATGCATGGGTGAACGGAGCGGAGGATCCGATATCTGGCCTCGTTGCCGAGTTGGAAGAAGCGCGCGCCCTCGGCGCGTTATACAAGCAGGGTTGGCATCCCAAGCGCACAATCATTTACGCTGCCTGGGACGGCGAAGAGCCTGGACTTCTTGGTTCGACCGAGTGGGTCGAGACACACGCCGACGAGCTTAAGGCTCACGCGGTCGCCTACTTGAATAGCGACACCAACGGCCGCGGATTTCTCGATGTCGAGGGCTCGCACTCGCTCGAGAAGTTCATCAACGGCGTCGCGATGGACGTCGAGGATCCCGAGTCGGGGGTCAGTTCCTGGAAGAGAGCTCAGGCGGCGAGACTCCTGAACGGATCGCCCGATGCGCGTCGCGAGGCGAGAGACCGTGAAGACCTTCGCATTGATGCGCTTGGCTCAGGCTCTGATTACTCGTCGTTCATCGATCACCTGGGCATTGCTTCGCTCAACCTCGGTTACGGTGGCGAGGATCAGGGCGGGATTTATCACTCCATCTACGATGACTTCTACTGGTTCACCCATTTCAGCGACACCGCGTTCGTCTATGGGCGCGCTCTCGCCCAGGTTGCGGGTATTTCCGTGTTGCGGCTCGCCAACGCTGATCTTCTGCCCTTCGCTTTTACGAATCTCGCGGAGACGGTCCAGAGTTACGTGAAGGATCTCCAATCATTGCGTGACAGACGCGCCGAGCAAATTGCGGAGCGCAACCGGCAGATCGAAGAAGGCTTGTTCAAGTTCACCAGTGATCCACGCGAGCCCGTAATCGCGCCACAACGCCAGCAGCCAGCGCCGCAATTGAATTTTGCGCCGTTGCTCAACGCGCTGGACTCGCTCAACCACGCTGCTTCCCGTTACGACAAAGCTTATAGTCGAGCGGTGAGCGACGGGCGGACGAGTGTGGCAAAGAGTGTGAATGAGCGCCTGATACAGGCTGAGCGCGCGCTTACTTCGAGCGAGGGTCTGAAAAACCGGCCGTGGTACGTCCACATGCTCTACGCGCCAGGCTTCTACACTGGTTACGGAGTGAAGACTGTTCCCGGGGTTCGGGAAGCAATCGAACAGGGACAATGGCAGGACGCCGACCGCGAAATCGTGCGTGCCGCTGCCGCTGTTGAGCGGGAGGCGGCTCTGGTCAGCGGACTCGCTACGACTCTTGGCGGGTCATGATTCGCTGATTCTCTTCAAAAGAAAGAACGCGGCAACCTTCGGCGAGGTTGTCGCGTTTTTTGTCAGTGGCTAGGGACGGAATCGAACCGCCGACACGCGGATTTTCAGTCCGCTGCTCTACCAACTGAGCTACCTAGCCTACCCTTCAGTAGCAGGACAGGACAATAAACATAAACGCTCTGTTCGAATCAACCCGATCGATAGCAGAGTACGAGCTTCTGATCCACATCATTTCAGAGGAGATTTTCCGTGGATCGCCGTAATCACGGACTTTACTCCGCCGCGCACGTTGAAGTCACCGACGACTCTCATCCATTTTGGCGACGAGCTCTCAACCAGGTCATCGAGGATACGGTTGACCGCGCGTTCGTAGAAGATTCCGTCGTTTCTGAAG
>WNGC01001832.1_pt1 | contig 13015 bp, 19 predicted proteins | sample 5400051 | NCBI WGS metagenome assembly WNGC01 (sample SAMN13153368, study PRJNA577476) | soil metagenome | isolation source: 20 cm soil or saprolite under grassland replicate 2 | place: USA:California | collected 2016-06-15 | reverse complement strand
AAACTCCGCAATCGAGCGGGCTAAAATACCCATTCGGCTGCCTGGCCTTAGCATCAGGGCAGCCCGACACTTCCCACTGTGTCATTCTTCGGCACTTCTCCGCCAATTAATAGGCATCCTACAACGGCCCCGGCATTGCTCTACCTTTTGGATAGAAGATTTGCGAGATGCAGCATTTTTTCGATTACGTGATATTCCTTTTCCCGCTTTTCCTGGCACTCTTCGCTCTGGGGAAGGTTCCTAGCTGGACTCTCGGGATCGTAGTCGTAGTCGATATTCTCTGCGTGGCTGTCTTCCTCTGGGTCGGATTCGTCATCGCGCCCAACATTGACCACTATCGAAAGAGCCGCCGTATACGGCGAGGGATCGCAGCATATTTGAGGGAGATGGCGGCAGGAAAAGAATAACCGAGCCGGGTTGCGTCAATGCTGATAAAAACCCTTTATGAAAAATTCGAGCAGTCGCATCATGAAAAATTCGCGTCGACGATTTGAGGTAAACGGGCAAAACGATGAATAGAAGATTCACTGCAGCTTTGGGACTGTTTGTTCTTGTGCTTACGACAGCCTTTTCTTTGCCTCTCCATGCGGATTCCACGGCGCTCGGGCTAGTGAAAACGCATATTTCGAACTTGCAGCAAGTACTAAGCGATCCAAAATTGGCCGGCGACGAACACTTGATTCAACGAAGGAAAAGCGAGCGGGCCATCTTGCAACAACTCTTTGACTTTCAAGAAATGGCGCAGCGTTCGCTCGGTGCCAACGCGCGCAGGTACAACGATCGCTTGGGAGAATTTACGCCGCTTTTCATCGATTTTCTGGAACATGCCTATATGGGAACGTTAGAGGAAAATGGCGACGCCAAGATCCAATATCTCAGAGAAATTGTCGTCGACGATAGTGTCGAGATAAACACCAAAACGAGTTTAAAGAACGGCAGAGAATACTGGGTTGATTATAGGTTTTTTCTGAGCCCTGCGGGGTGGCGCGTGTATGACGTTATCGTGGAGGGCATCAGTTTGGTCGGTAATTACCGGTCTCAATTCGACAGGGTTTTGCGAAAGAAGTCTTTCGATGAACTTCTCCAAGATCTTCGGGAAAAGAAAGACAAGCTCAATTAACAGCATTTCCTAAGCTTGTAATTATTTTTCGCCACTAACTCCCGAATATTGTTGGTGCCCACCTGACTCACACTCAAATTTTTCATTTGGACTCACCCAACACGGTGGTAAATAAGTGACCGAAAGGAATTCCCATGCCTCAATATTCTATTTACGTTTCTTGTAACCAATGTGGTGGCGAGCATCCTATGAGCGTCGGCATATACCTTGAGCACGGGCCGCAGTATAAGCAGAGCATTAGAGACGTTTATCATGGAGGAGCCTTGCCTCCGCAGGTTTCGGCGATAGCGGACCATCCATGCCTGTGCCTCAAGACGGGGAAACACTTCACGCAAGAAGACGACAATCAAGTCTTTCTGGTGCCGGTTGGATGGACGGCTCCTGTCGATTTCAACCTAGTCCGAAACCGCGCCTAGGCATGGATGACAACACGGATGTTGCTTGATGGACCTGCAGTTATTTTCTCGACCTCGGCCGTCATGAGTTCTTCTTTTCCGCCGCTGCGATCTGACTGTCGAGGTAGGGCAAGATTACTTCCTGAAGCATTTTTTGGTCCTTCACCTCAGCGACGTGGAGACCGCTAAGAAACTTTCTTAAGTGGTCGCATGTGGCCAGCAATCTTCCGGCGCTTTCATGCAGCCGGCAAAAGAGAATTTTGTTTTTGTCGATCTTGCAACCGCAAACGGTTGATGGCGTTGCTTCGACCCAAAAAGGGTATACTGAAATTACTTTCAGGTATCAACGAGTTTCCTGGTGACGACAAGCCGGACTGTCTCAGATGCTCGTCGAATCGTCCATCCGAGGCAAATCCTTTACGTCTCTAAGCCCGGGGCCTATTTGAAATCCTTCTTCCCTTTGCTTGAAGACTTTACTTTTTTACCGCCTTCTTCAAGGCCGCGCGTTAGTTGACCGTCTTGATCCTTCTTTTTTTGCAGTCCGGATGGAAGCTCGCCTTTTTTCTCCGTGTACTTTTCCAAGCCGTAGGGGAGTTCGCCCGCCTCACGTCCATGCTTCCCCTTCGCCTCTGCCTCAACTTTTTGCTTGCCCTTTGCTTTACCGTTTGCTTTCCCTTCTGAGTATACGGGAGAGGTTGGGAGAGTTACCGCACAGGCACCTAAAAGCAGTGCTAATCTGCTCAAGGAAGTAAATATGTTCTTCATAATGTGTCCTCCATCTTTTGTTTTTGCAGCGCTCGAAGCCGCTGTGTGCGTACTAAAGCAGCGCGCATGCCAAGGTGTGATTTGACAATACGAACCCTTAAGAGGATCGGCGTGGCAGTTTGCTGAGGTGCCGCTTATGAGCAAGGAGATATTTACTGAGTAAATTTTTCTAGTTGCTGCATTCCGATCTTTGGAAACCGAGCCGGGCGCCATCATTTAACTAATGAGCTAAGAGTTTGGCGACTTCGGTGTCTTACCATACTTCGAAGAGTAAGAGGCTGACCGCTACGACAGCGACCCGTTCCATAACCTTCTTCATGACCTTGGGCTACCAACGATACTTGGTAGTGAGAGTTCCGGCCTTGATCAGAAAATAGTTGTATACAACTTGATTGAGATACTATAGATTGGGCGCCCGAATACGACGTGGAACTCGGCCGTCTTTACCAGCCCAAAAATCCTTAAAAACCTGATGGTCCATAATGGAAGAGAAGCTTAGGCTTAAACCCACTTTACCGCGAGTAACAGTGTCCAAACGGTATCGTAGTCAGGTCGTCATTTGCCTCCATCTTTTTTGTCTTGAAGCTCCCGGAGATTCTCTAGGCGCTTAATGGCTCTCGCTCGGCATTTACAACACGCCAAGATAGAAAACGACACGTCTCGACAGTCCGGACAATTTAGGTGGCCACAGAGTAAACATCTCATTCGTAGAACAGGCCACTCTGGTCGCTTGATCATTGGTGAATCCGGTTTCATCTTTAGTTTCATTGCCGCTATCGGTGAGTTTTGAGCGGTGATCACGGGAGTTACACCGACCACCCCATCAAGCCGGTCGCTTAAGCCGCCTTAAGTCGTTCATCGACCCAAGCTTTAGCGGTTTCAAACTGCGAAAGTTTCAGCCTCTTGCTTGGCCACGAACGAAGGAACTGAATGGGTTATGGTATGAGACCCACGCCCGGCGGCTGACCACCAGCTTATGTCAATGATTGGTAGCCAGAGTCCCGTATCTTTGTCGAAAAGGCCAGTGGCAATGATGAGAAAATCTTTATAGAGGAACGTGGCCATCACATCTCCGCATCGTCGGGAGGCCTGAAAAAATCCTGAAATCTGGACGGTGAGACTGAGATTTCCTTCGCTGATCGGTGAGAAGAGTCACTTTTCAAAGTGCTCGCCCTGATCAGCAGCAGCCCCCAGATTAGAAATAAAATCCCGAACGGCAGGACACGCCAACTGCTGTCAACACCGAACAAAAAAAAGATGACCACTGCGCTAACGAGCGCAAAGAGTCCCACACCGACAAACACCAATGCGATCTGAGAACACAGCGTCCTTTTTCCCGGTTCTGATGACATCTTCAAACCTTTAAGCGCTCGCTGGGCGTGCACTCTGATGGGTGAACTCTTAAGGATTGACCCATACCTGCGCCATAGCCACCGAAAGCCAGTCAATGACAAGAGCGACAGTCAGCAAGATCACCTTTTTCATAAGTGCCTCCCATTTATTGAACGTTGGTATGAACAGGGAGCAACGGAGATGCCATCCTCTGAGACGAATCTAATCAAGAGCTTACGAACATAAGCCTACCGTCAGCTACTGACACGGTACGGCGGTGTTGCCGGGGATTGTCATTGACAGCTAGCCCCGGCTGGCGTTATAGGTGCGCCATTCACTGCAACAGAGAGGGCTTGCCGCGACCTTCACTTGAGAGTAACCAAGGAGGTCCGAAAATGCCTTACGCCAAATCTTTACGGGCCATCGGTCAGTCCCTGGAAAAGCTCCGCGTTGAAGCATTTAGGTTAGAGAGAGAGGGCGATTCTTATTTAGTGCGGAGCCAATCCCTAAGAGGGACCCGGAATAGTCTCGCCGAGACTGTTTCGGATTCAGGAACCGACCAGGAAAGTATCCAGCTAACCGGGGGTGATGGATGGCTGTGTTATGGGCCTCTCGATATTGCACGACTTGACGCGCAAGGACAGAGAAAAAGACAAAATCTCAGTTTCGCACAAATGCGTGGGGATAAGCTATCTCAGCTTTTACGTACTCTAGGTGAACACCTGGACAGAAAAGAGGCGACCGTTTTTCACATCTCGTGGGCTGCCGATTCAGTTTCGGTTGATTATCAAATGCCGGGCGGGGTCAGTGAGCGCAAAGATTTTACCATCGAGCGACTGCACAAACTCGCTTTGCATTCGAGATTCCGAAGATCACACCGTAACGCCTTAATCAGCCCCCGCTGAGAAAACCCGCCAACAACTTTTAGCTTGACGCCGTAGTGCCACCCGTGGAGAATGGGGCCGCTATGGCCCCGTTCGCAAACTGCCCCGTCAGCAGTCGTCTTTGTCCACAATCATCCGGCCGGCGATCCGATGCCAAGCCAGGACGATCAGGAGATTACGCGACGCCTCAAAGAATGCGGCGAGATGCTCGGAATCCAGGGTGCGCGCGTGGTTCGATTTTGGGAAGGGCGTACAAAATGAAAGCGGCCTAACCGACTAATACCGCACGGTAAGGCCGCAAAACTTGGTCCGCTATCTTTAGCTGGCTTCTTATAATTTTTACCGGGACAACTTCACATCTTCCTTGCTCTGGCGCACTTCTTTCTTACTATCGGAGATATTTTGCTTATCTTGGCGGATCGCCGCACGGTCCTGAGCGATTTCTGTTCGGCTCGCTCGGTGGCGAATATCCTTGCGCAATTCAGCTCTGTCCGTTTTCAATTGTTGAACGTCGCTCTTTAATTGCTGTCGATTCTGTGCGAGGCCTTGGCGCGCTGAACGAACATCGCTGACGCCGTTGTGAATGTCATGGCGGTAATAACGATGTCTGTACCCATAATGATGTCTGTACCCATAATAAGGATGTCTGTACTGATAGGGTCTGCCGTAATACGCATCGTGCCGGTGGTGGTTCTCGTACCGATCATCGTCGTCCTGTTCCTTTACCCAACCATGGTGGTTTTTCTCCCAGCCTTTATGCAACCCCGGGTGGTTCTCCCAGCCTTTATGCAGGCCCCGATGTTCTCTTTCTTCCTTATGACCGTCCGCCATCGCAGGTGTTCCTGCAATTACAAGACTTCCTGTTAGAAGCCCGCCCAAAATTAGTACTCTCAAATTCTTCATGTTACGCTCCTTTGCCGATCACTTTGAGTGCAGCCAAGCGAGCAACCAGCGTGCCATCAGGAATTGGAATGTAAATAGCGGATTTTCGCAGATGTATTGGCGGCGAGTTCGATTTCTCTCGGTAAAAATTACCGGCGAAGAGCGAAATTATTTAGCCTCGCTGAGCAAAGCTCGATGAGTGTGCAAGCTAGATTAGAAGTGGACAGAGGTAGACATGTCAAGCCAAAGGCTGCCGCTATCAACTCTGCGTCAACGGTTTCGAATTGTTAAGGATCGGTGTTAAATGGAACGGTTCGCCGGGACGTTGTTGGAAGCTCCTTTAAATTAGTTCTTTCCTCAGCTCAAAAAGTAAGCAAAAACTGCTTGCTTTTTCACCTACGGGCCAGATTGAATTTTATTAGTGAGTAGTTTATTTAATACGGCTGCCTGTTGCTTGATCGAAGATGAAGATGGTAAACTAAGTTGTTCATTAGAGCTTTGCCAGGCCTCTGAGCTTTAAACGAGCCAGAGGCTTTTTTACGTCTACGGAGGGAGCATGACATGTCAGAGAATAAAGTTGAAATCAAATTGCAAGATGGAACACTGATCCGGCATAAAGTGGCAGGATATGAGGGCCGGATAGAGGGCACAACTCAGATTAAGAGCTGCTTCACCCGAGGAGGAGAGTTGTTGGCTCATCCCACCACAAAAGAGCTATTTCAATATCGGGTCATGGTGGAAGGACAATCCCTGCGCCGGATAGCGCCCGCCGAAGATTTTGAAATCCTGGACGGCGTTGTGGAGGTTATCTGCTCTAAGTGTGACGGCTCTTTCCAGAGTAAGCCTGAACTTGCAGGCAAACCCCGCGGCCGCTGTCTGTGTGGCGGATGGATTTGCCCGACATGCTTAGCTTGTCAGGATGTGAATGAGGAAGCTGCAAAAAGCCGGCGACCCCCCTGCCCGAAGCAGCAGAAGCGTCTAGCCGCGAGGCTTGCCATGCAGAAAAAAGCGGCGGCTGGTTCACGTGCGGCATGGAATTAGACAATTGACTACGGGCCAGTTCAGCCCGAACGCGTCGGAGCGTTAGCCGGCCGATGCTTTCTTCGGGTCTTCCGGGTTGCGCCGATTTTCCAGAAGCTAACCGATGAAGTGGTTTCGAGCTATCTGGCTGAGCCTGAACAAAACCGATTTGGCGTGATCAACGCGTTTACCAACGCCGCGCCGCACAAAGACTAGCGCCGCTTCAGCGGATCGAGATGGAACGGTTTGCGGGGACGCTGCTGGAATCAGTTCTTTGTTCATCAATGAGGCAAGCCGACGCTTGCCTTTTTCTTTTACGAACGCGTAGATCGCTGTAGGCGCTGCGACCCAAGTCCAGGATGAAGCCATCTCCTCTTCTCAATCTCTCCGTGAATGGCCTCCCTCATCTCAGGACTCGGCGAGGCATGAAGCAGGGCTTCGAGGAACGCCAGATCGCACGCGCTAAGGTCATATCCAATACCAGACTGCCCTCGTCGGCTGGCTTTTTCCTTTTGCGATTTCTGATTCATAAACCTAATCCTCTGCAATCAGCAAAATCCAAATTGGCTTTAGCTTGTCGTTTGCACTCTAACAGGAAATCACCCTGGGCCTCAATACAACCCAGCCCTGGGACAATTATCCTGAAGGAAAGTTCGTGGATGCGACAACGTTGAACTTCTCCGAAAGGACACACTCAATCGGCATCGAGGGCCTTGAGCTAAGATTAAGTCCTCTTCCTTGATACTCCCACTCCGAGTTTGAAATAAAATGTTGGTGTTAGGGCTTATATCGTCAAGAAACCGGAACCTTAGATGTCCACCACATGGGGGAAAACGGCAGGTGCCGCTCTCTATCACTAACACGAAGCTTATCCAAGCATGTCTGCAGAGCAGTAAAAAAGCGACAATCGCTGTAGAGAATCGAGTTGGAACGCTTCGCCGACCGTCGCTGGAAGCTCCTTTACAATAGTTCCTTATGATTCAATTCAGGGCCGCATTCAAAAACCTTGACGCTCTGGTACCGATCCTGCGCGTGAAAGAAAGCCATCGCACATGACGGTAAAGCCAATCCTTGCTCACCGGCACGTGAGGATATTGTGTCCAACTTACTTACCTGATAGCAGGACTAACTAAGTAGCGAGGGAGGATTCTATATGGCTCTTGATATGAGAATTGCCGTTAACAAGACAATTGTTGACCTTAGGAGAGAGATATCCAAAAAGAGTTCGGAGCTAGGGACTTTAAGGAAAGAGCTGGCAAGGTATCAGAAAGTGCAGGGTATTCTTAGCAGCCAGTCTGGGGCCGCGAGAACCAAAGCAAACAGAAAAGTCCGTCGAAAACCGGTCGACTGGAACTCCGTGCTCAAGCAGCTTCCCGGCTCTTTTGCTGTCGGCGCCGTAGCCAATTTGGCAAAGGTCAAATCAAGGACTTATATGGAACCTCATAGCCTTCTTCCTGCATCCGTCGCAACACTCTGTCCCTTTGATGGCCGTCGAGGACATAGTTGATGCCGCCGTGCTGCCAAACGAAAAGTGGAAAGCTGATACCGTGCTTTAGCAGTGAGTGTTTCAACTTTTCAAAGTTTGGGACCGATAATTCTTTCAGGTTTCCCTGCAGTGGATGGAGGTTCCGCAAGATCGATGTTTGTGGCATCCCTGCAATTTATTCTGATCGTGTTCATGGTCATATTTGCGTATAGCGCTATGGAATTTTGCTGGGAGCGCCCGGTTGCTCGCGAGCAGATTGAAATTCGCCGAGAAGTCGATTGTAGTTGGCGACCAGCCACTCGTGCACTTTCTTCGCCTCGTTATGGGCCTGTTGAAGGGCTTCGAAATGGTCCTTATCGCGTTCTGCAATAACACTGCGATAAAAGTAAACGACTATCCTTAGCAACCAGATCCACATCGCCAGAGTCTTCATGCAATAGTCTACTATTAGCAGTAAGTCCGGTTCGCCGATCACGCCTAGGACATACTGATTACCCTCGCCGAGGAACCTTTGTGGAATGAGCACGCGATTTGGATGCGTGGCGGAACAGAAGAATTTATATGCCTCTCGCATTATTTCTTCTGGCTGTCCCATGGGATGCTTTGCCAGCTCTTTTCGTATTACGCCATTGCTTATCTCCTTCCCCTCATGCCACCTAACGGCCCATGTTTTGTCTATCGCACAAAGATGAAGAAGAGAAAGCGACTCGTACGCTCGACGGGCGAGCGGGAAGGCAACATTAAGTTTTCCGGCCATTATTAGTGGTCGCGATTCATAGAGAAAATCAAAAACATCTGCCATCAGGTCTCGAATTATAGCATCTTGAAGGCTGTGCGGTTTGACTGTCCCCAGCAGAAGTACGAGCCGAGAAACCAAACGGCCACACCTGTCAGTAATTTTAATGTATGGTGCGGACATGCCCGAAATTTCCTTGGTCCGTGTCACCGAATACTGTTCGAGTTCCTCGTAATGGGTGTTCGCATCTTTGGGTCTGAATCTGGCATTCATATCGAGGTCTTTCATCGACGAACCAATAATCGAACAGGATATTCAGGACTTCTGCTCGGTTTGGTTCATCGTTTCTGGACAATCCTGTGTTGAATTCTCGCTGGTTTCATCGGCCTCGCTGAAAATTTCTTCCAGGCTTTCGACCTTGGGCACTCGGTCCAAGCCGAACTTCTGGAGATTGCCGGTGAGCGAGTTGACCAGACCGCGTTTATAACTGTCGAGCTGCGATAATCCCCGGGGGTTCTCTCTCACTTTGTGATTATTAGTGATGATACGGTCTATAGCCCGATTGAAAACCATCAACCAGGTAGCATCGCTGGCGATGACCTCCGCGAGTATCCTTGTGGCAGTACTTATTTGACCGTCTCCACCTTTGTCAGAGATGAGGCCGTCGAGGATTTGCTGCCGGACGCTCTCATCAGGAGGCGACAAAAGCCCAGCGTCCTGTCTCTTCTCGATGGCAGCGAGCCCGTGCCTGAATGCATTTTGATTGCCCGGCGGTCCGCTTCTGTCTTTTACTCCGCCTTTGCCCGGAATGCCTGCCATAGTTACTTTTAATCCATTTCACGATGATTTTCGTTTATTCTACCAGAGAGATTTTCGTTTGTTTACTGCGAAAAACATTCGGACATCTTTCGGACAGAGCCAAAAAAACAGAGATAGATAAAGCACTTACTCTGGAACACTATACTCTCAATAAAGTGTTCGTATCGCCCAGCTCGCCACCGGCAACGAAAAGCAGCCCGGCGACATCTGATACTCAATCAGCCGAACATCTAGGATTCGATGTCCCTCTCCTAAGCCGCTATCGCATAAGCTGCACGGCGATTTCCAGAGCGGGAACACCCCGCCTACGAAGGTCAAGCAAACGCTGAAGATCAGTCGGTGACGCGATTATCTCCCATGAGAGGTCGCCGAGTCCGGCAGCCATCATAAACCAATACTGATCTACGAGATCGTGCGCGGCCAGCCGATTCTGGGCAAGAACCTTGGCAACATCAGGTCTGCGGGCAATAGTCAGAAGGCGCTCATCGGTCTCTTTGCCACGACGGAACATCCCCGCGACCGAATAGTCCGTCTGAGCAGTGAGATCGGAAGAGAGCGTGGTGCGATAGCCCAACATGCGACGCGCCAGCGAACGCGCGATCGGTCTAGTGCCTGCTGCGTAGACGAACGATAATGCGAGCCCCAAGACAGCAGACTGCCAGCCAAAGATGATGAGAACCGCACCGAGAAGGCCGAGCCAGACCACGCTCAGCACTGCGTCGATACCCGCCTTTGCCGACCCTCGCAGACAGCCGTTCAGCATAACGAGGAAGGCCGTGAGAATCAGGGCGGAATGGACAACGACGAGACCGGTAGTCATGTTTGTTCCGTGCGGTGTCTAACTATTGAGTGTCTTTCGCGATATTAATATCGGCAAGGGCCGCCGGCAAGATGAGGGCCGATCCATTAAGCCTTGAGTTCTCGGCTGTGCCGGTTCTGTGCCAGAACCAGAGCATAACAAATAGCTGCCATTCTCGAATAAAGAGCAAGCAGCGATCGAAATTTTTCGATTTTTTTTGTTGATGTACTGCTCTGGTTTGCTCCTGACGTGACTCTTAATCAGCGGGTCCGGAGTTCGAGTCTGACACTGTGCTCGATTGTGGTGGTTCTGCTTCCAAACGCTTCTTCATGATAAAGAGTTATGGTTGTCCGAATCTTGTCCGAATCTTCTGTGACAAAACCTCCAATGCTGAGAAAATCTGATAGTCATCAGCGATCAAAAACGTTGGATATTTCTTGCGGTATTAGGAAGCCCTGGAAAGGTGGGGAATAATCGCACTCTAGAGGCCGTGGGTTCGACTCCCATCGGCTCCACCATTTGATACAGTGTAAAGAACTCCCCCGACCGAGGGTTTACGCCTTCGGATGGTGGAGTTCTCACTGTCATGGGCAATTTGTAGGTTAGTCGGACCGCCTTACCCCTGACTCTCAATTCCTTTAAAATTTCTCGGAGAAATTCTTTCCTGTAACCGATTTTTTTGCTCGTAGCCGCATCTGCATCTGTCGGACATAGTCGTCCATTAGGCGAGTCGGGATTGGTAGAATTCTCGCTCCAGCCCGGGATTTCTTGTGCAATTCGACCTTGCGTCTGAGAAGGGCTTCACGCTGTTGGCGAAGCTCCTTAATGCGAGCTGCGCAATCCTCAAGGGACAGAAAAATTCGCGTTCGCTTATGGCCTTCCTGCCTATCAAGAAAAGGTCTCGATCACTTCTTGGCTTACGAGGTTGTCCTTATGTTTTGCCGATACTTCAAAGGGGTTGAGCCCGCCCAACGTTTGAACGCGCGGTTGAACGCGCTGGCTTCGGAGTAACCCAGGAGAAAGGCAATCTCTGTAAGTGTGTGTTTGCGGTCTCTCAGGTAGTTAATTGCAAACCGCCTACGCGTGTCGTCTGTTAGCTTTTTGAAGTCGAGTCCGTATTCTTTCAATCTTCTTTGTAACGTGCGCGGACTCATCGCCATCTTCTTCGCCGCCTGGGCGATCTTCGGGTCTCCATCTCTCATCAACTCCGCAATCGCCTTTCGAACCGAGGCAATCAGGGAGTCTTCCCGCGGCATCTCATTTAAAATGCGCTCCACCTGTTGCTTTAGAATTCGATAGAGTCGCGGGTCGGCAGCAGGCACCTGTCGCTCAACGAAGTCACGCTCCATAACCAAAGCGTTGAACGCACAACCGAATAAAACCGGGGCGCCGAAGACTCGCAAATGCTCAGAGGTGTGGGCCGGCGCCTCGTGCGCGAACTGAACCTCCCGCGGCGCCCAGTGGCTTCCCGCCATGATTCGTAGCGTGTTAAGGGCCACTGCCATGCTGTATTCATTATGTTGTCGTGGGGCCTCGATTCCCAAGTCGGCCAGCAGGAAGCGAAGGCAGGCTCGTTCTCCTTCAAGACTGAAGGAGAGATTGGCCGCCTCGTTGTGGATATGAAGATAGCGTTCGGCGTTTTCGATAGCGGCCGCTAGTGTGGGCGAATTGAGCACTACGTAGGCGAGGGGACCGATATTTTTGGGGTTGTAATGTTCGCCGAAGTGCAAGCCGAAACACTCGTCGGCTGTTTTGCGTGCCGCCTCTTCCAAGATCCGAGCGAACATTGAACTCGCAATAAAACCCTCTGAATTCGTAAAGGCCGAGCGCTCTAATCCGAACAGATCTAGGATCTGATCAAGGTTTGCACCTGCTGCCGAGATGGCCTCAAGGAGACCGGTTGTCGCGGCGACAGATATCCTCGGTCTTGAATGCACGGCGAAATTCCCCATCTCTCCTTAGCTCCAATCGGCCGCAAGTGTCAATTGAATGTCGCGAAGTGTCAAGACAAGAGCTGCGACGAGCCTTATCTGTCTGGTAGCGAGGAAACTATGGATTTTCAGATAAAGCTATTTAGTTGGCCGGACCGAGGGAATCATGTCATCATGATTGTTCGCGGGCTCATCGACACGGAGGGATGCAATGAAATGTTTCGCAAGATTGGGGAGATGACCCTTCCACTCCTCGACTGCAAAGTGCTCATTGACCTCATCGACGCCAAATGCGAACTTCAACAATCAGAAATTGAAGATTTTGCTAACGGTTTGAAAGCCAATCTGTGGCCCCACAGCAGCAAAATCGCGCTGGTGGCTGCGGCAGAGCCTGAGCAGTACGATCAGCTGCAAATGCTGGCCGGTCGCCTATCGCAGCGGGGGTTCAAAATTGCCGGCTTTTATGATTCAAAAGTCGCGGTCGACTGGTTGGCTGATATTAGGTAATCCATCTCCTCCATTGATCCCCCGTTAATACGCGACATCGCCACCCTGCCTTATACGAGTATAATCTGCCATGGGTTAACAAGTCACTCCTTAGATCTTAGAGTTTTTGCTCTCTTTATGATCCGCTCCTCCTTCTTGATCTCTTTCACATGAAAACCGAGATTTTTTGCTCGTTCACAGCATGAATGACATACGATCATGTCGAGCAAAACTACGCCTGCTTCTTCGCTCATAACTCGATAGGGTACGCCCGTTGTAAACTTGTGTCGCAGTGTCTACAATTGAACCCATGATAATCTCGATGTTTGGGTCGCTCAGATTGCACGGGAGGATCATTAA
>WNGC01001831.1_pt1 | contig 13017 bp, 11 predicted proteins | sample 5400051 | NCBI WGS metagenome assembly WNGC01 (sample SAMN13153368, study PRJNA577476) | soil metagenome | isolation source: 20 cm soil or saprolite under grassland replicate 2 | place: USA:California | collected 2016-06-15 | reverse complement strand
GCTTGTACCTGGCAGGTCCTTCCCTGGTGAAAGCAGCTATTGGCCAGATTGTCGATGCGGAAGAACTAGGCGGCGCGCAAATGCATGCCGAAATTAGCGGGACCGTGGACTTTTTTGAAAAGGACGATCCATCCTGTCTTAAACGTCTTCGTTCCCTCGTTGGATTGCTGCCCGAAGCGAAAGAATTCAAAATGTCGAAGACGCCGAAGGAAACATTCAAACCGGCGAAGGAGCCGGATACCGTTTATGATCTGATCAGCTTTGAGGGACAAAGAAATTATGACACGCGCGATCTGCTAGCCACAGTGATCGATGAAGGCTCAATGGACGAATACAAAGCGGATTACGGCAAGACAATCGTAACTGCGTACGCGCGCATTAACGGGCGCCCCGTAGGAATTGTTGCCAACCAACGTTTGCAGGTCAGAACCAAAAAAGAGGGAATTCAAATGGGTGGCGTTATTTACTCCGACAGCGCCGATAAGGCAGCACGTTTTATCATGGACTGCAATCAAACAACCTTGCCGATCGTCTTTTTCCAGGATGTTACCGGGTTTATGGTAGGCCGCGACGCAGAACAAAGCGGAATCATTCGCAGCGGGGCGAAGCTGGTAAACGCGGTCAGTAATTCCATCGTGCCCAAGGTCACGGTCGTTGTGGGCGGGTCATTTGGCGCGGGGAACTACGCGATGTGCGGCAAGGCATATGACCCGCGGTTCATTGTTGCCTGGCCAACTGCGCGCTACGCCGTGATGGGCGCGGCCCAGGCATCGGACACTGTGTTTTCGATTCTCGCTCGCGCACGGGAGCGAGGTGACAAAAAGGCGTCACACGAAGAGCTGGAAGAGCTCCGCATAAAAGTGAAGCAGAGCTATGAAGAACAAACCGACATCCGGTACGGCGCCGCACGCGGCTGGGTGGACGCGATTATTCAGCCGCACGAGACCCGCGATGTTCTGATTCGTTTGTTGCAATACGTCACGCGACCGAAATCACAAGCGCATTTCCACACTGGAGTTATCCAAGTCTAGCCATTTAGCGATTCAACGGATTACCGCTTTAACGGTTCAACCCTTCAACGTTTCAACGAGTCCTATGCCAATCGTTCTGATCGAAAAGCAAACGCCGCAAATCACGGTTCTTACTCTCAATCGACCCGAACGCCGTAATGCGCTAACGATTGAGCTCCTCAGTGAACTAAACGCCGCCATCAAGATCGCTTGCGATCAGCCGGACGAGCGCGTAATCATTTTGCGCGGAGCAGGCGCAGCGTTTTGCACCGGACTGGACTTGAAGGAAGCCGCCGACCAGACAAAGGCGCATGCGACCGCCGAGATGGTCGCGAACACCTTGATAACCATTAGCCAAACACGTCTCACCACGATTGCGGCAGTCCATGGTGCGGCGGTGGCAGGTGGCGCCGGGATTATGTCGGCATGCGATTTTGTTGTCGCGGCACAACGCACGAAAATCGGTTATCCCGAGGTGCGTCGTGGACTGGTCGCCGGACTGGTAATGACGTTCCTGCGCCGGCAGGTAGGCGAACGAAACATGCGCGAGCTATTGTTAGGTTCTGAGTTAATCGACGCGGATCGCGCAAAGGAAATCGGCCTCGTGAATCGTGTTGTTGCAAATGCCGATTTGATGACTGAAGCGCAAAAGTTTGCCCAGTCGGTTCTGCAAGGCGCCCCTGGCGCGCTGGCACAAACGAAACGATTAATGGAAGAACTTTGGTCTAGCTCGGTGAAAGAAGATGTCGAGCTTGCCCTGAACTATCATATGCAAGCGCGCGAATCGGAAGAGGCGCGCGAAGGCATTGCCGCCTTTAACGAAAAGCGGAAACCGAACTGGGTGGGCTAGGGAATCGTAGCACAGGCTCCAGCCTGTGGGGAGAACCAGGCATCTTGCCTGGTCGCCTTGTATAGCTGCTATCCGGCAAGCGAGAGGCCCGCCTACCCTATAGCCAAGATGGCTGTGCTTCGTCTTGCGCGCACAGAGGCCTAGGCAGGCTGCGGCGGCGGAACAACGCGTACCCCTGCGGATGCAGCTGGCCCTTGATATTGCGCGCTGCCGAAGCCAAGGATCGGCCAGAAAATGATGCCCAAAAGAGCAAGGCCGATTCCGAAGCCCACACCTTTACCGAAGCTCTTCGCCATATCGATGCAGAGAATAATTCCCACGATGATATTAACGAACGGGATGAGCAGCAAAATGATCCACCAGCCGGGTCGGCCGACGATCTTGCACCAAATATAGAGATTGTAGATCGGGATGATGCTGGCCCAACCAGGCTGGCCGGCTTTAGTGAATACTTTCCACATCGCCACGATCAGCAGCAGTGCGACTAGCAGCCCGAAGATCATTGAAATCGGACTGGGAGGCGTGCCCTCGGTGTGGTATTCGACTTGCGCGAGCAACGAAGCGTTGTGAAACAGGAGATTTTGAGTGAGTTGAATGAGGGTTGTCATATTAGGTTAAGGAGTTGAAGGCTCAGGTCTAACGGGCTGCGTCTTAATCGGCAAGCAAATTCTTTGAGCCTTTTCTCTAGGTGGATTTAGCAGGGGAACGAAGGTATTCGGGGGCTAACGAATGCGTCTAGTCGCCACCATCATCTCCGCCACCGTCATCGTCTCCACCATTGTCGTCGCCTGCATCATCGCCGCTATCGGCATCGCTCACATCCTCACCATCGTCTGAGGCATCCTCCATGCTGTCGGCGTCGTCGCTTGACGCAACCTCTTCATCGGTGTCTTCCTCAGCAGCTACTTCCTGTTCCTCTGCTTCGGACATGTCGAACGATTCGTGCTCGGCGTACGCTTCTTCCGAATTGATTTCTTCTTCGGAGACCGATTCCGAAACGGTTACGTCCTCGCCGTAGTCGATGTCGACGGTCGTATCCACCAGCGCCCAGTCGTACGAGACGGAGCTCTCCCATTCATCGTAACCAGTCTCGTAGGTGTGGGCCCAATCTACCAGAACGAGATAATCGCCGCGCCATGATTTATCGACATAGTATTCGTAACCGCGAATGAGACCGGTCTGACTATCGAGCAGGTAAAGCGCCGCGATATAGGCATCCAGAGTAACCGGCTCCTTAACGATGTGTTCGGCCTGCTTCTTCATCTCACGCAGACCTTTCTCCAGTGCCTTATCCTTTTTAGCGCCTGCTTCTAACTTCACGATCTTCGCCAGCAACTCTTTCTGCTGCGCTTTGATTTTGTCGAAGTCTGCCTTTTCCTTAGCAGTTAGCTCGCCGCCTTTCTTCTTTCGTGCAGCCTCTTTCGAGAAATCGGTGCGCAATAGAGCGATAGCGTGGCCGAGCTTCTTGCCGCTCGCAGTCACCTCTTTGTTCTTCGAATCGGTTAGCTCCCAATCCACTTTCATTTGCACTTCAGCCTGGCGCGCTCCGGTAACGCCTTTGAAGAAGTCGTTGCTCTTCGCACTGAGTCCCGTCTTCGCCATTTTCAAATTTTTGGCAATAAGCTGGGTCGATTTCCAGAATGGTTTGTTTTTCGGCGTCTTGGGATCGAGACCCTTATCGGCGCGTGCTGCCTTAATCATCGCAGCCAGCGCCTTGTTTGCATCGTCGAGTAAGGTTTTGCCGTCGGCTTTTTTCCCCGCTGATTTTTTCTGGTCGCTTTTCGCAACTACAGCTAGGATTTGCGCAGGCTTCATCGCCCGCGCCACAGCAAAAAGGCTGAGCGAAAGGCACAGGGATAGACTAACGAGTTTTTTCATGGTGGCGGGCAGCCTAGCTGGGCCCGATAGCCGGGTCTATGGGACCTTGGGGCCATGTCCTCGGGGACGAGCCAATTTGGCCAGAGACAGCGTATCAATGCTCAGTAGGGCTGCACCTGACTTTACGAATCAGAATCAAAGCGCGATGGTCGCGCTCAGATGAAGATAAGAAGCGCATGGCCGAAACTCAACTGGCAGTCCAGGAGCAGATGGAGTGTGCCAGTGGCATGGCTCACGCTTTGCGTCGTGTGGAGCTCAACGTGGCTGGTTATCAAGATTGGGTTGCGCGATCTGCCGCCTATTTCTTATGCGGGTATTCGTTTTCTCATCGCAATTGTCGTTCTTTTTGCTGTGTCCGCCGGACGCGTGGGCTTGTTACCGCAGCGCGTGTTCGATTACCTATTGCTGGCTTTTACCGGCGTTTTGATGTTTGCAGTAAATTACGGTCTCCTTTTCTGGGGCGAGCTCCACGTTTCATCCGGTCTGGCAGCGGTGTTGCAGGCGACGATCCCCATCTTCGGCATGCTCTCCGCGCATCTAATGCTTCCCGACGAACCATTGCAACTGCACAAACTTCTCGGGGCACTCCTCGCGCTCGGTGGCGTGGCGATTATCTGTGAGCGTCTTCTCGGCTTCAACGGCTTGATGGCTTTTTGGGGCGGACTTGGCATCATAGTCGGAGCTGCCAGCGCAGCTTTTTCGAACGTGCTGCTAAAATCGCGCAACGTGCAGCTTGCTCCGGCGATGATTGCTGCCTGGCAAATGATTTTTGGGGCAGCGCCGTTGCTTTTGATCGGAGTGATAGTGGAAGGAAATCCGTTAAAGTTTCATTGGAATACGGTCTCGATTTTGTGCCTGCTTTATCTCGCGGTGATCGGCTCGGCGCTCACCTTTTTGCTCCTTTACTGGTTAATGCCGCGGATGACTGTCGCTCGGCTACAAGCGATTTCGCTCATCACGCCGCCTGGCGCAGTGGCGTTAGGCTGGGCATTGGGCGGCGAGACATTTTCCCTATGGTCACTCCTTGGCGGGTGCCTGGTGCTCGCAGGCGTGTGGATGATCTTCCGAAAAGGAGAAGAGGCAGAGCCAGTAATTCAAGAGGGTTAGTTGCGGAGAGAGATCGCCTCAAAAGGCGCGAGGAGTATCAGCCTCGACTTTTGCGAAATGAAGAGGTAGCCTTGCGCTTCGGATGCGGATGGATTTGGCGAGTCGACCATGAGTTCAGAAATCTCGGCTTCAGTTGGGCGGTGGGAAAAAGGTGCGCGCAATCTGCAGGACGATGTAAGGACCGTGCAACGCCTCTTGAAAGCGGCTGCCGAGATTTTGGAAGCTCCGGAAATCGACCCAAAAGGAGTGGACGGAGAGATCTCGCGACCACCCGGAACGTCAGACACTGTGGAAGCGATCGAAGCCTTTCAAAGCCGTTTCACGAGCGCGGTGGACGGAGTTATTGCGCCAGGCAGCCAAACGTGGACCGCGCTACTGGGAGTCGCGGCGAAACTGCCAACCGCGCTGGAAAATGTTTCGGACGTTTCTCAATGGCTTTTCCCTTTTCCGACTGTTCCAGCCGAGAGCTGGGAAGAACGGCCTCGGGCATTTGCATCACCGCGGGCGGGTGGTGCCCGCTTGCATGCCGGCTGTGATCTCTACTTTCCCAAGGGCACTCCAATCCGCGCCATTGCCGACGGCGTGGTCACGCGCGGACCTTATCCATTTTACTGTGAAACTTTTGCCTTGGAGATTGATCATGGAACTTTTGTTGCTCGTTATGGAGAGATCCAAAGCAAGACCGAGGTCATTGCTGGCGCTAGAGTCAAAGCGGGACAGAAAATCGCTAGCGTTGGCCATCTGGTCGGGATTCAAGTGCCTAGCGATATGTTGCACTTCGAACTCTACGACAAGAGCTTGTCGGGTCCTCTTACTGTGGCCAGTGACTCTGGCTCAGCCATGAAGAAGGGTGTGCCTTTTATGCGGCGGAAGGATCTGATTGATCCAACGCTGAAGCTCAATCAATGGCGCGAAAACTTACCACCTGCCTGAGTTTGCCGGACGGCTAGCCGAGCCATTCTTCCCGATTCGTTAGGTTACTGCGGGAAAATATCACCCGGAGCCAAAGGGTACTTGGCCTTCAGGTTTTTGAAGTACTTTGTGTAATCGGTTCCTTGCTCAACAGGCATCCATTCCAACAGCGTCCATTTGTTCGTTGCCTTCTCATGCAGAAGTCCGGACTGCGATTCGTAATGTTGCTTCCCGTCTGCCGATTGAGGATTAACCTGTATCCACGCCCATCCGTTATGGACTTTCAGGTAAGGCACAACCAACACCAGATGTTTTCGCCCCTGACGAGCTAGTGCACGTTGAGTTGCCTGCACGATTGCATTTTTCTCGGTGCTGCCATCCGGCGGCGTATGCGCAGTGTTTACCGAGGCGCAACCGGCTAGAAGCACCGAAGTAACAAGGGAGGCTGTTGCGAGGAAGTTCTTCATACAGGCATTTGTTAAACCAAATTTCGAATGTGCCGTCAATCGTCTAAAGATGACGCTCGAGCGAGGGAAAGGGTTCACCCTACTAGCATTAAAAACTCCGGGTTATCAGACAAATCCTTGATGAATGGCTTTCCGCGTGGTCTACCATCAAACGATCCGTAACGAAGAATCTCCTTTGAATTGCGGCTGGCAACATAGAGGAAACCATCGTCACCGAATGCCATTCCAGCGGGGCCATTAAGTCCACCGGACTTTGATTCGACAAATACGCTGGTGGAGCCGCGTTGAATATCATGTCGTAAAATTGAATCGTTGCCTCCGCTTCCGATCAAAAGATAACGACCGTCCGGACTAAGCAATAAATGGATCGGTTTATCGAGCCGATCGCTTCGTGAAACAATATTTCGCAGATAGCGACCCGTGCGTGCCTCGTAAGCGCGCACGCAGTCGGCAGCACGATCTGCGACATATAAAAACTCGTTGTTTGCCGCAAAGATCGCTGCTCTTACGTCCAGGAGACCGTTCGCCGCAAGCTTTGCCGATGGAATGAAGGTTCCTGGCGGCGCGTCCCTTTCGAGATCAAGATCCTGAGGAAGCGGCATCGGTGTCCCGGGCTGGCCTGTCTTGCTTGAGGGACCGTGATATCTCGCGACGAGATTCGTATTTTGGCTGGAAACATAGAGATCGCCGTTGGAATCAAACGCTACATTAAACGGATGGTCGATCCCGGGATTCATGTCCGCATGGCGCTCTACGAAAACCTCGATAAAGTCGTGTTGACCCTCTCGATTGCGCGCCCCTTCAAACTTTAGGACCTCGCTAAACTCGAAATACGCGTTGACTACATACAGGTTCTCGTCAGGGCCGAATACGAACCCGCGAAGCTCGCGAAGTGTGACGCCCTCTGGAATACTCTCCTTGTTTAAAGCCTTCCGTAGTTCCTTCCCGTCGGTGGAATAGACGTGAATGTTGTTAAACGAAACCTTCTCATCTCCACCGTGAAAACTGATGTACCATTCTTTCGGCATAATTGTTCTATTACTCCGCCGCCGTTTGGCAGAGTGAATGGGTCGCTTACCCAGATTTTAAGTAAGCTCCACAAGATGTCACTGGCAAACAACGCCGTTTCTTGAAGCTACTCACCGTTTATGTGAATAGCGCCAAAGTCTATTTCAGAGAATTTCCTCACCTGAACTTTTTTGTCTTTTCGCGCGGGAGTTTTTGGTGATATGGTGCAGCCAGGACTGAAACATGAATTCTGTTTCGGACGAATCGCTTCCTCTTGGAGATCCGCCATCGGTGGAACATGCCACGCCTAATGGCGTTACCGAAATCGGTCAACGGCTGGTCCAGTTTCCGTTTACTCCCCCTGACGCAAAGCTCAAAGAGAAAGATGCCCTCTCGGTTTCGAAGGACTGGTTCACCACGCATGATAAGTCTGAGATCGATCGGCTCGACAATCTTGACTTCTACGCGTCGAGCGGACCTCAGTCTGTCGGAGTGGTTCCAAAGCTTCACAATACTTCAGCGGGAATAGAAATCTATCAGCTTCCTCCAACGCTAGGCAAAGAAACGTTTGAAAAAACGGAAGGCCCATATCGGTCGGGTGTAACCAAAAAATTCAGCAACAAAAGATCCGGAAAAAAAATTGCCAAGTTCAAAGTGGGTACCATTGCCCAGTCGGGTCTCGCCGGTTTTTGGGTGTCTCGGTTGCTGGGCCATCTTGTAGAAGTCCCGCCCGTAACTTATCGGACGATGGACATACAGGAGTTCGAGAAGGTCGGGGAGCAAGCCCGAACGACTGGTCACCCGGATTGCACGCAAGCCTGGGCTGATCTACGAGCCATGGCAAAATCGGGCAACCCAAGAATAGTTCTGTCAGGCGGGAAGCTCGTGTATGGGGCTCTGGCCCAGAATCCGCGAGGCGAAAACAGCAGTCCTGAAGACTATTGGACGGTCGGCGCAATTAGAGGCCACAGCTTCTACAAAGTTCTCTCCTCGAGAGAGCCCGTAGCGAGCGTTCTAAACTTGAATGACGTGAAGGCCCTTCAGGATTTGGCGCTCGCGCAGGACATGACCCGAGGCGTGATCCTGGATTCAATCTTTCGGCAGGTCGACCGCCTCGGCAATATTAGCGTCGCTGTGTTGCAACATTATGTGACCGCCGAGGGCCAGGTAAAGTGGGATGATAAGATCAGCGATAAAGACAAGGCTGAAGCAGTGAGCCCACTGCTAGCACTGAAGCGTATCATGTACAAAGATAACGACGACGGCATGAACTGGGGTAGGGACTCGATCTCGGTCACTCCAATTCTCAACGAGACTCATCATATCGATCAGACCATCTACAACCGGTTGCAATGGTTGGCAGCTTTGATGCAGGATAGTGAGCCAGGCTCGGATGAGAAGATAAAAGACTACTTTGTGAATGTCGTCCACATCTCAGGCGAAAATTACGATAAGCTAAAGGCGAGCCTCATTAAGCAGGCGGCATCGCTCAAAAACCGGGTGGAGTCCAAGGATATCCAGCTCGATCTGGATTTTGAGGGAACGATGAAGAAGCTTTATGCCAAGGAGGTTGAAGCCGCCCAGGCTGCAAAAAGCACTGCGACTGCGACGACCTCAGCGACCTCGGTCGAAGGCACGCCGACTCCCGCTCCGTGAGGGGCATGGGATCAAACAAGTTGAGGAATTTTTGAGAGCTTGTGTCTCATGCACGCTGAGTTTGATGTGAACACGCCACGCGGACAGGAGACAATCAACCATCTAGCTCCCAATGGCACGGTCGAGCTCGCGATCCGCTCCATGCCTTTTCCGGGACACGCCGAGATTTATAGCAAGAAGGACATCGAGAAAGAAAAGGAACTGGCTGACATCGACTTCTATAGTGGCAAGACAAAAGACGGATTGGACATCGTTCTCATTCCCAAAACGTATAGCACTTCCCCTGGGATCAACATTCACGCTGTCACCTTACCGGCAGGAATGAACCGTCTCAGTTATGCTGAAGCCCATGCCACAAAGGCCCATTCAAGCGGTGACAAGATCATAGCTAAATATAAGCAGTCAATTCCGACCCATTTCACCTATAGTCCGGCAATCCTCGGTTATTACCACTTGTCGCGGTTCCTTGATACAGGACATGTTGAGCCTGTCATCGTTCGTACGATGGATGTCGCCGCACACAGACCGCTGGCTGATCTGGGCAAGGCGAAGGCGACGGGATCGAACAATCGAAAACAGTGGACGGAGCTAAGAGCACTCGACGAGGCGCATAATAATCCAACCCTGTATATCGAGGACGGGAAGCAACTTTACGGCGCGTTGCAGGCGAACCCCACAGGAGAAGAGAGTTATCCTCATCTGAGCGACCTCGGAGGCGCCGCTGCTTTCGCGGCATCGGCGGAGTTTGGCAAAGTAACCAGCTCAAACCCGCTGAAGTTAGAATGCATAGACACGAGCGGTAAGCTGGATCAGGTCGCCGTGCAGCAAATTGTGCAGATCAAGGACCTCTCCGATATGGTCCTCATGGATTTCATTATGAGCCAGGCTGATCGTTTCAGCGGCAACATGCACTCCCAAAAGGTCTACGTATGGATTGACAACGGCGTTCTAAAGCACAAAGCCAGGAAGAGCGATTCAGCAAAGGCCGCTGACCCAGCGAAGCAAATTCCTCCCGAAGCCGTTCTAGTCAATCGCATGATCCTGAAGGACAATGACGCTGGCCTGATCAGCGGTAATTCAGCCAAAAGTTACCATCTTCTGGAAAAGATCAGCCATATTGATCCCAAGACCTATAACCGGCTTCTTGAACTCCAAGAGGAGCTTCAAAAACCAGAGGTTGCTCAGTGGTATCAGACGGAACTTCTCTTTACGGCGACTGACTTAAACACGGTGAAGAATAACGTGGATCAAGCTATCGGTATCCTAAGCAACCGCAAAGGCAAGGGTTTGTTTTTGGACGCCAGCTTGAGTGTGGCCTTAGGACTGGACGAAGACAAGGAATAAGGCTGTCGAAAACTCGAGCGCCTTGATTCGAGAGACTCAGGGCCATTGCTTCGGCGGCTTTGTCCAGCTTCCACTCACAACGACCTGCGTCTCGTCTACTAGTGAATTATCCTGGATGAGTCGGGCCACACGCTCTAACTGGATTCGAACACAGCCATGGGAAGCCGCATAGTCGGGGACAATTGGGAAATAATGCAGAGCAATGCCTCGGCTCTGCTTGAACCACGTGACGTATGTAGCGCGTGAGTCGCTGTTAAGCCTTCGTTGGAAGCCTTGAACGGGATACGTTCCCTTCGGCGTGCATTTGGACCCTGATCGACGACTGGTAGTCTCGTCATCACAATTGAGCCCTCTCAGGCCTGCACCGGGCGACGTTTTAAATGGTCCTGTTTCCTGGCTGTCAGCTTGAGGTCCAGTCCAGGTAAGTATGAGCGAGTGATCAGGATCATCCAGGCTTACTGAGATCTCCTGTATGAACGTCTGAGGAAAATCATCGTTTCGCAATGGATGAGATGTCAAAGTTAGAAGCGGAACTTTGAAAGTAGGTTTTCCCGCGTCTAATGCCTCGAGCTTCTTTGCACGAGCGATGCGCTCCTTCAGCGTTACTTTCTTCGGGAGTGATTTCCTGGGCTTTGCCTTCCGGGAACGGATGGATTTTGTGATCCGACGGCTTTTTAACTGCTTTTTCTTCCGTGGCATAGGTGGTTCGGTTTTATGGTTTTTTCGTTTCTGCGACTTGAATTCGTTACTAAGCGTACTCAGACGTCGCTTTTTGATCAGGTGTTGTTCATACGTTGGCTTCTACCCACGCAGCAATAGTACTTTGACTATGCACTAGGCCGAAGAGTTTGTCAGGGCAGCTTGTTCCGCCTGGCCGACAATAACCTGGTGCAAAATCGTGGCCAAAAATCTTTGTGCGTGGAATACAGTATTGCTCAATCAACCAGCGAATGAGTGCTGCGGAAGCGGCAACCTGCGGAGCCGCGAGCGAATCTGTTTCACTGCCAACGTGTTCGATGCCGATTGAGTTTTGGTTCGCGCCCATGCAATGATTCGAACGGTCGCTATCGCTGACCATCTGGTAAATGTCGCCGTTTCGATCGATGACGTAGTGCGCAGAAACCTGCCGGCCATCCGCTTTTTGAAATTCCTCCAGGGTGCTGGCAAGCGAACCTTCAGTGCAGTGTAAGACAATCTTGTCGATCCTGGCTCCATTACGGCATGAATGATTCGGGCTCTGAATGAACTGTTTGATTACCGGTTTTGCATGAGGATTACTGCTGCCATGACCGACCCGCTTCATCGTTAGCGTGGGCTTTACTGGTATGGCTCGGCGCGCTGAAATTGTTATCCTAACAATATCGTCAGTGCTTAGTCCGAGCGCAGCTGCCAGTCCTGGTGATAAATCTGCCACGCGTCCAGTGGAAGGATGCGGTCCCCAGTCAACCGGGCGTGCATCCGCGGCGCGACCGTTCGCGGGATTCTCGACTCGCGCAAGAGCGCGCCGCAAAAATTCCCTCGGCGTGTCGGCGTAATTCCAACGGCATGCGAAATAGTATTGATCGGGGTTAAGTCTCCGGCCAAGTCCGCTTGTTCCGGGGGGCGGGGCCGGCAGAAACAAGTATGAATATTTCGGATTTTGAAGATCGGCCTTGGTAAAGAGAGCAAGGTCTTCGTTCGCAGCCATCCCGAGATCGTGCGGCCCGCCAAAGGTGGACATTTTGCCTTCCACCCGGAAAAGAATTTCCTCCGGCTGTGCCGGTAACGGCCGCACTGAGGCGATCTTTCTCGGCGGCTTCGACCGGGATTTTCGAGACGAAGATTTCGCGCCTTTCCGGATTTGCTGCGGCGAACGCCGTGTAGCTTCCTTTCGCGACTTTAATTTACGCTTGGGCGGACGCATTCGCCTTCACTCAGTGCTCAGGGCCAGGCGGAGCCTTTGGTATATCCAAGGGTTTCAAGTACCCCGCGGTCGAGTCCGCGCAACACGTGGCGCATTAGATCGATGGTGCCGTCCGCGAGGAAATACGCGCCGTGAATGTCTCCCACGTCCGACTTGAAGAAGCTCGAGCAATCCACATCCCAGACATTGTCCGTCGGCGAAGATGGATCCGCCAACGGCGGACGAGTTGAGAGACCGCTGCGACCAAGGCGGCGCATGCCGAAATGTTTTAGACCGGCAGACGCGCCGAGGACAGTGTCGCGCCCGCTGTAAAGCGCAGTAATCCGGTAAGTGAGATTAGCCACGGCATTGCCATCATTGTTATCAGGCGCGCCCATGTCAAACAAGTCGCTGTCCACATCGGCTGCAACCATAAGGAGCTGATTGACGAGACTAACGAGCAAAGGCTGATTCTTACGTGTCCACGCCGCAGCCATTGCTTTCTGCACCACATAATTTCCCATGCTATGAGAGATCAGGGACACCTTGGCCTTACAAGCTTTCGCAGGATTTTTAATGGTAGCGTCCTGTTTCTGGACCAGCCAATCAAACAATTTGCTTAACACATCTGTTAAGTCTTGAGCGCACAGGCGCGCATGCGAACGATCAGGCTCATAACCGAGGGTGCTGCCGCGCGATGGCCAGTCATAAAGAATGCAGAGACCGAGGCTCTCGGGACCGTCAAAAAGTCTTCCACAAAGGTCCTGATAAAATCGAGCGGCCTTTGCAAACGTTTGATTAAAACCATGAACGAGAATCGTGACGTGACTTTGTTTCTCGTTCTCTGCCTGGTCATGCGCAGGAAACTTATCCGCCGCCGCGACCAGAAGCTTCTGGAAATTG
>WNGC01001828.1_pt1 | contig 13028 bp, 9 predicted proteins | sample 5400051 | NCBI WGS metagenome assembly WNGC01 (sample SAMN13153368, study PRJNA577476) | soil metagenome | isolation source: 20 cm soil or saprolite under grassland replicate 2 | place: USA:California | collected 2016-06-15 | reverse complement strand
TCGGCTATCGACCAAGCAACAAGGCTCACGACGCGCGCTGGCGCAAGCTCAAGATCAAGTTGCGCGCACCCAAGGGACTTCCGCCGCTCAGCGTCTATTCCAAGACCGGATATTACGCCCCCAGCCACTGAGCTCTTCCGGCGTCTCTTTCCTTCCCTGCGTTATTTCTCTCTCTTGATCTGCGCCGTGGTTGTATTCTCTTCCGCCGCCCTTGCCCAGATTCCCATCCCCAATTCCGTACCGCCTCCTCCCGGCCAGGACGCCAACGCCGGTAAGCAAGGCTCGAAGCTGGTCATCGACGTTGACCTGGTCGTCTTGCACACGACCGTTCTCGATGACCGTCATCGCTTCGCGGATGGCCTCAAGTCGGAAAATTTCCGGGTCTTCGAAGACAAGATCGAACAGAAACTCTCTGTCTTCAAGCGCGAGGACGTGCCCGTCAGCATGGGGCTGGTGATCGACAATAGCGGCAGCATGCGCGACAAGCGTCCTCGCGTCAATGAAGCCGCCCTCACTCTCGTCCAGGCCAGCAACCCTAACGACGAAGCCTTCGTCGTCAATTTCAACGACGATTTCTATCTGGATCTCGACAAGGATTTCACCAATAGCATCCCGGAGCTCAAGGAAGCCCTCGAACGCATCGATTCCCGCGGCAGCACCGCCCTGCGCGACGCCATCCTCGGCTCTCTCGATCATCTCAAGAAAGCTTCCAAAGACAAGAAGGTCCTGCTCGTCGTCACCGACGGCGAAGACAACGCCAGCCGCAATTCCCTCGAGAGAATGATTCGCGAAGTCCAGAAGACCGATACGGTGATCTACACCATCGGACTCCTCGGCCAGGAAAATAAGAAGGAAGCCAAGCGCGCCCGTAAGGCCCTCGAGCAAATCTCGGCCGCCTCTGGCGGCCTGGCCTTCTTCCCGGAAAACGTCGATGACGTGCACAACATCTGCGAGCAGGTTGCACATGACATTCGCAACCAGTACATTCTGGCCTACTATCCCACCAACATCCGCCGCGACGGCTCCTTCCGAACCGTCCAAGTGGAAGTCATTCCTCCGCGCGGCCACGGCAGGCTCGTCGCCCGCACGCGCAACGGCTACTACGCCCCCACAGAAAAGCCTTCCGCCGCCGGCAACTGACGATTTCAGTTGTTCAAAGTCTTTCTCCCAACTCTTCCCGGGCGAGTGGCAGGCCTTTGACGGGTGGCCACTCGCCATCTGTTTCTTCTCAGAATCTGCTCCGTTCCCGGCGCGGGATGTCGTCTTTTTGCGCTTACGCCACTCTAGCCAGAAGCGCAGCCTGCCCCGATCGTCAAGTCGGATTGGGGTATCCCAATCTCCTTGCCAACAGCGTCTCGCTACCTACTCTCCGTCTTCTCTTTGCAGACTGCAGGCCAGGACCAAAGCACCCCCACACAGTGCGAGGACTTCAAATCCGCTGGTCCACGGACCCGGATTATGCAGTTCGGCTGCGATGCGAGGGATATGCAGCAGGAGGAAGAACAGAAGAGTCGCCGCCACCAGGAGCTTTGCCGCAATGCGCGCTTTCTTCCCCAGGAAGATCGCCGAGCCCGCAGCAACGAAAAAGATGCCGGTCAGATACGTCCAGATGGGCCGTCCTGGAAACCAGGGCGGGCCTACCCGGATTGTGAGTCTGGGATCGAAGAAATGTTGAATCCCAAACGCCACAAAAGCCATGGCAAAAATGTATCGCCCGAACTTGAGGAACGGATCGGCGATCTCGCGCTCATAAAGGGGAGAAGCGCTGGCGAGAATCCAGGCGCCGCCACACATCGCCAGCGCCACGAATCCGCTGGTCCATTCATTTCCATCGCGCGAATGCGTGACGATCTTCGGAATGTGCAGGAGCACTACGAAAAGAAAAAACATCACCCCCAGCATGGTCGCCGCCGGCCGTGCCATTTCTTCGTAGAGAATACCGGCAGCGGCTGCAAAGAACGCAACGCCAACAAAGTACGCCCAAAACAGCCGCCCCGGCATGAACGCGGGCACCAGTCCTGCAACGAAGCCCCCATACAAGAAATGTTGCACCCCGAAAACAACCAGGGAAACCGCAACGAAAATTCGTCCAACCGTTTGGCTCTTGTCCATGATGGCGAGACCCACTGTCGTTTTCATTCTGCAACCAGAACGTTAAGCAGTCTACATGAGTTAGCCCCGCTGCGTGGCGCCCCATCGGGGCCGCATCCTCGCGCTCTTCGCGAAGGCAAAATCGTTGTCACACCGGAGGGTGTTCTTCGATGATTTCAGCCGTTATTCGAGCAGCCATTTTAATCTTTGTGTTTTCGATCGCCATGGCCATCACAGAGTAACAGCGACAAAGACCGCTGCAACGCCGTTCCGGAAACGTGTTTCTTCACGAAATCTGCTCAATACCAAGCGGCCACAGGGCCGTCGGGCGCGCTAGAATGATGAAATGCAGCGCAAGGTCTTCTGGACTACCTTTGTCGTGCTCGGACTGGTTGCGGACTTCACCTTGCCCATCTTGTGGTCGCTGCTGGCTACCGTTCCCATTGGCATCTTTAGCTGGTGGGTGGCCTATCGCAGCGACTGGTTCTAATGCGGGAATTCAAAGCCAGCCAGATTCAAGCAAGTCTTATCTGTGTGTTTGTGTGTCCTGAATTTCCAGCAGATTCTTATTGCTCTCGTATACTATACCCGTTCAGAAATGTGTCTCGCCTTCCACCAGATCCCTTTAGAATCCCGATCGTTCTTTACCGAAGACTTCCGTGTCCGCCTGGTGCTCCTTCGCTCCTTTGCAAGTCCACGGCTCCCCGGCTTCCGCACCTCGTGGATCGATAGGCCTGATGAAACTAGGCTCGTCGGACTAACTGCTTTAGAATCAACACTTGCAAAAAGTGCCAAAAAGGACGCCCCTAACTACCGCTAGAATGAACACTTCCAAAAGTGCGTCAAAAGAAAGGACTTTAGCGGCGATTATGTATTTGACGCCGAGCAATGGTGCGGTATGGAAATCGTGACCGGATTTCTCGTCTTGGAATCGTGAAGAACTTGTCGACTCACGTCCGGACTCGGAATCCTTGCGGACCCGCCAACCCTGTTATCCTGCGCGTAAGATGAAAGTGGAAAAGCGAAAATTCGACCAAGCCCTGACAAAGATGCTGAGGGCCAAGTCGGAGCCTCACCTCGTAATCACATAATCTCCCTTTAACTTCCTTTAAAATCAACACTTATGAAAAATAGAGGTAAGGGTGGCAGTTATAGTTAACTATGGATAACTAGAAATCCCAAGAACGAGCCCCAAGTGACCACTGGCTGCTGGCCGAAGTGCTCGGCCTTGTGGAAAAGGAACCCTGCTACCCAGTCACCAACCATGAGTCACCAGTCACTGTTCATGCTTCACGTTACCTCGCTACTTCATTGCTTCGTTGCTTCCTCATCTCATTCAAGAAACTCTTCCCCTGGAGAATCGTGCCGCCAAAATTCTCGGCGATTGTCTGGCCCATATCCGCCAGCGTGTCCCGCACTCCCAGGTTCACGCCCGCCCCGCCTCCCGGCGAGTACGCCAAAATCGGCACGTACTCCCGCGAATGGTCCGTCGTCGCCCAGCGCGGGTCGGGATCGCACCCATGGTCCGCGGTGATCACCAGCATGTCGGAGAGACTCAGCAGCGGCAAGAACTCCGCAAGCAGGCGGTCAAATTCTTCCAGCGATTTTGCAAATCCCTCAACATCTTTCCGGTGGCCGTACAGCATGTCGAAATCCACTAGGTTGCAAAAAATGAGCCCGCTTTTGCGCTCGCTGATTGCTACCGTCAATTTTTCCATGCCGTCGGCGTTGCCCTTCGTCGTCACGTATTCTTCGACCCCGCGACCGTTGTAAATGTCATGAATCTTGCCGATACCAAACACGCGAACTTTACGCTCCGCGAGAACATCCATCAGCGTCGGCTTCGGCGGATCGACCGCATAATCATGCCGCCGCGTCGTCCGAACATAGTGTCCCGGCATCCCCGTGAATGGCCGCGCGATCACGCGTCCCACGCGGTGCGGCCCATCCAGCAATTTCCGCGCGACCTCACACATATGGTAGAGCTCGGCAACTGGAATCACCTCTTCATGCGTGGCGATTTGAAACACGCTGTCGCCCGACGTGTACACAATCGGCTTACCTGTCCGCACATGTTCTTCACCCAGTTCCTTGATGATCTCCGTACCGGAAGCCGGCTTGTTTCCAATCGTCTTCCGGCCAATCTGCTTCTCGAACTCTTCGATCAAATCTCGCGGGAATCCGTTTTTATAAACCGGAAACGCCTGGTCCAGCCACACCCCGGCCATTTCCCAATGTCCTGTCGTCGTATCTTTCCCCTGCGAACGCGTCGCGCCCTTTCCATAAGCCCCAATCGGAGCAGCGGCCGGAGCCTGATGTTTCAGCGGCGCGATATTCGCCAGTCCGAGGTGCACCAGATTAGGGATTTCCAGCGGCCGCGATTCCGCGATATGTCCAAGCGTGTTCCTGTCCAGGTCGCCGTACTCCGCCGCATCCGGAAGTTCTCCAATCCCCACGCTATCCAGCACGATCCAGAAAATCCTCTCAAATTCCCCCATAACCCGGCTCCTCAAGTGCCTTTCGCCTGCACTGTACCACACTGTCTGTCCAGGCAATCCTCCGCGCCAATTCCGGTCTTAGTGCAGAGGCCGGGCTTCCAGCCCCGCTCTTGGCGGTGCCGGCTTCCAGTTGGCACTCCGAGTTCTTGCCCGCATCATTAGTTGTTGTACAGTGGTACCAGCCGCTCGCTGAACTATTTACCTTTCGCGTGCGTAGTACAAGATAGCGGAGGTGTGCCATGGCCCAGGACGGCAATCCCAGGAGAGTTTCCCTCGTCCTCCCGATCATCCTCATTGCGGTCGGCGCCCTGTTTCTCTTCCGCAATTGGCATCCCGGTTTCGATCCCGTGCCTATTCTCTGGACCTACTGGCCGCTCATTCTCGTCTTCATCGGCGTCGGAAAGATATGGGATAACCTGCAAAGAAGCCGCAATCCCAACGCACCTCCGGGAGTTTCCATCGGAGCCACCTTTGGCACCATCGCATTTGTCGTGGTGCTGGTCATTCTTCTGTGGCACGGACGCGGCCATTCCCGCAGCCATGGCTTCTATTCGGGGTCAAAGCACGATACGCAGACTGTGGATCTGCAGGGAGCAAAGTCGGCACACGCCAGGCTGGAGATGGGTGCGGGGCAGCTCATTATCAACGGCGGCGCGAGCCATATTCTCGACGCAGATTTTACCTACAGCGATTCCTACGACCAACCTCGCGTCGAGTACCGCGTGGACGGCGGCGTCGGCCAACTCACCATTTCTCAAGAATCGCACTCCGTCCATTTCGGCCGTTCCCAAAACGATTGGAACCTGCACTTCAGTAAGGACATCCCCCTGGAGCTGAAGGTGGATATGGGGGCCGGGCAGGGAAATCTGCATTTTCGCGACATCCCTCTCACGCGGTTGGATCTGAATCTCGGAGCGGGACAAATGGATGTCGACTTCACCGGCGACCGCAAGACCGATTTGACGGCCGACATTGAAGGGGGCGTAGGACAAGCCAACATTCGTCTTCCGAAAAACGTCGGTGTGATTGCTCACGCTTCCGGCGGCATCGGCTCCATCGACGTGCATGGCCTGAAGCACGACGGGGACTCCTACACCAACGATGCCTATGGGAAATCGCCCGCGACCATTCACCTGAAAGTGGAAGGCGGAATCGGCCAGATCACCCTCACCCAGGAGCCGTGAGTTTGCCGGAACAAATTCGCAACCGCCTCCGGCCACGCCGGTCGGCGTTTGCCCCGCTTTGACAGCAGACGTATAATTTGAAGTTTAGGCAGGGCGCTCAAAACGCGCTGTCTAGGCTTCCCCTTGGCGACCAAAGAGATTACCCACGCAACCACGGATGTCCGGCCGGAGCAGGAGTCCATCTGCGTCCGCGGCGCCCGTGTCCACAATCTCAAAAATATCAGCGTCGAAATTCCGCACAACGCCATTACCGTCGTTACTGGCGTAAGCGGCTCGGGAAAATCCTCGCTCGCCTTCGACACCATTTACGCGGAGGGCCAGCGCCGCTACGTCGAATCGCTCTCCGCCTACGCGCGCCAATTTCTGGAGCGCATGGAAAAACCGGATGTGGACGAAATCTCCGGGATCGCGCCGGCGGTGGCGATTCGGCAGAAAAATTCAACGCGGAATCCGCGCTCGAACGTAGCGACGGCGACGGAAATTTACGATTATCTGCGGCTGCTTTTTGCGCGCTGCGGGCAGACTCTTTGCATTAAGTGCGGGGCGGAAGTTCGCCGGGACAATCCGGACGAAATTGCGACGCGGATTTTGTCGCTTGCAGCGGGGCGGCGATTTTACGTTTTGCACCAGTTTCGAATTGCGACGTCGGCGGGGGCGGCGGGTTCGAAACGAAGCGCCAAGAAAACAGTGAGCGCTCCGCCTCCGGATGCTCTTCGTCAAGCGCTGCTCGATCTTCAGAAGCGCGGTTTCAACCGGCTTTACCAGGAGGGCCGAATCCACGAATTCTCGTCGCCGGAAACGCTGCTCGATGTGGATTTTTCGAAACCCGTTTACGTGCTCGTGGATCGTCTCGCAGTCAATCCGGAATCGCGCGCGCGTCTGGTTGACTCCATCGAAATTTGTTACCGCGAAGGGCAGGGCGAAGCCATTCTCGAATTCGTCGCGGACGATGCGGGGAATCCGGCCGAGCGGCTCACGTTCAACGAACGATTCGAATGCAAGAATGACGGCACGCTTTACCAGGAACCTGAGCCCCGGCTTTTTTCCTTCAACAATCCCTACGGAGCGTGTTCGCGCTGCCAGGGTTTCGGAAATACGATCGATTTCGATCTAAATCTCGTCGTGCCCGATCAGAGCAAGTCGCTCGACGACGGCGCCATCGAGCCGTGGACGAAACCCCGCTACCGCGTACTTTTCCAGGAAGCAAAAAAGTGGGCGCGCGGTCGCGGGATTCCGACGAACGTGCCGTGGCGACAACTGACTGCCGAACAGCGCCGCCTGATTCTGGAGGGCGACCCCGAGAACGAGTACGAAGGGGTCAAAGGTTTTTTCAACTTGCTGGAGCGCAAGAAATACAAGCTGCATGTCCGGGTTTTTCTGAGCCGCTTCCGCGGTTATGCGAGGTGTCCAGAATGCGAGGGGACGCGTTTGCGTGCGGAGGCCCGCGCCGTTCGCGTGGCGGGGAAAGCCATCACGGAGGTTTGCAAGCTCACGGTCAAAGAAGCGCGCGCTTTCTTTTCCACACTGCAGCTCTCCGAAGGGCACCTGAAAATCGCGGACAGGATTCTGGAAGAGATTCGAACGCGCTTACAATTTCTGGATGAAGTCGGGCTTGATTACCTCACACTCGACCGGCTGACCTCCACGCTCTCCGGCGGAGAATCACAGCGGATTCAGCTCGCGACGTCGCTCGGTGCGCATCTGGTTGGCGCACTCTACGTGCTGGACGAACCTTCCATCGGGCTCCATCCGCGCGACACGCAGCGGCTGATCGATATTCTCAAGTCGCTCCGCGATCTGGGGAACACGGTGCTTGTCGTCGAGCACGATCCGGACACCATACAGGCGGCGGATTGCGTCATCGATCTCGGTCCGGGCGCGGGCGAACTTGGCGGCAAACTTCTGTTTGCCGGTTCTTATGCGGCCATGCTCGAGGAGCACAAATCCCTAACCGGCCGGTACCTCAGCGGGGAACTGCGGATTCCCGTGCCCAACGTGCGCCACAAACCGGCGGGCAAATTCCTCCGGCTCTACGGCGCGAGCTTGCACAATCTGCAGAATCTGGATTTGATGATCCCGCTCGGAACGCTAACGGTGGTCACTGGAGTGAGCGGCTCCGGGAAATCCACGCTGGTCCACGACGTGTTGTACAAGGCGCTTGGCGCGAAGCGCGTTGGCGGCAGTGTCAAGGAATTTTGTGACCGGCTGGAAGGTGATTCGAATGTCCGGGAAGTCGTGATTGTGGATCAATCGCCGATCGGGCGCACACCGCGTTCGAATCCGGCCACCTATCTCAAAGCGTTTGACGCGATTCGAGAGGTTTTTGCGGATACTCCCGATTCGAAACGGCGCGGCTACGGGCCCGGTCATTTTTCCTTTAACGTGCCGGGAGGCCGCTGCGAAACCTGCCAGGGCGACGGCACGGTCACCGTGGAGATGCAGTTTCTAGCGGACGTCGAACTTATTTGCGAAGAGTGCAGGGGCACGCGCTTCAAGAGCGGGGTTCTGGAAGTCCGGTATCACGGGAAGAATGTTCACGAGGTATTACAGTTGACGGTGCGCGAAGCTCTGGCGTTCTTCGTCAACGTTCCCAAGATTGTTTCCAAACTCAGGGTCCTGAATGAAATTGGACTCGGCTACTTGCGCCTCGGGCAGTCGGCGACAACGCTTTCCGGCGGAGAAGCGCAGCGCCTGAAGCTGGCCGCGCATCTCAGCCAGGCGGACAACGAAGGCATTCTCTATATTCTTGACGAACCGACGACGGGTTTGCATTTCGATGACATCGCAAAGCTGCTCGGTGCGTTCCGCAAGCTGCTGGAGGGTGGTGCTTCGCTGCTGGTCATCGAGCATAATCTTGACGTCATTAAATCGGCGGACTGGCTGATCGATCTGGGCCCCGAGGGAGGCGACCAGGGCGGTAAGATCATCGCGACGGGAACTCCCGAGCAGGTGGCGCGCAATACGCAATCGCACACGGGCCACTTTCTGGCGCGGGTGCTGAACGGAAATGGCCAGGCAAAGAGAACTGCGAACGGGGCATCCAAAGCAGCAGGCCTTTCGGCTACAATTTCCAACGGAGCCAAGAATCCTCCGGCCTAACCATGAAGCTCGCTGATTTCCGTTCGAGTGCGATACGGACTCTTCTGTGCGGCTTATGCATTGCCGGGGCGCAGCATGCTGCGCCCCTACCCGGAAACCAACTAACGGCTCGAGCGCAGTCGCCTTCCAAACCCAAACCTGCCGTGCCGTCGAAAAGTCAAAGAGTCGCGAATCCTCTCAACGATTTGCTGGAGGAAGCGCGGCGCGATATTGACAAGAGCAATTTTGAGGCGGCGATCGCTCCGTTACAAAAGGTTATCGCGGACCAGCCGGAATTCGCTTACGCGCACTTTCAACTGGCTTATGTCTACACTGCGTTGAAGAGAACGGACGAAGCTCGCGCCGAATACGCACGCACTCTCGCCATCGACCCAAAAATGTCCGAAGCATATCTGAATCTCGGAATGCTGCTTCTCGACAAGAAGGAAGACGCGGCCGCAGTAGCGCCGCTTCGCAAAGCGGTTGAACTGCTTCCGGCACAAAGCCGACCCAGATATCTACTGGCAGTCGCGCTTGACCGTTCGGGAAATCATGCCGGCGCTGCCGAATCCTTCGAGGCGTTAATCCATCTGGATCCCAACGACATCACGGCCCTGGATTACCTGGGGTGGGCGGCGCTTCGAGAGGGCAAGTCGGAAGAAGCCGAAGCTCGATTCCGGCGCGCGCTGGAAGTTCAACCGAAAGGGCCTGAAGCGCTCAAAGGACTGGCGCACAGCCTTGACGCCCAGAAAAAGCCCGAAGCCGCAGGCGCGTACCGCGATTATCTCGAACTCATGCCCAATGATTCCGAGTCCCGCGCCCGACTGATCCATGTTCTCGTCGAACTGCAGCAGAACGACGCGGCCCTCGCGGAACTCGACCGCCTGGACGCCGGCAAGCGCCCTACGCTCGAGTCGCTCAAGCTGCGCGCGGACGTACAGATTGCCGGGAAGAAATGGGATGATTCGATCACCACGGTTCAGCAGGCGCTCGTCTTGGCACCGAACGACGCGCAACTGCACGGGGGTTTGGGGCGCATCTTGCTCCAGAAACGCAACTTTGCTGCTGCGGAGAAAGAGCTGCGTATCGCGCTGCGTCTAGATGGCAAGAATCTGACGTATTGGAAGGACCTCAGCTCCACGTTTTTTCTGGAAGGGAATTATCCGGCGGCGCTGGCGACGCTCGACGAGATAGCCAAAGTGGAACAACCGGGCGCGGGCGTCTGGTTTATCCGCGCGATTTGCTACGATAAGCTGAACCAGCCGAAGCCTGCTTTGGAAACTTACCAGAAGTTTCTCGAACTCGACCAGGACAAGAATCCCGATCAAGTCTGGCAGGCCAAGGAGCGGAGCAAGGTGCTGCAACGCATGCTGGAACGGAAAAGGTAAGCGGATGAGGGCCGGCAGGACGTCCCTGGGTGCAGTGTGTGGTCTGCTTGTTTTTCTTGCGATCCTGTCTGCGGGCGGCACAGAGAGTCTGGCCGACCTTCAGGCGCGCTTCGATCGCGAAACGAACGGGGTTCGCAAGGCAAAATTAATTGAAAAACTGGGGGACGCACAACTTGAAGAAGCGCGCCGGGCCGGAAAAGCCGGCGACTATAACGCGGTGGGCATGACGCTCGAAAAATACCGGGACAATGTTCGCGCTGCGATCGAGGCGTTGAAGAAGCAACACCCGGATGCCGAAAAGCAATCCAACGGTTACCGGCAATTGCAGATGCACGTGCGGAAGGGGATTCGCGAGGTTGATGAAACATTACTGGTATCACCCGAAGACTACAAGCCGCCGCTGCAGATCGTCCGGCAGGATTTGATCGGCATGGAGGAAGAGCTGCTGAAAATGATTTTTCCCCACCGGCCTGCGGGGCAGCACGCGGCTACCCCTCCGGCTGAGAAACAACCATGAAATTCAAAATGCATCTTCTTCTCCTGGTTTCCTGCATGCTGGCCACGCCACTCGTTCGCGCGGGGACACCGCAGCAGAAGGACTATCTTTCGGCGCTGGAAGCGGACAAGATTCGCGATGCGGAGACGGTCAACGAACGCATAAAACTATTTCTGACGTTTGCCGACGATCGCCTGAAGAAATTTCAGTATGAGTTGGACCATCCATCCACGAACCGCCATGGCGACATGCTGAATGGGCTTCTGAATGCTTACGCGGGCTGCGTGGACGACGCGGCGGACCTCATTCAACTGGGGATCGAAAAACAGGACAATATCCGTCAGGGAATCGACACGATGGTTGGGCGCACGAAAGAATTTCTCGTCGTGCTGGAAAAACTGTCCAAGGATGGTGCGGAGCAAGAACTCTATAAAGACAATCTGGACGACGCGATCGAGGGCACTCGCGACGCGATGAATGACGCGGAAAAGGCGAAAAAGAAAGTTGCGCCTCCGCCGGTGCGCAGGAAGAACTGATGGTTTTCAGTTGTCAGTTTTAAGTCTTCAGTAAGAGAAGAGGGATGGTTTGTTTATTTCCGGGTTCCTCGAGGCGGAAAGGTGCCCGTTGTTGGATTTAGGTTCTTAGTCAGAGAAGAAGATTGGTTTTTTGTTTTTGCGTGGAACAAGGCGGTAGACGTCAACAGGGATAGAGAAGTAGAAGAAGAAGGTTGGGGAAGGCAGAGGGCTCGCAATCAATTGGAACTCTCCAGGAATTCAGTGAGCGTATGAGATCGAAGAGAGATAGAAATGGTCTTGTTCCGGGAGGGGGCTCGCTGTTTCAGCGGATGTTCACGCGGCTGGGTTGCGATGGCCGGCCGCCGCGCTTCCGCGTGGAGTTTTATCCCTATGCCAGTCTGGTGCTGACGATGCGGCGCCGCGAGGAAGTCGTTTACGTTCGATTCTCCGACCTCTTGCGGCGAGCGCCGCTGTCCGTCTTGGAAGGCGCGGCCGCGCTGCTGCTTGCGCGTGTGTATCGGCGCAAAGCCTCCGGGGCGCTGACCGGGGCCTATCTGGAGTACGCGCGGTCCGATCGCACGCGCAGGCGCATGAACCAAATGCGCAGTGGGCGCGTTCGCCTGGCGGCGACGAACCCGCGCGGAGACCATTTCGATCTGGACCGGCTTTTCGATGAGCTGAATGGAAAATACTTTGCGGGGCAGTTGCAGCGCCCGCATATCGGATGGAGCACGCGGAGCTGGCGGCGGCAATTCGGCTGTTACGATCCCGGGCCGAATCAGATTCTGCTGAATCGTCGGATGGATCGTCCGGAGGTTCCAGCGTGCGCGGTGAAATATGTGTTGTTTCACGAGATGCTGCACGTGAAGCACCCGACTCGCCGCTCGGGCTGCAGCATGGTGTCTCATTCGCGGGAATTTCGAGAGGAAGAGAAGCGTTTTAAGGAATTCGAACGCGCGCGTCGCATCCTGGACCGGCTGGCGCGCTGAGGTGAGAGGCTGGGGAGTATCAGGGCTCTACTACTTTTTTTCTTTTCCGACTTCCTTGTAGAGCTTATCGATTTTCTTTCGAACTTTGTCGCCGTCTTCGGCGTGGGGATACAGATCCAGATAGCGCTGGTAAGATTTGATGGCTACTTTCTTCAGGCCCTTTTTCTCCTGGGCTTCGGCGAGGTATCGAAAAGGAATGGCGTAACCGGGTTTCGCTGCCGTGGCGTCCTGGAAACGATCGATGGCCGCATCTAAATCGCCCTTCTTCATGTAGTACTGACCGACTTCGAGATCTTTCTCCGCACGCAGCGGATCCCAGGCGGGCTGGTCCGGGGCGTGTTGCGTGACGGAATCTTTCGTTTGCTTGGCGGGGGATTTTGGTTTCATGTCGTTGGGTGGGCTGGCTGGTTTTGAGGAGGACTCCTGTGGGGGGTTCTGCGCGCTCGCGTGCGGTGCCGCAAACAGCAGGAAAACTGCCGCGAAAATCGGAATCGCGCTGGTGAGTCTCATGCCCTTCACGGAGGTCTCCTGTACTCCGATTCGGTCTAGTATGATGGAAGTTGTCTGGCGATTGTAAAGTTGTGTTTTGAGCCTCCATGGCACCCCGCGAAAAAGCCGCGCAGCTTCCGGAAAGTCCCGGCGTCTACCTTTTCAAGGATGCCGGTGGGACGGTCCTTTACGTGGGCAAGGCGCGCAACCTGCGCAGCCGCGTGCGTTCTTACTTCCTGGAATCGCGGTGGATCGACGCCAAGACCGGGTCGCTGGCGCGAGAGATCGCCGATCTGGAAA
>WNGC01001827.1_pt1 | contig 13030 bp, 9 predicted proteins | sample 5400051 | NCBI WGS metagenome assembly WNGC01 (sample SAMN13153368, study PRJNA577476) | soil metagenome | isolation source: 20 cm soil or saprolite under grassland replicate 2 | place: USA:California | collected 2016-06-15 | reverse complement strand
TGCGCACTGAATCGGAAATGCAGCATGCGCTCGAGCAATTGAAAAAGCTAAAAGAGCGCGCAAGCAACGCCGGCGTGACAGGTCATCGCGAGTTTAATCCCGGCTGGCACACAGCGCTCGATTTGAAGAATTTACTTACCGCATCGGAAGCGATCACGCGCGCGGCGATTGAGCGGAAGGAAAGTCGCGGCGCTCAATTTCGTGACGATTATCCAAACAAGGATGAGAAGTTATCTAAAGTGAACACAATGATTTCAAAAGGTGAGGACGGCTCGATGCGGATTCGGTTGGAACCGCTTCCGGAAATGCCGGACTATTTGAAGCGAGTTGTCGAGGAGATGAAATGAGCGAGGCGCAAACGGTCACATTCAAAATCTGGCGCGGGGACGCCAATGCCGGCGCTTTTCAGGATTACACGGCCGAATGTTCCGAAGGAATGGTCGTGCTTGATGCCGTCCATCAGATTCAGCGAACGCAAGCGAACGACCTGGCCTGTCGTTGGAATTGCAAAGCCGGCAAATGCGGTTCGTGCTCGGCCGAAGTGAACGGTATGCCGAAGCTCATGTGCATGGCGCGGATGAGCGATTTGCCACTCGATCGGCCGGTCACGATCGAACCGATGAAAGCATTTCCGGTCCTGAAAGACTTGATCACAGATGTCTCTTGGAATTTTTTGGTGAAGCGCAGAATCAAGCCGTTCAGTCCGCGCCCGCCGGATGCGCCTGACGGCACCTGGCGGATGCAGCAAGCCGACATCGATCGGGTTCAGGAGTTTCGAAAGTGCATCGAGTGTTTTCTCTGCCAGGACGTTTGCCACGTGCTGCGCGACCATCAGATGCACGACAAATTCATAGGCCCGCGTTTTCTGATTCACGTGGCAGCGCTGGAGATGCATCCGCTCGACACCGAGGATCGATTGGAGGAATTGCGAAACACTCAGGGAATCGGCTACTGCAACATCACGAAATGCTGCACCAAGGTTTGCCCGGAAAGCATTGAGATCACCGACAACGGAATCATTCCGTTGAAAGAACGGGTGGTGGATAAATTTTATGATCCATTCGGATGGTTTTGGCGCTGGTTGAAACGGCGACAAGATCGACAACCACCGAAGCCGGTGTAAGCATTTCCAATTCAGATGTCGGAGCTGAAGTCACTTTCGAAGGAGGCGATTCCCGCTGCGCTGGAAAAAGCGGAGCGATATCGTTTGCTCAACGAGCCCGGCGAGGCCGAGAGCATCTGTCTCGATATTCTGAAAACCGATTCCGAAAACCAACAGGCGACCATAACGTTGTTGCTGGCGCTGACGGATCGATTCGAAAAAGGTTACGCGGTCAGCGACACGCAAACGAAAGAGCTCCTTTCGCGAATGAAATCGGAATATGAGCGCGCTTATTACACCGGGATCGTGGCGGAGCGTCGTGGGAAAGCGAAACTTCGCCAGAACACGCCCGATTGTCGATTCCAGGCTTACGATCTTTTTCGCGAAGCGATGAGTTGGTTCGAAAAAGCCGAAGCGATTCGTCCGCCTGGCCACGACGACGCGCTCTTACGCTGGAACACGTGCGCGCGGATCATCGCGCGAAATAATCTTGTGGCCAGGGAGCCGGAAGAGCGAATCGAATTTCCGCTCGAGTAAGTGTAGCCGGCGCTGTGCGAAGCGAATCTTTCTAACAAACCGCGCCGCGTCGCCCACAGGGCGACGGCTACAGTAACGCGCCACCACAACTAGAGCCGGCGCCAGCGGTGCAGCCGAAACAGTGTTTGCCGGTCATAATTTCACGGCCCGCGATCTCCGTTGGATCGACATCCCACAAGAAAAGCGGCTTGCTCCCGCCGTTACTGCGCGACCATTGCATATCGAGTTGTTGATTAAAATCGCAATCGTAAAGTTCGCCGCGCCAGCCGACGCTGATCGTGCTGCGACACATCAAACCATCGACGGTTGCCGGATTAAACGCATCAACGAGTAACTGCATGTATTCGTCGAGCTTGTTGTTGTGCCGCAGGTAAGCGGCGAACCGCGCGATCGGCAGATTCGTAATCGTGTAGAGGTTATTGAATACGACGCCGAAATTTCCGGCCAACTCGCGTTTGAAATCTGCTTCCAGTTCCGCTTGCGGCGGCGGCAAAAATGCGCCCACCGGATTATAAACGAGATGCAGCGGCAAATCGCCGGCCACGCCGTAGCCTAATCTATTCAAGAGTTTGAGCGCTTTGATACTTCCCTCGAAGACGCCTTCGCCGCGTTGCGCGTTTACATTTTCGGGTGTGTAGCACGGCATCGAAGCAATGATCTCGACTTTGCGCTTCGCCAAAAATTCTGCGAGGTCTTCGTAACCAGATTCCAGTAGAACGGTCAGATTGCATCGATCGATCACGTGTCGAGTCGGCTCGAGTGCACAGACTCTTTCGACGAAATAACGAAAATCCGGAATCATTTCCGGAGCGCCGCCGGTAAGATCGACAACCGGAATGTCAGTCTTGGCCAACCAATCGATGACTCGGTCAATCGTCTCGCGGGTCATGATTTCTTTGCGCTTGGGCCCAGCGTTCACATGACAATGCACGCAAACGAGATTGCAAAGCTTGCCTACGTTGATTTGGAGGACTTCCGTTTTTGTGCGACGCAAAGTTCGACCGTGAGCGGCCAGTCGATCGGCGAAACGCGTCATCGAGATAAAATATCAAATACCGCCGGATGATCCAATTTACTCAACGAGTTTTCGAGCCGGCTGGACGGATCGGTCGGGATGCTCGCCGCCCGGCAATTGCCAATAAGAGCGTTGCTTTCGAAATGGAAGAGCAAGCAATTGGCCGACGGTCAGCTCTTTTTCATCGCGATACGCGGCCACACCGATCGTGATGGCGGCTTGGGGAACATCACGCCGCAAAGTTCCATGAAGTTTGTCCCACCAACAGAAGATCGTGCCCCAATTGGAATTGGTTTCGCGTTCAATAATGGAATGATGAATGCCGTGCATGCGCGGCGTAACGATAATCAGGTTCAAAATGCGCTCGAGTGCGATTGGCAGCCGCCAGTTAGAATGATGAAAACAAGTCGCGGCCTCAAACGCGATGAAGAAGACAATAAACGTTAGCGGGGCGACGCCCAGCACGAGTAGAGTCAGAGAAAGAAAGCCAACCGAGAAAAACATTTCGCCAAAATGGAATCGGGCAGCGGTGGTCACATCCATATCGAGATCGGTGTGATGAACATTGTGAAATCGCCAAAAGAGCAGGACCATGTGATTGGCCCAATGCCACCACCAGTAGGCGTAGTCCATCAGAACAAAGGCGGCAACGGCCGCGATCCATCCGCGCAAACCAAGCCAGTTCAACAAGCCGAGTTGTCGATCTTGCGCCCAAACTGCCACCGCCAATGGAATCGGCAACATCGCAAAACGCACAATCAAAAAACCTGGAATCGAGACGACGTAGTTACGAACTAATCGGCGCAAAGCGCCAAAATGCTGACGCCGCAGCGGAAAACGCCATTGGAGAAAAAGAAGGACCAGAACCACAACAGCGAGAAGCGGGTTTCCAACGAAATCAAATAACGGAGGGAGCTTCATGCGATTGAGCTGATTCTCCCCGCGGACCGCGACTTCGCACGAATTAAATGAAGATTTCGGTCATCGTGCCGGTGCTGAACGAGGCGGCGCTCATCCGCGAATTTCTTGTCGATTTGCGTGATCGCGCGCCGAAGGCCGAAATCATCGTAGTTGACGGAACGAGTTCCGACCGCACCACCGAATATGCGGGTGGCCTTTGTGATCGTCTGCTGCAAACAGCTCCGGGGCGCGCTCGCCAAATGAACGCTGGCGCACGTGTCACGCGTAGCGAGGTCCTTTGGTTTCTGCATGCCGATGCCAGGATTCCAAATACCGGCATTGTCGATATTGAGTCTGCCCTTAAAGATCGACAGGTGGTAGGCGGATTTTTTCGAATTCGGTTTCCGCGGCGAGCTTTTGTCTATCGATTAAGCGATTGCTTTGCGCACTACGTTGGTCTTCTGCTCGGAATTCGCTATGGCGATCACGGCTTGTTCTGCCGGCGTGAAGCGTTCGAGAAGACGGGCGGTTTTCCAGAAGTAGGGCTGATGGAAGACGCGGATTTTTTTCGCAATCTCCAACGAATTGGACGGATTGCAGTCATTCCGCAACGTATTGTCGTGAATCCGCGGCGTTATGAATTAATCGGTCCTTCTCGTCTCACTCTCGCTTTCGGAGTAATCGGGCTGCTGTACTTTTTCCGTGCTCCGAGGCGACTGTTGCGCTTGATATATCGTCATATGTGTTGCCGATCTTAGTGAAGTCGCTTGCTCTGCACGAGAGTCTTGCTCCTATTCAAAGCGTTCGGAGCGGGAATTAATGAGCGGACTTAGGTTGGGAGTTAATGTCGATCACATCGCCACGTTGCGACAGGCGCGTTATGCCGGAATGCCTGATTCAAAAAATGCCGAACCCGATCCGGTCGCGGTGGCGTCGCTTTGCGAGCGGGCGGGCGCGCGAGGGATTGTCACCCATTTGCGCAGCGACCGCCGGCATATCCAGGACCGCGATATCGATCGGCTTCGCCAGAACATCATGACGAAACTGAATTTGGAAATGGGGAACACGCCCGAGATTGTCGATGTTGCGTTGCGAATTGTGCCCGATGAAGTCTGTCTCGTCCCCGAAAAACGCGAGGAAGTTACGACCGAAGGCGGCCTCGATGTCGTTGCGCAACGGAAGGAACTCGAGCCGACGATCAAGAGGCTACAAACCTCCGGCATTCGGGTGAGCCTGTTTGTCGATCCAACCCTGGAACAAATCGATGCCGCGCACGAGCTCGGCGTGGAAATGGTGGAACTTCACACCGGCAAACTCGCCAACGCTTTCTCGGAAAAGATCGAGAAGCAGGAACTGGAAAATTTGCAGGCGGCGGCCAAAGCCGGTTCGGAATTAAAACTCCAAGTCAATGCCGGCCACGGCATCAATTATTCAAACATCGCGCTCATCCACAAAATTCCGCACCTGACTGAGCTGAACATTGGTCACTCAATCGTTTCGCGAGCCTTATTCGTCGGAATTGAAGACGCGATTAAGGAACTCTTGGGTGCGATGGCTGATTACCGAGGATGAGTGTCGCAAACAAAGTTGACTGCTCAACGCCGCCGCGGCCGCCAATAACGAAGGCTGCCTTTGAAAAGGGCAGTGCGCCTCGCACATGAGTGTGCTCGGCATCGGGGTCGATCTGGTGGAATGCGCGCGCATTCAACATTCGCTCGATCGGTTCGGTGAAAAATTTCTGCGCCGCGTTTTTACGGAAGGTGAAATCGAGTACTCGATGTCGATGAAATTTCCGGCGCGCCATCTGGCGGCGCGATTTGCGGGCAAGGAAGCGGTCTCCAAAGCATTTGGCACCGGCATCGGCAAGGCGATGGGCTGGCGGAACATCGACATCCGCAAAAAGAAAAGCGGCGAACCGTTCCTGGTCTTTTCCGGACCGGCGCAAGAACTGGCAACAAAACGTGGCGTGACGTCGGCGCTGATCACTTTGAGCCATACCGATCGTCACGCTGTCGCCTGTGTCGTGCTCGAAGCGATGTGACGTCGTTTGCTCGCCGGATTAAACGAACGCCCTCGCCGGATTTCGCCAGCGAGGGCGTCGTTACCTAGCAACTCACGCTGCTATTTCTTGCAGCAACTCGCGTTGCAACATTGTTTGCCTTTGCAGCAGGCATTTGTCTGCGCGCTCACGGGCGACGCAGCGAAAGCCGCTGCCAGGCTGGCAATAAGTAGAAGATATTTCATAGAATCCTCCTGTTGAGTTTTCCCATCATCCTTGGCTACGCGATTGGTCGCGTGCCAACCGGTTGTTCAGGAGAACTCAGCTCGCGGCGGCGGAACGGGCGGTCGTTGCGAGCGCGCTGTTACGCGATCATCGTTCACCGAAATTGTGCCGCTCACTTCTGCGTCCGCGGCAAATGCATTGGCGTTGCCGAAATAAAGCAGCAGGCAGACAGCCGGACCGGTGCAACACGCGGCAGAACTCGAAGTTGTTTCGCCGGGATTGCTAGGACAGCGGAGTCCCGCATCCATGTTCATATCGGCGCAACAAGTTTTCTGTTGAAGGGTTGGAGCAGATTCGCCGGGAAGAACAGGCGTTAAAGAAGCAAGGCTAACCGTTAGGACGGCCAACAATAATCGCGCGGGCAGACTCACCGGCTGCAATCTAGCATCTACACCCGGTTTCTAAAGAGCGATTAACGTGCGCTTAGTTTTGCAGGTACCACGATTAATTTCCTGAACGGCTGCCTCGACCCGCGGTCTAACTTGTGCTACAAAGTAATTCGATGTTAGGCCGGATCACGATCTCACTGGCAATGGCTGTCGCCCTGATGGCGACTCCGTTTCACGTTTCCGCGCGGAGTTGCATTGTCTCCGACACGGCGGTGAATAAAGCGTGTCAGCCGGCTTGTTGCGCAAACAAAACTTGTTGCGCGACGTCGCCCAAGAACACAGCTCCAGTCTCTCAGCCGCTGACAAAGTCTGTTTCCGACCAACAGAACGTTGCAGTATCTTTCCAGAGTGCGCTCGGACTGTTGACCCCGGTTGCAATAGCTTCATCGTTTTTCCCATTCGAAGATTCCGCGGCACATTCACCGCAGCGGCTCGCACTGACCTGCATTCGTCTCATCTGATCCGAAGAGGCTGATACCCGAGGTGTGCCCATTTCACGGCACGTCAGGAGTTCAAACCCTTTTCCGGACAGATGAAAACACTTTACCAATTACTTTTCTATTTAGCTTTAACTTCAATTATTCGCGCTGAGGAATCCGGCGATGCCGGGACCGAAGCTCAATCCACTCACATTTCGTTACACGAAGTGACGAACGTGGTGCTCGCAAACAATCCCGCGATTAAGGAAGCCGAGAACCGCTGGCGCGGGGCGCAGGAGCGCGTGCGCCAAGCAAACGCGTGGGATGATCCGCACATCGCCGGCGATTCGCGAGTGCGCCGTTATGTCGACGTCCCACCGAATGCCTTCATGGATCAATCGCTTGCGGTCGAGCAACTGATCCCGATCACCGGAAAAAATCTCGTGCGCGGGCGTGCCGCGGCGGCGGAGGCGTTGTCGATCTTTGAGGAAGTGCGCCGCGCTGAGCTGGACGTTATCGCCAGAGCGCGGGCTTCCTTCTTCCGATTGGCGAACGCTTACGAGCAGTTGGAGATCAACAGCAAGAATCTCGTTTCGTTAAGACAGATCGCTGACATCAGCCGCTCAAAATACGAGACCGGCGTTGAGAGTGCTGCCAACGTGCTCGTTGCGGAAACCGATTATAGCAAACTGTTGGAAACAAGGCGCGATTTAGAGCGCAGTTTGTCCGACGCGGAGTCGCAACTGAACACTTTGATGAATCGCGACGCGTTTGCGCCAATTGGCGCGCCAGTGGCCGCAAGCATCAACGAAGCCAATCTATCGTTGGGTGGATTGCGAGCGATCACGCTGGCACAGCGGCCGGAAGTGAACATGGCGCGCGCAAAGATCGACAACGAAAAGTCGAAGCTCCAGCTCGCGCGACGCGCCTGGATTCCCGATCCGGCGCTGATGGTCAAAGGTCAGCGTTACAATGACACGTCACAAGCAGTGAGTGAATTGGACGCTGGTGTCTCGTTTACCGTGCCGTGGGTGAATCCCGGCAAGTATTCAGCCGGAGTGCGCGAGGCCCGCGCAAGTGTTGCGGCCGCTGAGCAAGGATTTGATCGCGAACAGAAGGAAGCGCTGCGTTTGTTGCGCGATCAGCTGGAAAAAATCGAGACGACGCATCATCATGTCGATCTTTTCCGAGACAAGCTTGTCCCGCAGGCACGCCAGGCATTCGAGGCGACACGACTGAGCTACGAGTCCGGAAAAGCGACCTTTCTCGATTGGATCAGCGCGCAACGAAACGTGCGCGATATCGAAGCGACAGGGCGAGAGCATTTGGCCGATTACCAAGTCGCAGTCGCTGAGTTGGAGGCAGTGATCGGCGCAGAACTCTACGCGCGGCCTGCTCAACAGCCGAAAATCGAAAGGAAATCACAATGAGAACATTTACACGAAGAATCACTTTGTTGATGACATTGGTTGCGCTGCTCTTAGGTGCCGCGTCGTGCACGAAAAAAGGCGCGTCAGGAAAACCGAGCAATGTCGATTACTACACCTGCACGATGCACCCGTCGGTGAAGTCGCAAAAGCCGAACGATAAATGCCCGATCTGCGGAATGGACCTTGTGCCAGTGCTGAAAAAAAGCGGCGGCGAAACGAAGCCCGAAGCTTCTCCACAGATGGGGGAGACCAAAAGCGGAGAGATGCAAGGGATGCCTGGAATAAAAGGGAGCGGCGAGATGAAAGGTGCGCAAACGAGCGAGTTCGTTGTGCCGGTCGAACGGCAGCAGCAGATCGGCGTCACGTATGCCGCCGTCCAACGCAAACCGCTTCGTCACACTATCCGCTCGGTCGGGATGGTCGTGCCAGATAAAGGCCGCAACTGGCAGTTCGTTTCGCGAGTAGACGGTTACGTGCAAAAGCTCGATGTGAAATCGCCTGGCGAGATTGTCGAAAAAGATGCGCCGCTGTTGTCGATCTATAGCCCCGACCTGCTCACGAGCGAGCGCGAGTTTGTTGAGCTACTGCGAATGCGCGACCAGGCGAAATCTAAAGATGCCCGCGAGACCCCCGAGCGACTCATTCAATCGGCCAGGCGCCGGCTGCAATTGTGGAACGTGACCAACGAGCAAATTGCCGAACTGGAGAAAACAAGAAACCCACAACAGAACCTGACGCTGCTCTCGCCGTTTCGCGGCGTCGTGCAATCGGTGCCGGTCGAACAAGGCAAAGGTGTGGGGATAGGCAATATGTTGGTCGAAGTCGCCGATCTGAGCGTCGTCTGGGTTTGGGCTGAGTTTTATGAAAACGAACTGCCGATGTTGAAAGTCGGCCAGAAAATCGACATCACCGTCAAATCGTATCCGGGCGAAAAATTCGAAGGCACGATCAGTCTCATTAATCCTTTCCTCGAAGAAGCCAAGCGCACTGCGAAAGTGCGCATCGACATTCCGAACCCGGATTTCAAGCTGCGCCCGGCGATGTATGTCAACGCCGAGCTGGCGATGGACATGGGCGAAGGCCTAACGATTCCCGTCAGCGCCGTGATGCCAACTGGAACCCGAAACGTGGCCTTTGTTGATAAAGGCGAAGGAAAATTGGAGCCACGCGTCATCCAGCTCGGTTCGAAATACGCCGATCTTTACGAGGTGCAAAGCGGGCTGGTGGAAAATGAACGCGTCGTCGCGAGCGCAAACTTCCTGATCGACGCCGAATCGAAAGTGCAAGGCGCGCTCAACGAATTTGAGCCGGCGCCTAACGAGTCGCCTGTCAAACCATGATCGACACCCACGCCAGTCAAACGACGCCGCCCGAAACGGTGATCGAGCGTGTCATCGCCGCAAGCGCACGGAACAAATTTCTCGTTTTCATTTTCACGTTCTTCGCGATCGCGGCTGGGATCTATGGGCTGCGCAATACGCCGCTCGATGCCATTCCGGATTTGAGCGATGTGCAGGTGATTGTTTACACCGATTGGGAGGGGCGTTCGCCCGACCTAATTGAAGACCAGATCACATATCCGATCTCGACTGTCTTCATCGCCGCGCCAAAAGTGAAATTCGTCCGTGGCGAATCGATGTTCGGGAAATCATTCGTCTACGTCATTTTTCAGGATGGCACGGACATTTACTGGGCGCGCTCTCGCGTAATCGAATATCTAAACTCGGTGCGCGGCTCTCTGCCCGAAGGCGTGAATCCGGTCATCGGTCCGGACGCGACCGGCGTTGGGTGGGTTTATGAGTACGCGCTGGTGGATGACAGCGGGAAACACGATCTCGCACAGCTACGTTCCATTCAGGATTGGAATCTCCGTTACGCGCTTGCGTCCGTGAAGGGCGTGTCCGAAGTCGCGCCGGTCGGTGGTTTCGTAAAACAATACCAGGTCGATCTCGATCCAAACGCGCTCGTTGCTTACAACATTCCGCTCGCCGAGGTGGTTAACGCCATCAAAATGAGCAACGCCGATGTCGGCGGCAAAATTTTCGAGGTCGCGAGCACGGAATATTACGTGCGCGGCCGTGGCTACATTAAGAAAATCGAGGACATCGAGAACGTTGTCCTCAAAGTCGAGAACGGGACGCCGGTTTATTTGAAGAACATCGCCACTGTGCATCTCGGCGGCGACATTCGGCGTGGTGTCGCCGAACTGGACGGACGCGGCGAAACCGTCGGCGGAATCGTAGTGATGCGCTACGGCGAGAACGCGCTCAATGTCATTGACGGCGTCAAAAAGAAAATCGAGGAGATCAAATCGTCGTTGCCCGAAGGGGTCCGGATCGTGCCCACCTACGATCGCAGCGATTTGATCAAGCGCGCGATCGCGACGCTGCGCGAGAAGTTGATCGAGGAGAGCATCGTCGTCGCGCTCGTCTGCGTCGTTTTCCTCTGGCACGTGCGCTCATCACTGGTCGCGATCATCACGCTGCCGATCGCGATCATTCTCTCGTTCATCCCGATGTGGTGGATGAACGTCACCTCAAACATCATGTCGTTAGGCGGAATCGCCATCGCCATCGGCGCGATGGTCGATTCGGCGATCATCATGATCGAGAACGCGCACAAGGCTCTCGAGCATTTTCGCGACGAGCATGGACGCGAGCCGTCCGGCGCCGAGCGCGCGAGCGTGATTATCGCCGCGGCCAAAAGCGTCGGGCGTCCGCTGTTCTTCGCTCTGCTCGTGATCACGGTGAGTTTTATCCCTGTGTTCTCGCTTACCGCGCAGGAAGGCCGGTTGTTCCGGCCGCTCGCGTTCACGAAAACGTTCTCGATGTTTTTCGCCTCGTTTCTTGGCGTGACGCTTGTGCCGATTCTCATGCTGCTTTTGATTCGCGGCAAAATCACACCGGAGAAGGACAATCCGGTGAACCGGTTTTTGATCTCGGGATATCAGCCGTTCGTCAACTTTGTCCTGCGCTATCGCTGGTTCACGCTCGCGTGCGCGGCGCTTCTGCTCGTCATCACAATTTTCCCATTCAAAAGACTCGGGAGCGAATTCATGCCTCCACTCAATGAAGGCACTTTGCTTTACATGCCGACCGCAGTGCCGGGAATGTCGATCACCGAGGCGACAAAAATTCTTCAGATACAAGATCGACAACTGAAGAAAATTCCGGAAGCGCTGACCGTTTTCGGCAAAGCTGGACAGGCCGACACCCCCACCGATCCCGCGCCGTTGTCGATGTTCGAAACCATCGTCGCGCTTAAGCCGCCTAACGAATGGCGGCGCGGTATGACCTGGGAAAAATTACTCGCGGAAGTTAACGCCAACATCAAAACGCCCGGCATGGCGAACATTTTCTGGATGCCAATCCAGACGCGCACCGAGATGCTCACCACCGGTTTTCGCAGCGTGCTCGGTGTGAAAGTTTTCGGACCCGATCTTGGCGAAATTCAAAAGCTCGCGGTGCAGATCGAGCGCGAGCTGGCAGATCTGCCCAACACGCGGAGTGCATTCGCGGAGCGCACCGTCGGCGGCTATTTCCTGGACTTCGTTGTGAACCGCGAAGCCGCTGCGCGCTACGGCCTCAAAGTGGGCGACGTGAACGACATCGTCGAATCAGCCATCGGCGGAAAAAACATCACCACGACTGTGGAAGGCCGTGAGCGTTATCCGGTCAACGCCCGATATGCGCGCGATTTTCGACAAGACATCGATTCACTCAAGCGCGTGCTCGTGCCGACGCCGACCGGCGCGCAAGTGCCGATCTCGCTCCTGGCCGACATCCGTTACAAGACCGGTCCGCCCGAAGTGCGCAGCGAAGATGGCAAACCGGTTGGCTTCGTCTTTGTCGATATCACATCGAGCAACGTCGACGGCTACGTCCGCGCTGCGTCTCAGCGCATCGCGCAGACGATTCAGTTTCCGGCCGGATATTACATTCAATGGGCCGGACAATTTCAATACCTCCAGGAAGCATTACAGCGGCTTAAAATTGTCGTGCCATTCACACTCCTGATCATTTTCCTGCTCATTTACATCAGCACACGCTCGGTAATTAGAACACTCATCGTGTTGCTCTCGGTGCCGTTCTCACTCATCGGCGCGTTCTGGCTTCTCTGGTTGCTCGGTTACAACATGAGCGTCGCGGTCTGGGTTGGACTCATCGCCCTCGCCGGAATCGACGCCGAGACCGGAGTGGTGATGCTGCTCTATCTTGATCATGCCTGGGAAAAATTTCGCGCTGCCGGACGGATGAACAGCATGCGCGACTTGCACGACGCTGTTGTCGAAGGCGCAGTCCAACGTGTTCGACCCAAAATCATGACGGTCTGTGCAATTCTCTTCGGTTTGTTGCCAATCATGTGGTCGCCAGTTATGCAAACAGGCGCCGACGTCATGAAACGCATCGCCACACCGATGATCGGCGGCGTTGTCAGCAGTGCGTTTTTGAATTTGCTGATCTATCCGGTCATTTACGTGATCTGGCGCCGGCGCGAATTGCCCGATAAAGAGGAAGAAGAGGCGCCGTTTTTACCGCCCCAAATCGTTCCGTTGTGGCAAAATCGACAGCGTATTCTCAAGTGGATCGCACTGATCATCGCCATGATCGCGATTTTCTACGGCGGAAAATGCGCGTGGCAAAGACTCCGACCAACACAAATCTCCAGCGCGCCATTCCTCACCCAAAACATTAACGACCTCACGGTAAATTTCGTTGCGCGCGAAGGAGCGCTCCGCCAAAGCAACAACGAAGTGCTGATCGAATTTCGCGATCATAACGGTCAGCTCGTCGATGTCGGCAACGTGAAGTTCGATTTGGACATGAACATGCCCGGGATGCAGATGCACTCCGGCAGTACGATCGAACGAACCAACACGCCTGGCCGTTATCGCGCCAAACTCAAGATCGACATGTCCGGCGATTGGAGCGCCAAAATTTCGTTCGACGGTCGG
>WNGC01003105.1_pt1 | contig 13036 bp, 12 predicted proteins | sample 5400051 | NCBI WGS metagenome assembly WNGC01 (sample SAMN13153368, study PRJNA577476) | soil metagenome | isolation source: 20 cm soil or saprolite under grassland replicate 2 | place: USA:California | collected 2016-06-15 | reverse complement strand
CGCGCGGCATCGCGGTTGGCGACCATGTCGTCTTGTCGTGGAACCCGCATTGCGGCCATTGCTTCTATTGCGACCGCGACCTGCCGATCCTGTGCGAGACCTATCTCGCACACGGGCCGAAGGCGGTCGCCTTCGACGGTGAGAGCCGCACCCGCCTCGCCGATGGAAGCGAATTGAAGCAGCTGATGTTCATCGGCGGCTTTGGCGAATGCGCGATCGTCGCCGATCATCAGGCGATCGTTGTGCCAAAGGAATTGCCGTTCGATCGCGCCTGCCTTCTCGGCTGCGGCGTGATGACCGGGGTCGGCGCCGCGCTCAACATCGCGAAGATCGCTTATGGCGACACGGTCATGGTCATCGGTTGTGGCGCGGTCGGGCTGTCGGCGGTACAGGGCGCGCGGCTCGCCGGCGCCGGCGCGATCATCGCGGTCGATCTCGATGACAAGAAGCTCGCGCTTGCCGAAAAACTCGGCGCGAGCCTCCTCGTGAATGCCGGCACCGAGGACCCGGTACCGGTTGGCAAGTCGCAGACCGGCGGGCGCGGCGTCGATGTCGTGCTCGAAGCGGCCGGCAGTCCCGCCGGGTTCCGCATCGCGGTCGAGGCGGTGCGGCCGGGCGGCGAGGTCGTCTGGCTCGGCAAGGTCGATGTGGAGCACGAGGTCGCTTTCCGCTGGGGCAGCCTGATGGCCGAGAAGCGCATCCGCCGTTCGAGCTATGGCGGCGCCCGGCCGGCGCGCGACTTCCCGCTCCTCGCGCGCGCCTACCTCGACGGCCGCCTCTATCTCGACGAGCTGATCACCCGGCATATCACGCTGGCCGAGATCAATGACGGGTTCGCCGCCCTCAAATCCGGCGAGGCGATCCGCTCGGTCGTGTTGTTCTGACCACCTCGCCACGGGACCGCTTGCGCTTGGAAGCCAGCGGGGGCACCGTTGCGCCAGCAGCTTGAAGGAGGCGCGGGATGAAAGAGGGCTACCGCTTTGTCGATTGCGACATGCACATCATGGAGCCGCCGGAGCTGTTCGAGAAATACCTCGACCCCGAATTCAAGCCGCGCGTCACCTCGTCCTTGCGGCGGATGGAGGGCGGCGCCACCGGCATGCGCGGCCGCCCGACCTGGTATTTCGACGGCCAGCCCTTGAGCAATGACGGCATCGTCTCGCAATACAATCGCATCCGCGGCCCGCTCGTCGGCGCGCGCGGCAACAAGAACGTCATGTTCGCGGTCGAGCGTGGCTATGATGCCGAGGCGCAGGTCATGGGCATGGCGATGGAGGGGATCGACATCGCCGTGCTGTTCCCGACGATCGGTCTCTCCTTTATGGCGCGCGACAATATGGAGCCGCAATTCTCGGCTGCGATCTGCCGCGCCTACAACGACTGGCTGCACGATTTCTGCCAGTACAGCCCGGACCAGCTGAAAATGTCGGCGATGCTGCCGGTGCATGACGTCAACCTTGCCTGCGCCGAGCTCTATCGCTGTGTCAAGGAATACGGCGCGGTCGGCGCGTTTGTCAGGCCCAATTACGTCAACGGTCGCTATTGGCACTCCAATTACTGGGACCCGCTCTACAGCCTGCTTCAGGAGCTGGATGTGCCGCTCTGCTTCCATGAAGGCACCGGCTCCTACTATTCGACGATCGAGCCTCGCTTTGGCGAGAACCGCTTTATGCGGCACGTCGCGAGCCACTCGACCGAGATGCAATTGGCGCTGATCGCGCTGATGCTCGGTGGCGTCCTGGAGTTCTTCCCAAAATTGCGGGTCGCCTTTCTCGAAGCGCAGAGCTGGTGGGTGCCGGGGCTGTTGGGCCGCATCGAATGGGATTTGCGGCAGCACCACCAGGCCGACGCGCCTTATCTCAAGCTGACGCCCTACGAGTATTGGCAGCGCAACTGCTTCTCCGCGATCGAAAGCGGCGAGCGCGAGGTCGGCTCGGTTGTCGAGCTATTGGGCGGCGCCGACAATATCTGCGTGTCGAGCGACTTCCCGCATTTCGACTCGAGCTTCCCGGAGGTGTCGAGCCGGGTGCTGAACAATTCCAGCATCGACCGCGATACTGCCGGCAAGATCCTGTCGGGCGGCGCGCGCCTCTACGGCTTCAGCGACGATGATTTCGACAAGGCCACCGCCGCCGCACGCCGCCACGGCAATCTGACCGCCGCCGGGACCGCGAACTAGGTCCTGCGCTGTAACACCCTCTCCCGCACCGCGGGAGAGGGAGGGACCCAGCGCGCAGCGCTGGGAGGGTGAGGGTCTTTCGGTTGCACGCGCCCTCACCCGGCCTCCGCTTCGCGTCGGCCACCCTCTCCCGCAATGCGGGAGAGGGATTCTCGTCACCGAAAATCCTCCGCCTTCAATTCGATCGGCTGGCCGTGCGGCGTGCGGTGCGCGGCATGGCCCCAGGCGTCGCGATAGCGGGCGAGAACAGCAGGATCGGTGGCGCCCTTCTCGGCGACCAGGCGTTCGAGCGCATTGAGCCAGTGCCGGTAATAGGTGTCGCCGCGGTCGGGGTCGCCGTCCTGCTGCGCGCGCTTGATTTCGTCGGAAAGCGCCGCCGCCCATTCCGGCCAGGTGAAGAGGCCGCGGCGATAGAGCGCCAGCGTCATCGCGAAGGCCTGCGCCTCCCACGGCTCGTGAAAGACCGGTCCGCCCTCGTCGCGCGGCAGGCTCGGCACCGCCGCCGTCAGCTCCGCGAAAGCCGCGCGCTCCGCGTCCCCGACAGTATCGCTCACGCGGCCTCCAGATAGGGCTCGAACGCCTCGATCGAGACGGTGATCGACGGATCGGCCTCCTCGCCCCACAATTCGCGCCCGGTGAACACGACCGTGTAGAGCCACTCGGCGTGGTCATGATCGCCGAGCGCGGCGGTATCGGGATACACATGACAGCCGCGCACCGCCTCGACGGTACCGAGCTTGCCGCGGGCATAACGCGGCAGACGCGTATGCGTTGTCGGATTGATATTTCGTGTTTGGACCTTGTCACCGGTTTTGAATTTGGCCGGCGCCGGCGCCGGGCGCTCGAAATTCCCCCGTCTCGTCGTGTTCGGCACATCAGCCGCAGTCAGCTTGCGGTTGAGCCGTCTTCCGGGTCGCAATGATTTTCCGGCCTTGATCTCGTCCGCGCCGACAAGGCCGTGCGCGGTGACGCGTTTTTCGAGCCCGAGAAACCAGCGCTGGTAGTAGGACGCCGCGAGGTAGGCAACGGGCGGCAGCACTTCCATGGAGGCGCGGCCGCCGTCGATCGTCCACAACTGCGTGTAGCCCATCGCTCGCTGCATCGCCATGACGCGGCCTTCCCAGGGCTCATGGAACACGGGTTCGTCCAGCTCGGGCTCGACCGGCCCGAAACCGTGCATGCCGCCCATATCGTGGATCGTGTTGCTCATCGCGACGCTCCGCGCTTGGCGTCCGCCGGCGATTTCGGCAGGCCGGTGCCGACCATGCTGTCGCGCGTGACGAGTTCGGCGAGCTGCTCCTCGCTCAACTCCGCGCTTCCCTCGGGCCGCATCGGCAACACGAGAAAGCGGGTCTCGGCAGTCGAATCCCAGATGCGCACCTTGGTCTGCTCCGGCAGTTTGAGGCCGAAATCGCTTAGCACGCCTTTTGGGTCGATGACCGCGCGCGAGCGGTAGGGCGCCGATTTGTACCAGACCGGCGGCAGCCCCAGTACTTCCCAGGGGTAGCAGGAGCACAGGGTGCAAACGACGAGGTTATGCACTTCGGGCGTGTTTTCGAGTGCGATCAGATGCGCGCCGACCGGGCTGACATGGCCCAAGGAATTGGCTGCCTCGCTTGCATCTTCGAGCAGGCGGCGCTTGAAGTCGGGGTCGACCCAGGCGCGCGCCACGACCCGCGCGCCGTTATGTGGCCCGATCTGCGTCTCGCAGGCCTCCACAATGGCGTCGAGCGCGGCGGGATCGATATAGCCCTTCTCGGTCAGGATCGTTTCAAGCGCCCGCACGCGGAGCTGCATGTCCGACAATTCGGAGCCGTGATCGTGCACGTGGCGGTCGTCCGCGGTCATGCCAGAACCTCGCTTACGGTTGTTGCAAACCTTGCACCCGCGCCGCCCTTCTCGCAATGGCCGGCGCCTTGCGGCGGCCGCCTGCGGCGCGTTGATGCGACGTGCGACCTTTCATCCCGGGTATTCGGGTTGCACGACACCCACTTCTTTATCGGAAAGCGCGGAAAGAACCCCCACTCCTGGCCCGGGCACGTTCGCTGCGCCGATCGCGCGAAGGGCCGCCTCCACCGCGATACTGCCGATCTTTGCGGGTTCCGCATTCCGGACCGCGCGGGCTCCTCTCTTCCAGAGACGCTCGGCTTCCAACCCCGCCGAAAGGATCAAGGACATGCCCACGATCACCACCAGGGACGGCACCGATATTTTCTACAAGGACTGGGGTGCGGGTCAGCCCATCGTGTTCAGCCATGGCTGGCCGCTCTCGGCGGACGATTGGGACACTCAGATGCTCTTCTTTCTCGGCAAGGGCTTCCGTGTCGTCGCCCATGACCGGCGGGGCCATGGCCGCTCGACCCAGACGGGCAGCGGCCATGACATGGATCATTACGCCGACGATCTCGCGGCATTGACCGCGCACCTGGATCTAAAGGGTGCGGTGCATGTCGGTCACTCCACCGGCGGCGGAGAAGTCGTGCATTATCTTGCGCGCCACGGCGAGAGCCGGGTGGCGAAAGCGGCGATTGTCAGCGCGGTCCCGCCGCTGATGGTGAAGACGCCGAGCAATCCTGATGGGCTGCCGAAGGAGGTTTTTGAGGGGCTTCAGGCGCAGCTCGCCGCCAACCGCGCCCAGTTCTATTACGATGTGCCGGCGGGACCGTTCTACGGCTACAACCGGCCCGGCGCGAAACCCTTGCAGGCGGTAATCTGGAACTGGTGGCGCCAGGGCATGATGGGCGGCGCCAAGGCGCATTACGACGGCATCGTCGCATTCTCCCAGACCGACTTCACCGACGACCTGAAAAAGATCACGGTGCCGGTGCTGGTGATGCACGGCGATGACGACCAGATCGTGCCTTATGCCGATTCTGCACCCCTATCGGCCAAGCTGCTGAAAAACGGCACGCTGAAAACCTACAAAGGCTTTCCGCACGGCATGCCAACGACCGAGGCCGAAACCATCAACGCCGATCTACTCGAATTCATTCGAGGCTGATGTTCCTACCGGCGCCGGGTTCAATTCTTCGCGCCGGCACGCCGGACTGCGGCGCTCTCGAGCTCGGAGGGGCCGTGGCCAGGGCCTTCCCATGCGTTTCGCTCGTTTGACCCGTCACCGTCTCGCGGTTCAGTATGCCGGCAGTGCGTTCCCGAGGAGACCCCCATGATCACGAAATTCGACAGCTTGTTCGCCGGCCATGTCGATATGGACAATGTCGGCTATGGCGGGATCCCGGTGAACGAGCGCCGCCTGCCTGACGAGCAGCTGACGACGGTATTCGACAAGGCCGAGGCGATGGCGAAGCTGATGGACCGGCTCGGCTACAGCGCCTTCTGGATGGCCGAGCACCATTTTCAGCGCGAGGGCATGGAGTGCATCCCAAACGTGCTCATGGCGGCATTGCACCTCGCGCATGTGACGAAGAACATCAAGCTCGGCTGCGGTTTTAACATCACGCCGATGTGGCACCCCCTGCGCCTCGCCGAGGATTACGCCACAGCCGACATTCTGACCGGCGGCCGCGTCATCTTTGGGGTCGGGCGCGGTTATCACACTCGTGAGGTCGAGACCTTTGGCGCGCCGCTTCTCGATCAGCCGGCCAATCGCGAGTTGTTCGAGGAGCAGGTCGACATCATCTTCAAGGCCTTCAACAGCGAGAGCTTCTCGCACAAGGGCAAGCACTACACCTTGCCGCCGGAGGTGCCGTATCGCGGCTACCAGCTAAAGGAGCTGACGCTGGTGCCGCGGCCGCGGCGGCTTCCGGTCGAATGCTGGCAGCCGATCCAGGGCGGCAGCGAACGGGCGCTCGATTTCATGGCGAAGCACGGCATTCAGGGCTTGGTCGGCGGCGGCTCGGCAGAGGGCGGCGCGATGCACAGCGTCGTCTTGAAATGGCAAGAGGCGCATAAGCGTCTCGGCATCGACATCGAGCTCGGCGAGCGCATGTGCTTCGGCTTCCATTTCTACATCGCGGACAGCCGCGAACAGGGCATCCGCGAGGCGGCGAAATACTACGAAGAGAACATGAAGATGTTCGGCGAATTGCGGCTCGTGCGGGCGCTCACCGACGAGCAGATCGAGATCATGCGCGACCCGAAGCGCGCCCCGACCGCGAAGCTGCCGCGCATCGAGGACGCAATCAACGCAGGGGGCGTCTTGTGCGGCTCGCCGGAACAGATCATCGAACATCTCAAGGCGCTCGAAAAACGCTATCCCGGGCTGGACCGCGTCTCGGTCAGCCTCTCGGTCGGCGTGCCGAAATCGGTTTGTCTCGAACAGCTGGAGCGCTTCGGGACCGAAGTCATGCCCGCCTTTCAAGGCGCCAAGGTGCGCGAACCCGCAATGGCGTGAGCAGCGAGCGCTTTTCCGTATTTTCGATAGGGCATGCCGCTGAACCGGCTCATTTCGGCTTGCTCTAAACCGTCGTCCCGTGGGCCTTCAGCCCACGGACTTGATCCGTGGGGAAAGCCGGGACCCGCTTTTCCGAGCGACGAGCGGCTGACGGATGGGTCCCGGCTTTCGCCGGGACGACGGTTATATGCGCACTTCGACGCGCGGCTCTTGTGCTTTGTCCTCCTGCTTCTTCTCCGGTCAGCGGCGCCGGGAATCGCGGCGCCCGCGGCGACGGCCGAAGGCGAGCGCGGCATGGTCGCCACGGCGCAGCATGAGGCGAGCGAAGCGGGGCTGCAAATCCTGCGCGCCGGCGGCAATGCCATTGATGCCGCGGTTGCGGTCGGCTACGCGCTCGCCGTTGTCGATCCGTGCTGCGGCAATATCGGCGGCGGCGGCTTTATGCTGATCCACACCGCCGACGGGCATGACACCGTCATCAATTTCCGCGAGACCGCGCCGCGCGCCGCGACCGCCGGCATGTTTCTCGACCCGGGCGGCAATCCCGTCCGCGAGCGCAGCCTCTATGGCTATCTCGCGGCCGGTGTGCCCGGCACGGTGATGGGTCTCGACAATGCGCTGACCCGTTACGGAAAGCTCGGCCGCGCCGCCGTCATGGCGCCGGCGATCGCGTTGGCGCGCGACGGTTTTGCGCTCGGCGAGGCGGACGCGGCGATCATCGCAGCCCGCGCCGAACGGCTCGGCAAGGACCCGGAGGCGGCGCGCATCTTTCTGCGCCCGGACGGCGGCCCTCATCCCGCCGGCGACCGCCTCGTGCAACCCGATCTCGCGAAAACACTGGCGCTGATCGCCGAGGGTGGGCCCGACGCCTTCTATCGCGGCCCGATCGCCGCTGCCGTCGCCGCCGCCTCGGCGGCGCAGGGCGGCATCTTCACAAAGGAGGATTTCGCGGCCTACACCGCGACCGAGATGCCGCCGATCCGCTGTACCTATCGCGGTTACGTGATTCTGTCGGCGCCGCCGCCGAGCGCCGGCGGCACGATCCTGTGCGAGATGCTGAATGTGCTGGCGGGCTGGGATCTCGGCGCGTCCGGAGCGGCGTCGGCGCAAACGATCCATCTGATGGCCGAGACGATGCGGCACGCCTATGTCGACCGCAACAGCTTCCTCGGCGACCCGGCTTTCGTAACCAACCCGCTCGACCGCATGCTGTCGCAACAGCACGCCGCCGCGATCCGCGCCGCGATCGATCCCGACAAGGCCGCCGCCTCGGCCGCGCTCGGGCCGGGCCTAGCGCCGCATGAGCGTGCCGAGACAACGCATTATTCGGTCGCCGATGGGGAGGGCAATGCGGTCGCGGTGACCTACACGCTGAACGGCAATTTCGGCGCTGCCATCGTGGCGCCCGGCACCGGCTTTCTCTTGAACAACGAGATGGACGATTTCGCCGTAAAGCCCGGAGCGCCGAACCTGTTCGGCCTCGTGCAGGGCACGGCCAATGCGATCGCGCCGGGCAAGCGGCCGCTCTCCTCGATGACGCCGACGATCGTCGAGCGGGATGGCCGTCCGGTGCTCGTGCTCGGCAGCCCCGGCGGGCCGCGCATCACGACGGCTGTTCTTGAAACCTTAACCAATATCGTCGATTTCGGATTGGCTCCGGACCAGGCTGTCGCGATGCCCCGCTTTCACCATCAATGGTTGCCAGACACGCTCTATTACGAGCGTGGCGGCTTTTCGCCGGACGTGCTGGCGGGTTTGGCGGAGCGCGGCCACAAGCTCACCGAGCAGCCCCCTTGGGGGGCGGTCGAGTTGATTGCGATCGGCCCGGACCGGCGTCTCTTTGGCGTCAACGACCCGCGGCGGCCGGCCGGCGCCGCCGCCGGGTATTAACGGAGGCAGCGCGATGCGTTTTTCGCCGCTCGTCGGGCGCGTTGCCGGCCGAGGCTCCGCTGCCTGGGACGTCCATGTCGAGGCACGGCGGCGTCAGCAGGCGGGCGAGGACGTCATCTTTTTGACGGTCGGCGATCCCGACCAGGAGCCGCCGGCCGTAGCGATCGAGGCGATGATCGGCGCCGTGCGCGATGGCCGCACCGGATATTCGCCGACGATCGGCTATCCGGCATTGCGGGAAGCGATCGCGGCGCGGGTGGCGCGGCGCAGCGGGCAGCCTTGCACAGCCGACAACATCGCGGTCGTGCCGGGCGCCCAGGGCGGCCTCTACAGTGCGATGCAATGCCTCGCCGGGCCGGGTGACGAGATCATCGTCGGCGAGCCGATTTATGCCACTTACGAGGGCGTCATCGGCGCCAGCGGCGCGCGAATGGTCACGTTTCCCCTGGGCCCTGAACGCGGCTTCCATCCCGATCTCGACGCGCTTGCCCGCGCGATCACACCGCAGACCCGGGTGTTGTGGATCAACAGCCCGCACAACCCGACGGGCGCGGTCTTTACCCGGGTCGAGGTCGAGGCGGTTGCCGCGCTGTGCCGCGCGCACGATCTCTGGCTGCTGTCGGACGAGGTCTACGAGGATCTCGCCTTTGCCCGCCCGCATACCAGCGCTTGGTCGCTCTCCGGCATGGCCGAGCGCACTGTCGTCGTGTCGAGCCTGTCGAAATCGCATGCGCTGCCCGCGTTCCGCCTGGGCTGGGTCGTCGGGCCGCCAGAACTGATCCGGCATTTGGCCAACCTGCTGCTGTGCCTCACCTATGGCAGCCCGGCTTTTATACAGTATGGCGCCCTCGCGGCATTGCGTGACGAGCTGCCCGAGGTCGCGGCGCTGCGCGAGGATTATCGCCGGCGCGCAGCGCTGATGTCGGATCTTCTTGCCGACGCGCCGGGCTGCCGCGTGATCGCGCCGGAAGGCGGCATGTTCGTCTTGCTCGATGTGCGCGGCACCGGGCTCGCCGCCGCGGATTTCGCGCACCGGCTGCTCGACAGCGAGCGCGTCGCGGTGCTGCCGTGCGACGGCTTCGGCCCGAGCGCGGCGGGTCACCTGCGCATCGCACTCAGCGCTCCGGAGGCGCGGCTCCGCGATGCCGCGGAGCGCATCCTCCGGTTTGCGCGCGGGCTGAACCGGCCCCGCTAGACTAGGTTAGTAGGCTAGCGCGCCGCGACGCTGGAGGCTTTCAGGAATGTCACGTCGCGGTGTTCGTCCTTCGCCTCGAACTGACCGCGCAATTCCATGCCGCTCACGTTCAGCTTATAGGTTGCGCCGTTATCGAACGTGATGAGGACCTGGCCGTTGCGGTAGACCGCCTGCGCATTGCGGCCGAACACCTTTTGCCAATACTCCCAGGCCGGGTCCCAACCGTTCTGCGGCTTGGTCGACATCCCCCAGAGCGAGCCGGACAGGTTCCCTCCGCCGGCGGTCTGGCGCCGGCGGGAACCGTTCCCTGCTTCAACAACGGTGGTCGCTAGTCGTTCAACAAAGCGGGGCGCCGCCGTCCTCGGCGCCGCGCTTTCTGAGAGCTTGGCCGGCTCAGATCTTGGCCGGTTCAGCTCTTGGCGGGGGTGGCGATCGCGTCGGCGAGATGCTTGTATTGCTCGCAGCCGGTGCCGCAGATTCCTTTGATGACGCGCAGCTGGGCCTTGGCGCTGCCCATGTCGCCCTTTGTGACATAAGCCTCGCCGAGATATTCGCGCACCTGCGCGTAACGGGGCGCCAGCGCGACCGATTTCAGGTAATAGCCGATTCCCTCGTCGAGCCGGCCGAGCTTCCGCGTCGCATAGCCGCGATAATTGAGCGCCTCCGGGGTATTCGGGTTGCGCAACAGGTCGAGCGTCGCGAGCGCTTCATCATAGCGCTCGGCCTTGGCGAGCGCATAAGCGTAGTCCCGCAGGACCTTGTCGGGGAGCGCACTCCCCTGCTTGACACAGCGCCCGCTGCGCTGGTCCCAGATTTCGCCGCGTGGACAATCGGCATTGGCGCCGCCGCTGCCGCCCCCGCCGCCGCCATCGGCTAAGGCGAGCGTCGGGCCCAAGGCCAGAGCCAAGCCAAATGCCGCCGCGAACATCGCTGCCGGTTTCATCGGAACCTCCCGCACCAGTGCTGAGTGCGGGAGCAATCTTACGCGGATTTCTGCGGCGTCTCGATCAACACATTGAGACCGCGCGCGGCGAGCGTGATCTCGCGCCAGGTCTCCTCGTCGATCGGCACGCCCTCTTTGAGGCGCTGGGCGCGGTTGGCGCGCTCCGGGTCGCCCGGGATGAGTACCGGCTCGCCCGAGCGCCCGGGCGGCGAGGCTGTGATATAGCCAGCCATGGCGGCGATCTCGTCGAGCATCCAGGCGCGGTCGACGAGCCGGCTCGGGTCGATCGCGATCGTCAGCATGCCGTTCGTGACGCTCTCGGCGTCCTGGCGCTCCGGCCGCATCGTGCCGCTGCCGGTCACCGCGCCCGCGAGCATCTCGCAGATAAAGGCGAGCGCGTAGCCCTTGTGCTCGCCGAAGGTCATCAGCGCGCCGCGCGGCCGGCGGTACATGACATGCGGGTCGGTCGTCGGCTTCCCCTCGCTATCGAGCAAGGTTCCCGCCGTGACCTGCTCGCCCTTGTTGCGCGCGACGCGCACCTTGCCCATTGCGATGCGGCTCGTCGCCATATCGGCGATGATGGGCCGGTCGGGCGCGGGGCCGGGCAGCGCAATGCAGAGCGGGTTTGTGCCAAAGCGCCCGTCGCTGCCGCGCCACGGTGCGACCGCCGGCCGCTGGTCGGTGATGTTGACGAAATGCAATGAGACCAGCCCGGCCGCAGCGCATAGTTCGCCATAAGTGCCGACCCGGCCGATATGATGCGCGTTCTTTAGCGCGACGACCGCGACGCCGTTCGTCTTGGCGCGCGCGATCGCCAGCTCGGTCGCGTTGCGGGCGACAATCTGGCCGTAGCCGCGCGCTCCCTCATAGACGACGAGCGCCCCCGTATCGCTGGCGATATGTCCGGGCTCGTTCGGTTTGACCTTGCCGCCTTCGAGATTGCGCAGGTAGGACGGGATCATCCCGACGCCGTGGCTGTCGTGGCCCTTCAGATTGGCCTCGAGGAGATGGCCGGCGACGATTTCGGCCTCGCCCTCGGCGCTGCCCGCGGCGGCGAAAACCCGGCGGCCTATGCGGTCCAACTCGCCGGCATCGATCAGCAGCATCAGTCCTCTCCGCGTTCTTTTTGCCGTGCCGCGACCCGCAGCTCGTGCGCCGGATAGACGCCGAGAATGTTGACCTCGGTCGAGAAGAAACGGAGCTCCTCGAGCGCAAGCCTGAGCGGCCGGTCGTCCGGGTGCGCCTCGACATCGGCGTAAAACTGGGTCGCGGCGAAACGGCCCCCGACCATGTAGCTTTCGAGCTTTGTCATATTGACACCGTTCGTCGCAAAGCCGCCCAGCGCCTTGTAGAGCGCCGCCGGCACGTTGCGCACATTGAATACAAAAGTCGTCACGGTCGGCCCATTCGCCGCCGCCCATTGCGCCTCGCGCGACATGATCAGAAAGCGGGTCGTGTTGTGTTCGGCGTCCTCGATGTTCTCGGCGAGCGATACGAGCCCGTAGATCTGGCCGGCGAGTTCCGAGGCGACCGCGGCGATCGACTTGTCGCCGCGCTCCTTGATCTCGGCGGCGCTGCCGGCGGTGTCGGCGGCGATGACCGGGGTCAGCCCGTGCGCGCGAATAAAGTTGCGGCATTGCGACAGCGCGTGGACGTGGCTGCGCACCGTGCGGATCCCGTCGAGCGTCGCGCCCGGCAAGCCCAGCAGATGATGCCTCACCCGCTCGAAATGCTCGGCGATGATGAAGAGCCCGGAATCGGGCATAAGGTGGTGGATGTCGGCAACGCGGCCCGCGACCGAGTTTTCGATCGGGATCATCGCCAAAGCCGCCCGGCCCTCGCGCACCGCGGCGAAAGCGTCTTCGAAGGCCGCGCAGGGCAGGGTGGTCATGGCCGGGAACACGCGGCGGCAGGCGAGATCGGAGTAGGCGCCGGGCTGCCCCTGAAAGGCGATGGTCCGCGCCGCTGCTGCTTCACTCATGCCAAAGCCGTCCCGCCACTGATGCCCTGTTTTATTGGGTATCGGTCGGGGCGGCAAACCCCATCCCGCCGCGATACGGGAGGGAGGCTTAGGTTTCCTCGTCGGAGGCTGAGGTCTCGGCGGGCGGCGATCCGGCCTTGGCGACCCCGACCATGGCCGGCCGCAACAACCGGTCGTGCAGGATATAGCCCGGCTGCAATACCTCGATGATCGTCCCGGGCGCCGCGCCGGGGCGCTCCGCCTCGAAGATCGCCTGGTGGAAATTGTGGTCGAAGCGCTCGCCCTTCGGGTCGATGCGTTTCAGCCCGTGGCGCTCGAAAGTGGCCAAGAGCTCGCGCTCGGTCGCCGCGACGCCGTCGAGGAGGCTTTTCGCGCGCGGATCGTCGATCTCCGCCTCCTTCACGCTGTCGAGCGCGCGGCGTAGATTGTCGACTGGCGACAGAAGATCGCGCGCAAAATTGCTGATCGCATATTTCAGCGTGTCCTCGCGCTCG
>WNGC01010453.1_pt1 | contig 13046 bp, 11 predicted proteins | sample 5400051 | NCBI WGS metagenome assembly WNGC01 (sample SAMN13153368, study PRJNA577476) | soil metagenome | isolation source: 20 cm soil or saprolite under grassland replicate 2 | place: USA:California | collected 2016-06-15 | reverse complement strand
GGATGGATGCAAAGCTTCGACAGCCTTTAGTTCCAGGAGCAAGCAGCTGTTCACCATGATGTCAAAACGCAATGGTTCATCGAAGACAACGCCCTTATATTCGATCCGAACTAGCTGCTGTGTGGTTGCGGGGATCGACCGCACCTCAAGTTCGCGCAGCATACATCGCTCGTAAATCGATTCGATCAATCCCGATCCCATCTGCCGATGAACTTCAATAGCCGCTCCGATTACCTCGTGACTCATTCTGTCTGCCTTTTGATACAGGCGGTGCATTGAAAGAAATCTTTAACGGAAGATAACAAAGGAAACGAAGATCTTTCGAAACAATCCCGGGCCGACTCTGAGACCTTAGCTACCTTCGTTACCTTCTGTTTAATTTCTCCTCTCTTCCGCGCTCTGCGCCGCACTCGGTTGATGTTCCGGCCATAGGGCGACGACGGCGAGAGCAACGATGATTCCGACCGAGACTTCAAGAAACCGGTGCAACGCGATAATCCACGCCGGAGCCGAACGCGGAATCAGAACGATGATGGCGAGGGTAATGCTGGCGTAGCGATACGCAGTCTTCTCCAGACGAAATGTGATCGAGAGCAATCCGATGAGGACGATTGCAACCGCGAACGCAACGAGGTTTGCGCCGAGAAAATTTGCCTCGAGCGCTCCTACTGAGGCACCCACCGCGGTAGCAACGATCCGCTCGATCGAGAGCGTCAGCGTCGCGCCGAGAGTGGATTGCATCACGACCAATGTTGCGATCGCAGCCCAGTACGCCTCGGGCATTTGCACAACCCGCGCGATTAAGACGGACGCAGTCGCGGCGACGGCGGTACGAATGGCATGCGTAATCGAAGGAAGGTTCTTTTCGTCCCAAGCCCAGAGTTTCATCCGAACATGATCTTTCCAGCGAACTGGGTTTGGCAAGATTCGTCGCGACTGACCGCGGCCAGCCGACCGCCAACGGCATCGGCTTCGAGGGGAACCCTTCGTTCTCTTGGTTGTCCTTTGTAAAAATCTTCAGGCGAATCAATCAGAAGGAAGCGAAAGTACGAAGCGAGCAGCGAGCCTCCGGCAGTTTGATAACTCATAATCCCGCATCGATACCTCTCTCGAAAGAGGGAGTGCGAATCACCTCGCAAGCGATATTGGAAAATTCTATTGGCGCGAAATAGTTGCCTACCAGCGCGCACAACTACAATCTCGTTAACCACGGAGCATTCTTATGAACGAAAAAATGAAGGCAGCACAGATCAACAAACCCGGCGGGAATTGGGAATTGGTCGAGCGCGACATTCCGGAGCCCGGTCCGGGGCAGGTGCGCGTGAAAGTGGAAGCATGTGGCATTTGCCACAGCGATGTTCTCGTCAAAGACGGTTTATGGCCCGGCCTTCAGTATCCGCGCGTGCCGGGTCACGAAATCGCCGGACGGGTTGATGCGGTCGGCGATCGTGTCACGAATTGGAAAAAGGGGGAGCGCGTCGGTGTCGGCTGGCATGGCGGACACGATTTCGTCTGCGAGCAATGCCGGCGCGGCGATTTTGGAATGTGCATTAATCGCAAAGTCACCGGCATCGATTTTGATGGTGGTTATGCAGAATACATGATCGCGCCGGCGGAAGCATTGGCCGTAATTCCCGACGAATTGCCAGCGGAAGAAGCGGGACCGTTCATGTGCGCAGGGGTGACGGTGTTCAACGCGCTGCGCAATTCGGGCGCGCGGGCCGGTGACGTTGTTGCGGTCCAAGGAATCGGCGGACTCGGACATCTCGGTGTCCAGTACGCGCGGCGAATGGGATTCGAAACCGTGGCGCTTGGTCGCGGGAAAGACAAAGAGCCGCTCGCGAAAGAATTGGGCGCGCATCATTACATTGATTCGAGTGCCGTCGATACGGTGTCGGAGCTGCAAAAACTTGGCGGCGCGCGCGTGATTCTGGCGACGGCGCCAAGCGCAAAAGCGATTTCCTCGGTCGTGGAGGGATTAGGAGTGAATGGCAATCTGCTCGTTCCGGCAGCGCCGAACGATCCGCTTACAATTAGTGTGATGCCGTTGATTATGGGGAGGCGAGCCGTGTCTGGCTGGTATTCAGGCACAGCGAGAGATTCGCAGGACACATTGGAGTTCAGCGCGCTTAGCGGCGTGCACCCGATGATCGAGAAATATCCGCTCAGCCGCGTGGCCGAAGCCTACGAACAAATGCACAGCGGCAAGGTGCGCTTCCGCGTCGTTCTCACCATGGGCGTGTGACACGTCGCCGCCTGGGTGATTGACATAAACGCTGGCAGAAGCGCGCAATTAAGCAGACTTGATCCTATCTCCAAAGAGGTAGCCGCCACCAACTCGTAGGTAGCACCGCAAAATCCCACGCTTGCGCAATGGCTGCGGATTCGCTCCGTCGAATACGTTCCGGTAATGAATGAACGCGATACCGGACTCGATAGATACCTGAAAGAGATCGGGCGGATTCCTCTCTTGACGCCGGAACAAGAGATTGAGCTCGCAGGAAAAATTAAGAAGGGCGACGTGACAGCGCGCGAGCGGATGATTCTCGCGAATCTCCGGCTCGTTGTCACCATCGCGCACGATTACGCCAATCTCGGTTTGGCGCTGCTCGACCTGATCTCCGAGGGAAACATCGGACTGACCAAGGCGGTCGAGCGGTTCGATCCGACAAAAGGAGCGAAGCTAAGCACGTATGCGGCGTGGTGGATCAAACAATCAATCAAGCGCGCTCTGGCCAATCAGAGCAAGACGATCCGATTGCCGGTGCATCTCGTCGATAAGATCGCGAAGGTGCGTCGCGTCTCGCTGCAGATGAGTGATGAACTCGGCCGCGAACCGACCGATGAGGAACTTGGCGAAGAAATCGGCATCGCCAGCGGAAAGGTTGCACAATTAAAAAGTCTCGGTATCCGCCCGACTTCGCTCGACGCCCCAATTGGGGACGATGATTCGGCGGAGTTTAGCGAAATGATTGGCGACGAGGACGCGGAAACACCGTTCGAATTGCTGCGCGACAAGAATTTGCTCCACGAGATGGACGGGCTTCTCGAGGTGCTCGACAAACGCGAGAAAAAAATCATCGCTCAACGTTTCGGTCTCAACGGTGGAAAGCCGAAGACGCTGGAAGACGTGGGCAAGGATTTCGGGGTGACGCGCGAGCGAATTCGCCAATTGCAGAACATTGCGCTGGCGAAGCTGCGCCGCGCCCTCAGCAAGAAAGAAGATCCGGCGGAAGTCCTGGTCGCAGCTTAGGAAAATAAATGAGAACAGATGTGAAAACACATGGCCCTCTAGTTACTCACATCGCCGTCTGGTTCGCCATGCTCAGTCCGTTGATCGGCGTGATCCTCGGACTTCTGGGCGCGTGGTTTTTTAGTCAGCTAACAGGTTAGGCAGGCGGTGCGACAACTCGTCGGAGAAATCATGAACAGAACGATCGAGGCAAACTTTCTCCCAGAGGCCGCGGGTTCGCTTAAAAAACCGTGTATCTTGATAATCGATAACAACCGCGACTTTACCTATTCGGCCGAGCGCGCTCTGGAAGCGACTGGCCGCTATCTCGTCTGTGAAGAGAACAATGCGAGCAAAGCTCATCAAACAGCCCAGAACCTTAAGCCGGACCTTATCCTCCTCGATATCGCAATGCCGGAAACGGATGGCGGTGAAGTCGCCGCTCGCATTCAATCCGATCCCGCACTGCATAGAATACCCATTGTCTTTCTGACGGCGCTTGTGACGAAGGCCGAAGGAAGGCCGGGCCTGCGGATCCAAGGACACCCATTTTTGGCTAAGCCAATCAGTCTTCCTGAGTTGATCGAAGGCATCGAAGAAAATTTGCCGGCCCGTGCCACGCTTTGATCGATAGGTGGCTTGAAGGGGTCCCTATTTTATTTCGAATGAGGGATGGGAAAATCCTCCGATCGTGACGTGGCAAGAGATCGGAATGGGATGAGCCTTTGGTATGAAAACAAAGACATTGATCGCTTGCCTGGCCACGGGACTTCTGACGTTAGGTCAACCAGTGGGAGCCGCCGCTAATCCCTCGCATACCACTTCCTTCGAATCCAGGCATAATCCGCGCCAAACTCATCGGACCGCGGCCCTTTCCACGCAGAATATTTCCGGCGTGATTCCGCGCGCGATCCGCGGCGGCAATCCACTACAGATGCTCAATCCGCTCGCGCCGACAAAATACGGAACGGCCGAAGAAAATGTCTCGCTCAATCCCGACGTCCCCGGAAAATGGAACGGAATCAACCTCTTCAGCATTTCTTTCTAGCGCATTACTTCTAGCGAATGAGTTGGCCATTGGCCATTCCGTCGTGCGACAGCCAGCCGCGTTTTTGCTTTCGCGACTAACAGTGGCCGTGATGGCACTCGTCTTTTCGAAGCCGCGGCCGGCGTGTTCATTTTTTCATCGCGATCTCTTTACCGCTCCCTTGGCCGAATGAACGCTAACCGCCACCGAAACGAGGGTTATGTATTTTCTCTTTACCTTACGTTTTATCCGAGGCTTAATTGTGGGACTCATCCTCAATTTGTTCTCATGAAATTTTCAAACGCGGTTGCGGTGGGTTTCACAATTGTTTTTTCCACCGGTATGGTTTTGCCCCTGCGTGCGGCCGATCCACCATCTGATACTGAGCGGCTGCAAAATCTCGAGAAAGCAGTTCGGCAACTGCAAGAGCGCAATGCCGAGCAATTCGACGAGCTGCTACTGCGCTTACAGGTACTTTTTTGAACTTCCCTAGCGACAGAGTTTTTCAGCAACCACGCGTGCCTCAGCGCACGATGCATGTGTGATGGCACCTCTCGCTGATTTGCTGTCGAAATGGCCGCTCGTTCGGCAGATACGCGAGTACAAAGATGGGACGGGTCTCGAATCGATGTCTGACAAAACGCGCGCGATGCACGCGCGGATTGAGGATGCGCAGGTGGCGCGCTCGGTCTGTCCGTATTGTGGCGTGGGCTGCGGGCAGCTCGTCTACCACAAGGATGGCAAACTGATTTCGATCGAAGGCGATCCGGAGAGTCCGATCAGCCAGGGGAATCTTTGCCCGAAGGGCGCCGCTTCTTATCAATTACTCACCCACAGTCGCCGGGAGACGAAAATGAAATATCGCGCTCCGCGCGCGAAAGAGTGGACGCAAATTTCATTGGATCGCGCGCTGGACATGCTGGCCGATCGTGTTTGGGAATCACGCAAACGCACATTCGTCCACAAAAAGGACGGCATGACCATCAATCACACGACCGCGATCTGTCATCTCGGCGGCGCCACGCTCGATATCGAAGAAAACTATCTTATCCGAAAACTTTTCACTCTCGGCCTGGGGATGGTCTGCATATCCAACCAGGCGCGGATATGACATAGCAGCACGGTGCCCGGTCTGGGCACCTCCTTCGGCCGTGGCGGAGCTACGACCGCGCAACAAGATTTGGCCAACGCCGATTGCATTTTGATCGAAGGCTCGTCTATGGCCGAAGCACACCCGGTGGGTTTTCGCTGGGTGATGAAAGCAAAAGAGCGTGGCGCGACCATCATTCATGTCGATCCGAGATTTTCGCGTACCAGTGCGCTGGCCGACATTTGGGTGCCGATCCGCGCCGGCGGAGACATCGCATTCCTTGGCGGGCTCATCAGGCACATTATCGAGAACAATCTTTTCTTTCGTGATTATGTGGTGCACTTCACCAATGCCTCCTGCATTATTCGCGAAGGTTTTCGAGACACGGAGGAAGGCGCCACCGGCTTTTTCTCCGGCTGGAACGAACAGCAACGCGCTTACGACAAGGAGAGCTGGCTCTATCAAGGCGACGGGCTAAGTTTCCCCGACCGGGATCCGACCCTGCAACATCCGCGCTGCGTTTTTCAAATGCTGCGGCACCATTTTTCTCGCTATACGCCGGAGATGGTGGAGAAGATTTGCGGCATTTCTCCCAAGCTGTTTCGGCGTGTTGCTGACGCACTCGTTTCCGCCTCAGGTCCGGATAAGACCGCCGCGATTTGTTACGCGGTCGGTTGGACCCAGCAATCGAAAGGCGTTCAGATCATTCGCAGCGCATCGATCTTGCAACTTCTGCTTGGCAATATTGGACGACCCGGAGGCGGCATCCTTGCGCTGCGTGGTCACGCATCGATCCAGGGTTCGACCGACGTTCCCACGCTCTACGATATTCTACCGGGCTACCTGCCGATGCCGCGCGGCGATGGCACCCAGGCGACGCTACGTGATTATCTGGCAACGCAAACTAAACCGACAGGTCTTTGGCACAACACTCCCGCTTATTTCATCAGCCTTCTCAAGGCTTACTACGGCAAGAACGCAACTGCAGAAAACGACTTCGGCTACGATTGGGTTCCGAAGATCACGGGCAATCATTCCTACTTCGAATACCTCTACGACATTGCCGATGGGAAAATGGAAGGCATGTTTATCATGGGCCAGAATCCGGCCGTGGCAGCGCCAAACTCCCGCTTTGAGCGAACGGCGCTGTCCAAGCTAAAATGGCTCGTCATCCGCGACATGGTCGAGATCGAATCGGCATCGTTTTGGGCCGATTCACCTGAGGTCGACCGTGGGGAATTGAAAACGGAGGACATTGAAACTGAAGTGTTCTTTTTCCCATCCGCTGGTCACGCGGAAAACGACGGCACGTTTACGAACACGCAGAGGCTCTTGCAGTGGCGTCAGACAGCGGTCAAGCCTCCTGGAGATTGTCGGTCTGACGAGTGGTTCATGCACCAGCTGGCGGTGCGTTTGATTGCGAAGGCGAAAGCGTCCAACGATCCTATGGACGAACCGTTACGCGCGCTCGACTGGTGGTATCCCGAAGACGAAACCGGCATGCCGCACACGGAAGCGGTGCTGGCCGAGATCAACGGGTGGCACACCGATCCTGCGGCCGTGGTCGGTGATCGCGGAGTTGTAGCCGGGGGCGGCGACCCCGGCCGGAACGAGGGAGTCGTTTTCGGTGTCGATCGCGAAGGCAAGCCTCATCACGGTCCGCAGGTCGCCGATTACAACGAACTAAAGGCTGATGGATCGACTGCGTGCGGTTGTTGGATTTATTCGGGCGTCTTTAGCCGCGATGGCGTGAACAAAGGGAACGCGCGCCAGTCCAAGGACTATCTCGGCCACGGCTGGGGCTTTTCCTGGCCCAGCGATCGGCGCATCATATATAATAGAGCAAGTGCCAGCCCAACCGGCGAGCCTTGGAGCGAACGTAAGAAACTGGTCTGGTGGGACAAGGCCCAGAGCAAATGGACCGGAGGTGATGTCCCCGATTTTCCGGTCGGAAAATCTCCGGATTATCGACCAACGCGACAGGAGAAAGGGTTGGACGCGATTCCGGGCGACGCGCCCTTCATGTTGCATGAGGACGGACTCGGTTGGATCTACGTGCCCAAAGGTTTGCACGATGGCCCGTTCCCGACACACTACGAGCCGCTCGAATCACCGGTGCGCAATTTCCTCTATTCGCGCGACACCGACCCGGTAGTCAATTGGTTCACCCGCCCGGAGAACCGTTTTGCTCCGCCAGGCGATCCACGGTTTCCGTATGTTCTCACAACCTATCGGCTGACCGAGCATCATACGGCGGGTGGTATGTCGCGATTCTTACCTCATCTCGCAGAACTCCAGCCGGAAATGTTCGCAGAAATTTCGCCAGAACTGGCTATCGAACTCAGGATCAAGAATAGCGATTACATATGCGTCGTTACGCTGCGCGGCGCGATTGAAACGCGAGCGCTCGTCAGTCGTCGCGCTCGACCGCTTCAGATCGATGGAAAAACGATCCATCAAATTGCTCTTCCATTTCATTTTGGGACTGCCGGGAACGTACGCGGCGCCGCCGCCAATGATCTGATTCCCATTTCTGGCGAGCCAAACGTCACGATCATGGAAACCAAGGCGCTCGCTTGCAATATCGTGCCTGGCCGGTTGCCGCGCGGTCCTGCCTTCGAAGATTGGCTCGACCGATACGTGCCGCGTGGTGGCCCGCCGAATCTGCATCCGGAACAACCGCCGCCGGGCGCTCCAAGGGGAACACTCGCCGCTGGTCACGAGCACGAGTCTCCCACTACATAAGAAGGCATTATGATCGGCGAAGGAATTCAAAGCTCCAATCAGCGCCGGCATTCCTTCGTGAAAGATCACGTCGAGGTTGGATTCTTCACCGATCCGAGTGTTTGCATCGGGTGCAAAGCTTGCGAAGTCGCATGCAAAGAGTGGAATCATGTGCCGGACGACGGTTTTAACTGGTCGGGAAATTCTTATGACAACACTGGACATCTCGGCGCCTCGACCTGGCGCCACGTCATGTTCCTGGAGCAGGATCGCCAGAAAGGAAATCAGATTGTCGGGTCGCATTCGCTGGGCAACGGCGATGGGGAAGATCCCTTTCGCTGGGTTTTCGTGTCCGACGTCTGCAAACATTGTGAAGAGGCCGGTTGCCTGGAAGCGTGTCCGACCGGTTCAATTGTGCGCACGGAAGTCGGTTCGGTGCTGGTGCAGAACGATGTCTGCAATGGCTGCGGCTACTGCGTCGTTTCGTGTCCATTCGGCGTGATCGATCGCCGCCCTGAACCGCTGCCCGACGCGGGCGGCGCGTTCAAGTGCACTTTCTGTTATGATCGGCAAAAGAGCGGGCTCGTGCCCGCCTGCGCTAAAGTTTGTCCAACCGAATCGATCGTGTTTGGCCGCCTCGATGATTTACGCGCGCGAGGTACGGCGCGCGTGCAGCAATTACAACAAAGTGGTTACAACGACGCGCAACTTTACGATCCGACGGAAACTTCCGTGCGCGGCATTCACGCTTTCTTTTTGATTCTCGGCGAACCGGAAGCCTATGGACTTCCGCCGAAGCCGCAGGTTCCAACGATCTATTTGAAATCGGCATGGACTTCGGCGTTCGCGACAGCGATCGCATCGATCATCGCGACGCTAGCAGCATTCGCATTTTTCTCATGACGACTAGTTCGCCATCTGAAAAGCGATTCGAAGAGTTGCGCGAGCAAGCGTGGAAGGATGGCGTCGTTCCGGGCAAAGGTGTTGATGTTGCCGGTGGCCCAATTCCGCGCAAACCCGGTTACTACGGTCAGCCCGTGGTCAGACCGCCGGTTTGGACGTGGGAAGTTCCGCTCTACTTCTTCATGGGCGGAATCGCCGGGATGTCGGCGGTTATCGCAAGCGGAGCAATCATTTTTCACCATATCGATCTTGCGGGCGCGGCCATGTGGCTCGCGGCCATCGCTGGAGCGGTCCTTTCACCTATTCTGCTCATCATGGATCTCGGTCGGCCGCATCTCTTTCTTAATATGCTGCGGGTTTTCAAACATCGATCGGCCATGTCGATGGGTGCCTGGATTCTCAGTCTATTCGGCGCCTGTGCGGTGCCGGGTTTGATCGCGCTCGAACTGCACGCCCATCAAACTTTCACCGGTCCACTCGATCAACTCCTGCGCCTCGCGGCCGGCCTCTTCATTTTTGGCTCGGCCATCTTCGGAACTTTGCTCGCGACCTATACTGGCGTGCTGATTGGGGCAACCGCCATTCCCGCGTGGTTCTCGCATCGCACGCTGCTACCGATTCATTTCGGGACCGCAGGATTGGGATTGCTCGGGCATCGAATCGCCGCGCTCAACTTCCTCGGATACTACGCGGCCGGGGTTGAGTCGGCGCTGCTCATCTGGCTCAGCCTCGATAAACAGGGCGCGGCCAATCGAGCGATACACGAGCACGGCTCAGGCTGGCTGATTCGCATCGGCGAGGTTTTGAACGGCCCGCTCGCAATCGTTCTCCGGCTGTTCGGCCTCATTCCATTCGCGGCGCTTTCATTTTTAATCGGCGCACTCGTTAGCCGCTTCGGCTGGATTTGGGTGGGCAAAATTTCCGGCTCTGATCCGGAAGCAGTCTTCGCTTCGCAACACTGACTTTCAGTGCGGTTTCGCCAGGACTCTCTTGTCGCCGATGCGGCGAGTAACGCCGTCGCGATCGAGACGCTCGAGAAACGGAATGATCACGCGACGGCTCGTGCCGAGGAGCTCGCGTAATTCGGAGGCGCCGGCGGAATTGTTTTTGCGCAGAAAGGCGACGACCGCCTCGCGCATTTTTACAAACTGCTCTGTCGCGAGAACAACATCCGTACTCAGTTCTACAAGTTCGCCGCAATCGCGGAGAAAACGGAGCGCCTGCTGCGATGTCGCTTCGGGAGCGTGCTGCGATGTCGCTTCGGGAGCGAGCTCAGCGCGTGAAGGCGGATCGACTTTCTTTGCCGCGAGGACGGCGCAAATTCTGGCCGCGGCATTTTGGAGTTGCGGCGGCAAAGTCGGACGGTGCGTGGCGCGCGCGATCGTTTCGCCGGAGCGGACGAAACCATTGCGGCACAATTCAGACACGAGCTCGTCGCAAATTGCCGGCAGCGGCAACTCCCGCTCGAGCGCCTGGCGAAGATGCGAAAGCGCGAGGCCGGCATGATTGGGATGCTCTCGGTGTTCGACATCAATCATCGTTTCGGCCTTTCGCAAAACTTCATCCCACCGCTTTGCGTCAACCACGAGGTCGCCGCGCTCAATCACATTCGCGCTCTTAATCGACTGAGCGATTTCGTCTGCACCAAACGATGATTTTGCGAGCAGCGCGTTGCGCTTCACGGCGCGATCGCGGGTGATCTCCGTCGTAGCAAAGACTCTTGCGTCGTGCGGCGCCTGTGCGCGCTTGGCGAGAAATTCACGCTGAGCTGCGCTCCGAAAATTTCGCGCGCTCGCGTCCGGATCCAACACAACGCCGCCGGCGAGCGTGTTCTGCTCAGAAGCATCGCGAATCACGAAACGATCGCCGGCGAAAATGAACGCCGGCACTTCAAAACGCATTTGCGCAATGGCACTTTCGCCCGCGCGCAACTCTTCGCTGCTTTGGAAAAAAACACACGCACCGAAGTTGGCGCTGCCATGGTGCACGCGCACGGCGGCGCCATGTTTGATCGACCTCGTCTTCGGAGGCAGGCGCGAGGACCGCGACACCATTACGTCTGCAACCATACTCGCCTCGCCGAATTCACTCAGCGTGATAACATCGCCGCGCCAAACACCCGAAGAGTTTTTCTCTCGCGCCACGGTCACATCCGGCAGACTCAGCGCCGTGCGCGCGCCGGGACCGATCTCTTCAACTTCGCGATTGTGATTTTGAATCGTGCGAATCCGTGCCGGAATCTTCGCCGGTTGAACGACCACAGCTTGTCCGCGCCGCAGCGTTCCGCCCACAAGCGTGCCAGTCACGATGGTTCCGATCCCGCGCAAGATGAACGCGCGATCGACCGCGAGTCGCGGTTTGCCGATATCGCGCTGCGGAACGAGCGCGCTGAATTCGCGCGCGAGTTGCGCTTTCAATTCCTCGATGCCGCTCTCAGCTGTGATCGATGTCCGAACGATTGCCGCATCCGCGAATGGCGTATCGCGGAGTTGCACGCGAACCTTTTCCTCGGTCGCATCTGCCGCTTCAACGAGGTCAATTTTCGTGAGCGCGACGACGATGCGCCGCACCCCGAGATAAATCAAAATCTGCAGATGTTCTTCCGTCTGCGGCATCCAGCCGTCATCAGCTGCGACAACGAGGAGCGCCAGGTCGATCGAGCCGACGCCTGCGACCATGTTCTTGACGAAATCCTCGTGCCCCGGCACGTCCACGATCCCGACGCTGAGCAGCGCATTCGGCGTATGCAGCTCAAGTTGCGCAAAACCGAGCTGAATTGTGATGCCGCGTAGCTTTTCTTCGGGGAGGCGATCCGGATCGGCGCCAGTGAGCGCACGCACCAGCGCGCTCTTGCCGTGATCAACATGCCCGGCCGTCGCGAGGATGAACCGTTTCAATTCCATTGTGCCGCTGAGCGCAGTGCGCTCACAACTTGCGCGTCCTGTCGCGGAAAAATTGTGCGCAGATCGAGTTTGAATTTTCCACCTGCGACGTAGCCGATGATCGGAGGCGAGCCGCGCCGGAGCGTGGCTGCAAAATCCTCAACCGAGACTTTGTCTGGTAGCAGATCAAGCGCGACGGAGGAAATGACAGCGCGCGGCAAACTACCTCCGCCAACTTGTGCCTTGCCTTCGCCGATCGAACTGCGCAGGGGCAGATCGCGAATTTGAGAGAGCAAAGCTTCGGCGCGAACCCGCAATTCGTCATCGGTAATATCGAGCATCGCAAGCACGGGCAGTTCGCCGCTCTTCCCGGCTAAATAAAAATCAACCGTGGTTTGCAGCGCGGTCAGAATGAGTTTGTCGCAGCGCAGCGCGCGGAAAAACGGTTCGCGCTTGAGCGCCGCGATGTGACGTCGTTTTCCAGCGATGATCCCGGCTTGCGGACCGCCCAATAATTTGTCGCCGCTGAAGCAAACGAGATCGACCCCGCTTCTCAACGTTTCGTTAGGCGTGGGTTCGTGTTCCATTGCGCCGAGCTTTTCTGTCGCGACGATCGCGCCGCTGCCGAGATCTTCGACAAATGGAATCCGTTTTGTGCGGGCAAGTTTCGCCAGTGTTTCCGTGCTCGGAGATTCAACAAATCCGCCCATGAAGAAATTGCTGCGATGCACTTTTAGAATCAGCGCGGTATCGGGCCCGAGCGCGCGCGCGTAATCATTGACAGAAGTTTTGTTCGTGGTGCCGACTTCGCGCAGCTTCGCGCCACTGGCTTCGAGAATTTCCGGGATGCGGAAACCGCCGCCAATCTGGATCAGCTCGCCGCGCGAAATGAGCACTTCCTTTTTCTTCGCGGTGAAGTGCCGCAGGATGAGGATAAGCGCAGCGGCGCAATTGTTTACCACAGTTGTTGCCTCGGCGCCGCAGAGCACCGCAACATTGTGCTCGAGGTAAGTCGCCCGATGGCCGCGTTCGCCGCTCGTTAAATCATATTCGAGGTTATTGTAATTAGCGGCGACCGCACTAAGCGATTCGATCACCGCGGCGCCGAGTGGCGCGCGGCCGAAGTTTGTGTGAATGACGATACCGGTGCCATTGACGATCGGTTGAATTTTCGCGAGCTGTAACGCG
>WNGC01004035.1_pt1 | contig 13048 bp, 13 predicted proteins | sample 5400051 | NCBI WGS metagenome assembly WNGC01 (sample SAMN13153368, study PRJNA577476) | soil metagenome | isolation source: 20 cm soil or saprolite under grassland replicate 2 | place: USA:California | collected 2016-06-15 | reverse complement strand
ACACGAGTTAAAATGTCCAGGTATTTGCCGCTGGCAATACTGCCCAGTAGGATAATTTCGCAGTCAGGAGGCATGTCGGCGGCTAGTGCTCGCGCCGTTCTCAGAAGCGAACGCCGATAGAGCTGGTGTTTTTTGTGGATCGGCACCCGCGCAAATCCCCGGAGCCTTGAGAGCCGGACCGCTGTATCATGCGGAAGCAGTCCTGCCGTCGGCGTGATGATCAGCACTCCGTGTCCGTTGGCCGGAGGACGGGCGAAGGCTCGCGCGTAGGCGAGCTTGCCGCGAAAATAAAGCGCGCTAAAAAAACTAAAGACTTCTCCTAACGGAACTCCTTCGGCGCCTCGGAGGCGCAAGGCGAGATCCGATCGTGCGCTTTTCTTAAGAACCCACTGTGCTCGCACGCCGTTGCAATTCGCCGGTGAAAGAAGAAAGACGCGGTTCATGGGTGGACCGCTTTCATAAAATCATCCGCATTTCGGGTATTCAAGACCTCACCGCTCGAAAGCCAACCGCGCCGCGCCATAAAAACGCCATAGCGCAAGTTAGCCCGGTTTTTAGTGGAATGGGCGTCGGTGGAAATGATGAACTTAATACGGCGTTGCCGCGCCGTCCGAATCCAGCGCGGTTCCAGGTCGAGCCGCCGCGGATCGCCATTGACTTCAATGGCCGCAGCCGATTCGGCGACGGCGTCCAAAATTTCTTCCATGTGGCATTCGAGCGGAGGCCGCGACAGGATCAGCCTTCCGAGGGGATGGCCCCAGATTTTGAAGAACGGCGACTTCATCGCTCCCAGAATACGGCGGGTCATCTGATCGATATCCATCTTCGCCCTCACGTGAATGCTCGCGATGATGATGTCAAACTGTTCGAGAATCGGATCGGGGTAGTCCAACGAGCCGTCTTGGAGAATGTCGGATTCGGTCCCTTTGAAAAGCCGGATGCTCACCTTTTCTTGCACCCTGGCTATTTCCTCCCACTGTAACTTCAACCGGTCCGTTTTCACGCCTCGCGCATAAAAGGCGCTGGGCGAGTGATCGGTGATGGTGAGATACTTCATGCCGATGGCCTCGGCCGCCAGGGCCATCTCTTCTATGGTGTTTTTTCCGTCAGAGTAGACCGTATGACAGTGTGTCATTCCCTGAACGTCTTCGGGTGTGACTAGAATCGGAAGCGCCCCGGACAAAGCGGCCTCGATCTCGCCTTCGTCCTCGCGCAGCTCCGGCGGAATGTATTGCATTCCCAGGCGCCGGTAAATTTCCTCTTCGTCTTTTACTCTGACCTTCGGCGAGTTTTTGCGCAGGCTGTCGGCACCGAACGAAAGATTCTTCGAGCGCGCAAGCTCTCCCAGTTTAGCGATGTGCTTTGTAGATCCGGTCAAGTTGTGAAGCGCGGCGACGTAATCGTCCGGCGGCACGACGGTGATCTCGGCATCCAGACCTCTGGCCAGACGTGCCTTACAGTATCTCCCGCTTCGTTCCAGAGACTGGAGGACAGCCGGATAGCGACTGAGATGATCCAGAACGGCTTCAGGCTCTTTGCTGGCAACGACGATTTGGATGCGGCGGATCGTCTCCCTCCGGCGCCGCAGGGAGCCGGCGATGTCCGCTTGCAAAACTGCGGGCAGGGTTTGAAGGTGCTGCAGCAGCCGCTCGCCTTCTTCGAGGGCGTGATTCAGTAGTGTCCACTCTTCACGTTTTTCCAACTTCGCAATCGTTTCGAGGATCTTGGTTTCGGCTTTTTCGCCGAAGCCCTTGACGTTTCTCACCAGACCTTTTTCACAGGCCGTTTTGAGATCCGCGACATTTTCGATTCGCAAGGCGCTATGGAGAGTGGTTATTTTTTTCAAGCTGAGGCCCGGAACAACACTGAGTTCGACAACGCCGGGCGGCAACTCCTGGCGCAGTTGCTCCAGCACGGCGCTCCGGCCGGTGCGGTGAAGCTCTTCGATGGCAGCAGCAAGACCGGCGCCGACCCCGCTGATTTCCGTGAGGCGTCGATTTTGCACGAGCACGTCGAGGTCGCCGTCGAATGCCTCCAGGGCTGCAGCGGCGCGTTCGTAAGCCCGGGACTTAAACGGATTGTCGCCTTTGACCTGCAGGAGCCGCCCGATCTCTCGCAGCGCAGCGGCGATGGAAAACCTATCATTCATGTAAATCGACGTAAGAAAGTCTCAATCTGATAAAGGCAAATATCTGAAAGAAATTATGGCACGTCTTGAACACAATATCGCCGGCTGCTGTTACCGGCAACAGGTCTACGGAACATGCTCCTCGCAAACTGGGCTTAAGTCATGTAACTTTTCGTGAAAACTCTTTCTCCGGAAAACCAGATCCTTCGTTTCACTCAGGATGACAGACGAGGGAGTGAACCCGACGTTTCAAATGCAGGACAGTTTCGTTGAATGTCATGCTGAGCGCAGCGAAGCATCTCACATATCGTTGCGCAAATGAACCACCCGAGGTTTGACAATCAATTTACTGTCGTCGCCTTTGACAGTCATGTGATGGCTAAACTATAGTCGCCTTGAAGAGATGAGAAAGGAGGGGTGATTAAATGATCGTGCTTAGTCCGGAAGGAAAAGCGCAGACCTCAGCGGCGCGGGTTGCCAGTTTGCCACGATTCGCCGATCTGCGTGGTAAAGTTGTGGGATTGCTGGACAACAGCAAACCGAACGCGGATAAGCTGGAAGAACGCTTCGAGCAACTGCTGAGAGAAAGATTCGGCGTTGCCGGCGTCGTCAGGCGGCGCAAGATCACGGCTCAGCAGGGCGCGCCGAAGCCTTATCTCGATCAGCTCGCCGCGCAAGCCGATTTCATTCTCAGCGGTCTCGGAGATTGAGGATCGTGCACGTCGTGGAGTATCCACGACTCCATAGAGTTGCAGAAGCGCGGCAGGTTTGCGGTCACGTTGATCACCCATGCGTTTGAAGCATTGGCGAAATCGGAACGCGAAGCGTTTGGCGCGCCGGATCATCCGATATTAATCGTGCAGCATCCCATTGGCACGGTCAAATTGGACGAAGTGAACAAGCGCGCGGACGCGGCTTTCGATAAACTCAGCGAGATCTTGGTTGAGCCGCAGCAGCGGCACGCCGCTTCCGCGGGTTAGCATCGCTCGTGAGACCGGATTGTTGAAAACGAGGAGCGTGCTTCGACGAGCTCCGCACGAACGGAAAATCGAAAGCCGATTTGAGCTCATTCTCCGTTCACCCTGAGCCTATCGAAGGGCAATCTTTTTACAGGAAACAAAATGGAACAACAAGTACTGCAAGCCGAACGCTTTGAAGTCGAAGATGATCTTTAGGCAGTGAACGCCTTTTTCGAAGAAAAGGGCTGGACCGATGGGTTGCCCATTATTCCTCCAACGGAAGAGCGGGTTGGGCAGACGATCGCAGCGGTTAAGCGGAACCCGCAAGATGTCATCGGGGTTGTTCCGCCTCGTTGGGCACCGGCGAGTATTGAGAAGATCGCCATTAATGCGGTAATGGCCGGCTGTCTGCCGCAATATATGCCGGTCGTCATTGCAGCGGTGGAGGCTTTGACTGATCCCAAATTGAATCTGTACGCGCTGCAAGCGACCACGGGCGGACCGGCGATCATGCTCATCGTTAACGGTCCTATCCGAAAGCAACTCAACATCAACGGCGGCTCCAATGCGTTAGGGGAAGGCTGGCGCGCCAACGCGACGATCGGACGTTGTATTCGCCTGATCCAGCGGAACATCGGGGGCTCGTATCCAGGAACGACTTGCAAGGCGACGCTGGGATGGCCGGGAAAATACACACTTTGCACTGCAGAAAATGAAGAAGCGAGTCCATGGGAACCCTTCCACGTCGAGCGCGGCTTTGCCCGCGATCAGAGCACGGTTACGGCGATCAGCGCCGATAGCTCGGTTCGAGCTTCGGATTTAGACAGCACGACGGCTGAAGGCGTGCTGTCTAATTTCGCGCACCGAATGGAAGGACCTTCAGGGCCGGAAGCGATCATGGTGATTTGCCCGGAGCACGCGAGGATTATTGCCGGCGACGGCTTCAGCAAACAGGACGTGAAGAAGTTTGTCTGGGAAAGAGCGGTCTATCGGATGAAGGACCTGCCGGAGGAGACCTTTGAGCAAAGAGTAAAACGCCGGCCGGATTTAAAGCTGACGCGCGACAGTGTGATACCCGTTACGGATAATCCCGAAGACATTCTCGTGATCGTCGCCGGCGGCGACGGCTCCCAATCACAGTACATTCACGTCTGGGGACAGAGCACGCCGGAAGGCGGTTCGACCCGTTCGGTGACCAAAGCGATCCGGACTTAGTTGGCCGGTCAATTAGTCTCTAGGTACGTTCTGACCGTGAACGTAAGTCCGAGTTAAGTATCAGGCGCCAAAAAGCGACCAGTCGTCATTCCGGCCAACCCCGGCGAAAGCCGGGGGCGAGCCGGAATCCAGGAATTTTTGTAGGGAGAGCGATGTTGAGACTTAGACTGTTTACGATTGTTGGATTAACTGCAGTGACACTCACCGGCGTTGCGCACGCCCAAAGCCTACCGAAGATCCGCGTTGCCTATACCTCAATCGGGATCCAGTTTGATCCGGTTTACATCATGAAGGAGCTCGACCTGCCGCGTAAATACGGCGTGGATGCCGAAATTCTTTTTGTTCCGGTAAGCTCGCGAGCCATTCAGGCGGCGTTAGCAGGCGAGATTCAATTTATCACCAGCGGAGGCGTGGCGAATATCAACGCGAATGTGAATGGCGCCGACTTCGTCGGCTTGACGGCGACGCTCAACACCTTTGTGTTCAAAATCCTGGCGAGCCCCGAGCTGAAAAAGCCGGAGCAGTTAAAAGGCAAGAAGGTAGGAATTTCTCGTCTCGGGGGCGCCAGCGATTTTTCCATTCGCTATGCGCTAACTCACTGGGGCCTGGTTCCCGACAAAGACGTTGCCATTATCCAAGTCGGCGGCGAGCCGGAAGAGGTTATGGCGCTCCAAAACAAGGCCGTGGATGCAGTGATTCTATCGGAACCGTTTGCAACCGTTGCCACGCGGGCGGGGGCTTCTGTGCTTGCTGATTTAAGCCAGCTCGGTGTGCCTTACACCATGCATGGCTTCGGCGCACGAAAAAGCTTCATTCAGGCTAATCGGGACGTCGTCATCCGATTCATGAAGGCCTATCTCGAGGGTATCTATGTCTTCAAAACGAAAAAAAACGTTGCGTTGAACGTCTTAAAAAAATATACGCGGCTCGACGATCTGTCCCTGGTACAAGTGGCTTATGACGAGATGTCGCAGAGACTGATCCGTAGAGTTCCCTACCCGGACCGCGAAGGCATTCAGACCATCATAGATCAACTCGCCAAGACCCGGCCGCAAATGAAAAATCTCAATCCTGCCGACTTCATCGATCCATCGATCTTGAAAGAAATCGATGACAGTGGCTTCGTTAAAAAGCTCTACGGAAATTAGCGGTGACGGTTAATCCATAGGAGGAGCCAATTATGGTGATCGATGCCGATTCGCATGTCGAAGAGTCGCCGGCGATGTTCAGCTTTTTGGACAAAGAATTTTACCAGCGCCGGCCGTTGCCGGTGGGATTGGATAACGACACCGCTTATGGCAATTACAATGCCGTCTGGCTCATAGAAGGCGAGACCTATCCTAAGTTAGTCGGCAAAGGCGGGACGATTTTTCGCACGCCAACCCTCATGGACTCGGCCAAATTGAAGCGCGAGACGATCGGCGCGCAGGAAATGACCGATGTCGATGCCAGAGTCAAGGACATGGACCGGATGGGGATCGACACGCAGATCGTTTTCCCAACTCTTTTCTTGACCACGACCGCGGACGATCTGAAGCTCGAAGCGGCACTGCTCCGCGCTTACAACAGTTTCCTGGGCGATCGCTGCGCCGCGTCCAAGGGCAGAATCCGGTTTGCCGCGTTGGTGCCGATCCGCGACGTCGGTGAATCCATTAAAGAGCTGAAGCGCGCGACGAAGCTCGGGGCGGCCGCGGTCATGCTTCACGGCATGGCGTGGGATAAGCGTTTGGATGACGAGAGCCTTTTCCCATTCTACGAGGAAGCCGCTAGCTTGAATCTACCCGTCTGCGTTCATCTCGGTTGGGGTTGTCCAGCCATAACCGAAATCTTTGATGCCTCCACGAACTTTTACAGTGCGACTCTGCCAGTATTGATGGGTTTCCACAGCGTCATGACTTCGAGCGCATTGGAAGCCTTTCCAAAGCTACGATTTGGCTTTTTGGAGGCGGGCTGCGAGTGGGTACCGTTTCTAATTCGCCAAGTGAGGACGGACAACGCGCGGCGAAAAAACGTCAAAGATCCGGTTGAATACTGCAAAGCCGGTCGAGTCTTTGTCGCCTGCGAGGGAGACGAGAACATCAATACTGTCATCGATCTGATTGGAGAGGACTCCTTGGTTGTAGGCTCGGACTATCCGCACGGCGATCCTTCACGTCAGGAGGACATGGTTGGAGAATTCAAAGGAAGAAAAGATCTATCGCCACGATTGGTGGAGAAGATCCTGTCGGACAATCCACGGAGGCTGTACGGACTATAGAAAGTTTGCGCCCTATGCACGCGGAGGAATTATTTACTTCGCGAGGAGGAATTAAACCATGGCAATCCTCAAGATGCTCGATCCAAGAGCGTCGTTGAATACCGAAGACCGGCCGCTGGTGCCGGGCTTGGATACCCTAGAAGCAAGAGTTATTGGAATCATCGATAACGGCCAGGCGAATTCGACGCCGATGTTTAAAGAATTGGCAAAGCTCCTGCAGGAAAAATACCGTCCCGCCGAAGTGCTCTTCAAAACCAAGCCGACTCACATGCAGGGCGCGCCCAAAGGGATCATGGAGGAATTCATCAGCCGGTGTGATGCCGTGATCACCGGCTTGGGCGCCTGAGGGTCGTGCACATCGTGGAGTGTCCACGACGCAATCGAACTTCAAAAACGCGGCAAGCCGACCGTGACGCTCTGTCAATCAATATTTATGGAGCTGGGCAGAACCGAGGCGAAGTTTTTTGGCATAGTCAACCTCCCGCTGGTCGAAATTCCCCACCATCCGAGCGGCGGCGCCCGGCCGGGGGAACACCGAGCGGACGCGGAGGGAGCGGTGGATAAGGTAAATGAAAAGCTGACATTGGGTGGTTGAGAGGCTAAACAAGTTCGAATAAGGGGCGCATTTTCACGATCGATGCCCGCCTTGTAAAATTTGACAGGCTGTTTCGCATTCGAGTTCCTTCCCCCCTTGTGGGGGAAGGCTAGGATAGGGGGATGAACCAAATAAGAAGCCGCGCCCGAGAGCTTCGAAATAACCCGACGGACGCCGAACGTTTGCTTTGGAGACAACTTCGCTTCTGGCAACTCGAGGGCTACAAATTTCGCCGGCAACAACCTTTGGGACGATATATCGTTGACTTTGTTTGTTTGGAAAAGCGGGTGGTAATTGAGGTGGATGGAGGACAGCATTCCCAGCGAGTTGATGCAGAACGTGACGCGTGGCTACGAAATGAGGGCTTTATCGTTTTGAGATTTTGGAACAACGAAGTGCTAAAGGATATCGACGCTGTCAAAGAGGTAGTATTGAAAAGTTTGCAAAGCACCCCCTACCTTAATCCTTCCCCGCAAGGGGGAAGGAAAATTTCAGGGAATCGACGAGTGAAAACAAATCACCTCTGAAGCAGATTCCTGGAGCCTTTTCGATGAAGAACCTTACCTCCAACATCATCGAAGTCGAGGACAGCTTAGAAGCTGCCAACGATTGGTTCTGCAGAGAAAAGCTGAGCGATGGCTTGCCGATCGTGCCGCCAACGCCGGAGCGCGTTGGCAGGATGCTCGACGGAACCAGGCGCGATCCAGAGGAAGTAATCGGACTCATTCCGCCCAAATGGGCGCCGGCGACAATCGAGAAGATCGCGATCAACGCCGTGATGGCAGGTTGTCTGCCGGAATATCTGCCCGTCGTCATCGCCGCAGTGGAGGCGATCTGCGAACCGCGATTCAATCTCTATGGCGTGCAAGCAACCACCGGCTACGTCGGGCCGGCATTGCTCGTCAATGGTCCAGTCCGCAAGCAGCTCGAAATCAACTGTGACGCCGGTGTCTTCGGACCCGGCTATCGCGCCAATGCCACGATCGGACGGGCGATCCGCTTGATTCTCATCACCGTCGGTGGAGGATTTCCGGGCGATACGGATCGTTCGACGTTCGGCTGGCCCGGGAAATACACCATGTGCTTCGGTGAAAATCAGGAGAAAAGCCCGTGGGAGCCGTATCACGTCGAGATGGGGTTCAAAGCCGATGAGAGCACAGTTACCGTATTCGGCATCAATGGCTTTCTGCCCATTCACACGGCCGGCAATCGCGGTGAGCAAGCGCTTTCGTCGCTTGCCGAGGTGCTCGTCATGCATCACGGCGTGAGTCACATCGATGTCGGCAGCTTTGGCGGAGGAACGCCGCTCGTGGCGTTGGGCGTCGAAGACGCGGAGATCATGGCGCGGGACGGAATCACAAAGGCGCAGGTGAAACAATACCTCTGGGAGCATGCGTCGGTGCCGTTCGCGAAAATTCCGGCTCGACGCAAAGGCCACAAGAGCGACGAGGAACTCTTAAGGGAATCGCCAAACGTGACGCCGGACGGAATCGTACATCTCTCCACCACGCCCGAAGATATTATGGTCGTTGTTGGAGTAATGGAGTGGTGGGAGGAAGGTAGTCCGTGAATGTTGTAAGAGCGACGACTCGGCCAGGTTCGATTTTGAGACTCTTGATATTCGCTGTTCTTGTCGGTTCGCCTTGCTTCGCGCAGGAAAAAGTCCGCTTTCCGATCGGCGAGTCCTCGAAAACTCTGAGCTACGGCCCGCTCTGGATCGCGAGCAAGATGGGGTTTTTCGAGCGGGAAGGGTTGGATGTCCCGATCATCACCATGCGCGGCTCGCCTCTGACCATTCAAGCGCTGACGGCTGATTCCATCTACGTTGCCAACGCGACGGTCGACACACTCATCGCTGCCTATGAGAAGGGCGCGGATATTACCATGATCGGCGGGCTGATCAACGGCCTCGGCTTGAGCATGATCGGCGGCAAGCCATACAAGACCTATGCTGATCTTCGTGGCACCACGATCGGGACGCAAACGCTGACGTCAGGAACCGGCTTTGCTTTGCGACTGGTGCTCAAGGCTCATGGGCTTGAATATCCGCGCGATTACAAACTTCTCAACATCGGCGGCGCTTCCGATCGCTATCAGGCGCTGACATCCGGGCAGATCTCATCAGCGCCGGTCGGCGTGCCGCTCGATCTGGTGGCTAAGCAGCAGGGTTTCAACATCATCGGTTATTTCGCCGATGATCAGCCCAATTTTCAGTTCAACGTCTACATCGTCAAACGATCCTGGGCGGAGAAAAACCGCACGCTGGTGGTGCGCTTCATGAAGACGATGGTCGCGACGATGCGCTGGATGATGGACAATCGCGAGACGGCTTGCGCCTATCTTTCGAAAGAGATGACGATCAGCATCGAGCATTGTCGCTATGCCGCTGATTATAACTGGAAAAACCGCATCTGGGATCGAAACGCCGATCTGAACGTCGAAGGCGTGCGCACGGTTATCAAGATCACCGCTGAACAAGGTATTCTCAAGGAGCCCTTACCGCAGCCTTCAAGGTATATCGACTCAAGCTATCTCAAGCAGGCGTTGGCGGAACTAGCCAAAAAATAGTTTGGTGAATTGCTCGTGAGGCGACTAGACCGCGTATATTTGCTTGCCACTCTGGCTATCGGGCTGGTTACCTCTTCCGCTCACGGGCAAGACAAAATCCGCGTTGGACTGAGTTCCGTGAGCGCTCTTCACGGCGCCTTGTGGGTGGCCGAGCAGAGAGGCATCTTCAGGAGGCAGGGACTCGATACCGAAGTCATTGTGGTGGGCGGCGCCGGCACGACGGGAGTCAGCGCGCTATTGGCCGGCGATATCCAATATGTCAGCGCCGCCGGCGACGCGATTGTGAATTCCAATTTGCGGGGCGGCGATACCGTCATGATTGCGAGCGTGATTAACAAAGGACTGCAACGGATCATAGTAAAGCCGGACATCAAAACCCAGGCGGATCTGAAAGGCAAAAGAGTAGGGGTGACACGCGTCGGCGCGGTGTCGCACACGGTGCTGCTCATGATTCTACGTCGGTGGGGTTTGACGGAGCGGGACGTCCAAGTCGTCCAGCTTGGATCATCACCGAACATGGTCGCGAGCCTGGAAAAAGGCGGGATTGAAGGAGCGGTATTGACGATTCCTTCGATGTTTGTCGCAGAAGATCTAGGTTATCGTGTGCTCGTGGACCTGGCGGACACGGATATTTACTATCTCCAGACGATGCTGGCGACGACACGCTCTTATATCCGGGCCAATCGGGAGAAGACGCTAAGATTTCTTCGCGGCTTCGTCGAGGGTATCGCTTACTTCAAGCAGAATAAGCGGGAGAGTCTCGAAATTCTGTCCAAGAAGTTGCGTATCTCCGCCGCCCAAGAACGCAACCTCGAAAGGTCCTACGATCTCCTGGCGACAAAATATTATGAGCAGACGCCGTATCCATCGTTGAGGGGCGTAGAAACCGTGCTCGGGTTTTTGGAGAAAGACAACCCGAAAGCCAAAGGCGCGGATCCGAAGTCCTTCGTCGATGAGAGCCTGCTCCGGGAGATCGAGGCCAGCGGGTTCGTTAAAGCGCTTTACCGAGGTTAGAGGAAGTTGATAAAAGGATCTAAGCCTAGTAAGAACTCGGTGATCGTCAAGAAATCAAAGTATATAGAGAGACAAAAGGAGGAAGGCAAATGGCAGGAGTAAAAGAATTTAAGACGGTAAAGGTGGAAAAAGAAGACGGGATCACGTGGGTCATTCTCAATCGGCCCGAGAAGAGAAACGCGATGAATCCGCAGCTTCACTACGATATGCTCGACGCGCTGACGGAGATCGAAGTCGACAAGGACACCAAGGTAGTTGTTATCACCGGAGCGGGGCCGAGCTGGTGTGCGGGGCAGGATTTACGCGAGTATTTCCGCGGAACGGACGATAATCCCGTGGAAAGGCGCAAGGCGAGCTGGGCTTCTCAGGAGTGGCGCTGGCGCCGGCTGTTCACCTTCCCCAAGCCGACCATCGCGATGGTCAACGGATTCTGTTTTGGTGGTGCTTTCACGCCCCTGATCGCCTGCGACTTTGCGATTGCGGCGGAGGACGCGCTCTTCGGCTTGAGCGAGATCAACTGGGGCATCTTCCCGGGCGGATTGGTGAGCCGGGTTTTGGCGGATGCGATGTGCTATCGCGACGCGTTGTACTACATCATGACGGGCGATCCATTCGACGGCAAGAAAGCCGCGGAGATGAAGCTAATCAACTATGCCGTGCCGAAAGAGAAGCTGCGCGAGGAGACCATCAAGCTCGCAAAGAAGTTGATGGAAAAAAATCCGCAGGTTCTCAGAGCCGCCAAGGAAGTCTACAAGTATTGCCGCGACATGGACTACAACCAGGCTGAGGACTACATGGGCGCTAAAGGCGTCGCACTGCGCGCTACGGATCCTGAGAAAGGCCGCGAAGAAGGAATGAAGCAGTTCCTCGATCAGAAGACCTACCGGCCAGGGTTGGGTGCGTACAATCGGGCCGCGAAGTAGAAGGGAAACAGAGGTCGGAAGTCAGAGGTCAGATTACAGCAGACAGAAAACCGGTTAGGATATTCTTTCTGATTTCCGATCTCTGACTTCCGACCTCTGGCTTCTGGTGCAAACTATGGATTTTAATCTGCCCGAAGAGCTTCAGCTACTTAAAGAGACGGTTCGAAAATTCGTCGATAAAGAGCTGATTCCGATCGAGCATGAGTGCCGCCCAGAAGGCGAGGATATGCCGGAGCGGTTTCTGAAGCCTCTGCAGGAGAAGGCGAAGGCGATCGGTCTTTGGTTGCTTGACGTGCCGCAAGAATATGGCGGCGCCGGGCTCGATCTTCTCAGCCGCTGCGTGATCATGGAAGAGGTGGCGCGCACGGTCGCGCTGCCATTTCGTTACGCGACCGTGTTTGGACCCGAAGTCAGGCCGGTTCTATTCCATTGCAATGACGAACAGAAGGAGCGTTTCCTTTATCCGGTCATTCACGGCGAGAAACGGATTTGCTTCGCCCAGACGGAGCCTGATGCGGGAAGCGATCCCGCGGGCATGAAGACGCGGGCTGTCAAAGACGGCGATCATTATATTGTCAATGGCACGAAGCGCTTTATTACCGGCGCGGCCCATGCCGATTACGCGCAGGTGATCGCCGTGACCGATCCGGAGAAGCGCGCGCGCGGCGGCGTGACCTGCTTTATCGTCGACATGAAGGCTCCCGGCGTCACTCTCGAGCGGCTGTGGCCGACGATGATGGGGGACGCGCCTGGTCAGATTCTCTTCGAGAATGTGCGCGTGCCGGCGGCGGACCTCATCGGCGGCGAAGGACAGGGCTTCTCCATCGCGCAGAAGTGGATTCAAGAAGGGCGCATCCGCGGTCACGGCGCCCGCCCCGTCGGCATCGCCCAGCGGGCGCTCGACATGATGATCGAGTATTCTCAAGTGCGGACGACTTTCGGCCGTCCGCTCTCGGATCGCCAGGCGATCCAGTTCATGATCGCCGACTCGGCCATGGAGCTGCATGCTTGTCGCCTGATGGTTTACGAATGCGCTTGGCGGAGCGACCGCGGAGAGGATGTCAGGCACCTGTCGTATATGACCAAGATCATGTGCGCGGAAATGGCCAGCCGAGTCGTGGATCGCTCGATTCAAGTGCACGGTGGCATCGGCCTCACGCGCGATCTTCCGCTGGAATGGTGGTACCGCCAGGTCCGCAGCATTCGCATCACCGAAGGCACCCCGGAAGTCTTGCGTTGGCGTCTCGCGCAACACCTCATTCGCAATCACAAATCAGCATGAGCGAAGCCGCTGAATCAGCCGGTCTGTTGCAGGGTTATCGCGTCTTGGACCTGACTTCGGCCATGGGCGCGTTTTGCGGCAAGCTGCTCCGCGACCTAGGCATGGAC